>Ga0116143_10000190_pt1 | contig 85655 bp, 72 predicted proteins | sample AD_UKC034_MetaG_FD_89745 | JGI IMG/M metagenome (GOLD analysis project Ga0116143, IMG submission 89745) | Active sludge microbial communities of municipal wastewater-treating anaerobic digesters from USA - AD_UKC034_MetaG | ecosystem: Engineered > Bioreactor > Anaerobic > Digestate | place: USA... | reverse complement strand
CGGCTCGTCACATCCTGGGGCTGGAGAAGGTCCCAAGGGTTGAGCTGTTCGCTCATTAAAGTGGCACGCGAGCTGGGTTCAGAACGTCGTGAGACAGTTCGGTCCCTATCTGTTGTGGGCGTTGGAAGTTTGAGAGGGCCTGACTCTAGTACGAGAGGACCGAGTCGGACGAACCTCTAGTGTACCAGTTGTGCCGCCAGGTGCAGCGCTGGGTAGCTATGTTCGGTCAGGATAAGCGCTGAAAGCATCTAAGCACGAAACCTGCCTCAAGATGAGACTTCCTTTAAGGGTCGTTATAGACTATGACGTTGATAGGATGCAAGTGTAAAGTCAGAAATGGCAAAGCTGAGCATTACTAATTACCCGTATACTTTAAAGCAAGTTATTTTACTTTGGTTTTGAATTGTTTTCTGTCCAACTGTTATTAAGATTTTTTGGTGACTATAGCAAGGGTGTCCACCTCTTCCCATTCCGAACAGAGAAGTTAAGCCCCTTAGCGCAGATGGTACTTGGTTAACACCTGGGAGAGTATGTCGTTGCCAATATTATAAATGCCCTTCAGAAATGAAGGGCATTTTTTTTTAGATTTAAGCCGCAAAGTGAAATACAATCGAAATATTATTTTTCAGCTAATTATCATTTTACTCTTCCAAGTAAGTGACGCGTTTTGTGTTATTCAAAAATCGGGTGAAGATAGTACTCAGTTTAACAATGCTAATACTTACTTACAGTCTTTAAATTACTCGTTTACCTTATTAGATTCAGGTTTGATATTTTATAATGGAGCTCTGGGAGATGATGGATATTCGGTTGATTTTTTAGAAGCACATAAAAGAATTTACGATTTACCTGATAAATATCTTTTTGTTCCTCATAATATAAAAGTCAAAAAGCAAAAAAATAAAGTTCAAACTGATATTTCTTTTATTAATGGTAGCAAAAAGCAACAGATTTTTGCAATTGATCATTTTCAAAGAATAGCTAATAAAGCAAATCTTGATGTTGGTTTTTCTTCCTTTAAATCTCCTGGTTTCTATTTGAGGCAGCTAAATAGAGGTAGAGAGTTTAAAGTTAGTCTTGCAGCATTAAGTATAGATAGCTTAAGTCGAATATCTGTATCGTATAATTATAGAAACTTCATTAATCAAGTAAATGGAGGACTTATTGATATAGAATCTTTTTTACAATCTGAAGAGTCAAATTCTCAATTATTCGAAATAAACTTGAAACAATCTGAAACTATGATAAGAAATCATCTTGCAAGTGCTCAGTATGATAGAATATTGTTTAAACAAGATACTGTAGATCCACGAAGGTTGCAAATGAGATTAGGAGTTGGGTCCAGCTTTTCATCAACAGCAAGAGTTTTTAGTTCTTTAGGTGAGGATTTATTTTCTTTCGATAATATTTTTGTTGATTCGACAAATACATTTGACTCACTGCGGGTATATGAGAGTAATTCGTACATAAGATTTGGAATTAAACACCCTAGAATCGAGTCTGACTTATCAATTGAGCATCAATATTATTCTTATCATATTAATACAATCGATATAAAGGATCATTTATTTTATACAAATGTCAAAACAGAGCTTGCTCTTAATGAAAAATTGAAGTCGGGATTTAAAATTAAAAACTTGATTACGTCTCAGCGTGATCGGGGACTGTTAGACTTAAACTTATATACTGGATTAGTAATAAATAGATATCAATCGGTTAAATGCGGAGTGCAATTAATTAGAAGGAATGCATCTGTATTTCAGGAAAATTATTTTTCAAACCACTTTCAGTGGGGTAATCGTTTTTCTTCATCTCTTAATTCTGATTTTGCACTTGAGTATTTTTTTAAGAATGAGATAAAAATAAAAGGAACTTTTTCTATTATTAAGAAGCCTATTTACTATGATCGATTTTCAGAGCCAATTCAATATGATGGAACGGTACAATATGCTCAACTAAAAATATCTCAACAACATGAATTTAATCGATTTCTGTTGAGCTCTATATCATTACTTAATTATTCAAGAAATAAGATAGTTCCTCTTCCAAATTTTATTATAAGAACTAATCTTGGTGTGAAGTACCTTTTATTCAAGAAAAAGTTGAAAATGATTAATGGAATAATGGTTAATTACTCTACAAAAACTAAAGCCCCATTTTATGAGCCAGCTACAGGAGTATATTACAATCAAGATTCAATTTCAACGGGAAATTATCCGATGCTAAATTTGTTTGTCAATTTTACAATAAAGAAAGCCAACATCTTTTTGATGTTAGAACATTTAAACGATAGATGGAGTGAAAGAAACTATTTTTTGATTCCGAACTATCCATTGGATGGAAGAGCATTTAAGTTTGGAATCAACTGGAGATTTGATGACTGATCTTACGTCTTTTGTTTTTGTTTTTTAGCTGCTGGGAAAAGTATATTGTTTAGTATTAATCTATATCCAGGAGAATCGGGATAAAGATTTAGGTCTGTTGGTGGATCTCCAACCATGTGTTGATAATCTTCCGGATCATGACCTCCATAAAATGTCCAAGTCCCTTTTCCGAATTCTCCATGTATGTATTTTGCTTCCCCTAAAGATTTGTTTTCACCCATAACCACTACATTGTGTTTTATAAATTGTTTGTTGAAAGAAGTTGTTTGACCCATAAAGCCTCTTATAATTTGAGTATGGTTTTGACAAAGCATGGTAGGAATAATATCCCATTTGGCTGAAAAATCAAAAAGCGTGAAATAGTCTTTGTCGCGTGGAGTTGGTTTCCGTGTTTGTGTAGCATCAATGTTTGAAAACTCATATTCCATTGGGTTTGTCTTTAAAGTATAATTTTCAAATGCAAAAGTATTTTGAAAGTCGAGTTTAGAATTGTACGATGGAGTTGTTCCATCGCCATCAAACATTTTTTCACAAATATCTACTCCTTGAGCACTAAGGGCAATGTCATATGAATCTGTTCCCGAACACATGGTGAATAAATAACCACCACCAGCAACAAACTCTTTTATCTTTAATGCAACGTTTAATTTTAATTCGGATACTTTATTGTACCCAAACTTATTAGCTATACTTTCATTAAATCGTACTTGTTCTTGATACCATGGCGCATTGTGATACATTGCATAAAATCGTCCATATTGGCCAGTAAAATCTTCGTGATGCAAATGCAACCAATCATATAATGGCAATTTACTTTGCATTATCTCCTCATCATATATTATTTCATATGGTATTTCGGCATAAGTCATTACTAACGTCACCGCATCGTCCCAAGGCAATTTATTTTTGGGACTATACACGGCAATTTTTGGTGCTTTTTCCAGTTTAACAACCTCCATGTTCACCTCCGGATCGGCTATTTCTGATATAATTGCATCCGCTTGTGTATTGGCCAATATCTGATATGAAACTCCTCTTATGTTGCACTCATTCTCTATTGCTTTAACAGCATCGAACATGAAGCTACCTCCTTTGTAATTCAGCAACCAATTGATCGTAACATCTTGTTGTAAAACCCAATAAGCAATGCCATAGGCTTTTAGATGATTCTTTTGTGTTTCATCCATGGGAATGAGAATAAATGCAGCGTTGGCATTTATATATATAAAACAGCTAAGGAATAGGAGAATATATTTTTTCATTTTTAGAAAGATATATAATACTCTTTAATAACGAAAAATGTAAAAAATAGTTGTGAAAGGACTAAGATTAGAATTCTGCGTCCATTTTAGATTTTAAGGTTAATCTTTCTTCTGAACCTGATATCATTGGGTTTTGTTGATTGATTTCAATAAACTTAGTCAATTCAGGGATAAAGCGAACATTAACCGTATCTAATTTGCCATGCCTGTTTTTCGCAACAATGATTTCCGTTTGACCTTCGTCTATTTGAATGTCTTCATGATTTGACGATAGATCGTAATAATCAGGTCGGTATAGGAATATAACCATATCAGCATCTTGTTCAATGGCTCCTGATTCTCTAAGATCGGAAAGTTGAGGCCTTTTGTTTCCTCCTCTTTTTTCAACATCTCTACTCAACTGAGAAAGTGCAATAATTGGAATTTCTAATTCTTTAGCAATACTCTTTACAGATCGAGAAATTTTAGAGATCTCTTGTTCTCGGTTGACATTTCTTCCTTCAATTCCGCTGGTCATTAATTGTAAATAATCAATGATGATCATTTTAACTTGACGTTCGTGAACCAATCTTCTTGCTTTGGCTCGGAGTTCGAATACGCTTAAAGCCGGATTGTCATCAATAAAAATAGGAGCTTCTGTAAGTGGGCCAATTTTTTTATTGAGGACAGTAAGTTCTGCTTCTGTAAGATTGCCTTTTCTTATTTTATCGCCTCCAATGCCCGAAGTCATTGAAAGAAAACGATTAGCGATTTGAGAATCGGCCATTTCGAGGCTAAAGATTCCAATTGGGTTATTAAAACTTAATGCAGCATTATAAGCCAAACTTAGAGCAAATGCAGTTTTACCCATACCGGGTCTTGCAGCCAGAATAATCAAATCAGATTTTTGCCATCCTCCAGTCAGTCGGTCTAAATCGGTAAAGCCACTTTCAACTCCAGTTACGGTACTATTTTTTGATGCCAATTCTTCCATGTTTTTGATGGCCTTAGCAACGAGTTGTCTTATATCCTGATAGTTCTTCCTTAGATTACCCTCCGCCAGTTTGAATAAATTGGATTCGGCTTTATCGAGCATATCTAAAACATCCAACTGATTTTCGTATGCATCGTTGATTGCATCATTTGAAATTTTAATCAGTTGACGTTGGATATATTTTTCTAAAATAATACGAGCATGATATTCAACATTCGCAGCTGAACCAATTCGTTCGGTTAATCGGCTAATGTAGTATGAGCCATCAGGAATGGAGTCGAGTTCAGCTTTCTTTTTTAAAAAATTTATTACTGTAAGTACATCCACGCGATTTGCTTTTTCAGCAAAAAGTGTTCGTATGGCAGTAAATATTTTTACATTCGATTCATTATAAAAATGCTCGGGTTGTAGTACTTCTATGACTTTAGATAAGGCCTCTTTCTCCATCAACATTGCGCCTAAAACGGCTTCTTCCATGTCTATAGCTTGCGGAGTGGTTCGACCTAAGGTTTGTAATACGGCTTCATGAGCCAGGTTTTGTGGTTCACTTTTTCTATTTCTTCTTCCCGATGTCTTCTTTGTTGTCATGCTTCAAAATTACTACTTTGCATTAGGCTTGCTAAGAAAAAAAACACAAATAGTTTTTAACACGTTTATAAAAATAGCCGTAAAAATTTTTTAGTCGCGATTAATTTTATAAGAATGAAAAAATTCAATTTTTATATCCTCCTTCTTGTCCTATTGGGTGTTGCTTGCGCTAAGGAGGAACTGAAAGAACCCGAAGTGTTTATTTCAAATCCTGCACCTGGTGCAAGTTTTAAAGTATATGATTCTATACCGGTAGTGATTCAAATAAACTCTGAGGAAGAGCTAAATTTCCTGAACATTCGATTGTTGAATTCATCACTGATTTCTGTCAATCCTGTATTTCAGAAATCGATTAGTGGAAATTCGTTTACCGGATTGATTCAATATTATATCAGCAACAAACAGCTGGCTGATGGAAATTACTTTATTGCTGTAACTGCCGGGAACAATGACGTTCAGAAGACTGCATATAAAAGCATTAGTGTACAGGCATTGCCGTTGCAACTGATTGGCAAGTTTATCAGTGTGTGGTCAGGAAGCAATAGCAGCATTCTTCACTTAGACTCCGGTACGGTATTTTCTACGGTTGGTTCCATATTGGGAAAAAGCATGGGCAGTGCTGTAAATCGCGATGCAGGTACAATCCATTTTTTGACAAGCCAACCCGAAGCCATTGTCAATTGGAGTGCCATTTATCAAAGTATGCAATGGACCATGTCTTGTTTGGGCTCTTTTCTTCCTTGCATAACAAATGTTAGCGGAAATGTGAATTCGATTTGCGCCTCGTATCGTGAAGGACTTGCACGAATAATAAATCAGCAACAGATTACAACTGCTACTTTGCAAAGTAACGAATTCGGATATCCAGAACTCAGCCAACAAGTTGACAATTTTGTTTTAGTGGAGGAGTGGATTCCTGTAAATTCAGAACGTGTACTTAAGAAATATTTTGCTCATAGTGGTGCAGGTCAAAGTCAGCAAAGTGTTGCTTATGATGTTAAAGCAATGTTAAAAGTTGCATCCAATAGTATATTGCTAGTAGCGGAAGAAGGATCGAATGTAAAATTGCTTCTCTATAATTTGGATAATGATTTTATCAGTTCTCAAAATCAAATTTTAAATGAATCGGTATTGGCTGCTGTATCTATCAATCAAAGTCGACATTTAATATCGACTCCAAATGGTATATATGAGTATCAGTCAGATTTGAATCAATATTTTTTGATAAATGGTACTCCAGGTATTACTCAAATGAAATATGACCCCATTGAATCATATGTATATGCTGTATCGTCTTCAGAATTAAAAATTTACTTCTATCAGAATAGTACTTTACAAATGGTAAATAGCGTTATAGCCACGGATACCATCCGTAGTTTTGACTTAATCTATAACAAATAAAGTTATTCGTGAAAAACTCCCATTTGGCTGAACTTTTCAATGCGTTTATTAATGCGCTCTTCAGCAGATAAGCGGTCTAATTCCTTCAGCGTAGAGAGAATAGTGTTTTTAACTTGCTCACAAATCTCAGATGGATTTTGATGTGCTCCACCTAATGGTTCCGGAATAATTCCATCAACGAGTTTAAGATTCAACATGTCGTTTCCGGTAAGTTTCAATGCTTCAGATGCTTTTTCTTTAAAGTCCCAACTGCGCCATAGGATTGATGAACATGATTCGGGAGAAATAACAGAGTACCATGTGTTTTCCAACATATAAACCCGATCGCCTATACCAATACCCAAAGCTCCTCCGCTGGCGCCTTCGCCAATGATGATGCAAATTACCGGTACTTTTAAAGTAGTCATTTCGAATAAATTTCTGGCTATAGCTTCTCCTTGTCCTCTTTCTTCGGCTTCTAGACCTGGAAACGCTCCAGGGGTATCTATAAAAGTGACAATAGGTTTATTAAATTTTTCTGCCTGTTTGAACAAACGCAATGCTTTTCTGTAACCTTCAGGATTGGGCATTCCAAAATTTCTATACTGCCGCAATTTTGTATTGCTTCCTTTTTGTTGACCAACAAACATGATGGTACGTCCGTCTATTGAACCAAATCCGCCTACCATTGCTTTATCATCTTTTACATTTCGATCACCATGCTGTTCAATGAAATTTCCTTTGGTTATAGACTCTATATAATCAAGCGTGTAAGGTCGGTCGGGATGGCGACTGAGTTGCACTCTTTGCCAACTGTTCAAATTTGAATAAACACTGTTACGTGTGTCTTCAATTTGTTTTTGAAGATCATTGATTAATTTATGGACATCCACTTTGCCTTTGTCGGCAATTTGTTTTGCTTTCTCCAATTGTTCTTCTAACTCAGCTATCGGTTTCTCAAAATCCAAATATTGCATGGAATGTTCTTTTATTAATACGACAAATTTAACCTAAAAAAGCAAAACAATGATTTAAAGCCTATTTAGTTGTTAGCGTAATTTGTATCCCTTTGTCAGACAGATAGTTTAGCACAAAATCCATCTTAGTTTTATTAACTGTGAGTTGTTCAGGTGCGAATACTCCTGAGCCAGAAAATTGACCATTTATAAATCCTTCCACTACTGCCATACAAGTGTATCCTGTTGAACGTGACATAGAAGAACTTTTTTGTTTTGTATTGTATTCATCATAAATGTCATAGACAAATTGACGACAGTCTTTGGATTGTTCATCTTCTTCAATAACAACTCGCATCACAGTGAACTCTTCTTCGTTTGGCTTTAATTTCCATTGAGGAAGAAGTATGGCTGCGGTCATTTCCAAAGGACTGATCCATTGATTGTTTAATAGTATTTTTTCATCTGAGAAAAAGCCCATTTCGGATAATGATTGCATGTTAGTTCTATGACCTTTATAGCGAAGTGTTTTCTCGGCCATGTTTTCAATATTCATTGTTTCGAGCAAGGTTCTTAAACCATCAGTGTTAAATGCTTCTAACATACCCACAGATTTGAATTCAAGAATTTCAGGTTCGCTGAGTGAAGGTAATGTTATTTGCTTCCCATTTCTAACCAATCGAGTCGGTCGTGTATACTCTTCAATTACATCGATAGGTGAGAAGGGCGCTTTATAATTAAATGGTTCTTTAGGGTTTTTAGGTAAACCACCTACATAACAAGCAAATGATTTTATTTTCATTTCACTGTTATGAAATCCAAGTAGCATATTATCTAAGCCTGGTGCTATTCCACAATCAACAGCAACAAAACTTTCATTTTGTGTAGCCAAGTTATGTAATTCGAATGGATTTTCCGGAAAGAAAGATATGTCCACGTAATTTTTGCCATTCAAAATAACAGTCTTTGCTGCCTCAAAGCCTAAAAAGCCAGGAACTGCTCCAACTACAATATCTGCATCGCTTATGATGGAACTGATTTGTTCTGGATTCCTAAAATCGCATCTTGAAATATCATCTAATCCGCTACTTTTAAGTACTTTTTCATCACGATCAGCTAGACGAATGTCATATTTTCTAGAAAGTTCTTTTGCTATAAAACCGCCTACCATACCTGCTCCTAAAACACAAATTTTGGTCATTTTTAATGAAATTATGAGTAGGCAAAAGTATTTAAATGTTTTTGATTGCTGATTGTCAGAAAAATGCCACAATTCACTTGAAACCTTTTCAATAGTTGTAGTGTTTACAATGAGGTATTATCTTTAATCCATACTAAACCCCTTTATTATGAAACATAAATCTTTACTCAGTCTTTTTGTTGCAGTTTTGGCTTTTATGTTTGTAGCTCTTGTTCATCAAGCGAGTATAGGAAACAGCGGTGGAGCACAAGCCGGCCATAGCGGATCACCTGCCGATGGTAAAACGTGTATACAATGTCACAATACATCGGCTGTACCATTACCGAATTTGATCAGCAGTACTATTCCTACCCAGGGATATACTCCCGGTGCTACGTATACGATTACGGCTGCCGTGGGACAAACCGGAATAAATAAATATGGATTTCAAGTTTCTCCTCAATCGGCAAATGGAACTTATCTTGGAAATTTAGTTGTAACCAATCCATCACAATCTAAAATAATAGGAACGAAATATATTACCCATACCATTGGTGGAGTTTCAGGAATTGGTTTTAAAGCGTGGACTTTTGATTGGATAGCCCCTGCTAGCGGTACCGGTGATGTTACATTTTATGGAGCTTTTGTTTATGCTAACGGTAATAACAATAGTTCTGGTGACATGGTTAGAACAAGTACCTATACCGTGTCTGAAAATCTTTCTACCGGAATAGAATCTGCCTCTTCCGGTTTAAGCTTTAATCTTTATCCAAATCCTTTTCAGAATCAAGCAACCATTTCATTTAGTACTAACATTGAAGATCTTTCTGATATAAGCATCTACAACCTGTTAGGAAAAGTGCTATCGCCAGCACAGTACACCTTGCGCCAAATTAATAGCAAAGAAGTATTGCTAAATGCTCATGCAATACCTGCAGGAGTTTATTTTATCAAAGTGGTGCAAGAAAACAAATCCTACAGCAAGAAAATTATATTGCTATAGAGCTTTTAATCGACTAGCAGCGTACCTAGTTTAGGACAATACGTTGGGCAGGGTTCATTTATTTTATGGTAAGTTGTTCCTACATCATTAAGTGTTCCATCGTTGTCTGAAACCCCTATCATTAAAAAGGCCAATCGCTTTTGATTATAGTTAATTGAATCGGTGTATAACCGACTTCCTGGAATAAACTTAATTCCAATAGTACCCGATGGATTTATTATATTTTCAATATCTTGTTTTGAAATGAATGCCGATTGCCGCTTGGCAACATCCACATACTGATAATATGAGCGTGCATTCGAACGCCATAATTTTTTACATGTAATACGACTACCCATAAAAGATTCTGACATTATATATGTAATTTTTGAAGCGTAAAATATTTCAGATCCATCCGACCTCACCGGAACTACCATCACCCGACCTGCGCCATTTTTATATGCATCTATAACATTATAGATTCGAAGACCTATGGCATCCGGATTGTCTAATAAATTTCTCAAATTTTCCAGATTGATGTATTCAGCAGTGTATTGTGCTTCGGCTTTGTTGTTAGTTTGTTCTATTTGCGCTTCATCAGTATTAATTTGAATAGGTGCAAAGCCGGAGGGAGGCGGACTACTGTAATTGTTAAAGGTTCGATAAGGGGTAATATTTCCTTCATCTGAAGTTTTACCACTTTGATTTTGTGCAAAGCTAATTGTAGAAACAAAAATACACAGGAAAAAGCAATGCATTGTAAAAAGGATCTTTTTCATAATAATAGATGTTTTAAGGTTTTTTCAAATCTAATGTACGATATTTTCTGATGTTACTTAGCGCTAAAGTTTATCTTTGATCTTAGACCTGACCGACTTTTCTTATGAAACGCTATTGTTTTGTTGCTTTGCTTCTGATATTGCTATGTTTTGAGTCAATCTATGCTCAAGAGGAGACCAAGCGTTTTTATGCGATTAATCATCTGATTGAAAAAGCTATTGCTTATCGCGATTCTGGTGATTATGATTCAACATTATTGTCATTAAACAGAGCTAAAGAATTATCGGAAGCTTTTCAGATGAAAACTTTGAGTGCTCGAATCGATAATGAGACAGGGGTTTCGTTTATGTATATGGCGCGCTATGATGATGCTTTAAATCACCTTCAAAAAAGTTTAAAACAATATGAAGAAGTTAAAGATAGCGCAGGGATAGCAGAGTGTTTAAATAATATTGGAAGCATTCAATACAGTCAGCAGGATTTTAATAGTGCATTGAATAGCTATCGGGCAAGTTTGCTTTTGCGAAAACAAAACAAACTTTATAATCTGGTGGCCGTGAGCAATAACAACATAGGATTGTGCTTACGTAAACTTGGAATGCTCGATTCTTCCATCTATTACCATCAGATGAGTTTAGATTATTGGAAAGCGCATCAGAATGTTTCCGGAATTGGAGTTACCTTAAATCATCTGGGAAATTGTTATATGGCCCAAGGGGATTCTATTCAAGCATTGAATACTTTGCTCTCCGCCTATCATTTATATGACTCTTTGGCATACGATCCTTTAAACAAGTTGTTTCTATCCATTGATATCGGGCTACTTTATTTTAATACCGGACAATATAAACTTGCGGAGCAATGGTGCAGTAAAGCATATAGCAGTGCTTTAGAAATGAACAATATTATTAATCACAAAAATGCTTGTGAGTGTTTGTATCAGGTGTATTCTCACACCAATAGACCTAAAGAAGCATTGCAGTACTTTACAGAGTTTACGCAAATAGACGATTCTTTAAGTGGGCAAAAGATGTCTCGTGACCTGATGCGAATTGAACTGAATTATGCTTTTGAGAAAAATAAATTGCGCGATAGTTTACAGTATGCTGCCGAAAAGCAACTGCAAGTAGAACGCTTTCAACGTCAAAGAATAAGCTTGTTATCGATTGCCGCACTCTTTATTTTGGCCGGCATATATGCCTATTCATTTTATAGAGGAAAAAGGCGAAGCGATGCTTTGCTTTTAAACATATTGCCCAAACGAGTAGCACAAGAATTAAAAGAAAACAAAGAAGTACAAACCAAACACTATGAATCCGTAAGCGTTTTATTTACCGACTTTGTTGATTTTACACGCATAAGTTCAATGGCTGCAGCCGATGATGTGGTTGTAGAATTAAATGCATGCTTTACTGCTTTTGATAAAATTGTTGATGCTGCCGGAATTGAAAAAATTAAAACCATTGGCGATTCTTATATGGCAGCAGGTGGTTTGCCTGAAACAAACACACATCACGCTGCAGATGTACTAAAAGTAGCAGTAGAGATAATTTCATTTATGAAAAATCGAAATAGCAATCGAAAGGAAAAAGGGTTGTTTTGTTTTGATTTAAGAATTGGCATTCACAGTGGACCTGTGATAGCGGGTATTGTTGGCTATAAAAAGTTTGCATACGATATATGGGGCGATACCGTGAATACGGCTAGAAGAATGGAAAGCAACGGTGCTCCGGGTAGAATAAATATTTCTGAAGCCACTCATTCACTCTTGCCTTACGATTACGAGTTTGAATATAGAGGTGAAGTGGATACCAAAGGATTAGGTAAGATAAAAATGTACTTTGTTATAAATGAAAGCTAAGATCAGCCTTAAAATATGACAATACGCAGTTATTTCTAGCATTGGAATCATAAAACTCTATAGCAGATGGTTATTTCTTTACAACGAATATTAAACTAATTTTGCTGTTAAATTAAATCTATAATGAGACCATTATTAATTCTCTTATTGCTTTCTGTTTTTACACGGGCTGAAGCACAAACCGCTACCGATTTTACTGTTAATGACTGCGATAATAATACTCATCATTTGTTTGATGAATTGGATGCCGGAAAGGTAGTTGTAATTGCATGGACGATGCCTTGTGGAAGTTGCATTGGCCCTATTCTATCAGCATATAATATTGCACAAACATTTGCTGCATCTAATCCGGGTAAAATTTTGTTTTATCTCACCGATGATTATGGCAACTCATCTTGTTCCATCATCGAGAGTTGGGCAGCACAATACAACATAGGACCTAACATCTCAAGCTTTAGCACATCGGCTATCAATATGAATCATTATGGCGGGCCGGGAATGCCTAAAGTAGTTGTAATTGCCGGTGGAAACCATCAGGTTGTTTTCAACGAAAATAATACGCTTAACACTGCCAATTTTCAATCGGCTATGACGCAAGCATTATTGCTGAGCGATGTTAAAGAGCCAAGCCTGTCTGATTTGATTTCGGTTTATCCGGTACCAACCAGGGATGAGGTAAGATTACGCTATATAGGTGATCAGGATCTAAACGTTAATGTTATAAGCAATGATGGACGTTTGGTGAAAAATTTAATAATTATTGCTTCTGAGAATGGACAAGAAATAGCTCTTCCTACACTTGATGCCGGGATATATTTTTTGCAGATGAAAAGCGGTCGGAACCAAGTATTTAAACGATTTGTAATCTTGAATTAATCATGAAATCTTCTATTTTTAGTAAGTGGTATGTATCACTATTGTGCTTGCTGGTTTTTAGTTCATTTAATTATAATGTTTTAGCACAATGTTGTTCTGCTGGTGGTGGAAGCCCTATAGCCGGGGGCCTTTCGCAAGGAGTATTAGAAGCGAAACAATTTGAGGTTGGGGTCAATTACCAATATCTATATTCTGATGTATTTTTAAAGGGCAGTGAAAAAGCCAATGATTTTTTAGATAGTTACAGTTATCAATATTTGTACTCACATATTGCTTTTGGTCTCAGTTCTAAACTAACAGCATCTTTAGAAGCAGGATATTATATTAATAAAATTCAGGATGGGTTGGGGGAGGCGCTGTATGAGGAGTCATCCGGGATGAGTGATTTGATTTTCTTCCCTCGCTACAATTTTCTAAGTCAAAGTGGTGAAAAAGGTAAGTGGGATTTTACAGCGGGTGTTGGAATCAAATTTTCCATTGGCTCATATGACGATTCTATAGAAGTGAATCATTCGTTTGCTCAGTACACGGTGCGCAAAGCGCCTTCTGTGCAACTTAGCACAGGTGCTAATGATGCAATGTTTTATTTGTTTGGAATGAGAACGTTTAACAAGTCAAAGTTTAAAGTGTTTGCCAATGGAATTTATATTATTAAAGGGTACAATCCTTTGGGTGAAAAGAATGGAAATTATTTTTCAGGAAGTCTGTTTGTTGCACGTCCTCTAGTAAAAAACATTGGCGCCACTTTGCAGATGAAGTACGAATTGATAGATCCGATGAAAGTCAATAAATATTTTTCTGAAATGGGTTATTACAGCACGTATGATTATACCTCAACAGGAAGTGAGAAGATATCTGTTGGCCCTCAATTAAATTACTCGAATGGTAAATCCACTTTGTTTGTTTCGGCTGATGTTCCTTTGTATCAACATGTGAACAAAACTCAAATAGCATCCAAGTATTTGGTGACACTCGGTTTTAGCCATCGTTTCTTTTTGTAAGGCAAGTAAATCTTTATTCGAATTCAGTGAAATTATCTATCCAAGCAGTTACTTTTTGCTTTGAACCACTGAATTACAACAATTCAAATCGTGATTGAAAAAATCGCAGATATTTAGGTTCGTACACCATCTTCATTCCTTTGATTTTATTTCTTTTTTCATAAACAGCGCCACATGATTCGGCTATAACATCCATATGTGCCTGGGTGTAAACTCTCCTGGGTAAAGTAAATCGCACAAGTTCTAATTTTGGCAGATAGTTTTTTCCATTGGGTTTCCGACCGGCTGAAACTATACCTCTTTCCATTGTTCGAACCCCTGAATCAATATATATTTCTGCAGCCAATCGTTGAGCAGGAAATTCTTCTTGTTTTAAATGCGGAAGAAAAGACTTGGCATCTACAAATATTCCGTGACCACCTATTGGTTTTACAATTGGGATTCCAAATTCCATCATCTTCGTTCCCAGATATTCTACTTGTCCGTAACGTGCTCTTTGATGATTATCATCTAAACTTTCTTTAATACCCACTGCCATGGCTTCCATATCACGACCGGCAAGTCCTCCATATGTGTGTAATCCTTCGTAAACTACTACCAGATTTCTGGCTTCTTCAAAAACATCCCATTCGTTGGTTGCCATGAAACCTCCAATGTTTACCAATGCATCTTTTTTAGCACTCATCGTTGCACCGTCTGTCAAACTGCATATCAGCTTTACTATTTCTGCTATGGGTTTATTTGCATAGCCTTTTTCATTCTTTTGGATCAAGAATGCGTTTTCAGCTACACGGGTCATATCATGTATGATTCGGATATTATGTTTTTTAGTGTACGCACGCAATTCTTTAAGATTTGCAATGCTGATGGGCTGACCGCCAGCCATGTTTACATTAGTAGCAATGCTGATGTAAGGGATTTTTTTGGCACCATATTTTTTTACTAAGGCGTCTAATTTATTCAAATCAACATTTCCTTTAAATGGATAGGTTGATTCGGGATCGTGTGCTTGGTCAATAATAATATCTTTAAAGGATCCTCCGGCTAATTCCTGATGCAATCGGGTTGTTGTGAAGTACATATTTCCGGGAACAATATCTCCTTTGTTGATCAGCACCTGAGATAAAATGTTTTCTGCTCCTCTTCCTTGATGAGTAGGTATAATATATTTATAACCGTAGTATTTGATAATGGCATCTTCGAGTTTGTAATAACTTTTACTTCCTGCATAGGCTTCATCACCTAACATTAATGCCGACCATTGTCGGTCACTCATTGAATTGGTTCCGCTATCTGTAAGCAGGTCAATATAAACGTCTTCCGAGGGCAATAAGAAAGTATTGTATCCTGCCTTTTTTAAAGCATTGTTTCTTTGGGTTCTGGTGGTTGTTTTTAGCAATTCCACCATTTTCATTTTATATGGTTCTGCCCATGATCTTTTTCTTGTTATCATAGTGTGATAATGTTATAGAGGTGAGAAATGAGCAGTGAAGTGTCTTAGAAAATCAGGCTCATAGGTAATTTTATATCCTTTTGCTTTTCTTTTTTGAGTGGGTTTAGAGAGATATTCGAATACTTCTAAAATGTATTCGATATGACTTTGCGTATAAACTCTTCTGGGAATAGCCATTCTTACCAATTCCATAGGTGCCGGAATTAGTTTTCGTTTCTTGTCGTATTTACCAAACATTACACTGCCAATTTCTACTGCTCGTATTCCTCCGGTTTTATATAATTCGATCACTAATGATTGTCCGGGGAAAGCAGCAGGAGGTATGTGGGCATAAAACTTTTTGGCATCAACATATACAGCATGACCGCCAATAGGTAACATAACAGGAATACCTATTGAGGATAGTTTGTTTCCCAAATAGGCGGTACTTTTTATTCTGTATTCCAGATAATGTTCATCAAAAACTTCTTCAAGACCTATGGCAATGGCTTCCATATCTCTACCGCTCAAACCTCCATAGGTTGTAAAACCTTCGGTAATGATGAGAAGATTTTTACAGGAGTCGGCTAAAGTACGATCTCGTAAAGCGAGAAATCCACCCATGTTTACAAGTGCATCTTTTTTAGCACTCATTATGGCTCCATCGGCTAATGAAAACATTTTTTTTGCGATTGCTTTGCAACTAGTGTTTTTATATTTCTTCTCACGTTGCTGGATGAAATAGGCATTCTCCGCAATTCGACAGCAATCGAGAATAAAAAGAATTTTATTTTTTTTACATATATGACTTACTTGCTCTGCATTTTCCATACTCACGGGTTGTCCGCCTCCGCTGTTGTTGGTAACGGTGAGTATCACTGCTGCAACGTTTTTGGGACCGGTATTGGATATATGCTTTTCCAATGCTGCTGTATCTATGTTTCCTTTAAAAGGTTTTTCTATTTGAATCTGATCGGGAGTTGATGAAGGCAGGTCAATGGCTGTGGCTCCGGTGTATTCAATGTTGGCTCGAGTAGTATCAAAATGAGTGTTACTAAAGAATACTTTTCCTTTTCCGCCAATTAAACTATATAAGATTCTTTCGGCTGCTCTTCCCTGATGAGTAGGTAGAATGTGTTTATATCCACTGAGCTCAAAAATAATATTGTACATGCGTTGCCAACTGGATGCTCCGGCATAGCTTTCATCTGCTTTCATTATTCCGGCCCATTGATTGGCACTCATGGCTGATGTGCCGCTATCGGTAAGAAGATCTATCAATACTTTTTCGGATGAAAGCAGAAAGGGATTGTAGTGGGCTTTTTTTATTAACGATTGTCTTTGAGCAGGAGTGGTTAAGGATATTGGTTCAACAGATTTTATTCTGAAGGGTTCGATGATGGTATTGAATTTCACGAAATATATTTTGCCGCAAAATTATCTTACTCTAATTCTATAAAATATGATTTATATCCTGAGTTATTTTAGTAGTTGCTATTCCGGGTCATATTTCTAACGAATTAAATACGTAATAAAAAAAATCCCGCCATGGGTATGACGGGATTTTCCTTTGTTAGGTGTGTACAGGTTTATGAGTTTTTCCTAACAGCAATAGGTCGTTTACCTGAACTTCGCTGATGTATTTTTTTACACCATTTTTGTCTTCGTAGCTTCGGTTTACTAGTTTACCTTCGAGGGCTACTTCTTTTCCTTTGCTTAGAAAGCGTTCAACAATACCTGCTGTTTTGCCCCATGCTACGAGATTGTGCCATTGTGTTTCGGTTACACGTTCACCGCTTGCATTTTTGTAGGTCTCGTTGGTGGCGAGTGTAAACTTTACCATTTTCTTTCCGTTGTCGAATTCTTTCACTTGTGGATCTTGTCCAAGGAAACCGATTAACTGTACTTTGTTGCGCATTGCATTCATGATTTTTAAATTTTTTAATTGTTAATTTTATTTTACGTTTTGTGATTTGATTAAAGCGCTTTGGAAAACCACGATGCAAACATAGGGTGGGATGAAAATTTTATTCGGTTGATAAATGATTGTAGTCGATCTTATATATTTGTAAACGTTTACAATCGGCTATGGCCTTAATTTATAGGATGTATGGACAAGAAATGTAGTGAATGCGGTGAGAGTATTTTAGGCAGAAGCGACAAAAAGTTTTGTTCGGATGCCTGTCGTAATGCTTTTAATAATAGAGAAAACCGGGTGGGGACAAATTTGGTGCGAAGGGTTAATGCCACTTTATCGAAGAATAGAAAAATTTTGTTGGCTAATATAAAAGGGGAGACGGGGAAAGCGCATAAAAAGACGCTGAGCGATCAGGGATTTAATTTTAATTATCACACTCACAGTGTAACGACTAAAAAAGGGAGTACTTATTTTTTTTGTTATGATGCGGGTTATTTGCCTTTAGAGAAAGATTATTTTTTAATTGTTTCGCGTAATGACTCATCGCAAGACCACGGTGCTTGAGTTATTGATGGGTTAAAGAGTCGGGGAGTGTGTTGTATGTATGTATTGGGTTTTTGCAATTGCCTTTATGCGCCATGTATCCGTAACCTAGATTGGCTCCTTCTGTTTCTTTATAAACGATGTACTGACATCCATCTATGTTTATGATTTCAACATCACCATGTGGAATGGCATGTATGGCTTGTTCTGTTTTGTGTTCGAGTGGTGTGTCTTCATCGGGTTTTACGGGTTCTTCGCAAGAAAGGAGTGAAAGAATGAGAATAAGAGTAAGTGCTGAGGGTAAGCGATATTTTTTCATTGGGGGTGGTGCTTGAATGAAGTGTGTTTTGTTGTTACTGCTGTGTTTTGTTTTAGGAGCGTAAAATTTTTTCCATTGCTTTTCCTTTAGCGAGTTCATCAATGAGTTTGTCGAGGTAGCGAATTTTTTGCATGAGTTTGTCTTCAATTTCTTCGACCCGATAGCCACAGATAAGTCCGGTAATTTTAGAAACATTGGGATTTATTTTGGGAGCTCTTTTGAAGAATGTTTCGAAGTCGGTTTTGTTTTCTAAGATTTTGTCAAGGTCTTTTTGAATGTATCCGGTTAGCCAAAAGATGATTTGGTTAACTTCTTGTTTTGTTCTTCCTTTTTTTTCGGCTTTGGTGATGTAGTGAGGATAGACACTTGCAACTGTCATTTTAAATACTCTTGTATAGTCCATAAGGGGAGGGATTTTAGGTTGTGAATTTTCTTTATTTATTTTTCCAGCGTTCTAAATGTTGTAACATGAATGGTCTTGAAAAAAGCCAGGCAAATATTTTGTTGTGTCCACCTTCTATCATTCCTTTTCTGGATTGTTCTGAAAATTCTTTGAGTGTAACGTTGCCGCCTTTGAATTGACCGTTTTGGTAACACGCTCACCGCTTGCATTTTTGTAGGTTTCAATTGTGTTTTCACTATACCTTTTTAGCTTTAAGAGATTTATAAACTTATCTATAATTTTCATATAATTTAAATTGTTCTTCGCATAACCATGCAAATATTATAGCTAACCCAAAGTTGTTATGATATATGAAAATTACAAATTCTGTTTATTTTTGTTTGGATAACAAAGCTTTAAATATAGTTATACGAAGATATTTATTCAATTTCGTATAGCCAATAGTTACCTGCAATGCAAAAAGGAGAAATGGATATAACATGGTTTCCCAATTCATGGGTACGTATTAGAGCGCGCAAAATAGTTGTCTATTTCGATCCTGCATATTTGACAACTTATTTTTCTGGATATACCGACAAAATAGAATTCTCGAAATGGCCTGACCCAATAGATGGCTTGCCGAATGGCCTTGAAAAAGCAGATTTTATTTTCATAACACATCATCATAAAGACCATTGCAAGAAAATAACAACTCAACGACTTTGTAAAAAGTCAACAAGGATTTTTGCACCAGCCTCCTGCAAAAAAGAACTAGGAGACATCTTCCAAACAGTAAAGCCTGGTGATACAATGCAACTAACAGGTGATTTGTCAATTCAGGTAATTAACGCATACAATACAGAAAAAGGGAGTTCAACCCGGAAGCAGCACAAGAAAGGGAAAGGTGTCGGTTATATCTTAACCTTTGGAGACAAAACCATTTATCATGCTGGAGATACAGATTTAATACCTGACATGAACCATCTTCAAAAGATCGACATAGCGCTTCTTCCAATGGGTGGAAAGTTTACAATGGATTGTAACGAAGCAGTTAAGACTAGTCAATTGATTCAACCTAAACTTGTTATACCGATTCATCACCTCAACTCTGACCCTCAAAAATTTTGTAGAGAGTTAGATAAAAATAACATAAACTGTGTATATCCAAGAATAGGAAAACCAATAAAAGTTGAAGCATATGCAGGTAACAAAAGCTATACGTAATGAGGGTTTTATTGCTAAATTGAAAATAAATGAATAATAATAGACATCTCGGCTGGTGGACAGTGAAGTGCTTTTTAATCCCTCACTACGTATAGCCAAACCGTTAGCGGTAATTTTAAAAGACAGACAGGAATTATGAAAAATATGACTTCAAAGATTATCGGACTCTTCGTATTGACATTACTTGGTTGCGCAGCGACTTATAAAAACAATGAAAAAATCACAGGCTATAATTTGAGTAAGCCTGATTTTACCTTCGTTCTTCCTGACACCTTAAGAGAAATTTCAGGCCTGACTGACATCGACAGCACAACCTTTGCTTGCATCCAAGACGAGAACGGAATACTTTTTATTTATGACATTGAAAAAAATAATATACAAAAACAATATAGATTCAATATTGACGGAGATTACGAAGGGATAACCCGAGTTGACAGTTCAATGTATATCTTAAGGAGCGATGGAACCTTATTCGAAATTTCAAATTATCAATCCTCGAATTTCAAGCTAAATTCATTTATGACAGGTATTCCAGCTAACAATAACGAAGGACTTTGTTACGACCCTGACAACAACAGACTGTTAATTGCGAGCAAAGGAAAAATTGCGAAAGGTCCTGAATACAAAGACAAAAGAGTAATATATGGGTTCGATTTGAAAGAGAAAAAATTGACGGAAAAACCTGTATTTGATTTCGACCTTCAAAACATTAAACAGTTTGCTGCAACAAATAAAATTGACGTTCCCACCAAGACAAAAAAGAATGGTCAAATTACAGAACCATTTATTAAGTTCATGACTTCTGCTATTGCAATTCATCCAATAACAAAAAAGCTATACTTACTTTCAGCGTCTGACCATTTGATCTTTATATTCAATATCAAAGGTGAAATTGAACATATGGAACCATTGAATACAGACATTTTCAACAAAGCAGAAGGCATAACATTTTTAGACAATGGCGACATGATTATTACTAATGAAGGACAAAACAAAAAACCGACTTTATTGAGATTTAATTATAAAAACAAATAAAAACTACCGCTAACAGCACCTACCCAAAAGGCGGGGTTTCTTGTCCCAAAGACAGTTTTGTGGTTAATCAAACATTAGTTTTTCAAATCCAGTTTTGTGGTAAAAGTCCCGCCCTTCGGGTAGCGCCAAAACGTTGTACACCATATCGAAAACAAAGACGAATAGAATGAATATTGAGATTAAACCATTAACCAAAGATTTAAAAAAAGATTACTTGTTTCTTTTTGACAATATGATTCATAAAGAAAACCCTGAATGGTCAAAATGTTATTGTAATGACTATCATTTCCTCGGAAATGTTGAAACTTGTACTCGTGATATGAGTCGCTCATTGATAATTAATCGCATAGATGAGAACGAGCTACAAGGCTATTTGGTTTTTGAAAATGATAAACCGATTGGATGGTGTAATGCAAATAACAGATTAAATTATCAACGATTATTAAGAGACTTTGATTTGATTGATAATCCTAATGATAAAGTTTGTTCAGTTGTTTGTTTTTTAATACATCCTGATTATAGAAGGCAGGGGATTTCTCAAAAAATCCTTGAAAAAATCATCTATGATTGTTCAAATACAGACTATGATTATATTGAATCATATCCGAGAAAAGGCGAATCGAACTCAAGTAATTTCAAAGGTCCAATAGAACTATATAAAAGAAACGGTTTCAAGACACACAAAGAGTATGATGAATATTATGTAATGAGAAAAAAACTAAAATAAATACGGTGTACAACATTGGCTATAAATAATTGCTTCTACTCGCCTACTTACGAAAATCCTTTCGGATTTTCTATTTGGTTTGTATTTGCAAATTTACAGCTAAAACACGCAACTATTCATAGCCGAGACCGTTGTGCGGCAGCTAAAAAATGAAAGCTTAAACATTCCCGTGTAGGCGCGTGCGTGTCGCTCGTGCTTACAGGTTTATTTAATACTCAAAAAAGCATCCTCTCGTACAGCCCTTTTCCTGTCATTATGTCCCATAATCGGTTCTGGACGGCCTATATTCGTTTCTTGATGGTCTATAATCGATTCTTGTCAGACCATAATCGGTTTATAATTGTTACATAATTGCTTCTGGTAAGTCCATAATTAGTTTAGGTCTAAACATAATCCATTACTGCCTCACCATAATTCATTTTTATCTATACATATTCAATTACAGTCTAAACATAATCACTTTTAAAAAGCCCATAATCAATTACTAACTAAAAATAATTCATTACTAACTTTATATAAATTAATTTATAGCTGTATTCAAACAGCAACTTTAATCATAAACAAACATAAATCTCAAGGCAAAGGGGTAGTAATAGAACAGATTGAAATAAATTGATGAAAGAGTGAGTGGTTAAAAACTTTATAGCGTCTCTGTGTGCCGAAACAGCATCAGCTGTACTTATATTTGAATCATCAAAAAAATAAATAGATGGATGCAGTATTGGATAAAGATCTTATAGAATCGTATGCAGGCACCAGTGTGCGCCTTACAACGATTGATGATTTACACTTTGAAGGTGTTCTGTGGATGGTATATTTTATGGAAGAAAGTGAAGCTGAAATAGATAGTATTTTATTACATACTGAGCGATTTGCTTTCAAACCCGAACACATAAAAAAAATAGAAAGCATAGAGCGAAAGTGGGAAGATTAACTTAGGCCAAATGTTTTTCGGCATGGTAGCTGCTGCGCACCAGCGGGCCGCTTTCCACATATTTGAAACCCATGCTTAAACCTTCTACTTTAAGCTGGGCAAAAGTTTCGGGTGTAATAAAATGCTGAACGGCAAGATGTCGTCCGGTTGGTTGCAAATATTGCCCCAGCGTTAAAACATCAACACCGCTTTGCAGCAGGTCGTTCATGCTTTCCAATATTTCATCACGGCTTTCGCCCAATCCAAGCATTATTCCGCTTTTAGTTCGGAGTCCTTTTTCTTTGCTGCGGCTTAATACTTCCAGACTCCTGTCGTATTTGGCTTGCACACGAACCTGTTTGGTGAGTCGCCTAACCGTTTCAAGATTATGACTCAACACTTCGGGCTTTTGTTCCAATACGCGGTATAGATTTTCCCACTTGCCCTGAAAATCAGGTATCAGTGTTTCCATAGTAGTTCCCGGGCTTACTTCACGAACGGTTTTAATCGTTTGAGCCCAAATTTCAGAACCACCATCGGCTAAGTCATCACGGTCAACAGAAGTAATTACACAATGTTTTACTCCCATCGTTTTTACGCTTTGAGCTACTTTCATGGGTTCGTTTGGGTCGGCTTGTTTGGGTCGGCCTGTGGCTACGGCACAAAACTGGCAAGAACGGGTGCAGATATTACCTAATATCATAAAGGTAGCGGTGCCGGCTCCCCAGCATTCGCCCATGTTTGGGCAATTGCCACTTTCGCAAATGGTATGCAATTTATGCTCGTCAACCAATTGGCGAACTTTGAGATATTCTTTGCCGGTGGGCAATTTTACTTTTAGCCAGTCGGGTTTTTTATAGGCGGGTTTTACAAAGGTGCTGTCGTTGCTGCTCATAGCGCTTGCAAAGGTATAAATAATCGTGTGAGAAGCGGGATCAAAAAGATCTTACCACTTTTTGCCAAACATAAAATTAAGATAGACATTAATAAAGCCGGGATTGGCCTTGTTGAATGCCATTATTTCTATATCGTCCGGAAATCCTTCGGCAATAATTCCGGCTTCGATAGCTTTTACATCATCATCAACCGGACTGTATTCAAACACCAAACCCAACTTTACATACAAGCCGGGATGAAATTTAGTTTCTTCCAGGCCTTTAAAAAAGCTGGCTCGACCAAATATGTCGCTGAGCTGATGTCTATCGGGATCGTATTTCTCGGTTTGGGTAAAAAATTCGAATGGCGATCCATTGGGATCTTGTTTTAGTATTTCGAGATAGATGGGTTTGGCCAAAGCCAATGAAATACCTCCGGTATATACCATGCGCACTTCAACTGCGCCACGGTCGGCTTTTCCAAATAAAACTTTTTGGAAACCATATCCGCCTCTGATCATCATTACATAATTAAGTTTCCCGTATATGAATGATTTTGTGTTTTCGAAATAGGGATTGAGCGATCGAACTTCTTTGGGATGTTTCATTACCGCAAAGTCGTACTCCATTACTCGTTTTTTATAACCGGTTAAATGCCACTGACGTTTGAAGTTGAAACCCCATCCGCTAGTATGAGGCATGAATCCTAAATTATATTCGTGTTTATACAATAGCGGTTTATCTTCTTCATATTCGTTCGGATTGCTAACGGTTTGAGTAAAAGCAATTTGAGCCGAAAAGAGCAAGCCAAGAAAAATAAATAGCTTTGTTATCTTCATCTTGTAATTAAACAAATTTACAAACATAACGTTAGCAATTCAAAATCATTTTAATAAGAATTACACAATGCCTACAATAAAAAGTACCTACAGCGGACAATTGAGATGTGAACTTACACATGAACAAAGTAACACCAAAATAGAAAGCGATGCTCCGACCGATAATAACGGCAAAGGAGAACGATTTAGTCCCACCGACTTATTATCGGCTTCGTTAGGTGCTTGTATGATGACAATAATGGCGATACGTGCTGAAAAATCGGATCTGGAATTAGGAACGGTTAGCTGCGAAACAGATAAAATAATGGAAAGCAATCCAAGACGAGTAGGTGCGTTGGATTTGATCTTAGAACTTGATAATAATTTAAAAGAGGAGCAAAGAGTTTTGCTTGAGAAAGCAGCTATGGCCTGTCCGGTGGCTCAGAGTTTACATCCCGATATTAAAGTGAAAGTGCTGTTTCGATACAGCGATGGACGAGAAATGGAATACAACAAATTGGGTTAGTCGAGTTTAATTCCGCTGTAGTATCCGGTTTCTTTTCCGCTCAGGTATTTACAGATCAAAGTAATTTGTCCGGTGTGGTAAGAGAAATGTTCGATAACATGTATGAGTGCACTTAATCCACTCACTTCAAACGATTGAATGCGATAGTTTTTAATTAAGACTGAAACATCTATTTGATCCAAACATTTTTGAAGGTCATTTTTTAAAGTCATCAACCGCTTCTTTAAATCTTCTTTTCTGAATGGGCCTTTTGCGTCAAATTCTTCTTGTCGCACTCTGATATCTTTTTCAAAACCAAAAGAGGCTACAATCCACTGCCGTGCATTGCCACATAAATGCAAAACCAGATTTCCAACACTGTTTCCATTTTCATGGATCTTAAGGTGCAATTGATTTTCGTGTAATAAGTCAATACAAGTAAGAATCCGCTGCATAGATTCATCAAAAACCCGAACCTTAAATTCCTGAATAATCAAATCTGCATTGAGTGAGTTCATGGTATAAAAATAAAAAAGCCGGTTTAATCCGGCTTACTATTAGGTTGATTTCAGATGTACGATCAGGAACGGGCTTTTTTCATTTGTTCGTAGTTTGCTTTGCCATAGGCAGGGCATTTTTCTTTTGGTTTGCACGAATAAGCCAAGGCCATTACAAACAAAGCTACCAATAAAACAGCTGATTTTTTCATGATTTAATTCCTGTATTAATTTTCGTTATGCAAAAAAAACAAATTCCTCGAAAAATGCATCTATTGGCAAAAAAAAGTTTTAGATACTTATACACAAACAGTATAACCCTTATTTTTGATAAAAATTGTATTTTAAACCATGAACTTTTCTTTACAAGAGCAAGTGAAAGGCGGACAAGGTCGCTTAAGCGAATCGTGGATGATGCAATTAGGGGATGAATTGAATGAACCCTATATGTTATCGTTAAAAGAATTTTTGTTGGAGGAGCAAAAAAATGGCAATATGGTTTATCCTCCGCGGCCTCAAATTTTCTCGGCTTTAAATCATGTTTCGTTTGAAGATGTAAAAGTGGTCATCATAGGTCAGGACCCCTATCATGGGCGAGGACAAGCCAATGGACTTTGCTTTTCGGTAAGCGAAGGAGTAAAAGCTCCCCCCTCATTAAAAAACATTTTTAAAGAAATAGAAAGTGATATCGGTATAAGCATGTCAGGAAAAGTCGATCTAACTCCCTGGGCAAAGCAAGGGGTATTGTTGCTGAATGCCACCTTAACCGTTAGAGCCGGTCAAGCGGGCTCGCATCAAAACAGAGGTTGGGAACAGTTTACGGATAGAATAATTTCGCATATAGCAGAACATAGACAAGGTGTGGTATTTTTGCTTTGGGGAAAATATGCGCAAGCCAAACAAGAACTTATTGATCAGGATAAGCACCATATATTGGTGGCGGCTCATCCTTCGCCTTATTCGGCCTATAATGGATTTTTTGGGAATAAGCATTTTTCAAAATGCAATCAACTGCTTATGCAGCAAGGTTTGTCGCCTATTAACTGGGCAATTTGATTGCTGCAGTTTTCGTTCAAAGACCATGCTGCGCCATGCAATATTTATTATTTTATTTAGTGGAATTATTACGCAAAGCCATGCGCAAAAATGGTTGCAGGTAAATGCTTTAAACGAAAGTGAGCAAGCCATATTAAACGAACTCAAAGCGTCTTCAAAAGTTTCTTCCATCTATTCGGATAGCTTGTCGATTGCTAAAGCGATACAGCAATTTGAAAGCGAATTGTTGGATAAAGCCTATTTGGAATCTTCTGCCGATAGTATGCATTGGATCAATGATACTTGTTTTGTCTTTTTTCATTTGGGTGAAAAGTATAATTGGTCATCGTTGCGCAATGGAAACGTAGATGATTATTTTTTGCAGCAAAGTGGCGCACGTATTTTTTTTAGAGACGATCAGGTTTATGCCGCAAGGATTAATAGAATGTTTCAGCGTTTGCTTTCAGCTTATGAAAACAATGGTTACCCTTTTGCACAAGTTCGATTGGATTCTTTGCGTATCGATCAGCAATCGGTTGATGGTGTGCTTTGGGCAGATCCGGGACAGTTGTACATGATCGACTCATTAGTGATTAAAGGAGATGCCAAAGTGAGTCAGCGATTTGTGGAATATCGTTTAGGCATTCGGGCGAATGATTTGTACCGTGAGAATTTAATTCGACAAATACCGATTCGACTGAAGGAAATTCCTTTTTTACAGCAAAGCCGAGATTTAAATGTACGGTTTACCGACAAGGGCAGTACGGTTTATCTGTATTTGGAAAACAAAAAAGCCAGCCGCATAGATGGGGTAATCGGTTTTTTGCCCGATGCCAATAATAACAATAAACTAACCCTGAGTGGTGATGTGAAATTGAAATTGCAAAACTCATTTGGGCAAGGTGAGTTGATTGATGTGAATTGGCGTCAACCTTTCCCTAAAACTCAAGATCTGAAGTTGCGATTCAACTATCCTTTTTTAATCAGCTATTTTGGCAGCGATCTTCGATTGAATCTGTATAAAAAAGACAGTACCTATTTGGAGGTGGCTCGCTCGGTAGCAGTTGATTACCTGATGAGTGCACGACAAAGCATTCGTGGAACGTATTTGTATAAAACCTCATCGCTCATAACGGTGAAGCAATATGCCAATGCAACGGTGTTGCCAGCCAATGCTGACTTTAAATTGAGTCGATATATATTGAGTTATGAAAATGAAAAATTGGATTACCGTTTAAATCCACGCAAAGGATATCATTATTCAATAGATGCCGGAGCAGGTAATCGTACTTTAATAAGAAATTCGGGATTGGCTGAAGAACTTTATGATAGTTTGGATTTAAAACAGGTTCAGTTTGCCGGTTCGGCTCAGATTGCATTTTATTTACCGATAGCTTTGCGGTCGGCATTGAAATTGGCTGTTCAATCGGAATGGATTGAAGGCGATCGTTTATTTGAAAACGAGTTGATACGTTTTGGTGGCTTGCAGACTTTGAGAGGCTTTGATGAAGAAGCTTTGTTGGCAAGTGTGTATATAATGCCATTATTGGAGTATCGCTTTATTATAGACGAAAACTCCTATCTGGCTCTTTTTACCAATATGGCTTGGTATGAGCGAAAGAGTAGCACCTATATAAATGACACTCCCTATGGGTTTGGAGCGGGAATAAATTTTGAAACCAAACTGGGTATATTTTCTTTCAATTATGCTTTAGGCAGTCAATTCAACAATGGGATCGATTTACGGAATGGAAAAATCCACTTTGGGTTAGTAAATTATTTCTAAGTCTTTTTTTCATCTCTGCAATAATTGTAACTTTAACTTTCTATGGAATGGATGTACATAACGATCATTGTTTTGCTCTTCATTGTAGCGGTATTTCTCTATGTTAAAACTAAAAGCTATGATCAATACCTTGCTCCCGAAGAACAGATGCAGATGAAACTGGAGCAACAGAGTATGCAACAACAACTCGTGCTGATTGAAGAACAAAAAAATGCATTGACCAATGAGTTGAAGTTCGAAAGAGAACGCATAATAAAAACAACCGGAGAGCTACATGCATCGCTAACTCAAAGTGATTTGTTGACCAAGATGCTGGAAGAACAAAAAAAAGAATTGAGTGCTATGCAAGAGCAGATGACTTTACAGTTTAAAAATCTTGCGAATAAGATATTAGAAGAAAACAGCAGCAAGTTCACTTTACAAAATAAAGAGAACTTAAGTCAGATATTGAGTCCTTTTAAAGATCGCATCAAAGAGTTTGAAGAGAAAGTACAACACCATTACGATAGTGAGAATCGTGAGAAAGCTTCGCTCAAGCAACAAATCAGTATGCTGCACGATTTGAATCAGAAGATGAGTGTGGAAGCTCAAAATTTGACAAAAGCATTGAAAGGAGATAATAAGACTCAGGGAAGTTGGGGTGAATTTATTTTAGAAAGTGTTTTGGAGAAATCAGGATTAGTGCGCGATCGTGAATATTTAGTGCAAGAGAGTTATACCGGAAGTGATGGAAAGCGATTGCAACCGGATGTGGTAATTGCCCTACCGGATGAAAAAAATCTTGTAATCGATTCAAAAATGTCCTTAGTCGCTTACGAAAGGTTTGTTAATTCTGTTGATGAAAATGAGAAGTTACGAGCAGCCAAGGAGCACATGAATAGTATTCGTGCGCACATTAAATCATTGAGCGAAAAAAATTATCAGCAGATATATCAATTAAAGAGTCTTGATTTTGTTCTTCTATTTGTTCCGATTGAATCTGCCTTTGCTTTGGGTGTGCAAAACGACTCTCAACTTTTTAACGATGCTTTTGAACGAAACATCGTAATTGTAAGCCCCAGTACCTTGTTGGCTACTTTGAGAACCGTTGCCAGTATTTGGCGACAGGAGAAGCAAAATAAGAATGCAGCAGAGATATCGCGTTTGGCCGGACAGATGTACGACAAGTTGGTAAACTTTACAGATGATATGAATAAAATTCAGAAGCATATACAGGAGGCTGATAAAGCGTATGGCCTGGCTATGAAAAAACTTTCTGAAGGACATGGCAATGCAGTTATTACGGCTCAAAAGATAAAAGCACTGGGAGCCAATGCATCAAAGCAAATTGGAGAGGAATGGATTAGAGATGAATTTAGCTCTCTGGAAGAAGCATGATGAAGCCTTTTGCCTTTTTAATTTTAATCATTGCTTTAGCCTCTTGCAACGGAAATCGAAAGATCAGCAATACCGATTTGTCTGAATTGTATGAAAAAGAATCAGCCGACAACATTCGATTGTATCCATACCGCTATCACAAAGACAGTTTGAAATTATATTTAGCCATCGATGCATCGTCTTTACTTTTTGAACGCAATGAAGATCATTTGTTTGAATCAAAAATTCAGATTCGCGCCAATGTCTTTGAGTCGTACGAAAAAAGTCAAACTACCGATACGGCCAGTATTTTTCATTCAGAAGTGAATCAAGATCCAGCACAGTATGTAATGCAGTTGGAAATGAAAATGAAACTCCCCAATCACAAAAATTTTGTGATCAAGTTAGAGTTGTTTGATTTGGTTAAAAAGCAAAAGCAAATTCGTTTTTTTAGTATTGAAAACAGCAGCGATCAATCAGCTATAAACTTTTTAGTAAAAGATGTTGAGAGTGGAATTCCGCTTTATGATTATGTCAGTCGAAGTGGAAAACTGGTTTCAATTGCTCATCGTTCACGCGAGCAGCGGATATTGTTTCAAAGATCCTATTTTAAATCCTTTCCCTTAGCGCCTCCACCATTTTCAGAAAAAGCAACTTACTCCTTTAGTTATAAATCGGACGAGTGGAAACGATTGGGATTTGAAGATCAGACTACCTTAATGTTGGATCGGCAAGGCATCTATCATTATCAATGGGACACGCTTTCCATGAGTGGTTTGTCAATATTTGTATTCAATGAAGATTTTCCATTGCATACGCGTGCTGTCCAATTGATTGGGCCAATTCGCTACATCACTTCACAAAAAGAGTATGATGAAATCATATCCTCTGAGGATGTGAAATCGTCTATCGATAATTTTTGGATCCAAAAGGCAGGATCTTTTGATCGTGGACGAAAATTGATTTCAACCTATTATAGCCGGGTACAAGACGCCAACGTGTTGTTTACTTCCTATTTTGAAGGATGGAAAACCGATCGTGGAATGGTGTATATTGTCTTTGGAGAGCCGGAAACAGTTTATCGTTCAGAAGAATTTGAGGATTGGACTTATAGTTATGGTTTTGATCGAAAGCTTCTTTTCTCATTTAGAAAAATGCAAAACCCATTTAGTGAAAATGATTTTGAGTTGGAACGTCAAAAAATATTTGAATCGCCTTGGTACTATGCGGTAGAGGAATGGAGAAAGGGACGTTCAATAAAAGAATAATATGAAAGACGATTTAATATATGGAATACATCCTGTAAGCGAAGCACTGCAAGCGGGGAAAGATATAGACAAAGTGTTTGTTTTAGGTGGGCATTCCAGTCAAAACCTTAAACAACTCATTCAAGATTTGAAGAGTGCAAAAGTGCCGGTTAAAGTTGTGCCTCAGGAAAAACTGAACCGTTTGACTCGAAAAAATCATCAAGGAGTTGTTGCCTTTTTATCTTCGGTTGAATTTGACCGTCTTGAAAATGTAATTCCATTTTTATTTGAAAATGCACAGGTACCTTTAGTAGTTTTATTGGATCAAATTAGTGATGTACGCAATACAGGAGCCATTGCTCGCACTGCTTATGGTTGCGGAGCTCAGGCGATTGTTGTGCCTTCTAGAGGAGGGGCTGCATTGGGGAGCGATGCGCAAAAAACATCGGCCGGAGCTTTGAGTTATATTTCGGTGTGTCGAGTAGAGCACATGATACAAGCCGTTCGATATTTAAAAGAAAGCGGTTTGCAAATTGTAGCATGTAGCGAGAAATCTGATCGTTGGATTAAAAAGGTAGATTTTACTTTACCTACGGCTATACTGATGGGATCTGAAGATGAAGGTATCAGTAAGGAATTATTGGCCGAAGCTGATCATGTCGTGTCAATACCTATTGAAGGAAAAGTAGGTTCGTTCAATGTTTCGGTAGCCAGCGGAATGATTTTGTACGAAGCTTCGATGCAGCGATTAAAATAACGTATGATATCCTCCATCAAATCGGATCGGATTGTATTGGTGCTCATACTTGTGCTTGCCACTTTAATGAGATTCTATGAATATGCAGCCTTTTCATTTTTTAATGATGAGTTAAGTGCACTTACCCGTTTACGGTTTGATAATTTCTCTGATTTAATTTCACAAGGAGTTCGTATTGATGGGCACCCTGCCGGAGTTCAGGTTTTCTTATACTATTGGGTCAAAATATTTGGATGGAGTGAAGCTTCCGTACGATTTCCTTTTGTGTTGGCGGGAGTTATATCCTTGTTTCTTTTTTATCGCTTAGCCAAAATGTGGTTTGGGCCGAATACTGCTATCCTGTCTTTGGCAGTGTTTTGTTTTCTTGAATACACCATACTGTATAGTCGAATAGCCAGGCCTTATAGCCCGGGATTGATGTTCTCTTTACTTATGTTGAATGGATGGACGTCTTATCTGTTTGGTTCAAGTTGGTTGCAACGTACATATGCCCTGCATAAGTTTTTGGGATTGCCTTTATTTACATTGAGTGCGATCGCTTGTATGTACCTGCACTACTTTTCGTTTTTGTTTATGGTAATAGTTGCTCTTTGCGGTTTGTTTTACGTAGGAAAAGAAAAACTCAAGAGCTATTTGTTGGCGGGTATCGTAATTATTTTAGCTGCACTACCACATGCAGAGATTTTTTTATTTCAGTTTTCGGTTGGGGGAGTAGGAGGGCCTGATGGATGGCTGGGTGTGCCAAAAGCAGATGCATTATGGTCGCATCTATATTATGCGTTTAATGAGTCTTTTCTTGTTATTGTTTTGATTGCGGTTTCACTTTTTTATTCCATTTATGCATATGGTGATCAGATAAAATGGAACAAGTTTCATTCTTTCAGTTTGCTGTTTTTTATTTTACCTTTTTTTATCGCTTATATCTATTCTGTTCGCATAAATCCGGTACTTCAAAATTCAGTTTTACTTTTTTCATTCCCTTGCTTGTTACTGTTTTTGTTTTCCTTTTATCCAGTTCAGGTCAATCGTACACTGCTGATTACTTTTGCAGGTGTGTTGTCTATAGCAACTATGGGTAGCACCATTAAAGAGAAGCAGTTTTATAGTAAAGAACATTTTGGTGTGTTTAAAGAACTGGCTGAAGCCATGCAATTGAAAGGGGAACAGCTGGGCTTTGATAACATTACTTATTCCGTTAATGTGAATGGTAATTTTTATATTGATTACTATCTCGACAAGGTGGATAAAGACAAGAGAATAAAAGTGAGCAATTATAAAGTCAATGAAGAAACGCATGTCGTCACTTTTCAAAAGATGCTGGAGGTTTCAACAACGAAATACTTTATGCACTCATGGTCTAATATTTACAATCCATTTGAGTTAGACCGAATGATTAGGAGCCGTTATCCATTTGTAGCTGACTTTGGCAAGCATTTTAATAGTGCTTGGGTATTATACTCAAACGATTCATCCGATCAAAAATACAATGTACAGCGTGTACGGTTTTTCGATTCATTTGATCAACCTTTTACTATCGATGCTCTATTAATTCAAAAAGAGATGGACAATTCTTTTGTACAACTCGATGGAGTGGAATATGGACCTACGCTCAATATACCGTGTAACAACCTGTTTGATCATGATACCACCTACATTTCTGTAAATCTGAAAGCAAAAATGGAAAGTAAAGCTTCAGAACTGTTGGTCGTTTTTAGTATCGAAAAAGATGGACAAAGTTTGTTCTGGAGAGGTGTAGATGTATCAGAACGAGTGAACAAAACTGATTCGTTTAGTAGCATATATGCGGCTACTGAGCTTAGAGGGAAATATGACAGCGATGCTGTGTTAAAAGTATTTGTTTGGAATAAAGCAAAGCAACAGATATCAATTGATGATTTTGAAGTGGAAATCTATCCTCCATATTGATCGATATATTTTCTAAAGAGCAAACAAAATTTATTTTCATCGCCAAAACTTTTTTCCATTGCTAAGTTTAGTATCCATTTTTTTTGTTTTTCATCTTTGGGTTCCTTTAATGTCAATAACAAGAATGAAATTTGTTTAGAAAGAAATTTTGTCTCAAGTGAATTTAGGTTATTCTGAGAATTGGCAATTGATAGAGCAACTTGGTTTGTCTTTATATTTCCATTCAGATAAAAATATTTTTGATTTTTCTTTACAATATCTTCTTCCAAATAAACTTTGGCCTCTTTATTATCTGAAAATATAAGATCTGAATTTGCCAGTTCTTTTAAAGTAGTGTATGAGGTTCTATACGATTTTCTTTCATTAATCTTTAAAAATTCGGCATATGCTAAATCGCAGTATTTTTTTTGCTTTGGCCGGAATCCATGTTTGTAGTAAAACCAAAAGGCACCTGATTGAATTCCGTCTTCATTATCTTTTCCAATCTGGTATGGCTCAATACGGATTGCTTTTAGTTTGAATATATTTTTATAAAGACCACAAATTTGTACAAAGGTCCAATTGGCCTCACTTTTTCGAAACGATTCAAAAAGATTTAAACCAAATGCCGCACTTGATCCTAAAACCCAGGCGCCCCCATACGCATAAGGGATGCTGTTTCTAAAGGCCATGTAGCCAACATATGCATCGAGCTTAAATCTGAATTCAGGTTTGAGATAGAATAATGCGATTTGCAATCCTCTACCCATATCGTACCATTCTGTTTCATGTACATTTGCGTGCGTTATAGGATCCGTTTCTCTTTTTAACATCATCAACATTTGTGCAGAAATCCTTTGTATGTTTTCTTTTTGAGAAAGATTAATCCTTAGTTTTTTAGCTTCTACTTCATTCGACTTTTTATTAAAATAATAGTCTTGAATAAATTTTTCCGGACCTATAGAGCGTGATTGTATCGCCAATCCCCTTAATAGTGTACGGCTGAAAGATTTACGATCATGATGAAAGACGATGTATATTCTTAACTTTTCAAACAGAAGCTCTTTAGTTTTGATTGACATTTCTGATCGATCAAACCATGTGGTTATTAGAGTTAACTTTTCTAAATTGTTTTTTGTGCAGTAGTTCTTAAACTCTTGAATGCTGTTTGTTTTATCCGGTAAAGGCGCGTTAATTTTTTTAAGTATTGAAATGAAGGTAAGCGATGGACACTGTATGTCATAAAGCGAAATATGATTTGGAAATTGGTGGATCAATGCCATTGTTAACGACAAAGAGTAGGTAGAAAGTGTAAAACTGTTAATGATTCCACTTGAGTTTTGTGCTTTCTCAAACAGATCGCTATGACCAGAAATATTTTTGCGAAGAGAAAACAAAGAAAGTGCTTTTAACGCTTTTTTTTCTATCGTTTTATTATGAGGATGAGCCAAAACGTACAATAGAAATTCATGATACTCAGATACATCTCTATTCTTTTCTAATAAATGAGATTTGAGTATTAAATCCAAAATGGAGTCATTCTCTTTTCTGGTACAAGCATCTATGTATTTTTGTTTAAGATTTATCATAATGTCGAATAATCTTATTGCTATTATATCAAAATTCTTGCTTTATATTTGCAGCCGATATGGAATTTTTTGAAACAATGTTTACCAGTGCCGGAATGGTCAGTTTACTTACACTGATACTCCTGGAAATTGTTTTGGGAATAGATAATATCATCTTTATAGCCATTATTTGTGGTTATTTACCGGTGGAGCAGCAGCGAAAAGCACGTGTTATAGGATTATTGCTTGCCCTTGTATTTCGAGTTTTATTACTTCTGACTATTTCTTATATCGCTCGTATGACAAAGCCGGTATTTAGTATTGGTGAGTTTGGTATTAGTGGGCGAGATATGATACTTTTTGCAGGGGGATTGTTCCTGATCATAAAAACCATAAAAGAAATTATAGAGAAGTTTAAGCAAGCAAATGAACGACACGAGATTAAAGGTAAACGGTATACATTAATGGGAGCAATCGTTCAAATTATATTAATTGATATCATATTTAGTTTCGACTCAATTTTAACAGCGGTAGGTTTAAGCAATGATATTCCTACAATGATTACTGCCGTAACTGTAGCCATGATTGTTATGATATTGTTTGCTCCCTATGTAAGCGACTTTATAAATAATTATCCAACCATAAAAATGTTGGCGTTGGTCTTTCTGGTGGTTATAGGTGCTATCCTTGTGATTGAAGCTTTGCATATACATGTGGATAAATCGTACATTTATGTAGCAATGGGCTTCTCACTTTTGGTTGAGTGGTTAAACATTCGATTAAGAAAAGCCGTAGAAAGAGGAAAGGGAGAAGGCTAAATTATTCGCTTGTTTTTAGTTGGAGAAGATTCGCCATCCAGCTTTTACCTAAAGGAATCCATCCTTCTGTTTCGAAACCAATCTTATTACTCACAGATGGATTGAGGGTCAAAGTTTCATTATTAATCATATTCTGCTCAAGAGCATTTTTGATCTCACTCATCGGAATTAATTGAAGTTGATCTTCGCTTTTTACAAATGGAATCAACATTCGATTAAAAAAATCGACACTCAATTGATGTTGAAGTTTTTTTAGAAAATGAACCGAGGTATCGATGCTGCATCCACTGGCCGAACTCTGTGTTTCGTCAACTGCTATCAATAAAATTTGATCGTATAGTAAGTTAAAAGATGCTTTGAGATCTTTTTTATGTGCAGTCCATTGTTCAACAAATGATTTCATTTGATCCTCAAAAAAAGTTCTTTGTTCAGCACTTATAGGTTTGTTGCATACATAGACCCATAATTTTGATTCTGCATTTATATTTTCAAATGGTACATACATTTTTTTACAAGTTTGCTGCCTGAGCAATTAATTCGGCAATGTCCAATACTTGAACCTGATCTTCTTTTTCAAAATGTTTCATGCCATCGCTCATCATGGTCATACAAAAAGGACATGCTACGGCCAATATATTTGGATCGGTTTCCAAAGCTTCTTGGGTTCTTTCAACATTAATATCTTTTTGTCCCTGTTCAGGTTCCTTAAACATTTGAGCGCCACCGGCTCCACAACACAATCCATTGGATCGGCTTCTTTTCATTTCTGTAAATTCTGCATCCAATTTGTATAATATGGTGCGAGGGGCTTCGTAAATGTCATTAGCTCTGCCTAAATAACAAGGATCATGATAGCTTAGTTTTTTTCCTTTGAATGAACCGCCTTCTATTTTAAGTTTTCCAAAATCTAAAAGATTTTGCAAAAGCTGACTGTGATGTAAAACATCATAAATACCTCCTAAAGAAGGATACTCATTTTTCAGGGTATTAAAACAATGTGGACATGCGGTTACAATTTTTGTAACCTGATACTGATTCATCACATTAATGTTCATTAATGCCTGCATTTGAAACAAAAACTCGTTGCCTGCTCTTTTAGCAGGATCACCTGTGCAGCCTTCTTCCGTTCCGAGCACAGCAAAATCAATTCCACAATGAAATAATATTTTAGCGACTGCCTTAGTAACTTTTTGAGCTCTCGAATCGAAACTTCCGGCACAGCCAACCCAAAACAAAACTTCAGGAGTTTTTCCTTCGTTGGCACATTCCGCTAAGGTTCTTATTTTAAATTCACTGCTGCTCATAATTATTCATTCTCTTTCGCCCAATTCATTCGATCGCTTTGAGCAAATTGCCATGGAGCACTATTGTTTTCCAGACGGGTAAACATACCATTCAATTCGGCCGGAGCTTCTGATTTTTCCATGACCAAATATCGTCTCATTTCGATAATGATATTGAGCGGATCAATATTAACCGGACAAGCATCAACACAGGCATTGCACGAAGTGCAGGCCCAAAGTTCTTCAGCGCTGATATAATCACCCAATAATGCTTTATTATCGGTAAACTCTTTTCCGTTTTGATCAATTCCTTTGCCAACTTCTTCCACGCGATCTCTTGTGTCCATCATAATTTTACGGGGTGACAATTTTTTGCCTGTAATATTTGCGGGGCAAGCTGAAGTGCAACGACCACATTCAGTACAGCTATAGGCATCCATTAAATTCTTCCAGGTTAAATCTTGAACATCACGTGCCCCAAATGGTTGCGGTGCCGATTGGTTTTGTTCAGCATTTTCTACCGGTAAATTTAGCATCAATTTTACTTCCTGTGTAACCGTATCCATATTACCGAATTTTCCTTTGGGTTCGAGATTTGCGTAATAGGTGTTTGGGAAAGCAAGAAAAATGTGAAAATGTTTGGAGTAGGGGACATAATTTAAAAAAGCCAATATGCCCAGTATGTGCAACCACCAACAACTGCGTTCAATAGCAATCAAAGTGGATTCGTTTAGTGTTGAAAGAAAAGAATTGGCTATAATGCCAGAAAATGGGAATGCCCCTGCTTGACTATAATGTGCAGACCCAATTGATTGTAGTTGAAGATCGGCTGCATTCATGAAAAGGAAAAGCGACATCAAGATAATTTCAGAAACTAAGATGATGTTGGCATCATTTCGTGGCCATGTCGTCATCTCTTTATTCCAAAATCGTTTTATTTTCAACACATTTCTTCTGATTAAAAATATTGCACAAGCCAGTATTACCAGTACTGCCAATAGTTCAAAAGAAGCAATCAGAAAATCGTAAAAGAAACCCAATACTGAAAAGACTCTGTGTGTTCCAAATATGCCATCAATAATAATTTCAATGACTTCAATATTAATGATGATGAAACCTGCGTACACTAAAATATGCAAAAGCCCCGCTACCGGTCGGCTTACCATTTTAGACTGTCCTAAAGCAACACGAATCATATTTTTCCAACGGGCAGACGGATTGTCACTTCTGTTCAAGTCTTTACCCAGTAAAATATTACGTCTTATCTTTTTGACTTTAGTCGCAAACAAATATATGCCTGTTCCTAGACATAAAATAAAAAGTAAACTACTGATGTATTGCATTAGATCCGATTTGGATATGCGAACAAATATAGAAAAAAAGTATTCCCTTATTTTTGTTTTTTGCCAAATACACTCACCTGAACATATCGTTTCGGATTAGCTTTTAAATCGATCAGCAACTTATCTAAGTCGGCTGAAGCGGCATTGAGATTGTTGTAAAGTTCTTTGTCGTTTACCAATAGGCCAAGAGAGCCTTCGCCAGCATTAATCTTAGCCATCACTTGAGCCGTTTCATTCATTGCTTTATTGGTGCTTCTGATGGTAGCGGCCAAATTTGCTGCAGCAAGTGAATCGCTGATTTGATTAACGTTATCCAAAATTTGAGTTAATTTATGATGGTTATTGGCTATGGTAGCAGTGATAACTTGCATGTTTTCTATGGTTTTCTTCAAAGCTCCATTTTGAGTGGCTGTCATTTGTGCCAATGACAAAGTAATGCGTTCTAAGTTTTGCAAATTGATGTTAAGTGACTCAATGCTATTGCGCATATTTTGCCGTGTCTTTGCATCCATTACTGCGCTAAAAGAAGTTCCTAATGAATCGAGTGTTGTGATCAAATTTTCAGATTTATCTTTCAGAGGAGAAATAGAGCTGGTTAATGATTCTGTAAGACTCAATTGGAGCTCTGAATTTAAGGTGTCCCCATTGTGAGCGGCATTGGCATCCATACCCAATTCAAGGTCGAGTGCCTTGCTGCCTAAAAAGTTGGCATCAACAATTCGTGCAATAGAAGACTTGCTTACAAAAACGTTTTGGTCAACCAAAACGGTGACTACAATCCTTCCACTTTTGTCTTCCATGAATTCTATGTCTTCAACAAAACCCACTTTGTATCCGTTCATGATTACCGGATTGGAGGCAACCAATCCATTGACACGATTATATACCGCATAATAAGTATTGCGAGTAGAAAATAATTCGGTTCCTTTTAAATAATTGATTCCCCAAATCAATGCTATGATGGCCACAAGAACTAAGGCACCTATTTTTGCTTCTTTAGATAATTTCACGTACAAAAAATTTAGACAAATTTACTTTCTTTTTAATAATGCTTCTGCGTCTTCAGGTTTAATCCGAACGTTCTTATTATATGCTGTTACAAATGCATCTTTGTAGCCTTCGCTCCTCATCATGCTTTGTCTTTTACCTGCCTCGTATTTGTTGCTGAATTTCCCGACATTATAGCGAGTCCAACCATCAGATCCTTTAATGGCAAAGGACTCTTTTATTCTATCAATCTTTTCATTTAAATCTCGAGTAGGAGCCATGCTTGCTGCAATCTGAACCGTGAAGAAAATCTCAGGGTCTTCTGTATTATTCGTTCTTGGAGTTTCTACAGGTTTGACAGGGGTGGAATTAACTACATTGTTTGTAGGTTCTTTGGATGCAATTACTTCTGGTTTAGTTTCTTTTGGTGTTATATCAACTTGAGTTGTTTGGGTAAGCGGTTTTGCTCCACCCGGTTTTTCCATGTCGATCTTGTATTCTTTAAAAGCTCTGTAAATTGAGTTTGCAATGGCATCTTGTCCTTTATCGCTCAACAAAAATTTTTCTTCAGTTTTGTTGGTCAAAAATCCAGTTTCGATCAACACAGCAGGCATGGTAGTTTTGTATAAAACAAGAAAACCAGCTTGCTTAACTCCACGATTGTATCGGCCAGCATGGTATTCAAATTGATCTTGAATTTTTTTTGCAAACAAAAGGCTTTGCTGTAGAAAAGCGTTTTGAAATAAGGTAAATATTATATTTCCTTCAGGCGAATTAGGATCAAATCCATCGTACTTAGCTTTATAATCATCCTCCATCAAAACCGCAGAGTTCTCTCGTTTTGCAACCGCAAGGTTCTCATCCGATTTATGTAAACCCATTACATAGGTTTCTGCTCCTATAGCTGCTGAGTTACCGGCATTGCAATGGATACAAATAAACAGATCGGCTTGATTCGTATTGGCAATTTTTGCTCGTTCATGAAGTTCAACAAAGACATCAGTTTTTCGGGTATATACTACCTCTATGTCACTATAATTACTTTCAATCAATTTACCCAATTTCAAGGAAATATCTAAAGCTACATGTTTTTCTTTACCGGAAGAACCTAAACACCCACTATCGTGCCCGCCATGTCCGGCATCGATAACTACTTTCTTAATTTCGCTTCTGGTTTTGGAAAAGAAAATTGCATGAGCGCTTATAAAGCTTAAAGTAATAAGCACTGCAATAAGAAAAACAGATTTAAGTTTTAAGGGAAGAAGGGAATTATTTTTTCTGTTGGTCATATTTAAAAGTCGTCATTAGTATCATCATCGTTTAGCCGTATTTTTTTAGCTTTGACCCGGCAAAGGTATTGTGTAAAATATAAATAATGCGTTGTTTTTCAATGGCTTTTAAAAAGATATTGACGTTGTTATTAACTACAATAGCGTTGATATTCGTATGCCTTTCGGTAGTAGCTCAATCCAATGCGGATACTTCATTAAACCTTCAGCAAAACGATACGCTAAAACAAACCATCATCATTAGTGATGACCTTCGTTCTGAGGTTAAATATTTTGCACGTGACTCTATCGTGTATGATATTTCTATAAATAAAATTTATTTATATGGAGATGCCAAAGTTACTTATGAGAATATTGAATTAACAGCAGCTTTTATTGAATTGGATTGGAACAACAAAGAGGTTAGTGCTCAAGGAATTCCGGATAGTACAGGTAGCTTTAAAGGTCTTCCTGTTTTTAAAGAAGCGAGTAATTCATTTTCATCTTCTCGAATACGCTATAACTTCGATACCAAAAAAGGAAAAATCTATGAAGTAACCACTCAGCAAGGTGAAGGATACATACACGGAACTACGGTTAAGAAAACCAATGATGTAAATTACTATATACGTAGCGGTAAGTACACTACTTGTAATGATCCTCATCCACATTATTTTATCGGATCGTCAAAATTGAAGATCATCAACAACGACAAAATAGTTAGTGGTCCTGCTAATTTGGTCATCAGTGATATTCCTACTCCTTTTTTTATTCCTTTTGGATATTTTCCATACTCCAGTAAGAGAAAATCAGGAATTATTATTCCCGGATTTGGCGAGTCGGCCAACCGTGGTTTTTATTTATTAAATGGAGGTTACTATTTTGGTATAAACGATTATATCGACCTTGAATTATTAGGTGATATATATTCACTTGGTAGTTGGGGACTCAAAACCAATAGCCGATATATTAATCGATACAAATACAATGGGTCATTTGGATTGAGTTATTCAATAAATTCCAGTGGCGACAAGGAGCTGCCGGGTTACAGTCGTTCGAAGGATTTTTTCATTCGCTGGAATCACAGCATGGATCCAAAAGCAAGACCGAATACAACTTTTTCTGCCAGCGTAAATGCAGGTTCAAGTACTTATTATACGAACAACTTATCTTCAGCCAATAATTATTTGAGCAATACATTTACATCTTCCATTGCATGGAGTCGATTTTGGCCGGGCAAACCCTATAACTTATCCTTGAGTGCGAATCACTCACAAAATACGATATCGAGGGACGTAAGCATTACTTTGCCCAATGCAAGTTTTGGCGTAAGTACATTGTATCCATTTAAACCCAAAATTAATAGAGGGACCAACAAATGGTTTCACAAGCTTGGCGTGAGTTATCAAGGAGTATTCTCTAATCAGATTAGTAATAAAGATACTTTGTTGTTTAAAAAAGATTTTGAACGGCAAATGAGAAATGGTTTCTCTCACAGTATTCCAATTAGTACAAGCATTAAAGCGTTTAAGTTCTTTACCTGGTCGAATAGTGTGTCGTACAGAAGTGTATGGTATTTTAAGACCATTGAAAAGTCATTTGATATAGAAAGCAATCAAGTTAACATAGACACCATTAATGGATTTAAAACGGCTCATGAATTAGCCTTTAGTAGTTCACTAAATACTAGGGTTTATGGAATGATCAATTTCAAAAATGGATTTATCAAAGCGTTTCGACATGTGTTTACTCCATCTGTAGGCTTTAGCATTCGTCCCGATTATAGCCGTTCCAGTTTTGGGTATTACAAAAGAGTTGACATTGACACACTCGGAAATTCAAGTTTGTATTCCATTTTTGAGCAAGGAATTTATGGTGGTCCGGCAGCCGGTAAGTCAGGTTTTGTCAGCCTTGGATTGGATAATAATTTTGAGATGAAGGTGCGTGCTAAAACCGATAGTGGTTATGTAGATAAAAAAATAAAACTACTGGAAAGTTTAAGTTTCAATACGGGTTACAATATTGCCGCTGATTCATTGCGTTGGTCTCCACTCAGTATGAATGCTAGAACTACTGTATTGGAAAAACTAAATATGAGTTTTAGTTCTGCGTTTGATTGGTACGTTACAAATGAAAATGGAATTCGATTAAACCGTTTGGAGATAAATGAAAACAAAAGATTGGCACGTTTAACGGCAGCCAATTTCTCATCCAGTTATTCTTTAATACATCAACGAAAATCTATTGAAAGTGATAAAGGATCGAAAGAAGATTTGGAACACATTCGAAAAAATAAAGATCAATATGTTGATTACAGTATTCCATTTAATCTTTATTTAACTTATTCGATGACCTACTCTAAGCCTGGAGATAAACTCCCTTCCAACACCGTTCAAACATTAGGTTTCAATGGAGATTTAGCACTGACCCCAAAATGGAAAATCACGTATTATAGTGGGTGGGATTTCAACACCAAAAAACTCTCCTATTCTTCTATAGGATTTTATCGTGACTTGCATTGTTGGGAAATGTCTCTCAATTGGATTCCGACAGGGGGGCAGCAATCGTATTTCTTTAAAATAAATGTGAAGTCAAGTATTTTACAAGATTTGAAATTGACTAAGAAATCGGATCAATACGATTTTTAGCGTGAAGAAAGTAGCCATCATAGGAGCAGGTCCTGCCGGACTGACCACTGCGTATGCATTATGTAAGCAAGGCTATGAAGTCCATGTATATGAGGCCAGCAATGAAGCAGGGGGCTTGTCTCGAACCATTGACCTTTGGGGAATGAAAGCGGATATAGGACCGCATCGGTTTTTCAGTACCGATAAGCGTGTCAATTCACTTTGGCTAGAATTGGTTGGGAAGGATTATAAAATGATCAATCGCAAAACCAGAATCTTATACAACCAAAAATATTTTAACTATCCACTCAAAGCCGGAAATGCTTTACTCAATTTAGGGCCAATCACTGCGGGTTCTTGTTTGTTGAGTTATATGAAACAGAAGTTGTTCCCCATAAAACAAGATGGTTCATTTCAAAACTGGGTGGTGCATCGGTTTGGAGAAAGGCTTTTTGAATTGTTTTTTAAGTCGTATAGTGAAAAGCTATGGGGGATATCTTGTACCGACTTGGATGCAGATTTTGCAGCACAAAGAATAAAAAAATTATCTCTGAAGGAAGCAGTAATAAGTGCTTTGCGAAAGAACAAATCTAATCAACACAAAACCTTAGTTGATCAATTTGCCTATCCTAATGAAGGTTCAGGCATAGTGTATAACAGAATGGTTGATTTTATTTTGCAGCAAAAAGGCAAACTGAATTTTAGAACACCGGTGGTTTCACTACAAGTTGATCAAAATAGAGTAGTGGGTCTTACCACAATCAATGGAGAATCTCATTCATTTGACCACGTGGTATCGTCAATGCCGCTTACTCATCTTTTAAAAGCACTGCCATCTGTGCCTGAAAACATTAGTCATTCGGCCACACAATTAAAATTCAGAAATACCATTATGGTGTATCTCTTGATTGATAGTGAACATTTGTTTGATGATAATTGGCTGTACATTCATTCACCAAATTTAAAAACCGGCCGCATCACTAATTTCAGAAACTGGACACCAGCATTGTATGGTGAGTCTAAGAAAACCATTCTTTCAATGGAGTATTGGTGTTATGAAGAAGATGAAGGCTGGACTGAAAGTGATGAAAACATCATTTCATTGGCAAGCAATGAATTAGTAAAAAGTGGTTTGTGCAAAAAGAATCTTATTGAGGAAGGCAAAGTGCTACGCATTCCAAAATGTTATCCCGTTTATTCAAAAGGATATCGAAAATTACTAGAGCCTATCGAAGAATATATCAACGGCTTTAAAAATCTACAAGCCATCGGTCGCTTTGGAGCTTTTAAATACAACAATCAGGACCATAGTATATTGATGGGTTTATTGGCAGCGGAGAATATAATCGACTTTAAGAAGCACAATCTTTGGGCGGTGAATACGGATTACGATTTATACCAAGAGCGCAGTATAATAACCGCTACCGGTTTGGCAGAGATGTAGTTTTAATTTTCATCTCGCTGAAATAAAAAATGACGGTCGTTGTTCCGTACGCCCATTAAGAATTCTTTGTCTTTTCCTTGCAACCACATAAATTTCCGAACATAACCATTCAGGTATAGTCCACTGGTACTTGGGCCAACTACATCAAAATTTCCATCGCCTTTTCCTAATAAAAGCGCTCCTTCTGAAGCATCATAGCGACCCAGTTGAGCATCAGTTCCATAAAAATTACCTCCTATGATGATATCGTTCTTTTGGTCTTTATTTATATCGAGTACAGCTATGGATCGTACGGTAGAAATTTGTGTGTATCGAGGTAAAGATTTAAACGCAAAACTATTTCCGGCTTGATTGATAAATATTCCATGTCGAGTTTCGTAAATGAAAACTTGTTTGGCGCTTTCAAGTTGTTCTTTCGATAAAAGATTGTCAATAGTGGCAGTGGAATATGTTTTATAGCGTGTAAATTTTTTCTTTAGAAAGTTCATTTGATCAAGCATTCGATCTCTATAATGCAATGGGTAGCTGGTATTTCCATAGTAACAACATAAGATTGGGTCCACGCTTCCATTGTTGTCGAAATCGTTATAATAAATACACAATGGTTTTTCTTTGCTGGCTTTGAGTTGAGAATTCAATCCCAAATTGCCGGCAATGATATCGGGATAAGTGTCGTTGTTGATGTCGGCTATTTCAATGGTAAACCACCATCCATTACTTTGACTCAGGTTATATTTACTGCTTACATTTTTAAATGCATTATTTTCATAAACATAAACTTGTATGGGCATAAACTCACCGCAAAACACTACTTCATGCTTTGAGTCTTTATTTAAATCAGCAGATTTGATATCGGTAATCATTCCAGCCAACGATAACTCTTTGCCAACACTCATTGAAACATCTGTATATCTTCCTTTTTCATTCTGCAGAACAAACGTTTGTGGTGTTTCTGGATATCGGCCAGGTATATTTCGTCCGCCAATGATCAAGTCTTCGTCACCATCTTTGTCATAATCTATCGCAAGTGCTGCAATGGAACTGGATCGGATATCAATAAAATTTTGATCATGAGTAAAGCCACCTTTGCCATCATTCAAGTATAAACGATGTCGGTAAACCGCATCACCTGCTTTTTGTTCGTTCCCTCCACTTAATACCAATAAGTCCTGGTCGCCATCACCATCACTATCAAAAAAAAGTGCTCCGCTATCTTCGAAAGATTTGTTTTGCTCAAAGACTTCATTCTGCTTGTTGCTAAACGTGCCATCTTTCTTTTGTAGAAGAAGTTGACTTGCAAATCCAACTGATGAACCAATGAACACATCGTCCAATCCGTCATTATTGACATCTGCTTTTGCTAAAGCGGGCCCTTCTTCTGATAACTTATGTACCATCAATGGCTCGCGTTTAAAATCGATATAATTGTTTTCGGTATGTATGGCTTCAGCCGGTAGTGAAGCGCTTTTATCTTTAAAAAATATATTTTTTGGTAACAGTGGGCTGTGCTGCTGACCGCTTGTGGCATACTCAATTCTATTGGTTTGATTTAACTGGGTGGTAAAATTTTGAACGTTTCCATCGGGCCATAGGATAGAAGCGCTTTGAATGCTGTCCTTGTTTAATCCAAAGTGAATTACTGCTTCTGACGAACTTTGAAATCCTCTGGCTGTTTCAAGTGTGTGACTCAGAGTAAGACCACCACGCGTTTTAACCAATACTTTTGTGCCAAGCCAAACTTTTCCATTTCGGAGAGGAACAATTCTTAAAAAATTATTTTTTCGAGAAGTGCTTCCATTATTTTTTAATATAAAAGGAGCTTCGTCTATATTATTAATGATGATATCAAGATATCCATCCCCATCAAGATCGGCATACGATGCTCCATTGCTGTGAGCGGCATGTCCAATATTCCAATCGGAAGAAACATCACTAAAATATAAGTTGCTGTAATTTTTAAACAAATGCGATTTAAGTTTGACACTGGGAATGGAAGCAGTCCAATCTAACAAAGTAATCTTCTTTGCGATCATGGCTTTTTTGAGTGAGTCCATGGCATAACGAACATAATCGTTATTGGTCACATCTCTTTTGTATCCATTCGTTACAAAAATGTCTTTCCATCCATCGTTATCGAAATCATTAATCAAAGCCGACCAACTCCAATCGGTAAAAGCAGTTTGTGTCAATAAACTGATATCACTAAAGCGTCCATTGCCCATGTTCAATTGTAAAGTGTTCATGGAGTATTGAGCTTTAAGATCATGTTTCATCATCTTTTCAAACTTATCGTAATTCTGAACCATGCTCAATACATTTTGTCTGGGTCGTTCTTTTGGCGTCATATCCACTGTCATCAAGTCTGCCAATCCATCGTTATTGATATCAGCAAAATCAGAACCCATTGAACTGAATGAACTGTGTTTAAAGTACTGACCAAACTGATCGGTGAATGTTTTGTTTCCATTATTGATATAAAGAAAATCGGGCTGAATATAGTCGTTGCAAATATATAAGTCGGGCTTTAGGTCATCATTAAAATCTCCTATGACCGCACTTAAACCAAATGCTTCATTTCGTATGCCGGCTGTGGCACTTATGTCTTGAAAAACACCATTGCGATTTTCAAACAACTTATCACTGATATAAGATAAATCGTCTGATAGAACAGTGGTTAATTTTCCATCAGGTCCTTGGTGGAGTTTAATATTATTGGCTTCTAGAAATTCGAATGGATGATTTAGCAAGTATAGATCTAAATCGCCATCAGTATCCATATCGAAGAAATAGGCTTGTGTTGAAAAACTCGGATCGTCAAGACCATACTGCGCTCCTGCATCCGCAAAAGTTAGATCACCTTTGTTTATATAAAGAATGTTCTTACGGTATTGGGGCTGATCTAACATGGTTTTGCAAACATAGATGTCAATGAAACCATCGTTGTTCACATCGGCCATGGTTACTCCACTTTTATAGCCCATGCCACCATCAGTCCCGGAGCTACTGGTAATATCTTTGAATTTAAAGTTTCCTAAATTCAAATAAAGTTTATTGGGAACCATGTTTCCCGAGAAATATAAATCAGGTAATCCATCATTGTTTATATCTCCAACCGCAACTCCACCACCGTTATATAAATACTCATAGGTGATCATATTGATCAAATCGGTTTCTATAATCGGATTCGTAAATTCTATTCCTGTTTGTCTTGAAGAAAGTAACTCAAAAAGCGTTTGCTCTTTTTCGTTCATATTTATTTCTTCATCGCTGATGAATTCCAAACTCTGATCTTGGTTTTTACTTTCTTGTTTTTCAGAATCACATGCAATCAATAAAATAAGCATGAAAACAAATATTAATCTACTGAACATAGTTTAATTTTTTAAGCGCTTGTGTGGCAATAAATTTTCCCTGCTTATTTCCTTCTTCTACACTAATCATATAATGAATGCCTCCGTAAAATCTACTTAAACTCACTTCCCATGCAGCTTCGTGAAACGAATTAAACGATCTTGCTTCATGTCCAAACAAAACTTCTGTCGAGTCTAAAAAAGAGTATTGGTCACCTAAAAGTTGTGTCATTATTTCTGCTGCAGCAGCAGATACAACGCTGTGACCACTAGTGTATTCCGGGAAAGGAGGAGTTTGTATTACGCATTCCCAATCGGATTCAATATTCTCCTGAATATAGGTAATGGGTCGAACTAAATTGCTGCTATATTTTGTATGCCAACAATCGATGATCCCATCAAACATGGCAATGCAAGCATATGTATATACTCTGGTAGTATTAATGAAAGAAAGTTTGTTTGTATTGCTGATTTGAGCAATAATATTGGTCCAATGTCCCGGAGGAGAAATCTTGTGTGTCATTATGGTTAAATGACCTTTGTGTTCAGATGTGTTAGGATTGTCATCCCAGTAAATTGCGATTTCGTTTTCTTCTTTTGTTAATGATTTTGACTTGGTGTATACTTCCAAAACCATTTTATAGAATTCAGAATCTTTGTTTTTATCGAACGCAGGAGGATTTAAACCTTTATAAACACCAGGGCTATCAATGAGCATTGTTCTTATCTTTTCCCAATGGGGTTCAAGTCCAGGAGTGTAATCAGGCGGAGTCTCAATCCATTTTCCGGGTTCTTTCACACTAGTATATCGATCCATGGTTCGGGTCTGTGCATATTGATCTTTTGCTGCCCATTGAATGATTTGATCACTAATATTTTTAGCAAGTGTTCGACTGGCTTCAATGCAAGTCTTTGAAAAGTTTTTCTCCAAAGCAAAAGAATTTAATTTCGTTAACAAGTCGTCCATGTATTGTTCGTTAAAAACCAACTTCTTAGCGGTAAAGCCAAAGGCCATCAATGCACTGAGTTCAGCGTTTGCATCCTTGGGAATTTCCGGTGCTGTAAATTTAAAATCGTTTAGATGATTTTGAATGGGGATTAAACTATCGGGATAAAACAATTGTAGGGTGATATAATTGGAGATATGCGAATACACTAAAACCCTTGACGCCACTGGGGGTGAGAATCCATCTTCCATACTTACTTCAAGTAATTGACGGTTCGCATAATTAAGGTCGCTTTGATCTAATTTCCCTTGAGGGTTTGAACAAGAAATAGTTAGTGTTGTAATTAAAACAAAGAATAGATTCGATTTCATGTTTATCTGATTTATATAAATGTACTAAAAATACAAGTTGGAATAAAATGGCTTTTGTGAAATTATTAACCGAATTATTAATCAATCAGGTAGTTGATGAAGCACTTGGAGCAGTCGATTTGGATAATCGGTAATGATTCCGTCAACACCGAAACGAATCATCTCTTTCATCAATTGAATTTCATTCACAGTCCATGGAAGTAATAATACTTCTTCGGAGCGTAAAGTGTTTATCAAGGACTGACTTACATTGCTTAAGTGTGGACTATAATAATCGGGTTTGAATCCAAGCTCCAATCTCAAATCGTTGTAGCTCATTGAACTCTCTGCCAAGAGTGAAGTTTTTATTTGAGGGTATTCAGTGTGAAGATATTTGAGAACTCTCAAGTCAAAAGATTGTATAATGCATCGATGCTCGATTCGATTTATTTCTATTTCGGCCATTAACAAATCGGTGAATAATTCAGGAGTTGGATGGAATAAATTATCTCCAAGAGGTGTACATTTTGTCTCAATGTTGTAAAAAGGTAAAGCACGATGATGCTTTAAACAATATTCTTCTGAAATTTTTATGACATCTGAGAACAGTGGCTTGCAAGTCGATAGGCTTTTCTGTTCAGGGAAAGACGGATGTTGAATAGATCCGCAATCAAAAGCTGCAATACTTTCATAGGGCATCTTGAAAAGATTGAATGTATGCTCTTGTTCAACCGTAAGTTTATTTCCATTGGGATGTGTGCAAATAGTATGATTGAAATAGGGTTCATGAGAAACAACAATTTTACGGTCGGCAGAAACCACAACATCCATTTCCAAAGCGTGTACGCCCAACTCCAATGCATACATAAATGCCGGTATGCTATTTTCGGGATAGAGTCCTCTGCATCCTCGATGTCCGTGAATCTCTATCATGCTTCAATCGGCTGTACCCATACCATTAGAGCATCGGCCTTGATAACTTTTACATGGGTTCCTTTTTCTATAAACGGACCTAAAGTGGAAGCGGGATATAACTCGTTATCGATCATCACTTTTCCATTAGGACGTAATACTGTGTGTGTCATACCGCTTTTACCTACTAAATCTTGAAATGATTTATTGCTAACAAAACCTTCATCCGATCGCATGGTATCGTTTAAAACTAATTTAGAAAAAGCATGACTGCGTAATAAACTTTTACCAAATGCAATAATGAGTATGGTACCTCCAAAGAGCGATATTACCACCGTGCTTAATGCTTGCGTGATTGTTTCACCTGCAACCGGCTCGAAATTAAAACCTACATTATCAATCATTCCACTCACCAATGCAAATAGAATGCACGCCAATCCGGCTACACCGGTTACACCAAAACCCGGTATGACGAAAAATTCAACAAACAGTAATGCTAAACCGGCAATAAACAATAATATCTCCCAATTGGCAGCGAGACCTTCTAAATAGAGTGGTGCAAAATATAGAATGGCTGCTGTTATGGCTGCGATTAAAGGAAAACCCACTCCAGGCGTTTGAAGTTCAAAATATATTCCGCCCATCATTATGAGAATCAAAATCCCGCTTATAGCAGGATTAATTAAGAATGAAATTAATTTATCCATTCCGCTTGGCTTGTATTCTCGAATGGTATATTGATGAATGCCCTCTGCTTTTAAAACGGCATCTATGTCTTCTGCAATTCCATTGCAAAAATTTAACTTCATTGCTTCGGATGGCGTTAAGGTCAATACTTTACCACTATCCACTATACCGGGAATGTTTACATAAGGATCAACCATTGCTTCAGCAATTTTTGGATCACGTCCTCTTTTCTCAGCAGTTGATCGCATCATACTTCGCATATAACTTTGATATTTATCGGGCAATGCCTCAGCATTTGCTGTGACTACTGTGGCGGCTCCAATACTGGCTCCCTCGCGCATATAAATTCTATTGCAGGATATTGCTATTAAAGCTCCGGCCGAAGCGGCATTGTTGTCAATGAATACAATGCTGGGTATTTTGCTGTTTAATATTCTCGTTCTAATACTGTCTGCTGCATCCACCAATCCACCATAGGTATTCATATGGATCAGTAAAAAATGGGCACCATTCTTTTCACCAGCTTCCATGGCCTTGGCCGTTAAACGCAATAATCCCGGGCCTACTTCATCGCGCATATCAATTTTCATAACAATTTTTGTTGAATCACTGGCCAATAATTTAGTTGTGCAAAGCGTATTAACTAGGGTGAATAAATAAATAAAGAGTAATGCAAGTCTGAATTTGATATGAAATATTCTCATATAGGGTTAATGTTAATTGAAATGTTGAAAAACTAAACTATTATTATCTCGTTACTCTAGCAGTGCAAAGTACCTTTGTGTAAAATTAAGTGATTAATAAATGCAAAAAAAGAAATCAATCATAAGTGTAGCATTATTAAGTCTTTTGCTTTTGACCATTCAAACGGAAGCGCAACAAAAAAACGTAGTTAAGAGTGTTAATGGTACCGGTTATATATTGCATAAAGTTACACCAAAGCAAACTTGGTTTGAACTTTCCAGAATCTACGAACTTTCGTTAGAGGAATTGATGGAAGCTAATCCGGGTGTCATTGAATTAAAGATTAATCAAATCGTTCAAATACCTTCTCGCAAATCTTCTCTTGCAGTTGATCCAAATCCAGTACTGAAGTCTACAACAGAAATTGTGGTAAGCAACGACCAGAAAAATAAATTTCATATCGTTTTGGCTGGGGAGAGTCTGTATGGTATAAGTAAAAGATACAATCAAAGCATCACTGACTTGAAGATGTGGAATGCTCTGGAGTCGGATCAAATTTCAGTTGGTCAATCATTGGTAGTTGGATATATACATAACTCGTCAAAGACAATTGATATAACAGAAACGGCATCAAAGGTTGAGCAAAAAGAAACAATGTCGAAAGAAGTGCTTGATAGTAAGGAACCAGAGTACACACGAAGTATTGAAAAACCGGATGATCACAAATCGGTTTATAAAGTTAATGAAAGTGGAGTTGCTGCTTGGATAGAAGAAACAGAAGTAAATCCTAACAAATATTATGCTCTGCATAAAACAGCTCCCTTAGGATCAATTGTTAAAGTAACCAACCGAATGAACCAAAGATCGGTATATGTTAAGGTAATTGGTATGTTGCCTGATACCGGTGATAATCATGGATTGTTGATTAAAGTTTCGAAAGCAGCGGCATCAAAAATGGGCGTGCTCGATCCAAGGTTTCAAGTCGATTTGAGCTATGGAATTTATGAAAATGAAAAAGACTAATCTGTTTTAAACTTTTCCATTACTATCTTAAGAAAGGAATCATAAACTAAAGCATTACAGGCAATAATCTCTTCTCCAAAGAGAAAATTTCTTTTTCCATTAAAGTCGCTTACTGTACCGCCAGCTTGTTCAACAATAAAACTTCCGGCTGCAATATCCCAGGCATTTAGTCCATATTCCCAAAAGGCTTCAAATCGTCCGCAAGCCACATAAACTAAATCTGCTGCTGCCGAACCCAATCTTCGAAGACCGCGTGTATGATGCATGCAATAATCAAACACATCCATGTAGGGATGTTTTCGGTGATAATCGGTATACGGAAAACCGGTTGCAATGAGTGACTCGCGAAGATGAGATACAGGGCTGACGGTAATTTCTTTATTATTTAAATAGGATTTTCCAGCGCCAAAGGAATAAAAACATTCATCCAAGTTTACTTCATGAACAACTCCTGCAATCATCTCATCATTTTTCATTAACCCAACCGATACGCAATAAATAGGAATTCCATGTAAAAAATTGGTTGTACCATCTAAAGGATCAATGATCCATGTATATTCATTCTGCTGACTTTGTTTAGTTGTATTTTCTTCAGTAATAAAGCCGGATTGGGGGATAATATTTTTTAAATCCTTGACCAACATTTGCTCACTCGTAGTGTCTACATACGAAACCAGATTATTCAAACTCTTTTTCTCTACATCTGCAGGGTCAACCGCTCCTGAATTTTTACGAATAAATGCAGCGGCATTTTTTACAGCATCAATCAGCTGATCAGAGAATTTATCAGGAAGAGACATGACTTTGTTTCTTTTTCTTGTTGACAAAATAAATCAATACAATTCCGGTTAATACAATCATCAGAGCAATTAACTCCGCTTGTGTAAAGGTGTATCCAAAGTACTCAAACTTATTATTGATTCTTATTTTCTCAATCAAAAAGCGCTCTGTGCCTGTAAAGATTAAATAGATGCCAAACAAAATTCCAGGTGTTTTGAATTGTAAACGCAATTTCCATAAAACAAAAAACAAAATAATGCAAGCAGAAGCTTCATATAAAGGAGTGGGCCAAACAGGATATTCAAGAATCATACAGTGAGTTCCAGTGCATCCCGGAATGGGTACCCCTTCATTGATAACATTGTTGGGATACGAATAGGACCAAATCCAATCGGGTAAGAAATTTAAATAATCTGGTTTTGGGCTTAAATTGTTGATGCCCCAGTCTCCATCCCCACTTAGATGGCAACCCAATCGCCCAAACCCATATGATAACATCAAACCCGGTGCAGCGGCATCGCACATTGGAAAAGGTTTTATTCCATACTTATGAGCTTGATACAACACGGCTGCAGCCCCCATTAAAAGTCCGCCAAAAAATGTCAGGCCACTGAAAGAAAGCAATGAGCCAATCGGATCGTTAATCAACTCGTCAAAGTTTTCCAAATTGTGAAACAACTTAGCGCCTAGCAATCCGGCTACTGCTGCTATCATGGTAATTGTACTTACCATTTCATCCGTTTTTACTTCTCTTTCATGTTGCTCAACTTTTTCTTTCTTCTTTTTATCTTTTTCTCTGTACCGCAAATAGGCCAATGCCACCGCGCCAAGAATTCCACCTATAAAACTTCCTCTACCGGATAATAATATTCCTTGAGTGTCTTGAACAAAATCATTGTAATTAAACACAATGAAAATTATTTTAAAGCCTAATATAAAACCAATTAGGGCCTGTGAAACTAACTCTGAAAAGCTGGCGGGCTTGCCTATTTCTTCGCTAACTTTAACAATAGGGATTATTTTATTGATCTGTAATCGTTTAAGTTCCTTGTTAAGAGTGTATGCAGCCAATAAAAACGACAACGCCATAAAAAAGCCAAAGGTTTGCACTGGCAATGGAATAAATATTCCAAACAAATCATTGATTAAATCGGATATTGTTGGGTACATAATAAATTAAACAGGGAGAACACCCACGTCTTGCGAAATAGGTGTTGCATGGTAAGAAAAATCTTCTTTTGAGTAATGCAATTTTACTTTGCAGATGGAATTGATCAAATTTATTGAGTATGGAATTTTTGCTTTGATATAGTTCTGTGTATAGCCGCTGATGCTATCTTTCTGATTACCGGCTTCAAATAATACCTCATGTACTCCATTGCTTTGCGATTGTTCAAAAGCCATTTGTTTTTTAAGTGAAAGTGTCCGAAGAATATTTGTTCGTTTTTTTCTTTCCTTCATTGGTACTCGTGAATTGAAAGTAACTGCCAAAGTGTTATCTCTCTCACTATACGTGAAAACATGAAGATAGGAAATTGGCAATTGATCTAGAAAACGATAAGTAGTTTCAAACTCCTCTTCCGTTTCTCCAGGGAATCCACAGATGATATCTGAACCAATGCATGCATGGGGCATTAATTGTTTTATCAAAGCAATTCGGCTCTCATACGTGTGCCTTTGATATCTTCTACGCATGCGTTTCAACAACTCGTCTGAACCGCTTTGTAAAGGGATGTGAAAATGAGGCATTATTTTATGTGAAGAAGCGATCAACTCTATGGTTTCATCTTTGAGTAAATTCGGTTCAATGCTGCTGATGCGAATTCGATTTACGCTACATCGTAACTCGAGCGCTTCCATCATTTGATGACATGTAAAAGAGTGTTTTTCATCGGGATGCAATCTTCCAACATCGCCTAAGTTTATACCGGTAAGCACAATTTCGTTAGTGCCTTCATCTGCCAATTGATTACACTGATCAATAATATTTTCAAGTGTATTGCTTCTGCTTTTTCCTCTGGCAAGTGGAATGGTGCAAAACGAACAATTATAGTCGCACCCATCCTGAACTTTTACGAATACCCGAGTGCGGTGTGAGCCGGAATGACTGGGAATAAAATTTACAACTTCAGCAATTTCACAAGATTTTATCATGCTCTCATTCGATCCAGCGATCAATTGTTTGTAAGCAGCTATATTGAATTTTTCATTGGCTCCCAAAACCAAACTTACTCCCGGAATTTTAGAAATCGATTCTGGCTTGAGTTGAGCATAACATCCGGTAATGGCGATCAATGCTTCAGGATTTTGATGTAAAGCACGGTTTACTATACTCTTGCACTCTTTATCGGCATTGGCAGTCACACTGCAGGTATTGATGATATAAAGATCAGCAAAATGGTCAAATTCAACCTCTTCAAAACCTTCTTTCTTTAATAGTTGTGCCAACTGTGAAGTTTCTGAAAAGTTTAACTTGCAACCCAATGTATGATAAGCAACTTTCATTTAAATATTGATGGTTTGCAAAGGTACCATTTTATGTAATTGTTTGATATTTGCACCATGAGATTTGAGAATCCAAAAAATATATTCCCATTACTATTGTTCTTCGTATTATTTTTCTTTTGTTCATGCACAACAACAGACGAGTACGAATCGAAAAAGGTTTTTCGCTACAATGAAGCCAGCGGAATTACATCTTTAGATCCTGCATTTGCCAGATCGCAAGCCAATATATGGGCTGTCAGCCAATTGTATAATGGTTTGGTTCAAATGGATGAATCCATGAATATTATTCCCTGTTTAGCGCATTCATGGAAGATTAGTGAGGACGGACTTAATTATACTTTTTATCTCAATACCAATGTTGCATATCATTCTTCTGCACTAATCGATGAGAAAAGAAGAGTGATAGCCTCCGATTTTGTTTTCAGTTTCAATAGAATTATGGATGAAAAGACCGCTTCACCAGGGGCATGGGTATTTAATGCGATTGCTCGTGATGTAAATGATGTGCCCGAAATAAAAGCTGAAAATGATAGTGTATTAACGATTCGTTTAAAGTATTCGTTTCCACCATTTCTTTCTATTCTTACTTCGGCTTATTGTTCCGTTGTGCCTCCTGAAATCGTTCAGCATTTTGGTAAAGATTTTAGATCCAACCCCATTGGCACAGGTCCATTTAAGTTGTTTCTATGGCAGGAAAGAGGTAGTATGGTTTTTCATAAGAATGAACATTATTTTGAGTTTGATAAAGAGATTCGATTGCCCTATTTAGATGCCGTACAAATTTCTTTTATTCCCGATCGTCAAGCCGCTTTCCTAGAGTTCGTAAAAGGTAAGCTTGATTTTCTTTCAGGATTAGATGCCTCCTACAAGGATGATTTATTGTCGAGAAATGGTGAGCTTAAAAAAAAGTATAAGGGGAAATTTAATTTTGAAACGGGACCCTATTTGAATACGGAGTATTTAGCGTTTAGTCTTTCTGCCGATTCATTAAATCAGAGCAAATCGATTTTAAGTGATGTGAGAATCAGAAAAGCAATTAACTACGGGTTTGATCGGGTTAGTATGATCAAATATTTACGCAACAGCATTGGTTCTCCTGGCAGTTGTGGAATTACACCAAGGGGTTTGCCGTCATTCTCCGACTCTATTTTGGGATATGATTATCAACCACAGCTTTCGGCCCAGTTATTATCTGAAGCAGGTTTTGTTAATGGTAAAGGATTGCCGGAAATTGTTTTGTCCACTACTCCTGAGTATCTCGATTTATGCGAGTTTATTCAGTCGCAATTAAAAGATATTGGAATTCGTATTAAACTTGAAGTGAATCAGGGAGCTCAACATCGCGAAATGGTTGCTCAGAATAAACTCGCATTTTATAGAGCGAGTTGGATTGCTGATTATCCGGATGCTGAAAATTATTTCTCTTTATTTTATTCAGCCAATCATTCTCCTAAAGGACCTAATACAACGCACTTTCTGAATCAGACTTTTGATCAACTTTACCATAAGGCTTTACAGCTAAATAATGACTCGCTTCGTTATATGAATTATCAATCCATGGAGAAAATTCTGATCGAAGAATGTCCTTTTGTAATTTTATACTACGATCAGGTTCTACGATTATCGCAAAAGTCGATCCACGGAATCCAATCCAATGCCATGAACGGCCTATCATTGAAAAAAGTTCGAAAAGACTAAAATCCGATATGTTTTATTTTGAATAACGCTTGGTGAATTCCTTATTCTTATTGTATTTTTGGGAAAACGAGTTGAATGCTGTCGGATACGCATAATAGAATTCACAATTATTTAAGAGTCTCCCTCACAGATGCGTGCAATTTAAGATGTCGCTATTGTATGCCTCATGAAAACATGAAATTCATGCCTCATGCATCATTAATGACAAAGGATGAAATTTATAATATAGCACAGACTTTCGTTTCCTTGGGTGTCAACAAAATTCGCCTTACAGGAGGAGAGCCATTGATTCGGAAAGATTTTGATGAAATTTTGGTTCGTCTGAGCAGCCTTCCCGTTTTGTTGACGCTCACTACTAATGGTGTTTTATTGGATAGGCATATAGACCTTTTGGAGCAATGTAATGTGAATAGCCTCAATATCAGTTTAGATTCATTGGATGAAAAGAAATTTCTATCCATAACAGCTCGAAATTATTTTTCGAAAGTGATGGATAATATTCAACTCTTGTTGAGTAGAGATTTTCATGTTAAAATAAATGTTGTTGTTATGAAACGATACAACGACAATGAAATATTTGACTTTATTCAGTGGACCAAGGAGATTCCTATTCACGTTCGCTTTATAGAGTATATGCCTTTTCAGGATAATCGCTGGGACAGCACTAAAGTGTATTCATACAAAGAAATTATAGAAAAAGCCGAAACTTATTTTGCTATTGAAAAGATTAAAGATGCTCCAAACGATACCGCAAAAAACTATCGAGTGAAAGATTATAACGGAACATTTGCAGTCATCAGCACAATGTCGAGTCCATTTTGTAGCAGTTGCAATCGTATGCGTATAACGGCTGATGGTAAAATGAAAAATTGCTTATTCAGCAAAGGTGAAACAGACTTGTTGCATGCTTTGCGTAGTGGTAAGCCGATCGAACATTTAATACGTCAGAATCTTTTTGCAAAGGAAAAGAGCCTGGGAGGACAATGGAATGTTAGCTATCACAAGTTAGAAGAAGATACTTTAGTTAATCGCTCAATGATTCAAATTGGAGGATAATGATGATCAGTGTAAACGAAGCAGAAGAACTTATACGCATTAATTGTATTCCTTCCATCATTAAAGGAGTGAAGTTAGAGGACGCGTATAACCGCGTTTTAGCTGAAGATATCATTTCTCCTATTCATACCCCCGAACATAACCAATCGGCTATGGATGGTTATGCGATGAAATATGATGAGTCTCTCTTGCATCATCCCTATACCATCATTGCTGAAATACAAGCCGGGAGTGATTTTCACATTGATGTAAAGAGTAGTGAATGTGTTAGAATATTTACAGGTGCTTTTGTTCCGGAGTCGTGCGATACCGTGATCATGCAAGAAAAAGTGGAGAGGAAAAAGGATAAAATACTTCTTCTTGATTCGCAATTGAAACAAGGCAGCAATGTTCGGCCACAAGGATCACAGAGCAAACAAGGTGAATGTGTATTGAAAGCAGGCACACTATTGCGTCCTGCAGCCATAGCATTTATTGCTACACTGGGTATTTCGAAAGTGAAGGTATATGCAGCGCCTGCCATTCATTTAATTATTACCGGAAAAGAATTGGTCAAATCTGGTAGTGTAGCTTTAACCGGTCAGGTCTATGAATGTAATTCATTTGGTTTAAAAGCGGCATTACAAGCAGAGCATATTTATCCTGATAAAGTTTTTTATTGCGATGATCGATTGGATGAAATCAAAGCAGCTTTAGAGCAAAGTATGCACAAAGACATAGTAGTTATAAGCGGTGGAATTTCTGTAGGGGATTACGATTTTGTTGCAGAGGCATTGAGTTTGTGCGGAGTAGATACAATTTTTTATAAAGTAAAACAGAAACCCGGCAAACCGATCTTCTTTGGAAAAAGAAATAATACACTTGTATTTGCCTTGCCGGGAAATCCTGCATCAGTATTGGTTTGTTATTATCAATATGTTTTGCCTGTCATCAAACAAATGATGAATAAAGAACCTGGCAAACTCTTTACTGCACCTTTACAAAATAGCTTTAAGAGGAAAGCTGGATTGACTCAATATCTTAAAGGATTTTATTCTGACGATGGCTTAATAATTTTGGAAGATCAAAACAGTTATCAACTCAATACTTTTGCTGTGGCTAATTGTTTGATTGTCCTATCAGAACAATGCTCGGAATTGAAAGAGGGCGATATCTTAAATTATCTACCAATAAATTAATAATGAAATATGAATGCAAAGGGTAATATCTGGCTCGAAAATAAAAAGGGAATGCTTATTGGGCCTGGTCGAATGTATTTACTTGAATTAATAGAACAAACCGGTTCCATTAAATCGGCTGCAGCGGCATTGAAGATGTCGTACAGACAAGCTTGGGCAATGGTTTCTGATATGAATAAAAATGCTGCCAAACCGATCATTCAAAAAACTAAAGGTGGAGTGCAAGGTGGAGGAACGGCACTTACACCTGAAGGGAAACAGCTTATCAAAACATATAAAAAAGTTTTGACTAAGATGGATTCGTTTGTTTTAAAAATTAACGCTACGCTAAAATAATGTACACAGGATTTTTATTTCTTCTTTTCATGGTAGCTTTTCTATATTCTTCGGTAGGTCACGGAGGGGCAAGTGGTTATTTGGCGCTGATGAGTTTGTTTGATTTCCTTCCCGAAACAATGCGCATAACGGCATTGATATTGAACATCTTTGTATCTGGAATTGCATTTTTGTTTTTCTATCGTTCTGGTAATTTTGTTTGGAAAAAATGTTGGCCTTTTTTAGTCAGTTCAATTCCATTTGCTTTTTTAGGTGGATTGCTAGAGTTGAATGCAGAAGTTTTTAAAATCATTTTGGGATTGGTTTTGTTGTTCCCGGTTCTGCGATTATCCGGTTTGATTCACTATTCTGATTCGAAACAGATTAATGATGTGCCTAATTCTGCTGCATTTTTGAGTGGCGCTCTGATAGGAATTCTTGCGGGCAGCATTGGTATTGGAGGAGGAATTTTGTTAACTCCTCTCTTGGTTTTGTTTCATTGGGCAAAAATTAAACAAGCGGCAGCTATTTCTGCCTTGTTCATTTTTGCAAATAGCGCTTCGGGTTTATTTGCTCGTTTCACTCAAAACGCATCGTTAAATTCTGATATCTATAAACTTCTCCTTATTGCACTTTGTGGCGCAATGTTGGGTTCTTACATGGGTTCGGAGAGGTTTAAATCTATATGGCTTCAACGAGTTTTATCTTTTGTTCTGCTCATTGCCTCTGTTAAATTAATTGCACTATGATTTCTCATCAGGAAATAAGCGCTTATATTCTATTGGGTGGCAAAAGTTCGCGCATGGGAAAGGACAAGGCAACTATGCTTTGGAATCAAATCCCTATGTATGAACATGTATGTAATGTGGCGAATCAAATTACTGCTAACATTCACTTAGTGAGTTCGAGAAATGAACATTCATTAATAGAACGATCAATCGTTAGCGACTTGTATGTAAATATGGGACCTGCTGCAGCCGTTTATTCAGCATTGATGCATTGTATAACAAAGTATGCACTGTTGTTGACTTGCGATATGCCTTTGATTCATGCTGCTCTATTGAGTGATCTGATTGAAAATGCAAAAGAGAATTCAATCAACTTATGTAAGGCTGATGAACGCGATTATCCATTCCCGGGATTATATCCCATCACATGTACAAAAAGTTGGAAGAAACTTTTAGATAATGGTGAAAGATCAGTACTGAAAATCTGCAATCAATTAAATGCTGTAAAGGTTGTTTTTGATCATGATATGGAAGCATTTATGAATGTAAATACAAGATCTGATTTTGATAAACTAATACGTATCAACAAATGATAGTTTTATTTTTTGGAATAGTGAAAGAAATAACCGGTGTGTCGGAAATGGAAGTGAAAGATTGTAACGATCTATATTCATTGAAGGAAACTTTATTAATTCAGCATCCGGCATTGAAAAATCAAACATTTCAGATGGCCGTAAACAAAAAGATTTTCTCAGATAATATTTCCATAAATGACAATGATGTTATAGCCCTATTACCACCTTTTTCTGGAGGATAAAGAAAATGGATCGATATCAACGTCAAATGCAGATAGAAGAATTTGGAAGCGAAGCCCAGATTAAGTTAAGCAATGCTTCTGTTTTGGTCATTGGAGCAGGAGGTCTTGGATGTCCTGCTTTGCTTTATCTTGTGGGTGCAGGTGTGGGTAGAATTGGAATTGTCGATCATGATGTGGTTGATATCACTAATCTTCATCGTCAGGTAATTTTTCTTGAAAATGACATTCTTAAGAATAAATCTATTATAGCTGCTGAACGCTTAAGATCACTAAATGCCAATATACAGATAGAAGCATTTCCATATAAGATTATACCAAGCAATGGTATTGAGTTAATCTCGCAGTTCGATATGGTTTTGGATGGTTCTGACAATATGCCCACACGCTATTTGCTAAGTGATGTTTGTTTTGCTTTGAACAAAACACTTATTCAAGCTTCCATTTTTAAATGGGAAATTCAATTAATGATTTTTAAACCATTAAATCGTTTTTTAAAAAACTTGCGACAATTATATCCTTTTCGCAAAGAGCAGCAGCATATTCCTTCGTGCAATATCAATGGTGTGTTAGGCCCTGTTTCAGGAATTGCCGGAACAATGCAAGCCCTCGAAGCTATTAAAATGATTACGAAAATTCAGGATGATGTTTTCGATCAGATCTTGTATTTCGATGCTCGAACACTTCAAAGTCACTTTATCGAAATAACCGAGCACTTGCCTATGGAAGGATTGCCCAAGAGTTTGGCTGCAATACGCGATCACGATTATTTCGAATCATGTGTTGCCAATGCATATGAAATTGAATGGGATGAACTTATACATCAATCGAAAGAAAAAACGTTTTTTATTTTGAATATTAGTAGTAATAGTATCAAATTCTCCGAAATATTTAGCAGTTATGAAAGATGCTCTCCAGATGCTTTGTTTCCTTTAGTGGAAAAACATTCAATCGAAGATATTGTAATTGTTTGCAACAAAGGTATAAGTAGTAAGTTTTATGCAAATCAATTAAAGAATAAATTTCCGGCAAGAAGATTTTATAGTCTTAAAGGAGGAATAGAATCTATTGAAGAAATGTATGAATCCTGATAAACACCCTAACTTATGAAAGATATTTTCATAGAAGGAGCTATCGCTCCATCCTTCATAGCAAATGCTATTGATAAGCACCAAAGCAAACACAATATAGGTGCCCATCAGATTTTTTTAGGTCAGGTCAGAGCGGATCAATTGCAGGAAAGTGTTGTGAAGTCTATTAACTATTCGAGCTACAAGGAAATGGCTAACGAAAGAATGGCTGAAATTCGGGAGGAGATTTTTAATGAGTACCCTATTACGTGCATGCATGTTTATCATAGCCTGGGAAAGGTAGCAGTAGGCGAGATATGCCTTTTCGTATTTGTATCATCACCCCACCGTGCCGATTCTTTTCGAGCTTGTGAAGTATTGGTAGAAAGAATAAAAAATGAATTACCTATTTGGGGAGTTGAGTTTCTAGAAAACGGTTCAAGCATTCAAAAAGTAAATTCATAAAGATGATTGACATAACACATAAAACATTTACACTAAGAACAGCAATCGCTACTGCTATAGTTCGCTTTGGTTCAAGTAAAACAGCAAAAATGATTAAGGAACTAAAAGTACCCAAGGGAAACGTATGCGAAGCCGCCAAAGTTGCAGCGCTTTTTGCGGTTAAAAAAACAAGTGAGCTTATTCCGGATTGTCATCCTATGCCTATAGAAGGAACACAGGTTTCGTTTGTAATTAAACCTAAAGAATTGTTGATTGAAGTGGAAGTAAAAACGATATACAAAACAGGAGTGGAGGTAGAGGCTATGCATGCTGCATCTGTGGCAGCACTTACAGTTTACGATATGCTCAAGCCTGTCGATAAGCAAATCAGCATTCATGAAATTAAACTCAAAGAAAAGAAAGGGGGGAAGTCTGATTATTCCTATAATCTTGACGAGAATTTCCATTGCGGTATTATCGTTTGTTCCGATTCGGTAGCCAAGGGAAAGAAGGTAGATTCTGCCGGATTGGCTATAAAAGCCGAATTAAAAAAATATGGAGTAAATAATATTAAGTATCAAATCATACCAGACGATGAGCAGTTGATCAAGGAGATGTTTACAAAATACAAAAGCAAAAATTATTCACTCATCATTTTTTGTGGAGGCACAGGTCTCTCTCCCCGAGATCATACTCCCGATATCGTGAAACCTTTAATCGAAAAAGAAATACCCGGTGTTATGGAAGCAGCGAGAAGTTATGGCCAACAACGAACGCCCTATGCCATGCTGTCGAGAGGAATAGCCGGATTTGCCGGAAAATCGTTAGTGCTTACTCTTCCCGGATCAACAAGAGGAGCAATAGAAAGCATGAAAGCGGTTTTTCCTTACTTGCTCCATTTGTTTCATGTTCGCGATGGTGGTTCGCATTAGTATGAATAACTTATCCGATTGGGTTCAATCGGCTGAAAACAAATTTCTACTTTTATTCAATGAATTTTAAATGTCTCTCTATACATGATATTTCCAATCAAGAAGAAGAGGAGATTATCATTGCTTGGCTTTCTGAAATCGGTTTCGACATGTTTGAAGAAAGTCACAAAGGAATCAAAGCGTATGTGATTCATGAAAATTTTGATGAGCAATTATTGAATGAGTGTTTCGATAGGATAAAGAGTGTAAATTCCAATATTACTTTTCAATTGGATGAAGTTCCCGATATCAATTACAATCAGATATGGGAGCAGTCTTTCGAGCCGGTTAATATCGACAATAGGGTTTTTATTCATGCCGAATTTCAGCCAGCCAATCCTTCCGTACCCTATAACATCAGCATCACACCAAAAATGGCATTCGGAACAGGCCATCATCAAACCACTGAAATGATGGTGAGCGAAATGCTTCGGCATTCTTTCGAAGGAAAGCGCGTCTTGGATATGGGATGCGGCACCGCTGTATTGGCCATATTGGCTTTGAAATTAGGTGCTGCTCAAGTGTTGGGTATCGACTATGATCAACAAGCGATCGAGAATGCAATTGAGAACTTGAAAGTCAATCAGGCCGAATCAATTCAATTGAAAGTTGGCGATGTTGAATTAATTGAGGGAAGTGAATTTGATGTGATTTTGGCAAACATCAATAGGAATATACTCATGGCTCATATGAAATCGTACTCAAATGCGTTGTCAAATTGTGGAGTTTTGTTGTTGTCGGGATTTTATTCAGCCGATCTTGAATCAATCATAAATCATGCAGCTTCTTTTCAATTAGTTCTTCACTCGCGTTTATGTAAGGACGATTGGAATGCAGCTCTTTTCTATAAAAAATAATCAACCATGATAAAAAAGCTACTTTTCTTCTCTTTGTTCTGTTTAATTTCTATTCCATTATACAGTCAAAGCATTCGATCTTTTTCTCCTGATCCGGTTAACTATTTCAAGGAGTTGGACATTTTCTTTAGTGAAGCAGACAAAAGCCAGGCGAAAAAGTTTATCGATTTTTTTGAACCGGAATGGAATAGTTCTTTGAATGATGAGCAAAAAAAAATCATTATTGAACAGAGCAATCTGATGTTGAAAAAGCGCTTGAGACCTTTTCCGGATTATGAAAACTATTTGAAAGCTTGTGTTGCGATGATTAAGAATCCTGATTTCGCAAAAGAGTTTAATCAATGGAATAGTGCTATAATACGATTGCTCAATAGCTCACTCCCGAGAAGAGCAGGTGATTTTATGGAAATCTCTTATTTGTTAACGTCAAATAATGTATTATATGAATCTCCCTCGGTTACTTGGCAAGCGTTAGGCGGGCAAATGAAATTTGATTTTGACACATTACCTTTGATTCGCTTTAGTAATATTGATTTGATTGCTCGTGCCAAAGGAGATAGCAGTGTAATTGAGAAAACACAAGGTATTTACAATCCTGTTTTAAAAATGTTTGTCGGATACAAAGGAAAAGTTAATTGGAGTAGAGCAGGATTTTCAATCGATCAGGTTTATGCCAATGTATCCGGCTATGCGGTAGATATTACAAAGTCTGAGTATGTCATAGATACGGTAGAATTTTTTAATAAAAGTTTGTTTAAAACTGCTTTGCCTGGATCATACAAAGACAAGCTTTTGGCAAATGCCGATTCGGCCAGTACGTCTTATCCTCGTTTTGCATCTTTTAATACTTCGCTCAGCATTAAAGATCTGATAAAAGGAGCCGAGTATTTGGGTGGATTCTCCATGCATGGAAATAAAATTATCGGATCAGGAAATGAAGAGAGCGATGCTACATTGACTTTTTACAGGAACCAAAAACCTTTCCTCGTGGCGGCATCAAAAGTATTTGTCATTCGTACCGATCGAATTGTTTCTGAAGAAGCAGGCATTACTATTTATTTAGGTACAGACTCTATGTATCACCCCGGATTGGAATTGCGTTACCAAATGGATAAAAGCGAGTTAAAATTGATTCGCAATACCCGAAGTGGTAATCAAAGCCCTTTCTTCGATTCCTATCACAATTTGGATATCTATTTTGAAGAACTGATTTGGAAAACCGGTGATCCTCTTTTTGATTTAGTAATGAAGCAAGCAGGTGCAGAAACCAAATTGGTAATAGAGTCTTCCAATTATTTTTCGGTCAATCGTTTTCTTCAAATACAAGGGATCATGCAACAGAGTCCTTTGTACATCATTAAACAATATGGAGCAAAATATTCTACTCGAGAAATTTATATTGAAGATTTAGCAAAAGAATTAAAGCTAAGTCAGAATCAAGTTCGCATGTTGGTACTTGATCTATCCAATCAGGGTTTTGTTTCTTACAATAAGCGAGAGGACAATTTTTTAATCAAAGACAAGCTCTTTTATTATCTCGATGCCCGAAGTGGGAAAGTGGATTACGATGGTATTTTTATTGAATCAACTATTTCGGCTGAAGCCAACGCTACGCTTAACCTCCTTAACAATGATTTGAAAGTACGTGGAGTGCCTTATGTTTTATTGAGCGATTCGCAAAACGTATTTTTTGTTCCCGAACAACAAGAACTCATCATAAAGAAAAATCGCGACATGACTTTTAATGGGCGCTTGCGGGCAGGTCGTATCGATTTTTATGGCGATGAGTTTTATTTCAATTACGATGATTTTAAAATCGACATGCCCGATGTGGATACTATGCGAGTTAAAGTTCCGGGAGAGAAATTAGACGCAAAAGGTCGTCCGGAATTACTTTCGGTGACTAGTTTCTTAGAAAGATTGCAGGGAACGCTATTCATCGATCATGCCGGAAACAAATCGGGAAAGCGCTCTGGAGGGCCTTATCCATATATGGTTAGCGACAAAGAAAGTTATGTGTACTATGATAATCCGGGTGTTTATGACGGAGTTTATAACCGCAATGATTTTTTCTATAAAGTAAATCCTTTTATGATGGACAGCCTTGACAACTTCGATAAAAATGGTCTGAGTTTTAAAGGAGAATTAATATCGGCTGGAATTTTTAAGAACATTGATGAGAGTCTGCGATTGCAGGATGATTTTTCACTAGGATTTACACGCAATACAGGGAGTGAAGCTTATGCACTCTATAGTGGCAAAGGTAAATACTCAGCTGAAATTCGTTTGAGCAATAAAGGATTGCAAGGAGCAGGAAAAATAGACTTCCTAAGTTCAACCACCTTATCGGATGAAATATCTTTTTTCCCCGACAGCACGAATGCCGATGCTCAGGATTTTCAAATTCGTGAAGAAAGTATTGATGGTGTTGGATTTCCAGGAATCAAAGCCAATGATGTTTATGTTAATTGGCAACATAAAGAAGATAAAATGTTTATCCGTAAAAAAACAAAAGACTTTGAACTTTACAACAAGCAAGCCTATTTAAATGGCGATTTGATCCTTACAAAAAAAGGACTGAGTGGAATGGGAGTGCTGGCATTGGGTGAAACAGAAATTATTTCTAATCTATTTAACTTAAAACAAACTACATTATCTGCCGATACCTCCGACTTTCGTATCAAAAGCCGACATCAGGCTTCAGCATTTAATTTTGAAACACACAACATGAAATCAAATGTTGATTTCACTAAACGAAATGCCACATTTGAGTCCAACGGTGCAGGTTCTTACATTCGTTTTCCCATCAACTATTATATCTGTTTTATCGACAATTTTAAATGGGCAATGGACGAAAAGGAAATTGAAATTGGTGGTGACAAAATCAACCTGTTACAATCTGAGTTCATTTCAGTATTGCCTTCACAAGACTCATTACGATTTAAAGCTCAAACTGCCCGGTTCAATCTTGAAACAAATGTGTTAATGGCATCGGGAGTAAATGAAATTTTAGTTGCAGATGCCAGCATCAATCCAAATGGTGAAAAAGTGGTAGTAGAAGCATTTGCAGTGATGCAGCCTTTTACCAATGCCATCATTACCGCAAATACGGTCAATAAATATCACACCCTTCGCGATGCGAAAATTCAAATTGAATCACGTCACAAATACAAAGGATCAGGCACCTATGATTATCGCGATCCTTCCGGTCGTTTGCATAAAATATTTATGGACTATATTTCGGTGGACAGCAGTTTTCAAACCTTTGCCAGTGGTTCCATTCCAGATTCTCTTTCTTTCTCGCTGGGAACAAACATTCAATACAAGGGTGGTATAGAAATGAAAGCCGCCATTAAGAATTTATTCCTCAAAGGTTTTGCACTTATTTCACATGCATGCGAGCATTTAGGAAACAACTGGTTTGGATTCACCAGTGAGATCGATCCTGCCGGTATAATCATTCCTGTAGATCAACCTCAAAACGAATTCAGAGAAGACTTGGTGAGTGGTATTTATTTTTCGAACGAAGGCAATAAATTCTATTCGCGTTTTTTGTCTAAAAAAGAGAATAGCAGCGATTTTGTTTTTCAAACTTCTTCCGGAATTTTAAAGCAAGATCAAAAGAATAATGCCTATCAAATTGGAAATACTGAAAAGATTGAAAACCCATCTGCCTCAGGATCAGTATTGAATATGAATGAAAAGAGTTGTGATATTTCATTATCAGGACCCGCAACTTTTAATACCGACTTTGGCCAATTTAAACTTTTAGCCGATGGCCGTAGCGATTATTTTTACCAATTGGACAGCCTGGGAATGGAGATGGTTCTGAATTTGGATTTCTTTTTTAGTGATGATGCTTTGAAAACCATGGCCGAAGTTATTTTAAGCAATCCTACCTTAAAACCTTCTGATGATCAAAGACCACAATTCGAAAGCTCAATGTCTAATTTATTGGGTAAAAAAGATTTTGAAAAATTTATAGCTGATTTAAATCTATACGGTTCTGTAAAAAAACTTCCAGAGCTTTTGCAAAATGGAATTACACTCAACAAGGTTCAAATGTATTGGCATCGCGAAAGCGATTCGTATCGTTCAGTTGGTCCTATCTCAGTTGGCTTTACAGGAAAAAGCACCATTAGCCGAGAGTTGAATGGCTACTTGCAAATTACGCGCAGAAAAAGTGGAGACATATTTAATCTATATCTGGAAGTGAGCAAAACCACTTGGTTCTTTTTTAATTATCAGCGAGGAATCATGCAGGCGGTTTCAAGCGACTCAAAGTTTAACGATTTTTTGAATAATACAAAACCGGAGAAAAGAGTTGCTCCTGAAAAAGATGGGGCAGCACCTTATCAATATATGTTATCAACAGAACGAAGGAAAGCAGATTTTGTTAAAAAATTTCTTGAATTTGGTCAGTAATAAATTTAGTAATATTGCCTAGTGCTGAATGCGGAAACAATAATGTGTCTCATTGGTGCCTATTTACTTGGCTCTGTTCCTTCGGCCGTTTGGGTGGGTAAACGATTTTTCTCCATTGATGTTCGTGAGTTTGGAAGTGGAAATGCAGGTGCTACCAATACCTTTAGAGTTTTAGGATCAAAGGCAGGAATACCGGTGCTGTTAATGGATATTGCCAAAGGATTTATTGCAGTTCAATTGGTTCATATAGGTGGCGACTATTTACCCGCTACTCAGCAATTTGTAAATTTTAAGCTGGCACTCGGTATTGCCGCTCTGTTCGGACATATTTTTCCGGTCTTTGCCGGGTTCAGAGGAGGAAAAGGTGTGGCTACTTTATTGGGTGTTGGCTTAGGCGTACATCACGAAGCAACCTTAATCTGCTTAGTCGTTTTTATACTGGTTCTATTTCTTTCCAAATATGTCTCACTCGGTTCAATGCTAGCTGCCTTGTGTTTTCCATTGGTCGTTATGCTCATCTACAACGAAACTATTCTCTCACTCAATATTTTCGCCATGACGGTTTCAATCTTAACGCTGGTTACACACCAAAAAAATATTGAGCGATTACTCAGAGGAACCGAATCGAAAGTAGGTTTTTTAAGTCGCAAGGGCTGAATTTGCTCAAAAACTAAATTCAATACTTCATATCGTAACCTTTAAACTCATTGCTGCATATAAGGTAATGTATAATAAGGTAAAAGATCATGGTAAGATTATGTGGAGTTTTCTGTGCGCTATTTTTATTTGGGATCAGTATTTCATTTGCTCAAATGAGCCGCAAGCAAGAAAACAAGAAGTGGACCGAAGCACAAGAATTGTTTGACACAAAGCAATACGATAAGGCAGAACCTTTATTTTCTCATTTGCTCAGTCAAGATCCAGCCAATTCAGCACTCAATTATTATTATGGCGTTTGCTTATTGGTTACTGAAAAAGACAAAGCAAAAGCCATCACTCATTTAGAAAAAGCTAGCGGTGATGAATATATGTGGGATCAGGTTTACTATTATTTGGGACGAGCGTATCAAATCAATAATGACTTTGATAATGCACGTTCAGCTTATCAGCAATTTACCTCTCGTGCTTCAGATAAAATGGCTGAGCAATGGAATATAGCTCAAGCAATACAATCATTAGACTATGCTAAAGAGATGATGAATACTCCGGTTCAGTTTAATGTAGTGGACCGATATTTAAAAAACAGCAGCAACTATTTTACTGCCTATCAAATGGAAGGTAAGGAAGGTAAAGTATTAATCAAACCCGAACATTTAATTAGTAAACAAGAATTGAATAATGGTACACATTATCCGGCATTCCTTTCTGCCAATGGAAATGTGATGTATTATACCGGATACAGTTCTTCTAAAGCTAAAACTAGCGATATATTCAGAATGGTAAAAAATAGCGATGGTACCTGGGGCACTCCCGAAATTTTACCGGCTACCATTAATACAAGCGAAAGCGAAGTGTATCCAATGTGCAACGAAGATGGTAGCACTTTGTTCTTTAGCTCAAACGGTTGGCCGGGTATGGGTTCGTTTGATGTATTTAAGGCTACGTACAATAGTGAAACGAAACAATGGTCAAGTCCGGTAAATATTGGTTACCCCATCAACACGGCTGACGATGAATACTATTATACCGAAAGTGCCGATGGCAAAACCGCTTTCTACGCTACTAAATTTAAAACACCTTATCCTAAATTGATGGTATACAAAATTCAATATGGTGAATCGAATACAGTAGTGCAGGTAAGAGGTAAAATTTTTCTTACCGATCGTTTGAATGAATTTAACGAAGTACGCATTACACTTAGCCATCAAAAAAACAATGAAGTGATTAGCAGCTTTCTCAGCAATGGGAACAATGGTGAATATGCCTTTAATTTAAATCAAGTGGGCGACTTTCGCATAAAGGTCGAAGCACCGGGTTATACTTCATTGGCTCAAAACATTAGCATCAACAATCAGGCAAGTGGTCGTATGGCTCAATGGATAAAATTGTCGAAAGCCAAAACGCATGACGAAATATTTATCGTAAACAAATACTTAAGCGATAGTGAAACCTTTGAGCAAGGTATAGAAGCGTTGAATCAAATGCATGTACAGCAATTGAGTGTAGCAGATGAGAATGATACAAATTCGAAAACAGAAACCAATGCTTCGAATACCAATACAAAGCAAAATAATACAGATAAAACAACCACTGCTGCAGTTGAAAATATTACAACTAAATCGAGCACTGCAGATGAAACAACCGCGGCTGCCAATACAAATTCAACAAACACAAACGATGTTAATGTAACGTCAGCCAATACAAGAAGCCAATCAAACACTACGTCTTCAGAAATTTCTACACAGAATGAAATAAATAAAGACATCGATACTTCAAATTCTAATGCAAGTACAAATAGTGAGAGTAATGCAGCATCGAGTACTAATGTGAGTACCGGCACCAACAATCAGCCAAGCTCAACCAGCAGTAATACCGATGCTGAAAAAAGACTACGAGAATATTTTAATACAAACAAAAGCAATATTGATCCCTCATTACCACAACCGGTAAAAATTACAGAGGTGCTTGGAAACAATAATCAACTCGATTTTAAAGTGCAGATCGGAACGTTCTCGAATCAAACAGCCGAAGAAGTATTTTCAAAATTGGTAACCATGGGTTTTGACGATCTTTGTTATTTAACCACCGTTCAAGGATGGCATATCTTTTTAACCGGACATGGCTCCGATTTTGAAAAAGTAAAACAATTGCAACAAACCGTATTTGAATATGGATTTAGTGATGCCTATGTGGTATGCTACCAAAATCAAAAGCGTGTTAAAGTTACCCCAGATCTATTAGCAGGCGAGGAGTAAGCTTTACACATCTTTATTCTTATTATCGTTTTCACCATCCCTCCGCTATTAAAGTAACGGAAACGGTTCGGGGCTAGGCAAGAGCTGGCGTTAAGAAGCACTAAACTGTTAGTAAGCACACAAGTTGATAGAAGCACAACGCTTCAATTACGCACTGTCCGCCCGTTATCGCTATGTCCTTGTTATGTGTAGTTAATTTTTTCATTGTCTTTGTTGTCTATTTCAGAAACACTTGTAATTCAGTCGCTCTTTCAAGTTCCGTTTTAAGCAGCTCTTCATCAGTTCTGTCAGTGGGAAATGGTTCAATTGTAATTATTGCTGCATTGCCTTGTATCAATATGTCTTTTATTACTGGCGAATTCTTTGAGTGTGAACAGATGTCACCTGCTTTTTTGAAAATGATAGATTGAAATTGAACTCCTGAACTAAATTTATTATAATTTAATGCCAATGGAAAGATGATAGTCAAGAGAACAAAAACAATTACAACCGAACCAGTATAAAACCACTTTCGATTTCGCTTATTTTTTATCCCTAAAAGAAAAAACACCAATAAAGCAGAAATTATTACACCAGTCAAATTAGTGATGAATAAAAGCATACTTCCTCCTGCAAGAATTAAATGATTTTGCTCTAACATTAAACCGCAGGCACAAAGTGGTGGAACTAATGCTACCGCAATTGCAAATCCCGCCAATACAGTAGAATACTCACTGCGGTAATAACCGTAAGCGCCAGCGGCACCGGCAAGGAAGGCAATTCCAAGGTCACGTAAATCAGGGGAAGTTCTGATTAGTATTTGTTGATTAGGTGTTAAGTCTGGAAGTGTTAAACCAATCAGATAAGCTACAATAAGCGAACAAATTGCACCAAGGACTAAAATTCCCAACATTCTAAAAGATTGAATTCTCCAACTCAATGCAACAGCACCTCCTAATGCAACAATTGGCTGTCCTAATGGCGCAATAATCATTGCTCCAATAATTGTTGCGGATGAGTCCTCAGAAAGCCCCAATGAAGCAATGCCAACACTGATAACAAGCATCAATGCAAATGAACCTTGCCAGTCTTTTTTGTAATGAAAGAAAAGTTTATTGAAAACAGCAGTTCTTTCCTCAAGAGGTATGTCCTGAGCAAAGAAATATTTCTCAATATATATGTCCTTTTCGTTTGGGTCTATTTTCACCTTGTGTATATTTTAATTACGCATAACTATTAAATATTAATCTTTATTCTCGTGCTCGCTATCTGGAAGTGCATTTTGTTTGCAGAATAAAGTAATTCACCATTTTGCGAAAAAAAATAATTTATTGGCAACTAAAATTTCCTATCTTTATTTATTCTTTGATGATCAGTTCTTTTAAAATTAATCATAAAAACAAAAATCATGAAAAAAATTCTACTCTTTTTCGTTGCGTTTTCTTTTTTATTAAATGTGCAGGCACAAGTTCCCAACAGTGGATTTGAAATGTGGAGTGGTGGAATTCCTACAAACTGGAATACATCCAACATCTTAACGCTTGCTACACCCATTACCCAAACCTCACCGGGGCATAGTGGTAGTTCAGCTGCCAAAGGGCAAGCTGTTTCATTCCAAGGTCAGGTAGTAGCTCCCGTTTTATTTAATGCTCCTCCCGGATTTTCTGTTTCTCAAATTTATGCTAATCTTCAATTTTGGTACAAAGCAAATTTAGTTGGAGGCGATGTTTTTACCGGAGCTGTTATTTTTGTTGATGCCGGATTAGGTCCTTTGGCTGCAGGTACTATGGATTTTACCGCAAATGCCGCGTCTTTTACAATGGCGAGCGTTCCGGTAGTTTTGGGGCAGGGTGGAACAGTGGCCACCGCTTATGTTTCCTTTTCTATTGCGGGGCCTACCGGTGCCGAACCCGATGTTAATTCATGGTTCATAGTTGATGATGTTACGCTCAACGGTACACTCACAGGAATTGAACAAATCGATGCTCAGAATACTGATATTTTAGTTTGGCCGAATCCTGCCGACCATACAATTAACATTAACTATGCAAATGCAAACAGCAAAGACGCACTTTTTTCATTGTACAATATCTCCGGTCAAAAAGTAATGGAGTTCACCGGAATGCAACAAGATGTAAATACATTAAACAATGGAATGTACTTTTTATATGACATGGAAAATGCACTAAAACCCACAAAAGTTCTAATAGCCCATTAGGGTAAAATTAAAATGCTATTAAGAGCAAACCCATAAAGTTTGCTCTTTTTTATTTAATCAGTGTTTTCATCAATTTTTCTGCTCAGCCGCTGCATAGACCACTGCTTCATTCAAAAGAAACTTCTCTCCGTATAACCCACCATAAAATGGCACAGGTTAATTTTTTATTTCCAAGTTTATTTAGAGAGTTGTGCAACGGTTACCCATGTTACCGGAAGCCTTTCTGTCTGTCTGAAATTATGTCGAATCAATGATATAATCACTTTGGCTTTAACGATTCTCACTCAATGGGGTGTTAGACACTACTGTAGGCTGGAATGAAGTTCTGTTTTTTTTTTCGGAATGTTTTTTCACTCTTAAATTACATTTAAGAATAGAAGAACAACATATGTGAAGTTAACAAACAGTGCAAATAGAAAATATTTTCCTTCGTGTTTTGTTTTAAATAATGACAATACAAAATATATGAACCCTAAAAATATACTCATGTAAATTGGTTTCAAAACATAGGCCAATCCGTCAAACCCTGTTCCCTTGGGTGGCGGAAAAAGCTTTGCCATAATAAATGATGCAACAAGAGTGAAAATGATAATTGATATAAATTTAGCAAATGAAATCAGGACGTCCCTCACTTTCAAAATTACTTGCTTTAAATTTATTTTAAAACCAATTCTACACGCCTGTTGAGTTTTCTTCCTTCTTCGGTATCATTTGTAGATATAGGTGCAAGCGGACCTACACCTTCACCTGTTAATCGTGATGAAGAAATACCATACTTTTTTACCAACTCATCTACAACGGCAACGGCACGGCTTTTAGAAAGCGTGAAGTTATATTCATAAGTGCCTTTCATATCAGTATGTCCTACCACATACATATTCAGAGTCGGATTTTCTTTTAAGAGTTTTGAAATTTCAATGAGCGTAGCTTCTGATTCGGGTTTAATATCTGTTTTATCGAAATCGAAATAAATACCGTAGAGAGCAATCTTGCCATCACTTTTCAACTTCTTTAAAATTTCAGCAGCGTTCACTTTAATCAGGTCATCCTGCATGGTTGTTTGTTCAATTATATCAACAATGCAAACTTTCTCCGTAGATGAATATTGACTGCCACCAATAACTATATAAACATTACTTCCCGGTTTTTCCAGTTTCGCAGCAATATAAAAGGCACCTGCCGAAGAGGATGATCCTGTATTTATTTTGATACCTGCATTGGTGGGAAATGGATTTTTTGAATAAAAAGTATTTAAGAACCCCCTGCCACCAACTTCTTTTGAAACACCGCTGGTAGGATTACTTCCTTCGGCAAGCATTTTGAAACCTCCATTGCTTAAGGCGGTTTTATAATTTCTATATATTTCCGTTAGTGTTGTTTCACCTGTAATTATGTAATAAATGCGGGTAAACTTACCTTCTGCTTCAACCCAATTATCAATTTTCTTATACCCTGTTTCAGGACCTGTTGCTATATGATACTCTTGATATTTCTGCTCTTCATAGTAGCCTATTTTTGAACCGGGATATCGGGTAATCAAAGGATGGTCTTTACTTCCTGCAATATCTTGCCCGAAAATGGAACCACAATAAATGAATGACAGAACAAATAAAGCCGGAATGTAAAACTTATTCATCGATGTAATTTTATTTTTCATTTTATTTAAACTTAGTAATTAATTTGAAATATTTTTTTTAAAAGTAAATTTTTAAGCATCCAGAACTGTTTTCAGGGTAGTTGAATCATAGGCTCGGTCATTTGATAATTGAATAAAAGTCGCCAAAAGGTTTCCGGTATCGGTTTGAAGTTACAAGAAATTGGCGATTACGGAAACGAAAACTGTCAACTTTTTTAGGTCGAGACAAACCAGCCATTCCGCCTAATCGCTATTGGCTGACGTTTTCATTCTATTTCTTGCCGGGTTGAATTACTCCAAGTTGAATCATAAGACCATAGGTGTCTCTAACTACCCAGTCTTCAATTATTTTTCCGTTTTCAAGTCTGTGAGTAATATAACCAAGCATTTTCACTTGCTTTTCAGTGGGAGGAATTGGTCCAAATTGTCCTTTATGTGTTCCTGAAGCCATAAAGCGGACAACTACTTTGTCGTTTTCTGCCACCATATCCTCAATTTCAAAGCGAATGTCTGGGAATGCCTGAACTAGTTCCTTCATCCTTTTAATATTTCCTTCGGGGCCACCACCAAGGTCATTTGGATTGGAATTGTCGTGATGCACCCAATTTTCAGCATGGGTTTTATGTACAATGTCAAAATTACGACCATTCCAACCATCTGTGTAAAATTGTCGAACTACTTGTTTGTTCTTTTCTAATGTATCCATAAAACTTTCTATTTTTTGTTGATGATTTGAATTGTTGTCGGTTTTCCTTTCAGCACACTATGATACAAGTATTATTGTAATTCCAATTATAAATTGTATTGTCTTCATATTTTTCTGTTTTAAATTCTGACTAACGTTCCCTCAGTTGCCGAAGGCCGGGATAAAAGAGCACAAGCCGCATCAGAGTATTCCAAGTGTAACCAAAAGAACAATAGCTTCCAAACCCACCAAACCCCGGCTTGCGACAACTGTTTGTTATCGGAATGGCCGGGGTTTGATATAACATTGTATGATTTTGTGTCTACAATATTAAAATCATAGTTTAATAAATTTAAGAACCTCATTGCCAATTTTTGCAAAATAAATTCCTGATGAAAGAAATAAAATATTGATTTCGGATGTCATGATATCATCCTTAAAAACTGTATGCTCCATCACTATTTCTCCCAATAAGTTTTTTATAATTATGTTTTCTTCGTTTTTATTGATAATAATATTAAGAGTATTCGAAGTAGGGTTTGGATAAATTTTATTATACAAAGCATTTGAGGTAGATGGATAATCGGAAATGCCGGTGATAGTATCTGGAAATAATTTCACTAACCAGTAATCAAAAAATCCATAACTGTTTTCGCTTTTATCGCATGAGATAGTAGAACTAGAATAGCCGCCAAGAATATATCCACCATCATTAGTTTGTTGTGCCGAATACAGTTGGTCATAATCGCTTCCACCGATAGTGTTTTGCCATAGAATATTGCCAATGGAATCCGTTTTAACAATCCAGTAATCATTCGTTCCAAAGCATCCGTATTCTGTTTTATCGCCTGAGATGTCTGACCTTGACCAACCACCAAGCATGAATCCTCCATCACTAGTTTGTTCAATGGAATTTAAAACATCAGAATTATTTCCACCAATTGTGTTTTGCCATTGAATGTTTCCAATTGCATCTGTTTTAAGTATCCAGTAATCTTCAATTCCATTTGAGTTATCGGTTTTATCACCCGAAATCGAAGAAGTAGAATATCCTGCCAGTATATATCCGCTATCAGTGGTTTGTTTGATGTCACTAAAAAAATCATTATTGTTTCCACCAATAGTGTTTTGCCAAACTATGCTTCCAATGGAATCAGTTTTTACAATCCAGTAGTCATAAGCTCCATTACAGTTTTCGGTTTTATCACCTGAAATATTAGAAGTTGAACGCCCACCAAGCATGTACCCTCCATCGGTAGTTTGGAGAACGACTTCAAGTTGGTCGACACTACTTCCGCCTATTGTGTTTTGCCATTGAATATTTCCAAGCGAATCTGTTTTAAGTATCCAATAATCTGAATATCCACTACAATTTTCCAATTTGTCACCTGAAATGTTTGACCTGGAATACCCGCCAATAATATACCCTCCATCAGTGGTTTGTGTAATTGCATAAAGCCTGTCATCATCACTTCCTCCTATAGTATTTTGCCATTGTATGATTCCTGTGGAGTCGGTTTTAACAATCCAATAATCATTGTCTCCAATACTGTTTTCGGTTTTATCTCCGGAAATATTTGAAGCTGAAAATCCGCCTATAATATAACCGCCATCAGAAGTTTGATGAATAGCTGCCAGAATATCATCATTATTTCCACCGATAGTGTTTTGCCATTGAATACTACCGTTAAAATCTATTTTTACTATCCAGTAATCAAAATTTCCATTGCTGTTTTCGTTTTTATCTCCTGAAATATTCGAGTTTGAAAAACCGCCAAGTATATATCCCCCTTCACTTGTTTGTTCAATTGACGTAAGTTGATCTGAAGTGTCAGCGCCAATGGTTTTTTGCCATTCAATCAATGGCGACTGTTGCCCTAATGCACCAGAAAGTTCAAATAATAATATACAAATGAATGTTAGTAGTTTTTTCATTTTAGGTAACTCTTATGTAATTGTAAACTTAAGTAAATTGTATTATAAAGATTTAAATTATCGCCAACGGCTTTCCCATAACAGTAGTCCGTCTAAAAACTACAATTGTTATTCAAAAATAGTAATTCAATGGTATTATAAACGTCTAGGCGCGATTTTAAGCGGCCTTTAAAAAAATACTTCTTCCCGTATAACCCACCATAAAATGGCACAGGTTTATTTTTTATTTCCAAGTTTTTTTTTGAGAGTTGTGCAACGGTTACCCTTGTTAGCGGTTCGTGCTTCTGTCGTCCGTGTCAAGTTGCAGTGTCCAGTTAAGGTCTGCAATAAACTTTCAGATTGCTTGTCTGTCGTGGGTTGTGCGGTTGCAAAAAAATTAAAATACCGAAGGGAAGGAGAAAAGAAATTTGAATTTCTATTGGGGCTGGGAAAAAAATACTCTCTTAAAAAAATGCTTCAGCGTTGGGTGGTGCGTTTTTTAAGAGTGTATTTTTTGTGAGTTGGCTTTTCATTATTCGTTATTTAATGTTTTTTCAAATTGTAATTCAGGAAGAATAATTTTTACTTCTTGCTCTTTGTCCTCTCCCTTCCAGTGAACAATGAAATTCACTTTTGCTTCTTTCAATTCAAAACCGTTCTCTTTAATCTCCGCCAATTTATTAAGAAACTTCTTTGAAAATTTTAAAACCAATTCTCCTTTCTCATTCTTGCATCCTTCTTCTGAAATAGTAATTGAATCTCCACTTGTCAGGGCGTTTACTCGCTTCTGAATAAACTCAAAATATCCTAAGTTTAAATCCTTGTGAGAAAGATGCAATGCCAAACCGTTTGGCGGTTCAAATGTGTTACTGTTTTCAATTCTCTCTAATCCGTCCGTCTTAAACTTGTCAAGATAGTTTCCATTCAGATGAATGGTCAGATTCTGCTTTGCTCTTGTCATTGCAACATATAGTTGCCGTTTCTTTTCATCTTCACTTGCATCAAAATTTTCAAGCAGTAGAAATACATTGTCAAATTCTTTACCCTTTGCTTTGTGAATAGTTGAAACAAAAATTGTTTCTCCATTCTCACTAATGAAATCTTCCAACTTTGATTCTCTAATAAAAACTTCAAAGTCGGATTTGTATTTTTTCTTCGTGTTCGTCTGCTCAAAATCTTTAATGAGGTTGTTGCAAATCTCAAACTTTGAACTGTGCTTGTATCTGTCAATTACTTTTCGTTTTGCATTTCCCCAAACATCATCACTTATAGTAAATACTTCATCATCCAATCTCAATTCGTTAAGAAAGAAACGAACCTCTGCGAGATTGAATAAACTGAAACTGTCGTTTGATTGAATCAGTTTTGCTTGCAAGCCCATCTTTGTCAAAAGTCCCGCAACTTGAAACGCTTCCTTATTATCATGTGTCAAAACGCAAGTTGTTCCAGCAAGTCCAGTTGAAAGTATGTCGTCAATTAAGGGAGTGATAAGATTTCTATGCTTGTAATGAACGATTTTAATTTTTCCATTGTCACCTTGATTTGCCTCAATCGGAATTTCTTTAAGGCGGCCATTAATCGTCTTTACAAACTGGTTAGTAAAAGAAACCAAATTGCTTTTGCTTCTGTAATTCGTTATGAGTTCATACTTGGTTGCTTTCTTTTCTGTAATAAAACTCAACAAGTATTTTGAATCTGCCCCCCGCCATTCATAAATGTTTTGGTCATCATCACCAACAGCTATAACTCTCATTTCCTCGTTCTTCTCCATCAGCACTTTTATCAACTCAAATTCATCCTTGTCCATGTCTTGAGCTTCATCAATTACCAAAACTGTCTTTGTAATTCTGCTAATCTCTACCTCATTGCTCTTGATTTTCTCCACAGTTGATTTGATAATCTCATCTGCTTTTTCAAGTGTTCCAACTTTGCCTAATAAATCAAAGCAATAGGAATGAAATGTTTTTATGTCAATGAAGTTTGCAGCGTTTCCAATTAATTCAATCAATCGCTTTTTAAACTCTGTTGCTGCTGCTCTTGAAAAAGTTACCATAAGCAACTGCTCATGCTTTACATCTTCCATTAAGAGTAGAGAAGCTAATTTGTGAACTAAAACTTTTGTCTTTCCACTTCCTGGTCCTGCTGCAACTACAATGTATTGTGAACTCTTATCGTCAATAATCCTTCTTTGAATATCGGAAAGCGAATCAAAAAGTTGTTTGTATTTCTTTGGAGTTATGTTTCTTGTTATTTCAAACTCTCTGGCTCCCTTAAAGTATTTGCTTAGAAAAGAAGGAAAGTTTAACTGAAAATAATCGTCAACAAATTTCAATGCACCACTGTAATCATCAATCATCTTCTTTGCATACTCTCCCACAATGTGAATCTGCTGAACCTTATGGTCATAGTAATCACTTAGCTTTTGATAATCTTGTTCCTTGTATTGAACTCGGTTATTCTGCTCAATCCTGTCAATTGTGAGTTTGTTGTAAACCACAAGAAAGCCACCTTCAATTTTGATTGCTTCAATTCGTGATAGATAAAACAAAGTGTCTTCAATGTCCTCAATGGTTGCTTTGAAAGCAAATAGCCCTTGGGAGTGCTTTTCAAATGCCTCTTGTAATTCAAGAACAGAAAATTCAACTAACACTTCGTCTTTTTCTGTTTCACCTTCTTCAAGAATTTTGTTGCTCTTGTCATACATGTAGACGACAACAAACTCGGCTAAAATGTGTCGCCTCTCTAATCGTTCTTTTAATTCTTCTTTAGGTTGGCAACTAATCGCAACAATATGATTCTTTGAATAATCCTTATTGTGTCGCTTAATCCAATTCTTAATTGCCCAAAAGTTGAGGAGTGTTTTTATTTTAGTTGGTGAAACATCCTTACATCCTTTTTCTTCTGCTTCCTGATTCAGTTCTTTAATGTGAAATTGTCTTTCTTGTTCATCAAATAATGGGCAAAGAAAATTCTCAATCAAGCCATAACTTTGAGCAATAGCAAGTGAACGATTTTTATTCTCTCCTTTTTTGATGAATGCAGTTAAATCTTTTGCATCTGCCAAAATCTTTTCATCACGCAATAGATTAACAACCGAAATCACATTCTTGATGTCAATTCCTAAATTGTCAGAGATGTAATCAACTCTTGATTCTGCTTCATCAGATTTTGATTGTTTCCTGCTCTTGCTTGAAAAGAGATTTTTGACAATTCTTGTTGCAGTAATTTTTTGTTCTTCACTGAACTTTTGCGAACGCATGATTTTATCAATCGCTTCCTGTGCTGTCTTTGATAAAATACTGTTGGCAAAAACTCTGGGCATGTTTTGTTTCCTTTTCACATAGCCAGCTTCTTCCAAAGCTGCAATTGCAGTTGTTACTCTTGTTTCAATTTCTTTTAGATTGTCGTCCCAACCTGCTGCTCTTGCAATTTCTAAAGCAGATTTTTGAACGCTTGATTTGAATTTCGTTATGAATTTTATAGCGTTCCAAATTTGTTTTATCTCATGTATGTTGATTTTAGTTTGGTTCAACAAAATGAAATGTTTGCCAAGGTCTTCCTCGTTAAACAGAACATAACATTCGGCTGTAATATTTTCATCTCGTCCTGCTCTGCCTGCTTCCTGAACATAGTTTTCAAGCGAATCAGAAATTTCATAGTGAATTACCATTCCAACATCTTTCTTGTCAACTCCCATCCCAAATGCAGATGTAGCAACCATTATCTGAACATTACCCGAAATAAAAGCATCTTGGTTTTCTGTTTTCTCCTGACTTTCCATTTTACCATGAAATGCTCTTGCGTTAAATCCATCTTTACTTAATCTTTCGGCAAGCTCTCTTGCTCGCTTGGTTCTTGAAACATAAATGATTGTCGGACAATCTTTCTCATTTATTAAATCACGAACTGCATTATATTTTTCTTCATCGTCCCCTTTTTCAAAAACTCTGTATTGGAGGTTTGTTCGTGTGGCTTTGGAAGGGAAAATTTCCAACTTGATGCCTAACTTCTCTTTAAAGTAAGCACAAATGTCTTCTATGACTTTTTGCTTAGCAGTTGCAGTGAAGCAAGAAACTGGAATTTGTTCTTCAAGGATTTTATTTTCTTGAAGCGATTTGATGAAATCACCTATGTATAAATAATCAACTCTAAAATCTTGTCCCCAAGAAGAAAAGCAGTGAGCCTCGTCAATTACAAAACGAACTATTTTTCTGCCTAAGAGTAATTTTTCTATTGTTTTTGAACGTAGTGATTCAGGAGAAATGTAAAGTATAGATGCTCTGCCGTCTTGAATTCTTTCAATGGATTTTGCTCTTTCAATTGGGTCAAGCAAACCGTTGATTGTAACCGCCTCTGTGATTTGAATTTTTTCAAGGTTATCAACTTGGTCTTTCATCAGTGATTGCAATGGAGAAATCACAACGGTCAAACCTTTTGCGTTTTCACCAGCCATCAATGCAGGAACTTGAAATGTTATTGACTTACCGCCACCAGTCGGAAATACTGCTAATAACGATTTGTTGTCAACCGCTGCTTGAACTGCATTTTCTTGAAGTGGTTCACCTGCATAAGTTCTGTAAGCATCAAAGCCGAAATAGTTTTTCAGTCCTTTGTGTATGTCCAACGCTTGATTGCAATATTGACAACCAGTCAAGCATGGATTGCTTCTTAGAAGAAAAATTATCCGCTCTACTTTAGGATAAGTTTTTAGAACCCAAGGTGGAGTTATTGAATATCTGTTGTTGCAATTTATGAGAGCCAAACAGTAAGCCAGTTCAATCGGATGTTCTGAAATTATTTTTGTCAGGTCCGCATTTTCACAGATAAACGAGTGAAATTTTTCTCGGATTACTTTTTCGCTATTAGCCTCGCTGCTTTTGTATGCCATGAAACGAAAAAAGGAGTGGAACTCCTTTTTGTCGTTTAAAAGCAAATAGAAAATTTGTTTAAGTTTTTCGTCTGCTTGCTTGAATGTAGAAACTTCGTCAAAGAAAAGGTCTTTTGCTTTTATAGAATCATTAAGAGGGTTGTTAGTCTCTTCGGTCTGTAGCTTGTCGTCTTTGAGTAAGGCATGATATGGCTTTGTTGGGAATAAGAGAGGAGAGAGAAATAAAGTGTCAATGATGTTAGTGGAATTAACTTTAGCATCAGTTACGGCTTTCTGAATGTATTGTAAGTCGTGATTTAAAATGTTGTGTCCGCAAATGAACTCTGTCCCGTTGAGAAACTTAATAAAGTCAGCAATAGAGTTTGAATGAAAAGAATTGCCGTCTCCCTTGACACTTCCAATGTCAAGAATTTTACGGCTCTTTGGCTCAATCTCAGTATCAACGAATGCAATTGAGTTCATTTTCTATTTGCTGAATATATTCATAAAGTAAATTCATATTCTGCAAAGTAATGAAACAAGGTTCAAGTTTTTGCTATGGAACGAATAAGGCGTTGGAAGAAGTGGCTCTTTTGCTTTTGCCTCTGGGTTGGCTTCGCGGGTGGCGGCAAAAGCAAATGTGCCACTTGTGCAGTGGCAATAGAAATTCAAATTTATTTTGTGCGTTGGCGGTGTTTTAATTTTTTTATTGCGTAGGCATGAGTGTCGGACTGTCATCCCGAATTGTCCCGAAGTGATGTTGCTTGTATTTTGTTGTCCACCTGTCAAAATTTGTTGCTTTAAAGTTTATTGTCAGCCCGTCTGTTTAATGGTTGCACTGTCCCAATAGCATGACCGCTAACGGTCCGCAGCTACAAGAAGTGCGGACTTCCAGAGACGCAAACTATCTGTTTAGACAAATGTATGAAGGAAGAAGAAGCTTTCCAAACCTACAAAAACCGCATTTCTTGTAGGTGCTGTTATGCGTTCGTGCTACTATGTCAATGCAGTCTGACTTGCTTGATTCTTTACAAAATTGTTTGAATAAGTGATTCATTGTTTTAGAACGAAGCTTTGTGGTCTTTAAGCGACTTCACTTTAGGTTTGATAAATAATCTGGCAATAGCTGCCAACATCGTGAATATGGCGCCCGCTGCACCGGCAAACTTGTATTGTCCGGGAATTTGTTTGAGCAAATAGTCAAAATCAACCATCATCTGAAAACCTGGTTTATTTGGATTTGCTTGATTGTTTATTATTTCAAACCCCTGCACCAAGACATATTCAATGTCAAGTGCAGGTTTATATGTTGCTCTGAACTTTGTCTCTTTATCGAGAGGATTTGAAAAGGTGTGTGCCGTGTTTGCTGTAACATTAAAACTTTGTCCTTCTTCAAGAACAATTTTCTTGCCTTTAGCTGAAAGTTCAAGTTTGCCTTCAATAACTTCAAAAATTTCATCTTGCAACGGATGAATATGTGACGGTGGACCATCTTTTCTAGCTGGAATGGTGCAGATAATTTCTGTAAAAGCACCTTGAGTGTCTTTACTTGTCTTTACGAAGGTGATTGTTTCACCGGTGGAATTTTCTGTTATAGATTTCATATTGCTATAATTTATTTCTTTGTCTAATAGTTATTGTTTCTAATTTCCAGTTTTGTTGCAATAAGTTCTTGAATTCGGGCACTGTTGGCAAGTATGACGCATAACATTAATTATCCGAAACTCCCCAGAAATTTACCCCTTCATTATCAATCAAATATATAAATATACCGAAATACCCAGGCATTATTCCGAAACTCATTTACCT
>Ga0116143_10000189_pt1 | contig 85782 bp, 66 predicted proteins | sample AD_UKC034_MetaG_FD_89745 | JGI IMG/M metagenome (GOLD analysis project Ga0116143, IMG submission 89745) | Active sludge microbial communities of municipal wastewater-treating anaerobic digesters from USA - AD_UKC034_MetaG | ecosystem: Engineered > Bioreactor > Anaerobic > Digestate | place: USA... | reverse complement strand
CCCCCCGATCCACCCGAACCTCCCGACCCACCGGATCCGCCGCTCCCACCTGATCCACCAGACCCGCCGCAGCAGCAGACCTTGTTTCCTGTGCTGCCTCCGCTCCCGCCCGATCCACCCGAGCCCCCCGATCCACCCGACCCACCGCTGCCGCCTGATCCTCCCGAACCTCCCGAACCTCCCGAACCTCCGCTCCCTCCCGAACCGGCGGAACTTGCGGACAAGCTGCTAGTGGTGATGTCACAGACGGGCTCCTGGAGCAACGGACCGCAGTACGCCGTGGTCGTGCCATTGGGATCTCCGCAGTCGGTCCACCCTTCGTAGCAACGCCCCCTGGTTTTGTAGACCTTGGAAACTGTGCCGTCCGGTTCGAATTTCGCGAAGCAATGCATGCAAGGTGAGTACCATGAACTGAGTTCCGTTTTTGCGGTGCAGGTGACATCACACACCGCTTTCGGATCGACGTCTCCCGCCACTACCTCCGCTCGCAGTTCTCCTTCCATCTTCGTGCGGGGGAATTGCAGCAATCCCGCAATGAACCGATGCCACCATCCCTGACTGACAGCTCCCGAGGGGGCCGATGTTGCTGTTCCTCCCCCGGCCGTGCACAGTTCCGCAGTCATCAGCGGACATCCGGGTGGACAAGCGGCTGCAGAGGAGGATGCCGGTCCCGCGGAGGAGGTGGGCACGCACTGGCAGCACTCTCCCGTGCAGCCCGTTTGTCCGCAGACGCCGACGAGCAGGGAGGTCGCCGCCGCGCTCGCCGCACAGTCGAAGGTGTCCGTCGTGGAGCGAATCAGATTGACGGGTGTCAGCAGCAGAGAGCCGTACGCTTCCACCGTCAGCGTGCAGTCGGTCCCACCCAGACCCGCGAGTGCCGTGGAGATACGCACGATGCCGGCGGGCAGCGGATCGGTGGCGGGTGGATTGACGATGCCGCCTCCCCCCGCCGGACAGGTCACGACGTAGCGAACGTATGCGGTTTTGGATGGCAGCTGCGCGACGTTCACGTCCACCCAGTTGCCGCTGCAGCTGGCGCCGATGAACCGTGTCTCCATTATCCCGGCTATTGCCGTCCCCCCGCCGGTTGCCATGCAGGAAACGGTTGTTCCCGCCGGACAGTGTATGGTGACGGCGGCGCATCCGCCGCTCTGTTCGGCTACGGTACACTGCGTACCGGCGGGGCACTGCACCCAACCGGCGGAGGAAGCGACGGAGGAAGGAACGGAGGAGCCGGCGGAATTGGCGGACCACGACGGAGGAATGAGAGAGGATGCTGCCGCGGAGGATGCCGGTGCGGTTGAGGATGCTTGCGGAGCGATCGACGAAGCAACCACCGACGACGCAACCACCGACGAAGCAACCACCGACGAAGCAACCACCGACGACGCAACCACCGATGAAGCAACCACCGATGAAGCACCTGCCGAGGAAGCATACACCTCACTCGACCCGCTCGGTTCGACGCTGCTGCCGGCCGGCTCGGAGGAGGCCGGAGGGTCGGAGGATGCGGGGACAGAGGATGCGGGGACAGAGGATGCAGGGACAGAGGATGCAGGGATGGACGAAGCAGCGGCAGAGGAGGCGGTGGGAGCGGAAGAGGCGACGACGGAGGATGCGGCGACGGAGGAAGCGATGACGGAGGAAGCGGTGGGGGTGGAGGAGGCGACTGGGGCGGAGGAGACAGTTGAAGATGGACATTGATAACACCACCCCTCCAATCCTTCCGGGCACGTGAACATCCCCGGTAGGATCGTCGGCGTCTCTCCGTCCGGACAGTAAAGCCCAAGCGGGTCAGACGCCCAGCAATTGTAACCCGGCGGACAGGGATCGCCAATATCCGCCCTGAAAGTACCTCCTGTGTTGTCAGGTAAAGCCTGCATCACAACCAACCACACTGTCACCGTCAGAACAATACCAAACCCAACAACACTTCGATTGCATGTCTGAAAAAGGAAGGTGCTGAAGGACGCTAGTTTCATTCTGTGGGAGTGTAGCGAAATGAGCGTCTCCCTGTGTAGGGATTATACCTGGCTTTAGACTAGAAAAATCATCCTTGATTCTAGCCCCAAGTGTAACGCTCAGAGTTGTCGTGAAGCACATCATGAGGTGTCTGATGGTTGAGCCGCTTGCGTAAACGATGATTGCTCTGGGCAGCTCGCAGAATTGTGGCTTATCGCAGACATATTCACGAATAAGAATTATTCAGGATAAACCAATTGACATAATGTATATATCAATCATAATGCTGTCATGCTCAACTCAATAGTATCTCACCAATTATCGCAGAGCCCGGGGGATGGTCCTGAGAGTGCTAATGGCAACGGAGTTTCCTCCAGACGAAAATTTATCAGCTTTACAGCACTCTCTACTGTGGCAACTTTGCTGGGAGGACTACTGGGAAGAGAGCAAATTGAGCAAGCGATCCAAGCAAGATCCTTCGATGCATGGAGAACAGATGCCAATAACCAGTGCCGCATTTCACCCTCTGTTTTTGCAGATTTTCTTCGGAGCATGGGTATCCCCGATAATGACATCGTTCATGCAATGGAACTCTACGTCAATTTCCGGGATGCCCTGCTGGTACGATCGACGCACACAAAAGATCCGTTGATGCCATCGGCGAGAAGAATTGATGCCGCGGAGTTACGTCAACCTCCACACGATAATCTGGATCCGGTGGGAGAGCTGCTATCCCAGGGTCCAGGCCTAGCATTGGCAGCGATACAAATGCGTCTCCATAAAGAAGAAGGAAAGCCACCCATTGATCTCCGGGAACAAACCATGTCTCCGAAGACCCTACTCATCATGACGGCTCAGGCGTGTCGTGATATCGGCCTCTCAGTTGAATTGGTTGTTGCCGGAGGGAAGACTGAGAGTAAGCCTCAGAGACAGCTATACCTCGCTCAAGACCCATCATCATTCCGACATGCTGCGATGTTCAGGTACAGGCCTGGGGATGCAGTCCCTGTTTATACCGAAAGACTTGACCCAGAAATGCAGCAACAAGCATTCGGTACAAGTATCACTTCCAACTTGGACAGTGCCATAACCAGAGTCCCGTCAGATCCTGCGAGATGTACCGCAATGTTACAGAGCATCCCGCCTTCTCAGGAGGCTATTCCTTCGCCAATACCACCGCATCCTTCTGGGGAAATACCATTGGGATTTCCCACTTGTAACGGACCTTTCTGTAGTAAATTTCCCCCAGCCCAACGGCCGTAACAATTGTCAAATACACATACTGACCCGAATTCAAGCTGGAAGCTGAACACCCAGGTGGTGGCAATGAGAGGATAGCACGTCATGAGGGGTTTTGAAGCCAAGGCATTTTCTGGGACGGTGATTGAGCTTGTTTTGCAGGGCTTGCAGCTGCTTGGGGGTGACGGTGGCGAGATCCATGCCTTTGGGCAGGTACCGCCGCAGCAGGCCGATGACATTCTCCACCGATCCCTTCTGCCATGAACTGTAGGGATCACAGAAGAAGACCGGCAGCCCGAAGTCTGTCCACTCCGCATTCTCCGTTCCACGATCCAGAGTCAGCGTGCGCTTGATCGGCTGTTCCACTTTCTGCATGCGTCGCAGGACGGCCTTCTTCGTCTGTGATGCGGACTTGTCTCTGCACTTCGTGAAGAGCACATATCGGGATTTGCGCTCCTGTTGCACGGAAACAATCGCTCCTTTTTCTCGCTTTCCGAGCATGGAATCTCCCTCCCAGTCTCCGAATCTTTTGCGGGAGGCCACTGCCGCCGGTCGTTCCTCGATGCGCGGCACCATGCCCAATCCTTGCGTGCCACGCGCAGCTTTCAAGCGCCATCTCTTGCGATGTCGTCGAGGTTTTCCTCGTGGTAATTCCGACACAAGATCTGCTTTGTAAGCCCACTGGTAGATCGTTTCATGGGAAACGACTGCTTCCCCTTTCTCTTTTTTCAACGTTCCTGCAATAACTTCGGGGGACCATCCTTCCTTGAGTTGTGCACGCACATATCCCTGCAGCGCTTCATCCTTCAGCGGATTTCTGCGATTGGCATCCCATTTCTTCATCCGTGATCCAAGATGCGCCGCATAGGGATCGTAGCGTTCCCGTGTTCCATCGGTACTACTTCTGGCAATTTCCATGCTGATACCGCTGACAGAACGCTGCAGTTTCTTCGCAATCGCACGAAGGCTCATGCTTTCAGAGAGATATGCAGCAAGAACACAGCGCTCTTCTTGAGAGAAATGGGTGTAGAAAGCCATAGGAACAAGAGGGTAGAGAATTACCCTAAGTGTTCAACTTCGTTATTGAACTCGTGAATACACATACTGAAGTGAATATTTTTCTCACATCTTTCCTACCATCACATGAGACATTCACCACCAGAAAATACTGGGAATATCGGTAAATTCAGGAAAACGGGGGTAAGCACTGTTCTCACGTTGGCATCGCTGATTGGATGCGATGCGAGACAAGTGATGCAAGGGGATCCTCTGGAACAAAATCCTTCTCTGCAAAAAGAAGCAGAGGCAACCACAATGGACGCCCTTGCAGATACCATCATGCATAATCCAACGTTCCTTGCTAGATATCCAGAAGATATCATAAGTAAAATTCGTGAGCATCCCGGTTTCTTTGCCCGGTATCCAGAACTATTGAAACAGCACCCTGAATGGGAAAACATCCTCCCATGACAATTTGCGCTTCAACTGAAAAATTTTGACTTTGCGGAGGCAATGACTTACGATGATCAATCCAATGTCGCTATTGAACAACGACAGGCTGAGAAAAGTAATTGCCCCGCTTCTAGTAGCGACAGGGCTTCAGGGGTGTAGTGCGACAGTCGATAGAGAAACAGTTCAATCACATGATCAATGCGTTTCGGTGATGGAGGGTCTCGGTACCTCTGAATTAACGGCCATGAAGGAGAGGGCACGGGCAGCTACTTCCAAAATCAATAAAATTCGTCAGTTGACAGAGACGGTAGCATTGGACGGCAGCACAGTAGTTGTATTAGAGCATGAGCTGGAGCAAATCGAAGATTATAGGTGGCAAATGATACGTCTCAAGAGAGAGGACGGAGAGCGTTTTTCAGACAGAGACCTCGCTGCGATGAGTACGCATTACAGGAAGCAGGCCCATGAGGCATTCGGTGATGTTTCCGAGGAGGAGGATGGGTCTGTGACAGTTATCGTTGCGTGGCCAGTCACCGGACAGAACAATCAGGTCGTGCAGGCGGATTAGTCCAAGTGCATCAATGATTGCATTGCAGGCGATTCGGGATGCTGCAGGAGTCAGGAAGACAGGATCCGGCTATGGCTGAGCGGCTTCTGGAATTGCGGAACAATCATCCGGGACACCGTCGGTTCCAGAAAACCTTCGGCGACGTGATCGGAGGCGCATTGGTAGCAGGAGAATATGAGCTACAAGGTTTTGAAAAGCCCGAGGTGTCGGAGGAAGCATATACGTTGAACATCAAGGTCCAAACGGGCACTGCATCGACGGAAGAGCTCAGAAGATACAATGCATTACAGCTTGAACGTGAAAGGCTGGCCATACAGGCAGTCAGCAGACAAGGACGACATACGTTTGCTGCACTGGGGCTTGGCAAAGACCATAGCTCTTTCGCAGATTCTGTTGCCAACTGGGGTATGAAAAATCTTTCCAAATCTATTTCATTGGTCATCGTGCACCCCGTCATCCAATCGGATCGCCTGCCGGTACAATTTGCAGGAACTTCCGTCGAGGCACTTTGAAGCCGAAGGAAAATTCTGACATCCTTATTCAATAGACCAACGATCCCTAGCCTTCACTATTGGAAGAATACACCCGTGCAAGCAGATTATCTTTATCATCTGTAAAGCCACCACTGTCTGCGAAAAAGTTATTCTGCAGGAGATCAATAAAATCTTCGCTTGGGCCTTCCCACTTTCGGATGCCGCCGGGCACGATGGCCTCTCTTTCATGACCTTCCCGCATGTACCACTGCAAGCTCCAGATGGGTAACACCCCTCTTGAATCAACGGCGTACATTTGCGATTTTCCTTCCTTATCGGGAGCACGGAATATCGTGAACTTATGCCATCGTTTCATTACTTTGCTCATCGATCCTTTCGGCCAGATCGTTACAACATATGGTTGGTAACTGTGAAGATGCGCCCAGTAAGCAGCGAATTCAGCTTCCGCAGTGCAGGCACCAACATAATTCCTTTCCGCGAAAGTCTGCGGAGGCATGTCTAGAGTTTGGAGCCATTCAACAGGATCTTGAGGATCTTGGTGCTTAGTTCTCCTTCTAAGAAACAATTCAAATGCGTTAAGATCCATGTCAGTCAGCATTGTACGAAGCTGTTGCTGCTTACTACTCGCTGCATGTGTAGAAGCCGCAATGCTCTCTCCCTGATGTTTTGAAGTGTCAGGGCTTGGTAGTATTTTTCCAATCGCAGATCCGAACAGTGCAGAAAACGCTGCCATGATTAACACCAAGCGGTTGAAGCTCCCTGAATGCTCTCTGACCAGCGAATGTTCGTTCTGAGTTGGAGTTTGTTCTTGGTTCATAACAGTGCTATATGATAGCATCAAACTATGATTTTTTCAATCGTACGAAACATCATTCACTCAATGACACCTTATCACTTTCGTGGGTTATTTAGGAATTCCGTACTCATTTCCCCTTTTTGTTTATTCTTCATTGTTCTTCCCACGAATGCTTTCGCAGCTTCACAAACGGAATTTGGAAGTTCTGTTGCCACAGAAGGAACAGGTGAAGCGTGGACGAATATTTCCAATATACTAGCTGACGATGACACCGCTGCGGAAGTTGACTTGAATGATGCCGAGACCTCTGTGACATTCAAAGTGACTGATTTTGGCTTTAGCATCCCGACTGATTCAGAAATCACCGGGATCAAAGTGGAGGTGGAGAAGAGAGCCGACATGTTGTTTGGTTTTTCGTATGACGTCAGTCCGAAGATTTACCCGGGTGGCACAAGTCCAGTGAACGGGAATTCAGATCCTTGGCCAAGTACTTTCCAATACGCCACACAGGGAGGTACGACGGATCTTTGGAATCATTCGGGCACATGGACTGCTGCGGATATCAATAGTATTGATTTCGGTTTTTCGATGGCGGTTACAACAGTAGACGATTATAACTTGAATTATGTGGATGCCGTCAAAATCACCGTCTACTACTCTCCCCCTCCCCCCACCGTCACCCTCTCCTTCGCCGATGAATCGTGTTCCAGCGGTGACTGTCCGCAAGACTTCGGCGAGTGCGGAGCAGGCATGCCGGGCACCGGTTCAGGGAATACGGGGCAGGCTACCATCACCTTCAGCGAGGCGATGCAGGCGGGGGACTTCACTCTGGAAGACATCTCCGTGAGCGGAGGATCCGCAATCGTGTCCAATCTTCAGACCTCCGACAATACGACGTACACGGTCGATATCACGAGCGAGTCTGACGACGCCCTCATCACACTCAGTGTATCCGCCAATGCGGCAAGGGCCGCTGTCGGCGGTGCGTGGAACATCGCCGCCGGTCCGCTCGACATCCGGTGGGGCGAAAACTACTGGGCGCTCTGCGACGGCAGCGGAATGGGGGGACTGCACTGGGAGCTCGACGAATCTGCCGGTACCACCGCAGCGGATACGATGAGTCATGGGAATCTCCCTTCCAGCCCCGGAACTTTGGAATCTTTCTCCTCGACTCTCCCGGATGCCTGGCGCGAATGTCCCGCCACGACCGACCCCACGAATCTCGGCAGCCTGCGTTTCGATGGCACGGATGATGTCATCAACGGAACTTCTTGGGCTCTATCGAATCCCATGGTGTTCGCACTCTGGGCGCAGGCGGACGCTGCGTATCCTGTCCCCGGCACCCTTCTCCAAGTGCTGGATGGAAATGAGATACCGAAAGTCACCATCATGTACCGACCGGATAAGAACCATTACCTGCATGTGTCGACTGCGACGGATGCGGCTATTTCGACGCTTCCGATTACTCTGACGGAATGGAACCATATTCTTGTTGAAGTGGAAAACGGTGACATCACGGCACTGCTGGTAAACGGCACGAACGCGCTTGCCACCGGCGATACGACATACGTGGAGACCGGGAATCAGGCCTCCCTCCCGCTTGCAAACGTGCGTGTGGGAGCACGTATAGGCGAGAACAATTCGAAAGTGGATCACTTCAGCGGTCTCATCGATGACGTCTGGCTCTTAGGGTACGGCCAGTACACCGATGTCGCCGATGCATATGGCATAATCGGAGGGACGAAGAACACCTCCTGTTTTGCAGATGGCGGCGGCGGTGACCCCGTTCCTTTTTTTCCCTTCTGGGCGCTGCCCCTCGTCCTCATCGGCGGCGTGTGGGTGCTGAAGCGGGAGGGATTATTGTGGCGATGATGAATGCAAAATCCGAAATGCAAAATGAGAAATGGCGTACCGAGAAGTGCCATCGTTTACAACACTAGCCTCATGCCAAAGCATTTTGCATTTTTCATTTTACATTTTGTATTTCTCTCCACTCCTCCAGCACCTTCTTCTCCGCTCTGCTGAGTTTCCCGAACCAAACCTATCCGTGCTATTTGACTTATTTTATATATATAAATATATTCTCAATTATGTCAAACTCCGAGTCTGACACGAGAAATGCGGGCCAAACCGACACACGGGTGGAGACCCCACCGTTTCAAATGGAAACACTACAGAGCATTTCCGATCGTCTCGTATCCTTTGATTGCATAGAAGTGCCAAACAAGGAACAGATTGGGGGTAAGGCCGCCAACCTTGTATTACTTAAAAATGCGGGACTACCGGTCCCACCAGGTTTCTGCATCCCTATTGCTGCATTTGTGTATTACACGGTACATGGAAAGCTCCCGGAGGGTTTGGTGGAAGAAATATGCAATGCGAAACATGTGCTCGGAGGGAAAATTGCCGTTCGCAGTTCCGCTACATGCGAGGATGGAACGGATCTGAGCATGGCGGGTGTGTTCGAATCATTGTATGTGTATGACGACCAAGAAGTATCTGCCGCTGTGGAACAAATCTTCAAGCAGGCAGAATCTGCAGACGTTGGAATTTTTATGGCTCTGCACGGTAAATCGGCTGCCGATGTTCGTATGGGTCTTATTGTGCAGCGATTGATCGAACCTGAATTGTCGGGTGTCATTTATACAGGAGTGAATGGAAATCAGTTGCTCGTTCAGTACATCGATGGCTTTGGTGCGAGATTGGTTAATGGAGTGGCTCGCGGAAATGCCCTGCTCATTGGTCCAAATGGAAAAATCCTAGAATCGACAGGATTCGATCTTCGGCCTTTTCCAGAAGATGGTCTTCATCAGGTAAAGCTTCATACGCTCGCTATTAGTGCATTGTTTCCGAACAAACTTCAGGATATTGAATTCACGTATCAAAAAGGCATCGTACACATCGTGCAAGCTCGTCCATTGACAGCGGACTTGGGACAAGTGCGGCTTCGTGAGACTCCAATTGAGTGTCTGGAATCAAATGTGCGCGAAAAGATTCGACGTCTTATGGTTCAAGAAAAACGAGAACTTGGTACCCAAACAGTCGTATTCAGCGATGCCAATTACAGTGAAATTCTGCCCAAGCCGACCGAAATGGATATCGGGTTGCACATGTACACATGGAGTGGAAATGATGGCATTCCGGGATCGAAGCAGATCGGACACTCCATGATGGGCTATAAAGTGGGAACGGAGGCGACGGGCGTGATCAGCTACATCGGTGGCAGACCCTATTCGAGTATCGGGAGATACGCAGCGTTGTATCATGTCGGCTTCCCGGAAACAAAAGAGGAATACTTTTCAACATTGGTTGCCGAGTATCTGGAAGCGGTTCAGCACGATCCCGAAAAGGGTTCTTACCCGCAGATTGGTTTGTTTTTGCAAGATCCCACTCTGGCAGATCTTAGTTGCCGATACGGTGAAAGAGCGGAAGAGTATTTCAGAGTCTACCAAGAGTTCACAGTGCGCATGAGGGGTTTTGCCCGTGATTTCCTGCCCGAATTCGAGGGTAAACGAATTCCGAGAACAAATGCATTTATCGAATCAATGGAAGGTGTCGATTTGGGAAGTATGAATTACGAAGAACTGCTCGCACATGCCACGGCTATTTTGGAAGATGTGCGAACGAATTCGTTTGTGGATTTTGTACGGGGAGCCAGGTTGGGCTTCTACTATGCGCAAAGGTTACAGGCGTTATTGAGAGAGAAACTTGGATGCAGCCATGATGAGGGGCAAAGACTCTATTCTAAATTAAACCAAGGACTCGACAGGAGCGCTATTACCGAGGCAAACATCGCTATCGCAGATGCCGCCACTGAAGAGGGGGCAATCGTCCTCGCGAAGAAATTGATTGGTCACTACAGCACGGGCGAAATGTTGGAAATTCGTCATAAGCCGATGCGCGATGATCCTCAGGCATTGCACACCTACGTGAGGGGAATTCGACAGGCAGGGAATTACCGCGCTCGATTCGAGGCGCAAAGATCTGAAAGAATTCAGGCAGCAGAATCCATTCTTGCCAGAGTGTCCGCTGATGACAGATCGGAACTTTCGGAAGTCATCGCTGCTTCTCAGACGTATATGGCACTCCGAGAAACGGCAAAGTATCTTTTCACAAAACAATACCTGCTTTTGAGAGACACACTTGAAGTATTGGAAAAGAGATTGAATATGGAAAGCGGCGACATTTACTTCCTGTATCCCCGGGAACTTGAAGTGTTGATCGCTGATCCGGAATCGATGCTCCATCTCATACGATCTCGAAAACAATCTTTCAAGAATTACGAGGCGATAGAAATGCCAAGTGTGATTACTGAATCAAATGTGGATCATATATCACTGCGCTCCGAGAAGGAGTACGAATTTGATAAGGCAACTGGGAAATTTCTCGCGGAGGGGTCGATTGTGGAGGGTGTTGTTGTGAATATCGACGAACATAAAGCCACGGAAGATATTGCAGATCTCATAAGAAAAAACCAGGAAGCGGGCGTTCCTATCGTGTTGGTTGCGACTCAAATGAATTTGAGCCATGACCCATTCATAGCACAAGCTGCGGGATTAGTGATCGAAAATGCAGGTATCGTTGCGCACGGCGCTCAACGCGCGCGCGAACTCGGTAAAGGTGCAATCGGTGGAATCAAATCGAGACAATTGAAGACCGGCATGCGAGTGTTTTTCGATCCTATCAATCAAATCGTGCGTAGGCTGCATTGATTTTCTTCTCTTTGCTGTATGTGCGGCATGAACGGAATCGTCGACTTCAATGGCAGGAACAGCGAAGATCTTCCCCTGAAGATCAGTCTGATGCAGCAAATCATCAAGCATCGTGGACCCGACGACTCGGAGGCTGTGGTCTTCGAGAAAGCGGCATTCGGTATGAATAGATTGGCGATAGTTGCTCCTGAAATTCGCTCTACGGTGCAGTCGACGAGGGATCGTACACGTTTCGCAGTCTTCAACGGAGAAATCGTAAACCATATTGATCTGAGGAAGGGTTTGAACAATGCGCCCGGCATCGATCTGGGTGACAGCGCCGTGATCTTGCCCCTTTTTGAACAATACGGAGAAAATTTTGTTGAGAAGCTGGCGGGAATGTTTGCAATTGCAATTTATGATCGTTTGAATAACACGCTGCAACTGTGGCGCGATCCTCTCGGGATCAAACCACTTTACTACTCCCATTCGGATGGGCGTGTTGTTTTCTCATCCGAAGCAAAAGCAGTACATGCCGTTGTGGATCCTATTCAAGAGGCTGATTTTTCTGCGATCGATGATTGCTTAAAGTATCGATTCCATCCCGGAAGATCGACTGTGTTTCCAAATATCCATCGCGTACTTCCAGGCGAGAGGGTTGTGTTTCAGGGGCATCAGGAATCACATCGGCAATACTGGAAGCTCCGGCCCAATGCCAAAACTTCCGAAGTTAACGAAGAGAAAAGAGTCGAAGAATTCCGGGGACTGCTGCTGCGCGTCGTACAGGAGAACACAAAAGCCGATGTGAAGGGAGGATACTTCGTATCAGGCGGCTTAGATTCATCTTTGATAACGGCCATCGGGTTGCAGAATGAGTCGACGTACCAGCAACCGATATCACTCAGATTCTTACCGAATTCGGTTGAAGATGAACCATACGCTGCATTGCTTGAGAAACACCTCGGTACTTCTTTTGAATGGGTGGACGTGTCGGACGAAAACGCAAGAAAAACCTTGGAAGAAGCCGTGGTCTTCATGGATGACCCCCTGGAGAATCCCATTCACATTGGAACGTATCTTCTGGCGAAGCGGGCACAAGAACTTGGAATTAAATCAGTGCTTACCGGAGACGGTTCTGACGAATTTTTCATCGGCTACAGCAGGCATAAGCCTTGGTTTGAAAAAGGTGCAAATCCGACTATGGAATACCCACCGCGTCTGTGGACGCTGTCTCCTCAAGAAGCGGATGAACTCTATACCGACGAAGCAAAATCCAAACTCCGACCCATGATCGACTACGTTGGTGAACCGGTGGAACCGTTTACAAGTGTAGATCAGGCTCTCCAGTTCGAGCGCTTCGACCGACTGACCGAGTATCATTGCAACAGACTCGACCGCATGACGATGGCGCATGGCGTCGAAGCGAGAGTGCCCTTCCTCGATCGACGCATCGTGGAGATCGCCCTGCAAATTCCTCATGCCGGAATCGTCGGCTCTTCAGGAAAGCAATTTTTACAGGCCGTCGCAAAGCCATTTTTGCCAGATGAAATACTCTATCGCGAGAAAGTGCACTTCCCCAGTCTCGTGGACCAATGGACTTCCGGTGAAGGTGCAGTCTGGGCTTCTGATATGTTGCTCGATGATAATGCACTCACTCGCAAATGGATCAAGCCCGATGTCCTTGCCCATTTCATTCAGGAAAATGACAGCAAGCAGCAAAGCCACGGAAGGGTGATCTGGGCTCTGGTTACGTTGGAATTATGGATGCGCCAGTCATCGTCTCATTGGAGACAAACGTAATGCAGCAATACTCATGTAATTAAGACTCCCAATTTCTTTAATGCACCAATCACAAGATCGACATCATTTTTCCTATGATCATGAAGAATCGTGTTCCATCCCAATTTTCGAGGAGCGATAAGATTATCCTCGTTGTTATCGATAAAAACGCATTCCTCGGGTTTGCAATCTGCAAGTGAAAGCGCTCTCTCAAAAGTTTCATCACTGTCTTTTCGTATTCCAGTTTCACCGGAGACAACAATAATTTCAAATACATCAGACAGCTTCATTTTCGATTGTAATACATCAAATCGCTCTTTACTGTTGTCCGTAATGATCCCCAGCTTGTAGTGCTTCTTTAGTTTTTTTGCCAGATCCATCATCTTTGTATTCATCGGAGTATTTCTAAAAGCCTCATGAAGAACCGTACTATCAAGATAGTTGTCTTTACCGATGCAGTTGCAAAATTCTTTCCAGATGGCTGCGTGGGTCATCTGCCCTAAGAGCATTTTTGGGTGATATACCTTGTAACACCTGAGAATATGATCAAATGTAACATCGGGGATGAGTTTTTGGATATTCGTGCAGGTCGTAAACGAGCCCGAGCCATCCGTGGTGAGAACCCCGTCAAAATCAAAAAAGACTGTTTTTATCATCACTCCGCAGGGTATCAGAGAGGGGTGCTATCAGAAAGAGGCAGTGCATCGCCCCGAATTTCATGTTGAATCCATACTGGACTTAATCATGTATTCATATATACTAACAATCTCTTTTTCAATAGTTCTCTATGAATCCTCTGGAAGGAAAGGACATCATCAGTATTGAGACTTTGGCTGCTTCCGATGCAAGGGCCATATTTGATTTGTCAAAGGTGATCGAGCCTTTTGCATTCCGACAAAGGGTCACCCGCGTTTTAGAAGGAGCAGTGTTGGCCAATTTGTTTTTTGAGCCGAGCACAAGAACACGTATCAGTTTTGGAACAGCTTTCAATCGCTTGGGAGGATCTGTTCGGGATACCAGTGGAGTTGAAACGACGTCATTGGTCAAAGGTGAGAGTTTGCGTGACACTGCGCGAGTCGTTGGTGGCTATGCAGATGTCATCACAGTACGACATCCTCAAACCGGAGCGGCGAAGGAAGTGGCTGATGCCGTGGGTGTTCCGGTCATCAACGGTGGTGACGGTATCGGAGAACACCCGACGCAGGCGTTGCTTGATGTCTATACTATCGAGGCAAGAATCGGCGAGCCGAATGGGAAAACCATAGCGATTGCGGGTGATCTAAAATTTGCGAGAGTCATCCATTCATTCGTGCGTCTACTTTCAAAAATGTATGAGGGGATCAATTTCAAATTCATCGCGCCGAACGGTCTTCAGATGCCTGCGAACGTGCAAGAAAGCGTTGGATCGACAGGCAGAAAACACACGATGACCTTCCACAATTCCATTGATGCCATCTCCGATGCGGACGTCATCTACCTCACCCGCATGCAGGAGGAACGATTTGATGATCCCGCCGAGTTTCAGAGATATCGTGGAAAATTGAGAATCGACAGGAAAACATTGGATTCCATTGCCAAGCCCGATGTAATGCTCCTTCATCCGATGCCGAGGGATAGCAGAGAGGCATCAAACGAGCTGGACCATGATTTGGATGGCGATCCGCGTCTGGCGATGTTTAACCAGACCGATAACGGTATCCCTGTAAGGATGGCGATCTTTGCTTTAGTGCTGGATGTGGCGGATCAAATCGAAAAAACTGCTCATCCTGTGAATTGGCATGTGCCGGATAAGTTCTGACCTATCGCAAGACAGAAGAAGAGGTTTATAGTGTCTTTTTCCCGTTCCTATGAAAATTGATATCCCCGGCAACGGCCTTTTGACGATTGAGACGATCATCCTCGATCTGAACGGGACTTTGTGCGTTGGTGGCAAGCCTGTATCCGGAGTGGCATCACGCATTCAGAAACTGAGCAAAAATTTCGCATAGTGCTTTTCTCGGGAGACACGCGAGGCGATGCTGCGCAAATCGCCAATACATTGGGAATCGCTTTTGTGCACACTGCGACGGGGCAGGACAAAGCGAGAGAAGCGGAAAAACTTCAAGCGGATACCTGTGCTGTCATAGGAAATGGACTGATCGATTTACAGCTCATTCAGCGCGTGAAGATCGGCATCGTAGTCTTGCAGGGTGAAGGGGTGCACGCAAAAACCTTTCTTGCCGCAGACATAATCGTACCGAATGTGAATGATGCATTGGACTTGTTTATCGATGAACAGAGATTGATTGCTACGCTGAGAGAATAGGTTTTCAAAATGATTGAGGAATCAAAGTACTCACACTCCTCCTGAACTCAACAGTGATGTTATTTTTGTGCAATCATTACTCATTCTTTAACGCCCTCCACTCCTCCAGCACCTTCTTCTCCGCTCTGCTGAGTTTCTTGGGGATCTCCACGGTGACCGTCACGAAGTGATCGCCGAAGCGAGACGTGTTCAGCACGGGCATGCCCTTGCCGCGCAGGCGGAAGATTTGTCCCGGTTGCATGCCTTCGGGAATCTGCAACGTCGCGGGGCCCTGCACGGTTTCAATCGTGAGAGTTCCCCCCAGGAGCGCATCCAGGACGGAAGCGGTGGCGGCGCCGTGGATGTCCGCGCCTTCACGTCGGAAGCGTGGATCGCCGCGGACGCGGATGGTGACGAGTACATCGCCGGACGCAGACCCCCGCTGGCCCGCATCTCCTTGGCCGGAAAGGCGCATGGTCTGGCCGTCTTCGATGCCCGTTGGAATATCGAAGGAAATGTCCGAGGATTCCTGCCTGCGTCCTTCGCCCCGGCACTCTTTGCAGGGCTTCTCCGGCACCCGGCCGCGTCCCTCGCAGGTCGGGCAAACCGTGCGTTGCTCGATGCGTCCGAAGAAGGATTGCACCTGATGCGTCACCTGGCCCGTGCCGCCGCAGGTCGCGCAGGATATGAGCGATGCACCCGGTTCCGCGCCGCTGCCTCCGCAGACTAAGCAGCCGACCATGCGCCGGAGGCGGATGGTCTTGCGTGCGCCGTGCAGTGCGTCTTGGAGATCGATCTCCAGACGGACCTGCCGGCTCGCGCCCTCTTCGGAAGCCGACCTCCTGCGCCCGCCGCCGAAGAATCCCTCGAACAGATCCCCGAGGTCGGAGGCCTGCCCGAAATCAAACCCCCCGAAATCAAATCCGCCAAATCCCCCCTGCGCGCCGTTGCCGTTTCCCGTCGTCCCGAAGCGATCGTACTGGGCGCGTCTTTCGGCGTTTCCCACCACTTCATAGGCTTCGTTGATCTCCTTAAACCGGTCCTCCGCCGCTTTGTCGCCCTTATGCTTGTCTGGATGCCATTCTTTGCTGAGTTTCCGATACGCGCGTTTGATGTCCTCCGGGGAGGCATCACGGGCAATGCCGAGAGTGGCATAGGGGTCCTTCGCCATGGTATCTGGTGCCATTCTATGCTATCATATCCCGATGGCATCGACACCCCTTCATCGTCTGCGGCGCGTCTTCGCCTGGTCCACCCTGACGGTCGGTCTGGCGCTCGCGGGTGCGACTGTCCTTCCTTTTGTGCAGCAGGGGTCCTCGGTCCAGGCGCGGCTGTTAAAGCCTCAGCAGGAGGAACTGCCCTGGAAGTCTCTCTCCCCCGCGGAGGTGGAGAGCGGCGCAATCATCCCGGCGAGTACGCACGTCGTTTTCCATCTCCCCGATACGTTTGAGTCGATCCCGCGTGAAACGCTCCTGGGTCACAAGGGCGCGAGCACACGATACTGGGGGTACTGTTTCCCGCAGAACTATGATCCGCAGAGCGTAGATCGTCGGGTGGGATTCCAAGGATTGCTGTTCCTGTCGGAGAAGGAACGCGCGGTTCGTGACGCGGAGGCGAAGAAGCGCGCGCCGGTTTTCAACCCCTTCACGCCGCCGACGGACAGCGCCATCGAGAATAAAAATAATCCGCAACGACCCGTCATTCGTCATCAATTGGAGATCTTCCGCCCCCGTACGCTCTGTTACGTGATGGCGGAGGAGTCGCTCGCCATCGGTATGGATCATGATGCCGACCGCCTCAATGCAAAACTTGAACGGGAAATCGGCACCGATGCGACAATGGCCGATACCGACCAAGACGGCATCAGTGACGGCGTGGAGTATTTCACGGGCACCGATCCGCTGCTCAGGGACTCTGACAGTGACAATGTCCTGGACGGCATCGAGGATAGCAACTGGAACGGGCGGGTGGACAAGGACGAGACCGACCCGCGCAAGATAGATTCCGATCGTGATGAACTCTGTGACGGGTTCTGCCGCGTGCAGGTCCAGAATCAGTGGATCTTTATGGGCGAAGACAAGAATCTCAATGGCATCGTCGACAGCGGCGAAACCGACCCTCTGCTCTGGGCGAGCGGCACCGATGGCGTTGGTGACAAGCTGAAGGTGCTCCAGTGCCTGGCGACGGGGAAGAATTCCCAGCAGTGTCCCTGATCTTGCACTTTCATGTACAAATATGTATAATACTATGATGTACCGACTCCTTCTCTCTCTGAGCCTTCTCCTCTCGGGTCTGCTGACTCCGATGGCCGCCGCTGCGTACGTCTCGCCGGAGGAGATGCTGGATGACGGAGATTTCTCGACGCGTTTCTTGGATCCGCCACCCACGTCCCCGCGCGACTATGAACGCGTGGCTGCGGAGCAAGCCGCCGAGATCGCGGCTGCGCGGGAGGCGGAAAGGCAGAAGATCATCGGGAACGGACTGCCGGAGACGACGGTTGCGCAGGAGGACGAAGAGGACGAGCAGACGCACGCCGCCGCCGAGGAGCAGACGGATCTGGAGAAACTGCTTTCCGCCATCAAAGCGATGGAGGAAGAGGATGGTACGACCGACCTGCGCGATGCACGTATCCTGGAACGTATCAAAGCACAGCAGGAGCAGGATCGTCTGCAGGCGCAGCTCCAGTGGATCTCCCAGACGCAATCGCTCCACGGCGGCGCACCCCTCATGAGCGATACCGGACCGGCGACGGCGGGTGCCGTTCTTTTATTGATTGGAACGGTCGGATGGATCTTGCGAAGGGCACGGAAGATGGAGAAACGGTGAAACGACGTAATTTAGTTGATTCGCCTGCCTCGGCGGAGCCCTAGGCGGAGACGGGTTATTTCGTTGTTCGTTTTTCTTTGCGTAGAGCAATATTGAGGTATGTGGCTTCTGACCGCATACTGGCATCGTGGAACCATTCCTCTCCTTCACCGGCAAGCGTTGGGTGCTCGATGCGGCGGCGGATGACGCCGGCTCCGTTGTCGAGCAACTGCGTCGGAGGCGCGGCATCACCGAGGACGACGGCACATCTTGGTACGATCCGTTGCGCTATCCCGATGCGCGAAAGGCGGCGGAGCGGGTGCGTGCCGCCTGCGCGCGAGGGGAGACGGTCGGCATCTTCGGCGATTACGACTGCGATGGCATCACTTCGACCGCGCAGATGCTCCGGCTCTTCCGTCGTCACGGAGTGGAACCGGTCGTTCGTCTGCCGCACCGCGTGCACGACGGGTACGGTCTCAAACCTTCGCACATCGACGAGTTCGCCGCACGGAGCGTGACGCTCATCGTCACCGTCGATACGGGCATCGTCGCGTTTGATGCGTTGGAATCGGCGCGGGCAAAAGGGATCGATGTCATCATCCTCGATCATCATCACTGCGAGGAGCGTCCCGATGCCTTTGCGATCGTGCATCCGGCGTTTGCGCAGGCGTTTCCCGAGCCGCATCCCTCGGCCGCAGGCGTCGTCTTTTCTTTTGTCCATGCGGTGGAGGGGGAGGACTGGCCGGATCGCGATACGGATCTTGCGCTGGCGATGATGGGAACGATCGCGGATGTCGTGCCGCTCCTGGGTGCCAATCGACGTCTGGTGATCGAAGGGCTCTCCGCGGTGCGACGCTTGCCCGCGGGGCCGCTGCGTACCTTCGTGGACAGTATCGGCAACGGGTCCGCTCTCTCCGCGAGCGATATCGCCTTTCGAATCGCACCGCGCATCAACGCAGCGGGACGAATGGCAGACCCCCTGCTTGCGCTCGATGCGCTCCTCATCGGCGGGGAAGCGCTGGAGCATCTTCATATGCTCAATACGCGTCGTCAGGAGGAAACCGAGCGCGCGGTGACGCACGCGCTGCGCGAGATGGGAGGTCGTCAAACGGGATCGCTGCCCCCCTTCCTCACGGCTGCGAGCGCGTCGTACACGCCGGGAACCGTCGGACTCATCGCGGGGAAATTGTCCGAACGGTACGGACGTCCGAGTCTGGTCGCGCACATTGCGGATGACGTGTGCACGGCGTCGCTGCGCTCTCCTACCGGCTACCACGTCACCGAAGCGCTCACGCGCGTCGCACATCTGCTCACGAATTTCGGCGGACATGCGCAGGCGGCGGGCGCCACGTTTCCGCTCGCGCACGCGACGGAACTCTTTGCCTTGCTGGAGGCGGATGCATCGGAGCGCATTCCGCCGGATCAACTGGTGCCCGCACTCACCATGGACGGCATACTGTCTCCCGCCGTGCTCACGCGCGATCTCTGTGCGTCGTTGCGCACACTGGAGCCGTTCGGTCAGGGCAATCCCGAGCCGCTCTTCCTCATACCAAACGTGACGCTCACCGCTCCGCGGCTGTGCGGCAAAGCCGGCGCGCATCTGCAGGCAACGGTGGGACATGTCAAAATCATCGGCTTCGGTCTGGGGCCGCTGCTCGATCATCTCCGTGCTCCGGTCGATCTCGCCGTGCGGCTTGGCATCGATACGTGGAACGGGCGGGAGAGCGTGCAGCTCATGGTGACGGATATACGAAGCAGTATTGAGTATTGAGTATTGAGTATTGAGTATTGAGAGTGACGGATGCACACTCCAAAATATCCACGATACTCAATACTTCATACCCAATACTTTTCTCAGACCGGCGCCAGTTTGCCCTCCATATCAAACACCTCCGTAATCGGCACGTCGAATGCGGCGGCTATTTTGTAGGCGAGGAGAACGGAGGGGTTTGTCTGTCCGCGCTCGATGCTCATGATCGTCTGTCGACTCACCCCCGTGCGCAGCGCCAACTCCTCCTGCGTCATATTGCGATCGAAGCGCAAACGGCGGATGTTATTGCGCAGTTGTACGTCTGACATACGAGGAAGGGGGAGGAAGATACGTTGTCGCGAAGGCGGAGCGTCATTCTACAAAGTCCGGTGAGTGATGCAAGGTCGATTGTACTGATTCGTTATACGTTACTTCGTTATTTCGTTATCTGGTTATTTCGTTCTCTCGTCATTTGGGATTCCACTTGTCATCGATTCAACGAAATAACGAGCAGCGTTGTTCCCAGAGGAATGAGGTACCACGCGAACACGGCGAGGCTTCGCTGTGTCACCAGCACGCGCAGCAGATGAATGGCGGCGGTGCTGACGAGGAAGGATGTGAGAAATCCCGCGAGGGCGATCGTCGATGAGGGGAACACGACCTCTCCCGATCCTGCATCCAGCAGTGTTTTTCCCAGTGCTCCCGCGATGATTGGCACTGCGAGGAGGAAGGAGAAGTCGAGCGCGGCGCTCCGTCGCATCCCCAGAGCGCGCCCCGTGGAGATCGTCAGTCCCGAACGCGACACGCCCGGCAGAATCGCAACCGCCTGTGCGCCGCCGATGAGGAGCGCGCGCGCCGTCGTCATGCGATCGTCGGATGTGGTTGCTCGAACCCTTCCGATTGCCTCCCCCGCAATGAGCACGATGCCGGTAATCAGAAATCCGATGCCGGCCGCGGAGAGCGACCGCATCTCGCCGATCGTCTCTTGCAGCGCCAGTCCCGCCGGCACCCCGGGGATCGTGCCCAGCGCAAGCCATCCGATCATGCGGCGTGCATCGCGCGCTGCGTTGAGGGCATCGATGATCAATCCGGTCCACATGCGCCGGTAGACGAGGAGCAGCGCGAGCAGACTGCCCCCGTGCAGGAGTACGTCAAATCCCAGTGCATCGCGTCCTTCCAAGGGAATCTGCAGCAGCAGACCCGCCAGCACCAGATGTCCGTCGCTGGAGATCGGCAGGAATTCCGTCAGCCCCTGCATCGCGCCGATGAGCATCGCTTGCAGCATCGTCATGCCGTGCAGTATGTCACATCCGCCGCACACTTCCATTCATTCTTTTTGCGCAAGTGGCCGCTCATTGCGTATCATACGATGAACCCATGTCCTCCCCGTTTCCTTTCCACGGCATTTTCTCTTCTCTCGGACAGGACGACTTGCAGGAGAGCGCGCTCTTGCGGGAGACGCGTGCCGTCGAAGAACGTGCGCCCTCGATGCCTGCCGCTTCCGGCGCGGGACGTTCGCAACAGGGACAGGTGGCCGTGGACATCTTCGAGCAGGACGGATACGTCATCATCAAGGTGCCCATCGCAGGCGTGCGCATGAGTGACCTCGATTTGGAAATCGTCGACAATGTCATCACCATCCGCGGCGCGCGTCATCAGGGCGACGCCGTTCCCGCCGATCAGTACTATTTGCAGGAGTGCTACTGGGGGGAGTTTTCCCGCTCCGTCACGTTGCCCTTCACCATTGACGCGAAGAAAGTCCGTGCGACGTTCAACAAAGAATGCATTCTGAAAATTCTGATTCCCCGCGAGGACAAGGTGAAGATCGTGCGGATCAGTGAAGGATGAAGAGGAGTAACGGAATATCGGAGTAACGGAGTAACAGCTGGTGCTGATCGAGATTATTCGTCCTGTTATTCTGTTATTCTGTTATTCTTTCCTCGTGCAGCAAACCTGTCGCCAATGTCAGCAATCCTTTGAAATCACCCCCGCCGACCTCGCGTTCTACGACAAAGTCAGTCCGGTGTTTAACGGCAAGAAGGAGCCGATCCCGCCACCGACCCTCTGCCCCGACTGTCGGCAGCAACGGAGGCTTGCATTCCGCAATGCTCACGTTCTCTATAAGCGTTCGTGTGACCTGACTGGACAAAAGATTCTGTCCACTGCATCGCCCGACAAACCTCATACAATTTATAACCAGCATGATTGGTGGAGTGATGCATGGGAGCCGATGAAATATGGCTTTGATTTTGAATTTTCAAGACCATGTTTTGAGCAATTGCTTGAGTTACAATTGTCCGTGCCGCGTTTGTCGCTTGGAAATTTTAATTCAATCAACAGCGAGTATGTCGCTATCGGTGGCGACAACAAGAATTGTTATCTTGCGTCGCCATGTTTCCAGAGCGAGGACTGTTATTTTGGAGACTCCATATATTCCTGTAAAAACACAAACGATTGCTTGTTGTGTGAGAGCATGGAAATCTCCTACGAATGCATCAACTGTAAAAATGGGTACAACCTGTTTTTCTCACAGAACTGCATCAACTGTCACGATTCATTATTCTTGAAGGATTGTAACAACTGCAGTGAGTGCATCGGATGCTTTGGGCTGAAAAACCAGCGATTTTTCGTATTCAATCAGCAGGTCAATGAAGCGGAATTCCAAGCAATACGCGCACGGCTCGCAGTTCCTCTTACCCATGGAACCATCGCCAATATGCGCGGCAAATTGCAGGAGACGGAGCGAAAGTTGCCACACGTCTGCATGCGTCAAACGATGTCGGAGAATTGCACAGGAAATGAGTTTATCGAATGTCGGAATTGTGGCCTGTCTTATGATCTCAAGCGTTGTGAAGACGTTAAATTCTGTTTTCGCGTATTTGATGCGAAGAATTCCTATGATTTATCCAAGTGCGGCATAACCGGTTTGGAGCTTTGTTACGAGCTGATGAATGCCGGTTATGGGAGTAGTCATGTGTTGTTCTGCCATGCCAGCAAGAGTGCGATGGATGCGTATTATTGTGAGCACTGTTATTCCTGTTCGGATTGCTTCGGCTGCATCGGCCTCCGCCACAAGCACCACTGCATCCTCAACAAGCAGTACACGAAAGAAGAGTACAACGATCTTGTTCCCAAGATCATTGCAAAGATGCGAGCCGATGGGGAGTGGGGAGAGTTTTTCCCCGTGACCATGTCTCCCTTTGCGTACAACGAAACCGTCGCTCAGGAATACTTCCCCTTAACCAAAGAGGAAGTTCTGGAAAGAGGCTGGAAGTGGAGAGACCAAACCGATGAACTTCCCAAAGTGGAGAAGATCATTCCCGCCGCACAATTACCCGATTCCATCGACGATATCCCGGGTGATATTCTCAATTGGGCCATCGAATGTGAAGCAACCAAACGACCCTTCAAGATCATCAAGCAGGAACTGGAATTCTACAGACAGATGCGCCTTCCCGTCCCGCGTTTCCATCCCGATGAACGGCACAGGAGGAGGATGGCACTGAGGAATCCCAGAAAATTGTGGAACCGTCAATGTGCCAAATGCCAACAGCCAATAGCCACAAGCTATTCGCCCGAGCGGCCGGAGATCGTGTACTGTGAATCCTGCTATCTGGCTGCTGTCTATTGATGGCTTTGTGCAGGATTCACCCTGCCTGCCCGCCGTAGCTCCGAATGTAATGAAGGAGCGGAGGTGGGAGCGCTCCGAGCTTGTCGAGGGGGAGTCGAAGGGTGGAACCTGTTATCTCGCAGAGGTGTATTGATTCACACCGCCCGATACGTCGACTCGTTTCGTTTTTTGATGGCTTTGATCACTATATTGTCCCCGTCATCATAGTAGATGATGCGGTAGCGTCCCACGCGCACGCGGTAGATGCAGTCGTATCCTTGCAGTTTACCGCACTGCAGAGTCTCCAATTTTCTTGCAAGAAGGAGAATGATGGCTTCTTCGATACGCGAACGGTCACGCAAGGGAATCGCTCGCAATGCTTTTTCAATCTTATCCATCGGAGCGACGAATCTTCTGCAAAAGTTTCAGGAGATCATCGGCGGGCATCCCGGGATGTTTTCCGTTTTCCGTACAATCGACGATTGTTTCCCACTGCTCATCGTTCTCTCCGTCCCCGTTGACATGCATGACGATGAATGACGGCTTGGACCGACGGATGACGCGAAATGATTCCCCCGCTTCGATGCGATTGGCATAGTCGGCCAGATTATCGCGGAATTCTTTGATGGGAACGTCTTTGGGCATAGGAGAAGGGTACAGTAGAATGTGCTTCTATTGTACACTTTTAAAATATACATGCAACAAATGTTTCAAGGCAAATGCATATATTGGCGACACCTACTCCCTACTCCCTACCCCCTACCACCTCATTCAAATATCCAAATTCTCCAGACCGTCATCCGCCGCAATGACCGGAGAGAGTTCCTCACCGCTCTTCACTCCTCCCTTCTTTTCCTCTTTGAGACGCAGGACGATCTGGCGGTAGTCGCCTTCGCCCACACTCTCGGTCGTCAGATCTTGCAGCGCAGGATTATTGGCGACGTAGAGATGCACGATGCGGCGAAAGTAGGGAGACATGGGAGAGAGCGCGATGCGGTTGCCCGTGCGACGGACGAAATCGGCTTTGGTGTCGGCGATGTGCTTCACCTTGTCTTCCTGCATGCGGCGATACCCGTCGACGTCCACGACGATCAGCGGCGTGCGGTCGAGCTTCAGCGCCGAGCGGACGATGGACTTGAGCAGATGCTGAACGGAGTTCAACGTTTCGCCGTGCCACCCGATGATGCGGCTGGCGTCATCCGACGTGATGTCGACGCGCGTGACGTCATCCTCCGCGTAGACCTTGATGTCGCTCTGCGGCAGACCGAGATGCCGGAGGAGTTCCGCGAGTGCCGATGCGATGAGGGTGTTGTCCATGAGATGGGGGGACTATAGCAGAGAGAAGGGGGGAGGGAGAATGGAATATCGGAAATGACCAAATCCCAAATCCCAATGACCAAGTTTCTTCGGAGCGGGTTGGTCATTGGTGCTTGGTCATTGGTCATTCGCAAAACGGAGCCCTGTGTTTCCACAAGACTCCGTTGTATTCATGACACGTATCACATTTACCGAACGGCATCCTTCAGCGTCTTGCCTGCCTTGAAGGAGGGGACCTTCATCGCGGGGATGGAGATCTTCTGCGAAGGATTGCGCGGGTTCACGCCCGTGCGCGCCGCGCGCTTGGAGACACGGAAGGTTCCGAAGCCCGTGATGGTCACGGAGTTGCCGCGCTTCAGTTCCTTCGTGATGACGTTCGTCAGGGACTCGAGCGCCGCCGCCGCCGCACGCTTGGTGATGCCCGCGGAGTTCGCGATGGTATTGATAAGATCCTGCTTGGACATAGAGGAAGGGGGAAAAGAAGGTAAAGGAGAAGACAAGAGACAGTCTATAGATCGAAAATCCGCTCATGCAAGCCATTTCCCTAACTTCATTGGCTTTTGTTAGCCAAAAAGAGGCAGCGAGGGCTTTCGAAAGCCAAAAGACCTGAGCACAAACGCTGTTCAGAGAATCGGCGTTTTACTGGCTTTTCGGGCGTTCGGTGAGGTGATGCACCGATTTTGTTCCGTTGGATCGTCCTCGGGAGATGCGGAGACTTCTTTGACAACGCCCCCCGTCTCTCCGTAGGCTGCGCGTCATTCGCATTCTCCTTCCACGCACTCGTGCCTCAGCACCTCGTCATTGTCGAATCTCCGGCCAAGGCAAAAACCATCAAACGTTTTTTGGGAAAAGATTTTCTGGTGGAGGCGAGCATGGGTCACGTGCGTGATCTTCCGCAGTCGGGACTGGGCGTGGATATCGATCACGGTTTTGAACCGACGTACGAAGTGGCCGAGGGAAAGCAGAGCGTTGTGAAGAAGTTGAAAGACGCGCGCAAGCAGGTCGATGATCTGTGGATCGCGACTGATGAAGATCGTGAGGGGGAAGCGATCGGCTGGCATCTGACGCAGGTGCTGGGGGAGGAGGAGACGGAAGTGAAGCGCATCGTGTTCCACGAGATCACGGAGAGCGCCATCAAGGAAGCCGTCGGGCATCCGCGCACGCTCGACATGCGCCTTGTCGATGCGCAACAGGCCAGGCGCATCCTCGATCGGCTCGTCGGGTACACGCTCTCGCCGTTCCTCTGGAAGAAGGTGTACAGCGGGCTCTCCGCCGGACGCGTGCAGTCGGTGGCGGTGCGTATCATCGTCGATCGCGAGCGCGAGATCCGAGCATTTTTGCCCAAAGAGTACTGGTCGGTGGAAGCACGATTGGAGACCGCTGCGAAGCAGAATTTTTCCGCGATGCTCGATCGGAAAGACGGGAAGAAGCTGGAGCTGCATACGAAGGAAGAAACGGATGCCGTCCTCGCGGAGATCAAGGATGCGACCTTCACCGTGGCGAGCGTGGAGGAGAAGGACGTGCAGCGCACACCCGCTCCGCCCTTCACCACATCCACCTTGCAGCAGGAAGCGTCGCGCAAGCTGGGATTTTCCGTGAAGCAGACGATGGTGGTGGCGCAGCAGCTGTACGAAGGCGTGAGTCTGGGCAAGGGCGAGGGGTCCGCCGGACTCATCACTTACATGCGTACGGATTCCGTGAACCTGAGCGTGAAGGCGCTCGATGACGCCAAGCGGACGATCGAACGGCAGTTCGGGCGCGAGTACGTGCTCAGTGAGCCGCGCACGTACAAGACGAAAACAAAGGGAGCGCAGGAAGCGCACGAAGCCATTCGCCCGACGGAAATCAGTCGCACGCCCGAGTCACTTGCCGACGTATTGGATCATCAGCAGCTCAAGCTCTACACGCTCATCTGGAATCGCACGATGGCGACGCAGATGCCGCCGGCGGAATTCAAGCGGGTCGCCGCGGACATTGAAACCGACGGAAAGACCACGTATGTGTTCCGCGCAACGGGACAGACCATGATCTTCGACGGCTTCATGCGCTTGTATCTGGAGGGCCGCGATGACGAGGACGAAGCGTTGTCCGAGGACGGCGAGAAGATCCTTCCGCCGCTTTCTGCGCAGGAAGACGTGCGTTGCACGGAGATCATTCCCGAGCAGCACTTCACCAAGCCTCCCGCCCGCTATACCGAAGCGAGCCTCGTGAAAAAGTTGGAGGAGGAGGGCATCGGGCGACCGAGCACCTACGCGCCGACCATCAGTGTCATTCAGCAGCGCGGCTATGTGCGCAAGGAGGGGCGTACCCTGGTGCCCGAGGACATCGCATTCACCGTCACCGATCTCCTCAAGACACACTTCACCGACATCGTCGATCTCACGTTCACCGCGCAGATGGAGCAGTCCCTCGATGACATCGCGGAAGGAGAGGAGAAGGGCGGATCGTTTTTGCGAGGATTCTTCGGACCGTTCAAGGATCTCGTCGAAAGCAAGACGAAGGAGATCAAGAAATCCGATGTGCTCAAAGAGTATGAATTGGGCATCGATCCCGCTTCGGGCTTGCCGGTGGTGGCGCGCACGGGACGTTTCGGACCCTACGTGCAATTGGGGCGACCGGCGCCGACGGAGCGCAAGAAGGGGAAAGGGGCGAAGGGTGTGAAGAAGAAAGAGCAGTTGCGCACGGCGTCATTGCCCAAAACCACGTCGCCGGAGCACGTCACGCTGGAGCAGGCACTCGCGCTCCTTGCGTTCCCCAAAGTGCTCGGCATGCACGGCGGCGAGGAGGTTTCCGTGGTGCTGGGACGCTTCGGTCCGTACATCAAGAACGGCAAGACGACGGTGTCCGTCGGAGACAAAGACCCCTCGCTCCTCACCTTGCGTAATGCCGTGGCGATGATGGAGGAAGCGCTGGAGCGCAAGAAGAAAGCCGCTGAGCCCTTGAAGTCCCTGGGAAAAGATCCGGTTTCGGGGAGTGACATCTTCGTGAAGGACGGCCGCTTCGGACCCTACGTCACGGACGGCACGACCAATGCGTCGCTCGGCAGGAAGTTCACGCCGGAGACGATCACTCCCGCAGATGCCGCGGATCTGCTGGAGAAGCGCCGCGGGGTTCCCAAGAGGGCATGGAAGGGGAGGAGAAAGAGTGCGTGAGCGGCGTCATTGCGCTTGCGATTGGAGCGTGCGAGCCTCGTCCGCCATATTCTTCGCGATCGTTTGCAGTTGGGATGCGAGGGTTTCCAGAGACGGTGAAAAGGCTTTCGCTTGATCCGCAAGGTCCCACGCTTCCTTCGTACGACGGACCGTCTCGTCGAGATTGCCCGTCATGCCCGCTTTGTACGCGAGGACGATCGATTGGAATCCCTCCGAAATTTTGACGGCTCCTTTGATCAAAGGTTCATCCGGTCTGCTCGTCAGTGCGCCGCGCGCAGCGAGCATCGCGCGCGCCGAAGCATAGCTTGCTTGTTCCACATTCCTGGCTTCGATCATCTGCAGGACATTGATGATGTCGGATTCCGCTTCCGAAAGGAGTGCTTGCGTCCGTCGACCCTGCTTATACATCAACAATCGATAGATCAAATTGGCGGTATCACCTCGCGTGAGCGGACGGCCCGGATCCATGAGTCCGTCCTGTCCGATCTGCACCATGGAGAGCGCGATGCCGAGACGTACGTAGGGATAGAACCACTCACCGGGATTCTGTACATCCGGAGCGAGCGGGAGACGCAACTCGCCGTAGGAGGTCAGCGGTTGTTCTTTGTTTGCGAGCTGCGAGAGTTTCAAAAACTCCGCCTTGTTGACGGTGCGTGTCGGATAGAAAGAGAACGCTTGCGGCGGGCTGTCAATCATGGCCAACGTCGTGCGCGCCGCTTCGATGTACCGTGCGAACCAAGCGTCTCGGGGAACGTCCGCAAACACCGACGTATCGAGCGGCAACTGATCGGGAGCCACGAGTGGAGCCACAATCATCTTGACCGCTTCGGCGCGATTCACCGGTTGATTCGGTTTGAACGTACCGTCGGGAAACCCTTGCACGTATCCCTGTTCTTTCAGGTACATCACGGCTTGATGGGCGGGATGCCCGGCCGGCAGATCGGAAAAGGATGTTTGCTGGGCGAGCGCAGGGGGAGTGCCTGCCAATAGTGTCCAAGTGATGAAGGAGAGTGTGGTGAACATGATGAATGGGAAAGTGGCGCCATTCTAGCATCGAAAGTGCATATTGGCCGAATAAAGCCCTTGCACATTGTATGGAGGCGTATCTTGTGTCATGCAACATATAGACAAATAAACATAATAATGTTATAATAGTTACACAAATAAACATGTTTTCACAAACAAGCAAGTACAGGCTGTTTCCTTCTCTGGCATACGTGTACGTGTGCGCCGCACTCCTGATGCCGAGAGCAGCTTTAGCTCTGGAGAGCGACGACTATTTGCTTTCCACACAGTCATTCGGTGATGCGGTGGTGGGGTTGTCCGGTTCGGATGATTTTGATTCGTTTGCGCGTTTGGATGCGTTCAATCGCAGCGGGGTGAGCGAAGACTTTATCGTCGTGCCGATCTACTTGGATGCGGGTGCACATGCCGGTTCAAGCGAGAGCAGTGAGTCAAGCAGCAGCGTCGCGTCCTCGTCGGATACGTCTGACGATACGTCCCGGGATGATGGCGGGGGCGGCGGATTCCATCGGTTTTCCACTTCTTCTTCCTCCTCTTCCTCCTCTTCATCCTCTTCCTCTTCTTCCTCCGAACGATTCCACTTTGGGGCGCCCGTGGCATCTTCCTCCCGCAGGGGCATACGGCCGCCGACCGGTCAGATCGCAGTGCCGATGTCCGTGAGCAGTGTGCCTGCGATGTCACAGGCGATCATGGACGGCCGATCTTCTTTTGACGCATCGTCGATGTCATCGACGGATGCCTCTGAAGCATGGCCCGTGGAACGCATCGTGTCGAAGAGGTGTCGATGCATCACGATTGTGTATCTGATCTTGGCATTCATGGGAGGCGTACTCATTACCTGTGCGAGCATCGCGAGATCCCTGCAACTGCGTCGGAGGAAATGGCTGCGTCGGTTCGTCCTGCTTCTGGGCATCCTCTGCACGTTGGCGAGCTTCAGCCCGTTTTTGCCCGAGCTTCTGATTCCGCGTGCGGACGCCGCCACGACGGTGCCGCAACAGTATGTCTATAACGGACATCTCCTCACCAAGGACGGCGTCCCCGCGACCGGCACGTTCTCCATTCGATTCAGCCAATGGCGCAGCGAGGACAAACTGGATGGGGATAGTTTACCGGACGGTTCCATCAATGAAGCGGCGGCGGAGTATACCTCTTGGTCGGAAACACACGCAGTCACGCCCGATGCGCGCGGATTTTTCTCCGTCGTGCTCGGAGCGTCGTCACCGCTTCCCACGGCGTCGGACATCGATCTCTTCCTGCAGGTGGACGTCAAACCGGTCGCCGCACCCGATGCGTCGTACCAAATGCTGGATGTGAATGTGGGAGATCCGGCGAAAGATCGTTCTCCGATTCTCTCTCTCCCGTTCACACGCAACGCGGATCTTCTCGATTTTCGCGATATCGGAACGGGGAGCGGTTCCATTCCGCTCCTGGGGAGCGGCGGGACATTGCCCGTGGAGATGGTGCCGGGCGGAACGAACGCCGGCTCGTTTGTCATGGACGCGAACGATTCCGAGACCGAACGCATCGATCTGCAGTTTGGTACCGATCTTGCGAAAACACTGTCGTACGATCTCCTCAACGGACGATTCACCTTCAATGATGATCTGCGCATCGAAGGAGATCTGACGGTGACGGGACTCATCAACGGCGTCGACATCGCCAGCTTGCCGGGCGGTGATCGGGAGCGGACGGTGCAACTTTCACTGCATCCGCAGTTTCCCAATGCAAGCTACCAGGCGGACGGCACGAATAACGTGGGGCAGCTGGTCGTTGATTTTGATGATGTGGCGAAGAAGAATGCCTATCTGTGGACGAGTACGCGCACCACGCTCCAAGACTACGCGATTCAATTGAAAGTGCGTCTCCCCGCGGCGTTTCTTCGTTGGGAGGAAGAACCGCTGCGCGTCGAATACCGGTCTGCGACGGCGAATGCCAGCGAGAATGCGCTCTCCGTGGCGGTGTTCGATACGGCAGATCAAGCGGTGAGTCTCACGGGGACGGCGTCCGATCTTGCGTCCGCTTCTTGGGCGATGGCTGATCTCGGATTTGCGGGAACACCCACGTGGACGCCGGATGGAGATGTTCTCTTCGTCTTCACGCTTGCCGCGGTCGACAGCGCACAGATGCAGTTGGGGAGCGTGACGCTCCGGTATGTCACCTTCGGTGAGTGAGGTGGTGAAGAGTATTATAAGAAAATCATAATATTTTTCGTCAATTTTACGTGGTTGGTAAAACCTGCGGCACTATGGTATAGTAAGCGGAAACGTTTTCCTACAACACATGCACACATACCAACACCTTTCGGTTCCCAAGCGGGTTATCGCACTGTGCGCGCTGATCGGCATGCTGACGCCACAGCTCACATGGGCGGCTGTTTCCTCGTGGAATCCGACGCTCCTCGTGAATACGGAATCGTTTCAGTCCATCGATGACGGAGACGGAACGACGGACATCGAACTGCGCTTCGGCGGCACGCTCAATGAGAAACTCCTATGGAATCGCACGAAGGAATCGTTTCAATTCACCGATGATTTGAGCGTCCTGGGTACGCTCTCCGGTTCTGCGCTCCAGATTGACGGCAATGCGAACGTGACCGGCAATATAACCGGAAGCGGCACGATGTCGATCGAAGGGGCGGCGTACTTCGGGTCGACGGTGAACGCGGTCGGCGATATGACGACGCAAGGGCGTCTCTCCGGTGCGACCCTGCGAGTGAGCGGAGATGCGGAAATCGACGGAGCTCTCTCCGTGACGGGCGCGATGCGCACCGATGACAATCTGACGATCAACGATGACCGAACGACGGGCGCGGACGCGACGCTGACATTCGGCAATCAAACCGCCAATCAAACGTTGAAATTCGTGCATGCCACGCAGCAGTTTCAATTCAGCAAGGACGTGTCCGTAGTCGGCAATCTCTCCGGTTCCACCCTGACGGTGGACGGCGCGATCACGTGGGGCGGTCAGGTATTGAATGCGCCCGGTACGCAGAGCGCGGGGACCTTCTTGAAGACGGATGGCGCCGGAAATTTGACATGGGAGGCCGTCACAGTCGGCAATGGCAGCGGCGGTATTCTCTCCCTGCATCCGGAGTATCCCAATGCCGTGTACTTCTCGAGCGGCGCCAGCTTCATCGGACAGCTCTCGGCGTCCGGCGGCACGGCGGACATGGAGAATTATTACCATTGGGCTACCACGAAGGCCGGATTGCAGGATTACTGGATCAGCGTGCGCGTGCGGCTGCCGGATAACTTCGGTTCGTGGGATCCGGTGAAGCCGATCGAACTGCGGTATCGCACCGCTGATGGTACAGCCGACAACAACCATGTAACGTTGCGAATGAAGGATACAGAAAATGCAGCGGTGGCTCTGACCGGAAACGAAGGGCTCGCAAACGCGTCCTTCACGACGGCGAATATCACGCTCTCCGGCGGGACATGGGCGCCGAAAGGGTACATCACCGTGTATATCAAACTCGCGGCGCTCGCGACGAAGTTTGCCGAAGCCGGTTTCCTGAATCTGAATTTCGAGACGACGACGCCGTAAGAGGGTGTTGAACAAGCTCGTGTCGCTGCTTCACGGCTCGTCTTCGGCGAGCCGAGGATCGCACCTCAGCATGATACTCTTCCTTTCATCGCTTCATCGTGCTTATGGCACTTTTTCACATGCTCAGGGAGCAGATTAGAATCCGAAGAGGTGGAAGAAATGTTGTTTGACGGTGGAGACAGCTCCGAAGAACCAGTGGGTGGTGTTTCCTCCGTTGATACCCCCGGGCAATGCATCGAGCTCTTGCCCGCCGGATGCATCGCTGTCCTTCACGTTCACGTAATCGATAGTCTGTGAGCCGTCGGGATCGAGGACCAGTCGGGCGGCGCTTCCATCCGCCTGGCTGCGGATGCTGAGGAGATTATCGACCGTTCCGCGGAGGATGAGCGCTCCGCTGACCGTCACCATTCCGTTCGGATCGAACGTCAGCGTCTTGGGCGTCGAGGTGGTTTTGGAGAGCGTGTGGAAGAGTGTGAACCCCGAGAGTGTCTGAGAACCGCCGTCCAATTCCACCGTGCCGCTGCGTTTCACAAATCCTCCCGTTCCAGATTTGTTGATCCACGATCCGCTCAGCGTTATCCCATAGTTGCTCGCGGAGACGTCGAGGATGCTTTGGTCCTCGATGATCAAATCCCCGTTCAAGTCGAGTGCGGAACCGAGGGTGTACGTGCCGGACATCGTGGTCTGCGAAACCCCCGCGCAGGAAGCGCTGACGTCGATATCCCACTTGCTGCTCAGGTAGCACTCGAGCGTCGTGAGCTCGTTTCCGGTGAGGACTCTGTTGTAGATGATGATTTCCGCGATGTCACCGACGAGCGGCTCATTGTATGCGCCGCAGACGCCGTTGCCGGTAGAGCCGCCGAGGCAGAGGCTCTCGGGAGTGCCAACGTACGAGGAATTGTCCGTTTCGTTGGTGGCATTGACGTAGAATGCTGAAGCACTGCCATTGTTCGTTGCCCCGGCGATGGCAAATTCTCCATTGGAAGCAGGGTTTTCTCCTTGGCTGGCTACCCAGCCATTCGCGTAGTGGCTGTGCCAACCGTCGTAAGGACTGCCAAAACCAATGAACCAGTTTGCGCTTCCCTGAATCGCTCTCCTAGTGCCGCCGAGACTGGTCGTATTGTACACGATATAGATCGTGTAGGGGGCGGCGGAAATCGTTTCGTCGATGTTCATGCCGTCGTTGGCGTCGAAGTTGATGACGGTGCGGCCGCTGCCTCCGCCCACACGGATATCCGGCTGGTAGAGGCTGTTTGTCGGGGGCCGAGCATGGTTGCCTTTGCCCGACTTGTCGTACCACATGACGACCCCGGTGCCGCTCAGGCGCAGTGTGGAGCTGTCATCGGCGTCCAGCCAGACGATGAGGCCGTTGCGGTCGATGTCCTGCACGCCTCCGAAGGACACAGTCGGAAGGCTGTCTCCGGTGGTCGTGATCGTTCCTCCCGTGCCGATGTTCGTGAAGGAGAGTGCGCCCGTTCCGGAGAACGTCCCCTCGGCGCTGTCGAAGTTCCGGATGACCGACCCCGTGTACGCCTCGAGCGAGAGCGTCCCGTTGATGTCCAGATCGTAGAGCTCCACGTACTTCCCCGGCCGGAACGTGCTGCCGGTCCAGATGAGGAGTTCGCCCGCGTTCATCGTGAGGACGTTACTGCGCACGTTGTAGAGGAGGGTGATCCCTGTTTCCGTTGCGTTGTCGGCGATAGCGAGGTGCGCCGTAGTGAGCGGAGGCGCGTTGGCGTCGCTCCCCGTATTGCTGCGCAGAATCAGCCGGTTTTGGTACAGATGCACGCCGGTCATGGAGCTCCCGCTTCCCCGCGTCACCGTCATGGCCGGAACAGTCGCGCCTTTGAGGAAGAGCGTCACGATGCTGCCTCCGGTCAGCGTTCCTGCATCCAGCGTGTACTGGCCTCCGGCGTCGGTCGTGTCCTGTCCGGAGACGGCGCCTCCGTTCACGCTCACGCCGACGAGCGCGTTTGCGAGGACCGTGGAACCCTCATCGGTATAGACCGTGCCGGTGATGCTCTGGGACGTCGCCCCCGCCGTGATTTCCACGCCGTTCGTCATGCAGGTCAGGTTCTGCCCGCCGCCCGTGTCCCTTATGCGGATATCCAGGATGCCGTCCGCCCCCGGATCGCCGGTTTCGCAGTCCGTATACGTGATTTCCCCCGGCGGGAGGGAGGAATAGAAGACCGCATCACAGCCTTCGATGGTCACCTCGACGTTGTCGTACGTGTACTCGTAGCCGCCGGTCCCGAGCCCGTTGGACAGCCAGACGCGGACGTTATAGGTCCCCGCATTGAGTTCCGTCCGGAAGGTAGCGTCCGACGTGGTATGCGCGTCGCGCAGGAGATAATCCCACCCCGAGGAGGGGCGATCGGCAGCTGCGACGCGTGCGGACCACCCGTAGTGGCGCGTGGTGTTGTACGTATCGCGCGGCCCTACTCCGGTGTAGCCCTCCATAATGTACGTACCGGCATTACCGAAGTCGAAGTAGAGCGGCACCGCCAGCGCCTGCGCTTTCTCTGCAAAGCACGCTGCCGTACACAGCGCTGCGATGAGCAGTACCTGTTTTCCTGCAGCGATCAACGGAGCGTCTGGGCTACGCATCGACGTCGATTGTAGCAGACAGTGGGGCAGAGAACGGGATCAATATTTCCGTATCCCGTTCAGCTGGATCGTCAGTCCCGATCCGGCGAACGTCGAGCCGATCTGATCAATATCGATAGAAAGCTCCGATCCCGCCGCGATGGCCGTGTCGCTGAAGGATGCGCCTCCTCCTCCAGTCACCGAGCCGTCGTCGATTTGCGGACGCGTGGAGAAGAGCGTCGTTCCGGCTTCGTTGATGTCCACGATGATTGCCGCACCTGTCGGGGCTCCAGCGACGCGGAGGTTCACGGATGTTGCCGTCATGCCGAAGGGCATCGTGACGGTGGCACTCTGCCTTGTTCCAAGGGCGGCGGTGCCATCGATGTACCACACCATGGAACCGACGGGGTTCCTCCATTCCGGCGCGCCGGACGTGCGCGAGACGAGCACGGATCCCGAGGTTGCCGATTGTGATCCAAGAAAATCATATGCATGGAGCGTCGCTCCGGAGATGGTGCCGTCGACTTCCAGTTTCGTTTCGGGAGCAGTGGTGCCGATGCCGATGTTGCCGGTTGCGAAATCAATCGTCATTCGATCGGTTGGCGTGTACACGGTATCCGGGGTAATGCCGGTATCTCCCGAGAACCGAAATTGCCCCGCAACTTTTCTGAATATGCCGGGGCTGGAATATCTGGCCTTCCAACCGAAATCATAATCCGTATCAAATCCAATTTGCTGGTTATCGACGCCGTAGCTCAATATCGATACGGGCCCTGCATCATTTGCTGTAATTTTCAGTTGTGAAATATTTGGTGTCGCCCCCGAATTGAGATGGAAGAGATTGTCGGGAGTGGTCGTCCCGATGCCGACGTTACCGCCGCCCGATTGCAACACCAGATTGCCCCAGGCGCCTCCGCCGGCGGTCAAATTATCGATTTCTCCGTACGTATCTCCGCTCGCAGCCCCGTGACCGAATCTCAGCAGAGAGCCAGCCGATAGGAAGGAGAAGGTGTCGGTGGTGACGAAGAGACCATTCTGCGGATTGCTGGCGAATCCCCTCACTTCCAAACGGGTATTCGGACTCGTCGTACCGACGCCGACGTTGCCCATGAAGTAGTTGTTGCCCGCTCCGTTTTGCGTCAGGAGCGCACCTGAAATAGTACCCTGCACTTCGAGCGTCGTTTCCGGGGTGTCCGTTCCGCCGATGCCGATGCGGCCCAGTCCCGCGTGGAAGAAGAAAAAGTTTTCCTGCGTATCGCTCTCCATGCGGACGTGACCGGCATCCGTTCCCTCTTCATTGAAGACAGCGACGTCATTGAATGTCGCGCGGCCGTCCGTCGTGAACGCGCCGGAAGAGGTGAGTGCTTGTTCCGCGTGGAGGATGGCGCCGGAGAGCGTGTTCATGATGCGCAGTCCGAACGTGTTCACATCGCCTCCCTCCACATCGATGACGAGTGCGCCCGTCATCGTGTCTCCCGCTTGATTGACGTACAGAGTGTCTGCGATTTCTCTACTCAATCCACCCGCTCCTCCTTCGTCCGTTCCACAGATCAGCACCCCGTTTTCATCGGTATCGATCGTATTGCAGTTTTTCAAATCGGAAACGGTGAGTGAGGAGCCGGAGAGCGTTCCCATCACTTCCAGATCGTCATTGAGTTCGAATTGTTCGGTTTCCCGATTGAACAGGAGCGTTTTATTCAACCCTTCGCCGAATTTCAGTGTGGGATTCCCGGCGTCATCGGAATCATCGATCACTTGGAATGCCTCTGTGTTCACCAAGAAGAGAGGATTGCCGGAGGCCGCGGCCGCACATGTTGCCGGCAGATCTGCGAGCATGTTCTGCAGGAAGAGCGTGAGCAGCAGGATGCCGACCCATGTGCGCATGCGGAAGCCGGTACGGATGTGTGTTTTTTGTTGCATATGCAATGAACGTTCTATTATATCATAAAACAGATTCTTTGTCTCCCGGCAACTCTTGTGTAATCATCAAAAATATTGCTTGAGTCATTGGATGGGTGCATTGCAGGGTGGAAGGGGTGGAGGAGAGAAGACGCTCTTTCCTCGCCTTTTTCCACTTCTTCACCTCCGCTTCCCGCCGCAGCGCATCGCCGAGGGTGGGGAACTCCTCGGCATACACCATGCGCACCGGAAGACGCGAGCGGGTGTACTTCGCGCCTTTTCCGCTGTTGTGCGCCGCCTCGCGAGCCTGCAGCTCGTTGCATGCGCCGCAGTAGAGCGACCCATCGGCGCAGCGAGCGAGGTAGAAGAAGGGCATGGCGGCACTGTAGCAGGATGTATGCGTATTGCGGTATGATGAGTGCGGTATAGGCGCTTAGCTCAGTTGGTAGAGCGTCGGTCTCCAAAACCGAAGGTCGTAGGTTCGATCCCTACAGCGCCTGCCACGTCGTTCGCGAACGACGTGGCCTGCCATGGAATGGGAAAGCAAAATCTGCTATACTGGCTCGATGCACATAGAAATCGATATTCCGCGTCCGGGGACCCTCGTCCTTCTCATCGTGGCAACGGTGGGATGGGTGCTGTGGGCGTCCGGTGCGGTGGGGGCGATGGGAGGCAGGGTCTCGGAAGAGCAAGTCGTGATCCGCGCGGCGGAAACGCAGATTCGTGATCTGCGCATCGAACAGGAAGTCTTGCATCGGCGCGAGTCCATCCTGCGCGAGGAACTCGATGCGCTGCAGAGTGAGATCGACCGGACGTTCGATGAGGAGCTGATTGTGGAACTGACGGACACTCGCGCCCGTCTCGTGGCATTGCTGGGGGACAAACGAGCGGCGGAGCGGGAAATCCTCGCGTCGCTGCGGCAGATCTGGGAGGCGCAGGCGTTCACGCTGAGCATGCGCGGGGAGGCGGATGGTATCGGTCCCGTGGCGTTCGTCTGGCCGGTGGAACCGCTGCTGGGGATTTCCGCCACGTTCGATGATGACGGCTACGAGGAGCGCTTCGGCATGCCGCACAAGGCCATCGACATTCCCGTCGCGCAGGGGTCGGTGGTCACGGCCGCCGCCGACGGCGTCATCGCCAAAGTGTCCGATAACGGACTCGGTTTCAATTCCATCGTCATTCGTCACGCGAGCGGCTATGCCACGCTCTACGGACACGTTTCCGCGTTCCTGGCGGAAGAGGGGCAGGAGGTGCGGGTGGGTGATCCCATCGCGCTCAGCGGAGGACGGCCCGGTACGGCGGGCGCGGGGAATCTGACGACCGGTGCGCACCTGCACTTCGAGGTGATCAAGGACGGGGCGCAGACGGATCCGTTGCCGTTGCTGGAGGCGCCGCGGGAACATCGTTGATCTTCGGCGCGAAGCATCGCTGCATGATGACTTGCGCCGCCTGTTCGTGTCTGCGCACCATATCCAGCCGAATTTGTCCCGGGTGTTCTGCAGCGGTATCGATGACCAGCGATCCGTACCGCAGAATGTAACTCATGCTGCTGGGGTAAAACGGTTTGACGTTGGTGATGGCCGAAAACTGCACTTGGTTGATGCTGCGGCCCAGCAGATGTTGATTTTGGAAAATCAGACGATAGTTGGTGACGTACAGAACGTCGTAGCTGAAATCGAGCCACGTCTTCCACAGGAAGATGAATGCGAAGAGGAACAGTCCGACGGAGAGTGCGAGTCCGATGATATTTCCCTGCGTGATCAGGAGCAGACCGATGCCGAACGTGAGAGCGAAGAGCGGCGGAATGACGCCGAGGAAGAGAACGACCGGACTCTTGGTGACGATGTATGCCACCGATTCCCCCTCCACCAATTGCATGCCCCGCTGCATGGCGTCCGCTTCGTCATTCTCGGCGGCCGCTTCGATTTCCGCCAGCTTGAAGAGGCGCAGGAGACGCAGCACGCGAATGGCTTCGGTGCCGAAGATCCCTGCGTAAAACGGGATGATGGAGAGCAGATCGACGATGCCGAAGAAGGAAAAGATGTACTGCAATCGACGGGGTGCGGCGTAGATGCGCAGGAGGTACTCCATGGTGAAGATGCCGATGATCACCGCTTCCAGGATGTGCGCGCCCGTCGTAAAACTGCCGAATGTCGGGAAGTATTCGAGCGGCACCAGTGCCACGGAAATCAAAATGAAAATGATCAACAGGAAATTGAACGCGTGTCCCGCTCTTCCTTTTCCATTGTGCAGCACATCCCAGAGGATGATGCGAATATGTCGCCGTTTCTCGTGCGGGGAGAGATTCATCGGGATCAGTATGCCCTCTTTTTTGCGGGAAGAAAGCCGGTTTCCATTGCTTGTTCCCCGGCAAAAGCATCGGTCATGCCTGCGACGTAATCTTTCACCGCTTCGGGCAGAGTGCCGCCCGTTCGTGCGTGCAGCGCTCGAATTTTGTCGTCGGGGCGTCGCAGAAATCCCTCGCAGAGCGCCGTGACGATGCGCTTGCCTTCTTCGGCTCTGCGGCGGACGACGGGGTGCAGGTAGAGGGTGTCAAAGAGGAAAGTGCGCAATGCAGCCATGCTTCGTTGCATGGAAAGGGAGAACACGATGTGTTCCCCGGAATGCGCCAGTAAGTCGTTGCTCATCATGTCGATGAGAGCCCCGCGCAGGAAGGTACCGCGGGATAGCGCGCGTTCCCCGGCCTCACGCGCGAGCGGTATCGTCATCAGTGCCTCCATGGAGAGCAGTCCCGCGTGCAGTCCGTCGTCGCAATCGTGCGAGAGGTACGCGATGGCATCCGCGTGGTTGGCGATGTCCGCTTCCAGCGAATGTCGAATCGTCTCCGAGTGTTTCAGCACTCCTTCTTCCACTTCCCGATGGAGGTTGAGTCCCGGCACAGAGGTCGCGTGCTTTTCCAGGAGCGTCAGCACGCGGAAGGATTGTTCGTTGTGTTCGAAGTGTCCACCGTGCTGCTTCATCCACGCGTCCAGCGCGTCTTCGCCGCTGTGTCCGAACGGCGGATGGCCCAGGTCATGCGCCAGCGCGATGCACTCGACGAGATCTTCGTTGAGACGAAGCGCTCGTGCCAGATCGCGCGCAATCTGCGCCACTTCCATCGTATGGGTCAACCGCGTGCGGACGTGATCGTCTTCGCCCGTCACAAATACCTGCGTCTTCCCCTGCAGGCGCCGGAACGCCGTGGAGTGAATGATGCGGTCGCGGTCACGTTGAAACGGAAACCGCACGGTATCCTCGGGTTCCTGCACCCTGCGTCCCAATCTCCCCTCATGGGGCACCGCCAGCGGGGAGAGGAGGGCATTTGCCTGCGCGATGCGATCGGCGAGGGGAAGCATGGAAGAATCATTCTACGCGCCACACCGTTCTTGTGCCATTCGTCTCAATCAATCATGTCCCAGGCAACCGTTGCGACAGAAACGCTTCATCCTTGGATTCCCAAGGGGGTGACCGCACCCCGCACCTTTCCGGGTGGGGACGGGAATGAATGGCAGATGCCATCCAAGCGCGTGTACCGTGCGAAAGGTGCGGGGGATTGAGCCTCCCATAAGCGCTGATAGGAAGAAACAATATTCTGTCCTGACGCATCCCCGAGACGGGGGAAGTATAGGAAAGGTGCGGGAGAGGGTCGAGAAAAATCACTTGCATGTACGGTGTACAGTCGTACACTGCTTTCTATGACAATTTCATCTTCTCCCACTGGCAAAGGCATCGTGCTCTTTCAAGAAAAATATGTGCGTCGACATTGGGATGACGAGCGGGAGCTGTGGTACTTCTCCATCATTGATATCGTTGAAATATTAACTGATTCCACGAATCCTCGGCGATACTGGAGTGATCTAAAGATGAAATTGAGCAAGGAGGGCAGTGAAGTGTACGAAAAAATCGTACAGTTGAAAATGACAGCGCCTGATGGAAAAGAGCGGGTAACAGATTGTTTTTCGACGGAAGATCTTTTGCGTGTCATCCAATCCATCCCGTCACCCAAAGCCGAACCGTTTAAAATTTGGCTGGCGAAAGTCGGCTACGAACGGATGGAAGAAATGGAGGATCCGGAATTGACCTTCGAGCGGGCGATGCGCACGTACCTGCAGAAAGGGTATTCCAAGGAATGGATCAATCAACGGTTGAAGAGCATTGAAATCCGCAAAGAACTGACGGATGAATGGCGGGAACGCGGAGTGGAAGAAGGGCGGGAGTTTGCGATCCTGACGGACGAGATTACTCGGGCATGGTCCGGCAAGAACGTGCGTGAATATAAGCAGTTCAAAGGTCTCAAGAAGGAGGGGTTGCGCGATCACATGACGAATCTGGAACTGGTGCTCAACATGCTGGCGGAAGCGACGACCACGGAAATTTCCAAAGAGAAGAAGCCCGTGACATTCGATCAGAACAAGAAGGTTGCGAAGCGAGGCGGCCAAATCGCCGGAAATGCGCGCAAGGAAATCGAAGCGGAGACGGGAGAGAAGATTGTATCCCCGAAAAATGCGAAGGAATTGGGAGGCGGTGATCGGAAAGGGTTGCGGTGATATTGGTCCCCATTATGCGGCATCAGATCGAGAAACCAGAAAGTACGTTTTCATGACATTCGCATCGCTCTTCTCCAGAGAAAAGAGTGGCCGCAGCTCCTTTTCAAATGCGTGCGTGGTCGGCACATTCTGTCTGGTTCGACCGAGATAGCCTTCCATTTCAACCATCGTTGTACAATCCGGATGTGCGGTATTCGGGAAATCCAGAACGATTCTTCCTTGAGGCTTCATCACTCTGTGCAGTTCTTTCAATGCTGTGCGAATGTAAGCGATATCGAAATACTCCACTATGCCGATGACCGCACAGATATCGAAGAAATGATCGTCAAACGGCATGTGCGCCATGTCTGCGACGGCGAGACCGCCGATGTTCACTTGGTGATTCTTCACAAAGTTCTGCGATGCTTCGATGAGTTTCGGGCTGATGTCGATGCCGTAGTAGGTCGATGGCCACGCGGCGAGATTCCTGGTCATGAGGTTGGCGCAGCATCCCACATCCAGAAAACGCATGCCGGCTTGCGGCTGCAGATACTCGCGGATTTTGGCATCGCCGCTGCCGCCGTCCGGCATGTGCAACAGTGCTTTGAATCGTTTGTATCGATCGGACTGTTTGAATTCCTCCGGCAGCAAATCTTCGTCTTCGACCCCCGCGAAATACCGATCAACCGTTTTGTCGTACGCGTCCCGGATGATGCGGAGTTGATGATGCATGGGGAGTACAGCGTATCGAACCCTGAGGGGATGGCAAACAGGAGTCTACATTGCAGTTTACTGACGTCTGTAAATTAATTGGAAGCAGCGTCGATCCTCTCTGACTGGCACATACGAATGAACGAAATTACGCATCAACGAAAGAACGAATCAACGAAGTAACGCTGCGGCCAGCACGTTCGTCCATCCCTCTTTCACTCTGTCCCGATCAGTGCCGCGATAGGACCAGTAGAGATCATTGTTGCACTTGGTGCACTCGGGGCTGCGTTCGATGTTGCTCGTTCGTACGCCGCTTTCCGTGAGTTGCCAATGTGCGACGGCTTGCAGGTCGACGCGGTGATCATCGAAGAAGTAATCGGGGATGCCGGGAAGTTCCGTGCGCGGATCGGAAAAATGTGCGCAACGCTTGCAGAGCGACGGACCGCAGCCGACGAGGAGATCGGCGGGATGCGAGTGGAAGTGATCGTGGAACGTTGCGATGAACGCGGGAATCGCGCCATGCACGAGCCCGCGCCAGCCGCAGTGGAGCATACCGAGCACGTTTGTTGCGGGATCGAACGCGAGGATGCTCTGGCAGTCCGCGGTGCGAATCGTCAGGAACAAGTCGGGCGTATCGGTGACGAATCCGTCGGCTTGTTCCGTGCGCGAGGTCGGTTCCTGTACGATGATCGTATGGTTGCCGTGCACTTGATGCAGCGACGCGATGCGGTCGGTGTGCAGGAGCGTGCGCAGTGCATCATCGCCGTTGACGGCATCGGCTCTCGTGCAGAGCCGCACGGCGAGACGGTCGGCGAAGGGGGCGAAGATGTGGAAAGGGGAGTCGATCATGGGAAGACGAAGATGAAAAGATGACAAGGACTGCGAGGACTACAAGGATTACATGGGCTTCAAAGAATCCAAGGACACGATACAGATAGCATGCACACCCCATCCAGCAGTTCCTTGTCTTCCTTGTCTTCCTTGTCCTCTTTGTAGTCTTTGTCATCCTTCAAATCTTCTACCCCCTACCCCCTACTCCCTCATCAGCAACGGAATCATCTCAATCACTTCCCGCGCCGTGAACACGCTTTGCCCCTGCGCCGACAGATGCTCCGCCGCTTTCTTGATGATCGTCGATGCGCGGATGGCCGACCGGGGGAGTGCTTCTCCCTGCGCGATCAGTCCAGCGATGAGTCCGGAAAGCGCGTCTCCCGTGCCGCCGACGGTGAGCCCCGCAGTGCCGCCCCTGCTGTCCGTGAGGGTTCCATCCGGCGCGGCGATGCGATCGACGGGACCTTTGAGGAGGATGGTGACGCCGTGATTTACCGCCGCTTGCATCAGTCCGTTTTCGGGAATGCCCATGCGTTCCAGTTCGCCAAGATGCGGAGTGAGGACAGCTGCTTTCTCCGTCACGGCGTCCGGGGTTTCAGGTTGCAGCGCAGAGGCATCCAGCACCAGCGGGCACAGCGCTCCGCCGATGAGGTGCGCGATGGCGCGCAACGTCTCCGGTGTCCGATCCAATCCCGGTCCGATGACGGCGCAGTCCATGCTCGCGAGCAGTTCCAGGATGGGAGCGATGTCTCTTTCTGTCAGCGCGTCTTCTTCGAAAGTGCGCACCTGGAAATTGAGCGACGTGTGTTTGGCGACTTCTTCATGACAGGGCGGGACAAAGAGGTAGAGCAAATCCGCGCCGGAGCTTTCCGCCGCCAGCGCCGAGAGGAGCGGCGCTCCGTGGATCCACCGCGATCCCCCGATGATCGCCACCTTTCCGTTTTCACCTTTGTGGGAAACAGGGGAGCGGGACATGGGAGGAGTAACGGAGTAACGGAGTAACAGGACGGGGGTTGGAGAATGGGTACGAATGTTTAGTCAGCTATTTCTCCGCAGTGGAAAAAGTAGGTACAACGATCGTGAGCATCCAGCGTGATCAGGTACACACCTTTGGAACATTTTTGAAACGGTGTTTCCCGGTACTCCACGTCATCCGCAAACAGATCCAAGACAGCATCGATGTCATGTGTTTGCCACGCGGAGGTGAAGTGCGCGAGCCGGGTTTCAATTATTTCCATGAGAGATGGAAGAGGAAGGAAAATTTTCATACTCTTTTGCAATCATTGTTTCCATCTTCCTCCGAAACTCCGTTTGTGAAAACTGTCGCGCATGATCGCGAATCTTCTGTCGATCCCACGTCATTGTGTCAAAGCGTTGCAGCGCGTCGCGGATGCTCTTTGTAGATTGCTCGGCGAAGAAGAGCCCGGTTATGCCATCAAGAATCGTTTCGAGTGCGCCGCCTTTGTTGAGTGCGATGACGGGCGTGCCGCAGGCTTGCGCTTCCAGCGGGACGATGCCCGCGTCCTCGTGCTGAGGAAACAGGAGAGCTTTTGCTTGCGCATAGAGCGCGGGGAGATCTTCGTCCGGTACGAAGCCGAGGAACGTGACGGTCGGCCCGGCAAGTTTCTTCAGTCTCGCTTCATCCTGTCCGCGTCCGGCGATCAAGAGCGGAAGGTGCAGTTCGTTGGCGAGTGCAATCAGCAAATCGAAACGCTTGTAGGGAACGAGGCGGCCGATCGCGAGGAATTGGGTATTGGGTATTGGGTAGTGGGTAGTGAGGGGATGCCCGAAGAAGCGATCATCCACCGGCGGAGGGATCACGATGCTCTCGCTGGCGTAGATGCGGGCGATGCGCTCCTGCGTCGTCTTGGAATTGGCAAGGAACACATCGACGCGTTTTGCGGTGGTCAGATCCCAGCGGCGCATGCGTGAGAGCATCCTTTTGACAGCCGGTCGCAGGAGTCGCGGTATGCCGAAATCACGCAGATATTCTTCTTCCATTTCCCACGCGTAGCGCATGGGTGTGTGGCAGTAGCACAGATGCAGTGTAGTCGAGGGAACGACGACGCCTTTGGCAACGGCATGCGATGAGCTGATCACGATGTCATATCCCGTCAGGTCGATGTCTTCGATCGCGCGCGGCATGAGCGGCAGCAGGATCTGGTGATTACTTGTCCATCGATAGATGTGCTGCAGTCGGGTGGTGCGGATGTCGGCATCGGCGAGCGGGCCCAGCTTCTCCCGCCGCGCCACGGTGGTGAAGAGGGGCGCATCCGGATACAGGGCATGCAACTGCGCAAGCACATGTTCGGCTCCGCCGAAGGTAGTCAGCCAGTCTGCGACGATGGCGAGACGCATGGGGGGACTCTATACTCTCTCCGATGCTCCGCAAACCGCGTCCTCTTCCCGAACGGTTCAATCGGCCGGTGACACCTCAGACGCGTCGTCTCGTCGAACGGCACCTGCACAGTCACAGTGAACATCGCGGCAAGCGTTGGCAGCGCACCGTGCAGCTCTGGCAGCGCAGAATGGAAGCGATCCGTGCGTTCATCGTCGGGTTTCTGCTGTTCGCCGTTCCCGCCACCATCGTCACCGGCATCGGCTTCCTGCTCTTCTCTTCCGTGCTGCACATCAAGGAAGTGCGCATTCCTCTCAGTGATCCGCGCATCAACGTGGAGGAGATCCAACACGGACTCGCCCCGCTCTTCGGACGGCATCTCTTCTTCCTGCCGTTGCACGAGGCGACCGCGCTGACACGGGAAGTCGTCCCCGATCTGCAGGATGTCATCGTCACCAAGCAGTACCCCGCTACGCTCGAAGTGCGGCTCACGCTCGAGCCCATTGTCGCGCGTCTGGCGATCGAAGACCCCAATGCCTCCGCCGAGAGCGGAGCCGCGCTTGCCGCGGGTCCCGCATTCTCCGATTTTCTCACCGTGGACGGTACGTACGTGACGTATGCCGATGCGCAGGTGCAGTCGGGCTCAGACCTCCTCCAATTGCATGTGGTGGACTGGGGCGTCCGCCCGTCGCCGGGCACGATGCTCCTGGAGCCGGAACTTCTCACCGCCATGAATACCGCCGAGACGATGCTCCGCGAGCAGTTCGATCGCGCCGTCACGCTGCGAACGGTGTATCTGCGGGGCCGGGAATACCATCTGGAAACACCGGCGCACACGTTGTGGTTTGATCTTCGCACGCCCATTGAGGAACAATTGGCGCGCTACCGAGTGTTCCTGCAGACGGAGGGGGAAGGAGCGGCCAAGAAGTACGTGGACTTGCGTCTGGTTGATAAAGTGGTGTTTCAGTAGAATTGCTCTTGCTTTGGCGGAAAAACTCTGCGCTCTTTTTTTCGGTCGTCCGTTTTCCGGAACGCTCCGCTCCGCTAGACTCCTCCGCGATGTTCGGATCAGTCCTCTCCGTCCTGCTGATGGGTATGGTTCCCGCATGGGGAACGCAGGCGAACGTGCGCGCGCTCTCGGGTGATATCCGGGTATCTCCTCCCGCCATCACCGATCGCATGTTCTCTGCGGATTTCCTCGCCGGTCTTTCGGCGTCGGGCGTCATCGTGACGGATCTTGAGAGCGGACAGATGCTCCTTGGCCGCGATGCAGACACAGCTCGTCCCATGGCCAGTCTCACCAAATTGATGACGGCGCTGCTCATCGTGGAGAACCATGCGCCGGAGGAGCTCGTGACGGTCCCGTCAGATATCGCCGACACGGAGGGGAATGTCGTGTACCTGTCACCGGGAGAACGCTTCAGCGTGGGAGATTTGCTGTCGGCGCTCCTCATTACGTCCGCCAATGACGCCGCCGTCACGCTCGCTCGCTTTCACAGCGGATCGACGGATGCGTTCGTGCGGGAGATGAACCGGCGCGCGCGGGAATTGGGACTCACGCACACCTCGTATCAGAATCCGGCGGGATTGGACGCACCTTCCCAGCGGAGCAGTCCGCGGGATCTGGCGTGGCTGGCGACCTTCGTCCTCACCAAACCTCCGATTGCCGATCGCATGTCTCTGTCCTTCGCACGGATCACCGGATCGCGTGGCTCCGTGCTGACCCTCACCCACACGCACGCGCTACTGGTCGATAACCCCGCCATCCTGGCGGGCAAAACCGGCACCACCGATGAGGCGGGACAGTGCCTCCTCTCCATCGTGGAGGCAGGAGACCGACGGTACGTCACCGTTTTGCTGCATTCCCAAGACCGTTACAAAGACGTGCGACAGATTCTTGCGAGCTTGCCGCGCTGATTTCCCCCATCACTTGCTTCAGAGCCCCCTTCGACACTGGCTGTCCCTCCGCATTCGCATCGTGTGCGTCACGATCTTCCTGGTCGGATCGCTGCTACCGCCCTACATCCCGCGGGAAGCGCTGGCGCAGACGGACGGGGAGGATAGCGTGGGGATGCCCTCGCAGTTTGTGCTCGTGGAGGACGGGTTCCTCATGAAATCGAGTTCACTCACGCAGCAGGGCGCGCGCCGCGCCTACGCCGAGGGGCTCATACATACCGTTCGGGAAGGCGAGAGTATCGAGCAGATCGCGGAACGCTACGGCATCAAACCCGATACCGTGCGCTGGGCCAATAAACTGGAGCGAAATGCTCTGCTGCAACCGGGTGATGAACTCATCGTGCTTCCCGTGGACGGCGTGCTGCACACCGTATCCCGCGGACAGACGCTTTCGCGCATTGCGGAACTCTACAGCGTGCCGGCGGAGGAGATCACCCGCCAGAACGGCGTCCAGGGAGGTTTCATCATCGCCGGGCAGGAACTCATTATTCCCGGTGCTTCGCCGATCGTCGCCGCGCCGCCTCCCCCCGTGCAGGTGGCCGTCACGCCGCCGCAACAGCGGCCGGGCACGACGCCACCCGTCGGTACTCCCGCGCAGACGCGCCCCGCGCCTCCGTCACCCGGTCGGCCCACGAAAACGTCGGCGGCTCCCACGACGGGCATTCTCCAGATGCCGTGCGAAAATTGCATCTACACGCAGTACTACCACGCGGGACACTATGCGGTGGATTTGCAGACGCGCGGCGGCGGTCCCATCTTTGCGGCGGAGGCCGGAACGGTCATTCGCGCAGAGACCGGTTGGAACGGCGGGTACGGCAATGTCATCGAGATCGATCATGGCAACGGTCTCGTCACTCTCTACGCGCACAACAAGGAACTCTACGTGTCCGTGGGGGAGCAGGTGACGCGAGGGCAGCAGATTTCTTGGATGGGGAATTCCGGTCGCGTGTACGGCAAAACCGGCATCCACATCCACTACGAGGTCCGCGTGCATGGCGTGAAGAAAAACCCCGTCCTGTACCTGAAATAGAGACAGTGCGGAGAACTATCTCCCTAATCGCACAAAGACAATATATTGCATTGAAATGCAAATAATGTTACAATGGTATAAATGCGAACACAGACATCCGATCCGGCAAACCAAGTCCCCGTTCAGCCCGGTCTCCCGGAAGAGCACATCGCCGTGGCCGTGATCCTGTGGGTCATCGTCGCAGCCGTCTTCGTGGTGGCGGCCAACGCGTGGGCGATGGGGGTGCTGTGAGATTGTGTCTTGCGTGCGTCCTTTGCCCGGTGCGGCACGGCCGAAAGCCGTCTTTTTAAACGGCATCGTCGCTTTCTCCAAAAAAGGGACACTGATTGGATGTGAGGATGGCGGGACTTCCTGAACGTGATGCAAACGTATGTTGTACTCGATTCAAATTGCCGAGCAGTCATCCTTGATTTCGGAGCCGCCTGCGCCGATCACAGACGGTATTGAACCGATCATGAAAGTGAGATCCCTCCTATTTTCTGCGATCTGCGCTCTCAATTCAGAACCTTCAGTTTGAAGCCGCAGCAGATGAGCGCTCAGTTGGAGCCGAGCGGCAGCAACAATGTCTAATGCAGGGCCTTCATTCTTCCATTGACTCACCTCATCACCCATAACATCATTCAATTCTATATCTATATTGTTGTCAATAGCTGGCGGGACCGACGGGACTCGAACCCGCGACCTCCACAGTGACAGTGTGGCGTTCTAGCCAGCTGAACTACGGTCCCACGAAGTGAAAAAAGAACAGAGTATCGGGTGAAGCTGGTGTGCCAGCTGCCTGCCCGACGTAGTCCGCGGCGGCGGACGAAGGCGGGAACTACGGTCCCAGAGAGTATGAAAATGGTGAATGATGGAGCAAACTTATCGGGTATCGGAGAAATGGCGTCACCGCGTCACTCCGACCCTCCAAAGCCGCGAAACTGTATCAGGCTTCGAGAACGGGTGCAATCCTCCTTTGGAGTGTTTTGCGGTGCACGAATATCCTGCACGCTATAGTCCGAGTTCGGCATGCGTTCCCATACGGAGGAAAAGCACGGTGCCTTCTTGAAGGCTGAGGAGAAGTACCCAGTTGTGCCGCAAATGAACATCCCACACTCCGGCGAATGGCCCTTGCAGGAGATGCGGATCGTATTGTGGAGGCGGTGGCCATGTATGCGCAATCGTCCTCACGAAAGCGTCGAATTTCTCCATGCTTTGCCCTGATTTTCGCCATTTCTGAACGTCTTTCAGAAATTGCCTGGAGAACTTAAGTTGCGGCATACAGGGCTTTGAGTGCGCTGTCGGCGTCGTCAAACGGACCCAAGGCTCCTGTGTCCTCCAATGCATCGGTCACAATTTTTTGGGTTTGCGGGGACGCAATGCGCAGAGCGGGGAGGGAGAAGGGGAGCGTTTGGTTGAGTGCGACCTGTGCATAAAACAATCGAATGGCCGAGGAGGTATCGAGACCGAGAGCGGAGAGCACCGCTTCCGCCTCTTTTTTCAATTTGGCCGGAATGCGAATGTGGAGACTGGCGGAACCTTTCTTCATGTACACATGATAACCGTTTGTGTTGCTCGATGCAAGGTATGTTCAACCATGGTGGATGCTTCCATGAGATTTGCGGGTCTCTGTGCTATGCTGCCATCCCATGCCATTCATCCTCTTCGTCTTCGCTCTCTTCCTCCTTGGGCTCCTGGCGCTGCGGGTGCTGCGGTTGATAAAAACCTCGCCGCTGGGCGCCGATGAACCGGTGCGGTTTCCGCCTCTCTTGGGGTGGAGCCTGGCGCTGGCCGTCGTCGCGCTGAATGTGTTTGCGTACGACGCGGAGTTCGGCATCGGGTACGGACTGTTCGGGTTCTGCGTCTTCCTTGCCATCGTGCTGCTTTTTCCATCGGAGCGGAGGGGAAAGGAGATCTGGTTTCTGACGATCACGGGGATGGTCGCATGCGTGCTCTTCGGATTCCGAGCGAACGAATTTGTGCAGATCGTGAACGTCGTGACGGCCGCCGCCTGTGCGGCGACGCTCCTTTTTCTTCGCAGTATCGGGGAGATTCGCTGGCACGGTGTATGGTTGCTGAAGATGCAGGTCGGATTCCTCGTGCGTGCGGTGCACCGACTCTTCTCCCTCGGAACGATGCTGCGTCCCGCGAAAACGTCGCACGGCGCGAAGATGCTGCAAACGCTCAAAATCGCGGGGATCACGCTGATCGTGCTCCTCTTCTTCTCCTGGATTCTCTCCGCAGCGGATCCCGTGTTCGATCAGCTCGTGCGTGAAGTGCGGCAGCAGGCGTTGGGACGCATGGCGCTCTCCGCTCTCCTCCTCGCGGGATTGCTGCTCTTCGCAACGGTAAGGGTGCCGACCAAATGGCAAGAGAAGGTACCGCAACTGACGATGGTGAGTTTTTGGGACGTCTGTGTGCCGGCGGTGAGTTTGGCGCTGCTCTTCGGAGTATTCCTCTCCGTGCAGGCACGCTATCTCTTCGGAACGCATGCGGGTTTTTTCACGCTCGATATTACGTACGCCGAGTACGTGCGGCGCGGATTCCTGGAATTGCTCGTGGCGTCTTTTGCAGGGTCCGTTCTTACCTACGCCGTCATTCTCAAACAGCGCACGCTGACGGACAGCGGGCGGGTGCGCGCGCTTGGGTGGGTGAACGGCGTGCTGCTTGTGGAACTGTTGTTGCTCCTGGCATCCGCGGCGAAGCGCGATTGGATGTACATCGAAATGTACGGACTCACGCGCGTGCGCATCATCGGCGCCATCTTTCTGCTGTGGCTTCTGACGATGATCATGCTGCTCTTCGCGCTCAATGCGTTGCGCACCATGACGGAGCGAACGCTCCTGGGCGGCGCGGCGATCGCGAGTGCGTTTGTGGTGCTTCTTCTCAATGCGATCAATATTGATGTGATGATTGCTTTGGCTCAACCTCCCCGCGACATGCGGCCGGATATCGTCACCATCAGCAGGCTGTCGCCCGATGCCGTGGAGGGGTGGGAGGCGGCCATCGCCGAAGCGGATGCGCGGTACGAAGCGCTTCGGACGAAGACGGAGTTTTCGGAGGAGGAGAAGACGCTCTTGGCGGATGCGAAGATCACCGTCGCTCAGCTGGAAGGGAAATTGATGCGCCTCCTTGAAGATCGGTCGTGGCAGGAATGGACGGCGAGTCGCGCGCACGCGGTTGCAGTGTTAGACGATAAGATCGGATTCGATCCGCTCGATCGTGCGCAGTGCGTCCGCCGCGGCATCCGCGATCTCCAGCTTGCGACGCACACGGATCTCTACGAACAAGAGACCCGCCGCACCATCGATGAAGAGGCTGCTTTTCTTTTCGACCAACCATTCGTGTGGCCGGAGACCATGGAAGACATCACGACATCCGGCTCCGGCATGATGGTTCCCGGTTCCTGCGGGTGAAGCGGCGTGCCGTACATTTATACCTCTCTTCATCTTTTCAGCGCCTCTTGATACACCTTGTCCCGTTTGCAGATGATCAATACCGCACGACCAGCTGAATATTCTGAATCGCGTTGAGGATGCGATCCTTTTCCGATTCCAATCCCTGTTCAAGGAGTTCATGCGCTTATTGCGTCAGGGGCATATCATTCCGGCCAGCGAGTGTTTGCACCAAAAGGACCGACTTGGGCAGCAGGCAGTAATTGACCCCTTTCACGGCAGTTTGTTTCGGCCTCAGGACAAGAAGTGTCATAAGTGTGTAACGTGCAGTCAAGGGAGGCGATAAAAAATGGTGTCTTGCGGATGAGTATCCATCGTTCTATTTTGAGTTCATGGAAGAAGCCGAATTGGATGAACCCCCTCCATGCCCTGCGGCCGTTGTGACGCGCGCTGTGAAGGTGGCTTTGGGATTGACGCCGATGGAACAATTGTATTTTCAGGTTGCAATTGCTGAAGCAATCAAATATACCTGTCGTAATGGATGTGATGGCACTGCTACAGAAGGCTGCAGCAGGGAAGTATTGGAGAACGTGAAAGCAATAACAATGAATACGTCTGGACGTAGAAAGGTATTTGATCGGCTTGCCGCCGAGGCTATGGATGAGTATTGGACTCCTCGCGCTTCTTAGTTTTGAGTCGCACTGCTATGCTGCCATCCTTATCCGGCAGAAATTTTGAGTCGTCATTCTTTTGTTCCCGCTCTTCCCCATGCCCTCCCTCTCCGATCGATCCGTCGCGTACCACGAATCATTGCCGTTTGGAAAACTCTCCGTCATTCCCACCAAACCCATGGCGACGGCCGATGATCTGGCGCTTGCCTACAGTCCGGGCGTAGCCGAGCCCGTGCGCAGGATCGCGGAGCATCCGGAGGATGCGTACCGCTATACGGGCAAAGGCAATCTCGTCGCGGTGGTCACCAACGGTACGGCGATTTTGGGACTTGGAAACCGCGGAGCGCTCGCGAGCAAACCCGTGATGGAGGGGAAGGCGGCGCTCTTCAAGAAATTTGCCGATATCGATGCGTTCGATCTGGAGATCAACAGCGAAGATCCCGAAGACATCATCCGCACGGTCGCGCTGCTGGAACCGACGTTCGGCGGCATCAATCTGGAGGACATCAAAGCGCCGGAATGTTTCGCCATCGAAGAGGCGTTGATCGAACGGATGGCGATCCCCGTGTTTCACGACGATCAGCATGGGACGGCTGTCGTGGTCTGCGCCGGTCTGCTCAATGCGCTCACGGTCACGGGGAAGGAGCTCGCGCACGTTTTCGTCGTGCTCAACGGCGCGGGTGCGGCGGGCATCGCCATCGCAAAAATGCTGCGGACGCTCGGGGTCAATCCGGAACGGTTGCTCGTGTGTGATTCGCGCGGCGTGATTTCTGCGGACCGTACGGATCTGCATGCGTCCAAAGTGCCGTTTGCACGAACAACCGAGCACCGTACTCTTGCCGAAGCCGTGCGGGGGGCGGATGTGTTCATCGGAGTCTCCAAAGCGGGGATGCTGACGGCTGCCATGCTCTCGTCCATGGCGCGTGACCCGATTGTGTTCGCGCTCGCCAACCCCGATCCCGAGATTGATCCCGCCCTTGCGCGGCGGACGCGCCCCGATGTCCTCCTTGCGACCGGTCGGAGCGATGAGCCCAATCAGGTGAATAACGTCCTCTGCTTCCCGTTCCTCTTTCGCGGGGCGCTGGACAGTCGTGCGCGCACCATCAATGAGGCGATGAAACGGGCGACGGTGCACGCGCTTGCGGGATTGGCCAGAGAGGCGGTGCCGTCCTCGGTACTGGAGGCGTACGGCATTGCTTCCCTCACCTTTGGTCGTGAGTATCTGCTGCCCAAACCCTTCGATCCGCGTCTCCTCACGACCGTCGCTCCGGCGGTGATGCGGGCGGCCAGGGAAAGCGGGGTGGCGGGCAGGTGATCAATCCGCAATCCGGATCTTCGCGCCGACATCCGGCTTGGAAAATTGCAGGTACGCCGACCGGTACAGACGGGTGTAGCTGTCTTCATCAACCATCCACTTGCGCAGGATGTCGATGTTCTTGTTCTTGTAGACGACCAGCGCTCCCGGGTCGGCGTCCTTCAAACTGGAACCCAAAAAAGCCGTCTGGCTCACGTTGCCGATGATGAGCTTCACGGAGTTGTTCTCATCCGCGGCCGCTTCGATCTGCGCCCACTGCCGCTCGGTGTCGTGCGCATAGGTGATCATGTTTCCGTAGCGATCGACGTACGCAAGCTCCCATCGGTCGGCGACTTCATCGGGGATCAGAGAGAGATCGTCTTCGATGAGGTCGATGTCGTGATCGGGATGGAGGAGAAATGGCGTGTAGCTGCTGCGGAATTGTTCGGTGTTCCCGTAGATCACGTTCTTGTGATTGTCCAAATGGTGCAGCGATGTCAGTTTGTGCTTGATGGTGGAGAGTCCCGCCGGATTCGTCGTGACGATCCGTACGCCGTCGCCGGTGGCGATGTAGAAAGGCGTGCCGTTCTCCTTATTCAGTCGCGGAGCCGCATTGATGAACACACCCGTTGTCGTTTTGCGATACTCTTCCTTCACCGCATCGGAAATATAGGGTGATTGCAGCGTGCATTCGTGCAATTCGAAGATGAGACGAAGAATGTGCTCCGTGATCGCTTCGCGTCCGTAGATATCAAACTCGCGGTGGAAGCTCTCCAGCGGGAAAGATCGGAAGTCGGTGGAGATGAGTGCGTCTGCGTCGTCCTGTACGAAGGGATTTTTGCTGCGTCCGTAGGTATCCGAGAAGAGGTAGATTCGTCGGAGGGGAGTGTACGACATACGGTACGGTGGGGAACGGAAAAAGCAAAAAATGGAATGCGCCCGCGCAGGACGCAGCCTGCATGGCGGGGGCATGATAGGGAAACTTCCGATCAGGGCAATGCAAAAAGATTGTTCATGTTCAAAACGAACGAATGTGCGTTATCTCGTTATCTCGTTATTTCGAGTCAGGGGAAAGAGTATCTCCGATGATACGAGATAACGAACGAACGAAATAACGAATCAACGAATAACATCATTCCTAACCCCCCAATCCCGGTTTCCTCGTATGCCACTGCGTCGCCTGCTGGTACGCATGACCGGCGCGGAGAATCGTCGCTTCATCGAAATGCTTGCCGATGAGCTGCATGCCGATCGGTAATTGTCGGGTGGTGAGCCCACAAGGGATGGCGAGCCCCGGTACGCCGGCGAGGGAAATGGGCACCGTCAGCGCATCTTCCAGATACATGTGTACCGGATCATTCGCATGGGCGCCGATGGCGAACGCGGGAGTGGGAGTGACGGGAGCCAGTAGGAAATCCGCTTGTCGCAGAGCCGCATCGAAGTCTTGTCTGACGAGTGTGCGGATTTTCTGCGCCTGACGGTAGTACGCATCGAAGTAACCGGCGGAAAGCGCATAGGTGCCGATCATGATGCGGCGCTTCACTTCGGGGCCGAATCCCGCGCTGCGTATCGCTTCATAGTACGCAATGAGAGAGGATGCCTGCTCGGTGTGTCCGTAGCGGATGCCGTCGTAGCGCGCCATATTGGAACTGACTTCGCTCGGGCAGAGCACGTAGTAGGTGGCTACGCCGTATCGCGTGTGCGGCAGGCTGACGTCGATCACGGTTGCGCCCATCTCCTCAAACGTCTTCGCCGCATCGCGCACGGCCTGTCGCACTTCGGGGTCCATTCCTTCGGTGAAGTACTCTTGGGGCAGACCGATCGTCATTCCCTCCATCGATCCCGTGAGAAGCGAGGGGTAGTTCGGAACAGGAGCATCGGATGTCGTCCCATCCAACGGGTCTTTTCCCGCCATGAGGCGCAGCAGGACCGCCGCATCTTCCACGGTCTTGGTGAGAACCCCGATGGTATCCAGCGAACTTGCCATGCTCATGACGCCAAATCTGCTCGTGCGCCCGTACGTCACCTTAAGGCCGGTGCACCCGCAGTAGGCAGCCGGCTGCCGTATGGAACCCCCCGTATCCGTTCCCAATGCAAACAGGCACTCATCGGCCGCTATCGCCGCAGCCGAACCGCCGGAGGAACCGCCGGCGACGCGGGAAGAATCCCACGGGTTTCGTGTGACGCCGTAGCAGGAAGTTTCCGTCGAACCACCCATCGTAAACTCATCGGTATTGGCCTTTCCCAGACTGATGGCACCGGCTTCCTTCAAACGTTTCGTGGTGGTGGAATCAAACGGCGGCCGGTAGTCCTTGCTCCGCAGCATGTTCGAGCATGCAGTGGTGGGGACACCCGCTTCGCAGAAGACATCTTTGGCGAGGTAGGGGATGCCACCGAGTGGTTTGCTTGTATCAAAATTGTCATCAAACTTTTTAGCTTCCTCCAAGGCTGAGTCAAAGTTTTTATATACAACTGCATTGAGGGTGCCATCCACGGAATCGATGCGATCGATGCACGCTTGCGTGAGTTCCGTCGCACTCACTTCTTTCGCGCGAAGTTTCCGGAGTGCCTCTGCGAGAGTCAGTGTGTGAAGCATAAGGAGTCAGGTAACCGAAATTCAAAATTCACCATTCAACATTCGCCCTTCATCCGTGTGCGGACGGCGTCTGGATCTGATGATCGACGATGGGGAGCGGACTCGTGGAAAGGAGTGCATCCGGGTCCGCCAAGGGTCCCGCTCGCAGCGCGTCTTCTCGCAGGCGATGCACGGCACCCGTGACTTGCGCCGTCGGCTCAATGCCCGCGGTATCGACTTCCCGGAGCGTATCGATGTAGGAGAGGATGCTCGTGAGTTCCGTTGCGAATTTCGTCACTTCCTCGTCACTCAGTTGCAGGCGCGCGAGCTTTGCGATGTGTCGAACTTCGGCGGCGGTCAGGGTGGCCATAGGTGTAAATAATAGCGGAAGTGGATAGAATCTTCATGGAATGCGGTTACTGAGGTATATACAAATATATATAATATGTTATAATAGAAGTATGAAATACAAATATCACAGTGCTCATCTGCCAAGTAGATCTGATAGGAACAGAGGAGTTAAAAACGGATTATCCATATCCATTGCGCAAAAATTATCCGCGGTGCCTTTAAACGTCAGAGGGCTATTGGCCGACACACTGGTTGAGTGGATGGAAGCTGTGCAGGATGATCGATTGCTACATGAGAAAATCCAAAATATTAATGCGGATTTTTTGAACGGAAAACTGCAATCTTCTCTGCTTGTGCAGGAGTGGTCTTCGTTGTTGGATGCGGAGATACGTCGAGCGCGTGAAAACGTCCGGCATGTTCTGAATGCGATTGATCAGAGCCAGGAACATTCCGTTGTGTGCGAGGTTATTCCCGATCCAGCGCAGCATGGTCGGCATCAACGCAGATATTTGAGTCATCGTACCGGAAGAACGGGAAGAACTCCATCAAAGGCTCGAAAAGTATTCTGATGTATTTCGGTTCGTTTGCATGTGTCTTTTCGGCTAGGCTATTTGCATGAAACTCCGGCGTCTCAGCGGCAGGAAGACCAATGATTTTCTGTTGCGGAAAGGGAGGGTGTGGAAGGGGAAGACGATGATGATTCGCTGGTTGCCATCGGCACCGCGCCGTCGGGCTATCGATCCGGGTGCGCACGAACTGTACCTCGGGACATTTGCATCGATGAAATTGCACAAATCCGCCGTGAAGAGGAATCGCATGCGGCGGCGCATCCGCGAGGCATGGCGCATCCACGTGAAAGAGCTCGACACGCTTCCCGCCGCACAGTTGTTGATCAGCCCGCGCATCGCTAGTCTGGAGGCCCCGTTTGAAGACATCCGACAAGACGTCCGGGCTTTCCTCTCCCTCCTGACTCATGGCTGATTCTCCGTCGAAAGGCAAGCGTATCTGGGACCTGCTCGTCATGGTCGCAGTCGCCGTGCTGGGGTATCAATTGATTTTTCAAGTACTCTTCCCCGTAACGCCGCCGCAGGCGGACCTGCCCCCCGTCGTCATCCGCATGAAGGACGCGACCGTGCGGCAGGGCGCCGTGCCGATCTTCATCATTGAGAATCATGCGGTGTCCCCTCTCACGATTCCCGATCGCTGTCCGCTGCCGCCCGTCGATGTGTCACGCGTATCGGCGACCGGCGCATTCGTCGATATCACCGCGGAAGAGACGGCGCAGCTCTGCCAAAAGATCGAACCGATCGAAGCGGGGAAGAAGGCCGAGATCACACTCGCCCCCTGGAAGAGCGCGCTCTTCGCGGAAACGGGCACGTACCGATTGACACTCGCCGGTATGGACGCGGGAACGGGTGCGGTACTCTCCGCTGATTTTGTGATCACGGAACCGGGCTTCTTCACCGGGCTGTTCCGCGCGTTCATCTCCAAGCCGCTCCTCAATGCGCTCATCTTCCTGGGGTCGGTGCTGCCCGGATACAATTTGGGTCTTGCCATCATCGTTCTCACGCTCATCGTGAAATTACTCTTGTATCTCCCCACGCAGCACGCGTTGGAAGGACAGAAGAAGATGCAGTTGTTGCAACCCAAGATCGAAGCGATTCGCAAGCAGTACAAGGACGACCCCGTGAAGCTCCAGCAGGAGACGATGAAGCTCTGGAAGGAGCACAAGATCAATCCGTTTCAATCGTGTCTGCCGCTCCTGGTGCAGTTCCCCGTGCTCATCGGGCTCTTCTACGTGGTGCGTGACGGCGTACATCTGGATCTCTCCCGCCATCTCATCTACCCCGTGTATCAGCACCTCGATTGGACGTTCGACACATCGTTCCTCGGTCTCGATCTCATGCGTGCATACTGGTGGCTCTTCCCGCCGCTCCTCGTCGTGCTGCAATTTTTGCAGATGAAGCTCACGTTCCATATCGCGGATAAGAAGAAGCGCAAGGAATTGCAGAAGAAGACGACGCCGGAAGTAGATACGCCGCAGGAGCTGCAGCAGAAGATGATGCTCTACCTGTTGCCGCTCATGATCGGATTCTTCGCACTCAAAATGCCCTCGGCGGTGTCACTCTACTGGGGCGTGTCCACGCTGTTTGCGATCGTGCAGCAGGTGATCGTGAATAGAGAGCATTTGAGCGTGAAAGGGTGAGTCTTATCTTTCAACTCTCCTCACCCCCCGTCCCCCTCTCCTTCCACACACCGCTTGCCACGTCCGCTGCGGCGGACTTCCAGGAGAGGGGGTGTCGAGATTTTTTTTGATGAAGAAATGTATCGAAAACAGAGAGGGTGCGCCCTCTCCCGTTGGCGTTGGCAGGGAGGGAGAGGGTTGGGGTGAGGACACAAAGGAAGGGCAATCTTTACGCCACAGTTACCTCTTCACACAGATACACATCCTGTATCGCATTCAACAATGCAACGCCTTCCTCCCGAGATTTCTGGAACGCCTTCCGGCCGCAGATGAGGCCGCTGCCGCCGGCACGCTTGTTCACCACCGCGGTCATCACCGCTTGCTGCAGGTCGTTTTCGCCCGACGCGCCGCCGCTGTTGATGAGCCCGATGCGTCCCATGTAGCAGTTGGCCACTTGGTAGCGGGTGAGGTCGATGGGGTTATCGGTCGTGAGTTGCTCGTACACGCGCTTGTCGGTTTTGCCGTAGGAGCTTTCCTGTCCCAGCGCGAGGTAGCCGCCATTGTTTTCCGGCAATTTCTGCTTGATGATGTCTGCTTCGATGGTTACTCCCAAGTGATTGGCCTGTCCCGTGAGATCGGCCGAGACATGGAAATCTTTGCCGTCCTTCTTGAAGCCGCTGCTGCGCAGGTAGCACCACAGCACCGTGAAGAGTCCCAGCCGGTGCGCTTCTGCAAAGGCTTGGCTCACTTCCACGATCTGTCGCGAACTCTCCGGCGACCCGAAGTAGATGGTCGCTCCCACTCCCAGAGCTCCCATGTCCTTGGCCTGCTGCACGGAGCCAAACATCACTTGATCGAATTTGTTCGGGTACGTGAGGAGTTCGTTGTGATTGATCTTCACGATGAAGGGGATCTGCGCCGCATACTTCTTGCTGACCATGCCCAGCACCCCGAGCGTCGAGGCCACCGCGGAGCAGCCGCCTTCGACGGCGAGCTTCACGATGTTCTCCGGGTCGAAGTACTCAATATTCTTGGCAAAGCTGGCGCCCGCGGAGTGTTCGATGCCCTGATCGACGGGGAGGATAGAGAGGTACCCTGTTCCCGCAAGTCGTCCGTGATTGTAGAGATCCAGGAGATTCTTGATGACTTTGCCCGGACGATCGCTCTGTTCAAAGACGCTCTGGACCGTCTGCACCGAGGGCAGATGAAGTTTCTCTTTGGGAATGGTTTGGCACGTGTGATCGAGCAGGAAGGCGGAATCACCCAGGAGAGAGCGAATATCGGCGATGGAGCGCATGGGGGAGGGGAGAAGGATCGGGGGAAAGGGTAGCATAGAAGGATGGATAATGGATAATTGAGAATGGATAATGCAAAATGGGAAATGGGAAATGCAAAATGACGAAGGGCGAATAGCCAATAGCCATGAGCGGGGAGCGCGAAAAGTCTTGCAAATGATGCAAAGTTCATTAGACTTTGTTTATTCTGCCCTGTCCAGTTTAGGGCAGAGCTTCCGGTTTTTCACATTTTTTTTGTTGTCCCCCGTAGGGGGGAGGAGGGAGCCATGTTAGTGTTGTCAAGGAAATGCGGCGAGACGATCGTGATCGACGATCGCATTCGAGTGACGGTCGAGAGGATCCAGGGCGGCCGAGTGCGGCTGTCGATTGAGGCGCCGGCGGACGTCGATGTGGATCGAAAGGAAGTCTGGATGCGGAAGCATCCAGAAACGGCGGCTACGGCCGCCGAAAATAAGGCCTGAGGCGGCGTACGCCGCTTCAGCCCAAAAAAGCCCCCGTTTGCTGGAGACGAGGGGCTTTTTCTTGATGAACTCTTCTTATTTTCCTCACTCTCCTTATTCCCTCCTCACCCTCCCAACCTCCCTCTCCATTCCGCCCGCATGCCCCCTGGAGAGGGAGGCGCTATTTGTCATGAGAGAAAACAAAAAACACAAAACAAAGATTCCCCTCTCCCGTTGGCGTCGGGGCAGGAGGGAGAGGGGGTAGGGGTGAGGAGGAAAAGAAAAGCTCCCTCTTGCATCTCCTCCTCAAAGGGGGATACTTGCGGACCCCTTCGCTCTTGCGAGGTGGGGAGTCCTGTCCACCACGGCCAGGGGCCGATCGTGGGGGTGTCTTTTGCTCCCCGTGCGCACTCTGCGCAGTCGCCACAGCCAAAAGGACAGGACGGGGACATCCGCGCGTGCGCGGGTGTCCTTTTTTCAAGCTCTCTCTCCTCGATTTCCTTCACCCCCTTCCCCTCCTCGTTGTAAAACCTCTCCCCCCGACCCCCTCTCCACCGGAGAGGGGGAGACAGGCCTTGCCCCCCCTTCCTCCCGTGGAGGAAGGGGCAGGGGGATGGAGGGAACAACCACACAAGAAAACATCCCCTCTTCCGTTGGCGTCGGGGAGGAATGGAGCCGCCTACGCTCCTCGCCGATGCTCGCAGCTTCGGACGGCCAGGGAGGGGATAGGGGTGAGGAGAGTGTGAACGAGGAACGTATTGCGATCGACCTGCATTCGAAGAACTGGTAGCGCCGGACATCATCGCAAGGATGTGTCCGGCGCCTGATTCCCGCAAGCCTACTTGGGCGTTGGCTTGCGGGCACGACCCGCCAGAGGCGCCGGATGAACCGGAGCCCTTGGCTTCATTTTTTTGGCGGGAGTCCGGAGCACCGGAAACTCCCGCCTGTAGACCTCTTCCGTGGCGAGCCGCCACGGGAGGTCTTTCCGTTGGGTCATGGATGACTCCTTTCTGCATCGCGTCCTCCCGCGCCGGATCCATTCCGGGCCTTACTTCCATTTCGGGAGTTGCGAATGCAGATCGATGGCAATGGTGCGGTGGTGTGAAAAATCGGGGCGCCCCATGGACCTGGCATCAGAGAGAAAAATGGTGGAGAAGCTGCTGTAGAGACTTCTCCACCGGTTCTGTCACCTTCCTCCTTTCCCTTTGGTGACAGATCCATGGGGCGATGGATACACGATGTGGGGTGGAGTCGAAGGTGGCTTTTTGCCCGGGGCCTCCTCAAAGAGGGGCCCCGGGCATTTTTTTGCTGCTCTCTACGCCCTTTTTGCGTAGAGGGCAGCTAGATTCTTGCCGCCGCCGGTAGGCCGGCAGCGGCGTCGTATCTGCCTGCGCTTGCGCGCAGACAGATGTTTCTGCTTCGGCGTTGCCGCCGAAGCTCTCTTCGAATAATTCATATCTTTCCTTTCCCCCCGTTCGGGGGGGTGAGGGGAGATAGGTGTGAGCCCTCGGGCCTCCTTGGCCCTTTCCATGAGACCACACCCCACAAAGTGCATATCTTGAGCCGCTGCTGTGAAGGAGCTTTGCCTTTTTACCCTGAGGGAATCGAATGGGTGAATGATCACTCTCTCCTCATGCAAACCGCCCCGCTTTCCTCGTGCGGGGTGAAGGGGGTCCGATTGTTCCCACATCACGCCGCGCGCTGCTTCGTAAAAGAGAAGCAGGAGAAGTGCATGCCGACGGTGCAGTACTGCTTCATCGGTACGAAGGGTAAATGTACCGCCATCGGAGATCAAGCCTTCGTCACCCGTTCGGCATGCTCAGGGTGACGTGCACGCGTCGTCCGTCATCGTCGCATCGGAAAAGAGAAGGAGCAGGAGAAAGTGCACCAGTATGCCGACTTTTGGTGACTTGTCAAGTATCAAAATACTGTCACAATAATTCTCTGGTAACAAGTAAGATTGGTTTGACGAAATTTCAAATGTGGTACAATAGCACTACCGCGACCCCACGCAACGGATGGGTGGGACCGACGCGGCGTCGATCTTTCATGGAGGAAAAATCATGGAAGAACGGATCGACCTTGCAGCGTTGGAGGAGGACGTCCTCCGAATGCTGCAAAAAAGGGGTTCCGGAGCGCAATGCTCCATGGAACTCCTGGCCGAGGTGATCGCAGAGATCATCACGGCCGAAGAGGAACGCCTTCTGTGGAACTAGCGGAAGGCGCGAATTTTTCGCCCGGAGAGTTCATCAATCTATAGTCTCTCCAGGCAACGGCTCATCACTCCAAGAGAGGTGGGCCGTTTTTTTTGTATCTCCCTCTTACTCCATTCCCTATTTCCCATTATTCTACCCCCATGCCCCTGCATCTCTTCAATACCCTCACGAAGAAGGAGGAAGTTTTCGCTCCCGCCCGCCCGCCCGCGGTGACCATGTACACCTGCGGCCCCACGGTCTACGGTCGCGCGCACATCGGGAACTTCAGCAGTTATCTTCTGGCCGATCTCCTCAAGCGGTGGTTACGGGTCAGCGGGTATGAGGTGAAGCACGTCATGAACATCACGGACGTGGGGCATTTGGTTGCCGACGGAGACAGCGGAGAAGATAAAATTGAAAAGAAGGCGCGCGAGGAATATGGCAGGGTGACGCACGAGACGGTTTTGAAGATCGCGCGCGGGTACGAGGAGCAATTCATTGCGGATGAAAAATTATTGAACATTCTTCCGCCCGATGAGCGCCCGCGGGCATCGGAGTACACCGAACAGATGAAGGAGATGATTGCGGATTTGCTACGGAAGGAGATTGCCTATGTCACCGAAGACGGCATCTATTATGATGTCTCTCGCTTTCCTCAGTACGGACAACTTTCCGGAAACAAAGTCGATGCGGTGAAGAGCGGTGCGCGCATCGCGGTGCATGAAGGCAAGCGGCACCCGGCGGATTTCGCGCTGTGGAAATTTTGCGTGGGACAAAACGAGCACCATGCGCTGCGGTGGAGTTCGCCCCTCGGACCATCGGGAGAACAATTGCCCGACGGATTCCCTGGCTGGCACATCGAGTGCAGTGCAATGAGTGCGGCGCTTCTCGGACAGCAGATCGATCTGCACACCGGCGGCGAGGACAACATCTTCCCGCACCATGAGTGTGAGATCGCGCAGAGCGAGGCGGTGTCCGGCAAATCACCGTTCGTGAAGTACTGGGTGCACAAGCGACGGATCGATCTCGCCGGAGAGAAGATGAGCAAGAGTCTGGGCAATGTGCTCACGCTCGATCAGATCATCGCGAAGGGATTTTCTCCGCTCGATCTCCGGTACTATTTACTGTCGGTGCACTACCGCACCAATTTGAAATTTACCTGGAAGGGGATGGAGGATGCGCGGAAGGCGAGGATGAAGATTGTGGAGTGGATGATGAGTAGCGAAGCAACCGAGGCAACCGAGGATTCCGAGGGAACCGACGACGTACGATTGTTCATCGATTCATTTCGTTCCGCGATGGACGGCGATCTGAATACGCCTGCGGCGCTGGCGGTGATCTTTGATTGTATGAAGAGACGTTCCACCGGAACGTCTGTACAATCTTTTGTGGAGATGGTGCGTGAGACGTTTGGCTGCTTCGACCCTGAAGAGGAGACAGTGCCCGCGGATGTGCTCGACCGTGTGAAGCAGATGGAGGATGCGCGCGCGCGGAAAGATTTCGCCGCGTCGGATGCCATTCGCGATCGGTTGATTGCGGAAGGGTACGCAGTGCAGATCACAGGAAAGAAGGTGGTGGTCAGGAGGAGGTGACGCTTTTTTCTCCTCACCCCCCGACCCCCTCTCCATTCCTTCTCGACGCCAACTGGAGAGGGGGAGGAGAAGATTTGTGAACAGATACAAACAACCACAAAACACAAACATCCCTCTCTCCTGCAGGCGTGAAGGCGGGAAGGAGAGGGGATAGGGGTGAGGAGGTGGGAGGGTGAGGAGAGGATGGTGAGGAGGGAAAACTTTTAGAACACAACTCCCCATTTCATCAACACAAGTTGCTGCGTGAGAGAATAAGAAAATTGATCATTTTCCCATGCGAAATCCACTGATGCATTGTCGATTTGGACCATTTATCTTGCGAGAATGTCCCGTCGCTCTTTCTTGCCTCGTAACGGAGTGCGGTACGAGGGCGTTTGTGGGAGTGCGCGAGGAGATTTCGATGTCTTGCCGTGACCAAGGGCACATCGGTAGCATCCTCGGGTTCCACTCCTCTTTTGCCAGTACGGAAAGACAGTGGGATCTGTGCACGGATCATTCACATACCGGCCCCTCGTACGTTCCCGTGACTGTGGACCGTCGCGAGTTTCCACATCCTTTCTTCCTTCTTATAGTAGGCAGAAGGCGATCGTGCATTTTCCGTATCAACCATCGCGCCAAAGCGCGCCGCCGCATCCGGTGTTCTCTCTTTAGTTGTAAGGAGGCGAGTGATCGATTCCTCCCCCACAACACAAAGGATCCGACGGAACCCCACATCGCACACCCAAACGTACTCCTTTTTTATTTCTCTCATCCTTTACACTCCTATGACCAGTTCCATGAAGAAACTGTTCGCAGGGATGTCTGCCGTGGCGATTGCGCTCACCCAAGCGGGAAGCGTATTTGCGGCCTACAGCGACGTTCCCGCAGGAGTCTGGTACGAAGAGGCAGTCGAAGCGTTTACGGACGCCGGCTACCTGGACGCAACCCAGACCCGCTTCCGCGGCGGCGATCTCGCCAACCGCGCGGAGTTCACCAAGCTCATCGTTGAGCTCAACGGTGGAATTCTCTCCACCCCCCCGGCCGTCCCCAGCTTCGCCGACGTGGCGACGGGTGCATGGTACTACGGGTACATGGAAGAGGCAGCCAAGGAGGGCTGGCTCAAAGGTGACAACGACTGTTATGTCACCGGCACCAAGCCGTGCAACGCACGACCCGGCGCCAACATCAACCGCGCGGAGGCCGCGGCACTCATCGTTCGCGCATTCGCGCTGGAAGCGACGGGTGACGCTCCCGCCTTCGTGGACGTTCCCGCGGGACAGTGGTACACGGACGTCGTGCAGACGGCGGCCGACAGCTGCGTCCTGCAGGGCGATGAGTCCACGGGCCGCGCTCGTCCCGGCGACAACATGAACCGCGCCGAGATGGTCGTCATGCTCAACCGCGTGGACCAGAACCTCACCTACGGTGTGGACTGTGCGCGCGGCGGCGACGCCGAGGCCGGCATCAAGGATGTCACGCCTCTCTCCGAGGACGTCATCGAAGTCGCTTTCACGGTTGCCGTGGATGAGGAAGCAGCTGCCGAGGCAGCCAGCTACGCCATCAGCGGCGACGCGGATATCGACGTCGAGTCTGTCGAAGTCGTCGATGACACCACCGTCGAGCTCACGCTCGCGGAGGCCACCGATGCCGACGGCGACTACACCGTCACCGTGACCGATATGGAAGCGGCGGACGGCGAGACCTTTTCCGACTCCATGGACTTCTCCGGTTACACGGAGATCGTTCTGGGTGACGGCATCCTGGAAGTCTCCGTGGCTTCCGATAGCCCCGATGGCGACACAGTGCCCCAGGGCGCAGTCGGCGTCGTGATGCTGAGCCTGGATCTGGAGGCATCCTGCGATGACGATGTGACGATCGAAGAGATCACCGTCTTGCACGACGGGTACGGACTGACGACCGATCTCCTTGGTGTCTACGTGACGAAGGATGGCGGTCGCATCTCCCGCCGACGATCGCTGGATACCAATGATCAGACGGCCGATTTGCGTTTGACGAATCCTCTGACCATTCAGGCATGCCGTTCTGAGACGATCGATATCGTCGCGGACATCGCCACCGATAAGATTGCCGGTGCCGAGCACGTCCTGGGTGTGGAAATGAAGACCGACTTCCAGAGCAACGCGAAGGAAGTGACGGGAAGCTTCCCGATGGCCGGGAACACCTTCAAGCTTGCCGCCGTGACGTCCGGGACCGTGACGCTCGAGTACAAGAGCGTGACGCCCGCCACCGTGGATGTCGGCGAGAGCAAAGTGAAAGTCGGGAAGTTCGAACTCGCCGCTGATAGCAATGAAGACCAAGCTGTCTACAGCATCACGCTGGAGCAGACGGGTACGGCGTCCGATGGCGACCTGACCAACCTGCGCCTCGCGCGCACGGACGGCACGGTCCTGAGCAACACTGTTGCGACGACAACGGGTGACTACGTGACCTTCACGTTCGATCCTCCCCGCGTCATTTTGTCAGGAGACACCCTGCTCATCGAAGTGCTCGCCGACACCGTCGGTGGCGCTGCCGATACCGTGAAGTTTGAACTCGAAGAACTGTCCGATCTCTTTGTCGTCGGTTCGCTGTACGGCAAGGGGAAGAGCGGTCAGCTCTTCGGTTCGCCGGTTGCCAGAGACGGTGATCCCGCAGCGACACCCGTGACGCTGCAGGCAGGTCAGTTGACCGTGGAGGTCGATGGGCCCGCACAGCAGAAGTACACGGATGACAGTGATGACGCAGTGCTCGCCGAGGTGATCTTCACCCCGGGTGCGGAAGCCGTCGACGTTCGTGATTTGTTCGTTGCGATCTATCATACCGATAGCGCCGGAACGGCGCAGACGGCGGCGGATATCCCGCTTTATGTGGAGGATGTCACGCTGCGTAACACCAAGACCGCCCGCTCCATCTCCGCGACTGCGGTCGGCGCGAGCTCCACAGCAGGCTACTACATCTACCGCTTCGATGATTTCCTCATCGAGAAGCAGGAGAACTTCGAATTGACGGTGGACTTCATCACCGGCGTCGTAGCCAACAGCCGCTTCCAGGCCGCCATTTGTACCAAGGATGGTGCATGTGGCGCTCCTTTCACACCTTTGCAAAACGTTGATGCGGAAGGCGTGACCACGGGCAAGACGCTCACGGATATTCGCCCTGGTTCCATCGTGACGGGAAGCACGCACATCATCGTCGCTCCCACGGTGACGGTCGCGGTGCGCAGCATCGGAGCGACGGAAACGACGGTGCGCAAGGCTCAGAACATCAACCTGCTCCGGTTTGACGTGACGCCCGGTGCGGCCTCCGATGCTCTGGTGACGAGTGCCACCTTCGAGGATGCCGCCGGCAACCTGCTCAACGCGCAGAACTACGCGCTGTGGGTGGACAGTGACGGTGACACCATCGTCGATACGATCCTCGAGAAGGGCGTGGCGGCTTCCGCTTCCGGCGGAACCGTAACGTTTGATGATTTGAATGGCGGCAAAGGATTTGAAGTGGCGGCGGAAGCAACGGTCATCTTCGAAGTGCATGCAGATGTCGCTTCCAATCCGCCGAATATGAACGCGCTGCAAATCAAAATGAACGCCATGGAAATGGAGGAAGCAGATGCCGGATCCAGCATCACGGTGACGCCGGACACGACAGCCGGTAAGAACTACACCATCGTGAACCAGGGTGATCTGTTCGTGGAGGAAGACACCAAGCCGCGTTCCCGCCAGATTCTGGCAGGTACGCTGGGTGACTCCGTCCTCCGCCTGGAACTGACATCGCAGAATGAAGACGTCCGTGTGGATACCATCCGCATTGCGGCGACGGGTGCGACGGCAGATGCCGCAGCAGCCATCTCCCAACTGGAGATCTTCAAGGATGCAGAGACGACCAAGTTGGCGACGCTCTCTCCCTGCACGGTGACAGTGTCGAACTTGGCGGATGAAGGAACGGTCTTCTGCGTGAACCTTGGCACCAGCCAGCTCATTGTAAAGAAGGACACGCCGGTTGTTCTGACGGTGCGCCCCCGCGTCAATAACGATGTCTTAGGCGCCAATTCGTCGACGGGTGTCACCTTCTGGACCGGTTCCGGCGGCGTCGTCGCCACGGGCGTCCAGTCCAGCAACGAGCTGAGCGTGAACAACAATGACGACACTGCCGATGGTGAAGTGGTCTTCGGCAACCGCACGAGTGCCACCAGCACCAGCATCACGGGCAGTGCCAACGACATCGTGCTTGCCAAGTTCTCTGCGATCGCGAACAAGATGCCTGCTCGCGCTCTGCCGAGCGGTATCGACCAGGAAATCGCTCGCTTCGAGTTCACGGCTCCGACGAACACGAACACGGCGGGCGGTACGAACTCCGCCACCCTCACGGGCGTGACCTTCACGGTTGCGGCGACGAACATCGACTTCGACAGCGGACAGTTCAAGTGGTACAGGACCGACCAGCCCACGACGAAGATTGAATGCACCGCCAGTGCAACTGCGTCCACCGGTGCTCTGAAAGTTCGTTGCAGCGATGACAGCACGTCCCTCGATACAGAGGTGAAGAGCGGTCAGTCTGTTTCATTCTCCTTGGAGGCCGATGTCGATGACAACCACGTCACTGATACATCGAACTCCTCGCTGCAGGTTTCTCTTACGAACTTCAGCGACCAGGCGGAGAACGCGTTTGCCGACACGGATGGCAACATCAAGTGGACCGATGGCTACGAGACCTTCTTCTGGGTTGAGAACGCAGAAACGACGATCTTCTCCACGTTGATGGCTGACTGATCGTCATCGCATAGCATTCCACTGAAGTTTTAGGTCCCGTACGGGACGAAAAAACCCCCTCGAGAGAGGGGGTTTTTTTTTTATTCCTACATCCCCTCGGCTCCCTTCCTGTGCTTCCTCCTTTTCCTCCATCCCCCAGCCCCTTCCTCCATGGGAGGAAGGGGAGACAAGGCTTGTCTCCCCCCTCTCCACCGGAGAGGGGGGCCGGGGGGGAGAGGAATCCCCAGAGGGCAGGAGGGGCCGGGGGGTTACCCCACCATCCTCCTCTTCCACCCCAGCATTCTCTTCAGCATCGGCCGGAGCAAAATCTCCTGCTCCGGGGGATAGGAGACGACGGTGCCGCCGAATTTTTCCTTGAAGGAAGAAACTCCTTGCCAGGGATGACCTCCATCCCCCGGCCCCTTCCTCCACCCTTCGACTACGCTCAGGGCAAGCGGGAGGAAGGGGAGACTGGTACCGAAATTGGTCCCCCCCCTCTCCCGTGGAGAGGGGGAAGGGGGGAGAGGGGCGATTCCCAGCAAATCATACTTCTCACATCCTCGCTCTTTGCAGTACCGCATCGCCTCCCACTGTAAGAGGTACGGGGCCATCAGGCTGCGGTGCGCGTAGTCGGATGCGCCGTAATAGTAATAACCGGTTTTGTTCCAGACGGTGCCGATGAGGGCGGCGATAGGTTCTTTTCCTCCATCCCCCGGCCCCTTCCTCCATGGGAGGAAGGGGGGACAAGGCTTGTCTCCCCCCTCTCCCGTGGAGAGGGGGGCCGGGGGGGAGAGGAAGGGTGCGCTCGCAATCAATAGGAAACTCCCCTCCACATTCTCCAGAAACGCCCGGTAATGCGCGGCGGAAAGCGCCCGAAACCCGTCGCGTTTGGCGGTCTCCTGCGCGAGATATGCGAAGGAGTTCGCATCGGTCGCGGCCGATTGTTCCACGCGCACGCCATGCTTCCGCGCCACTTTGATGTTGTATCTTCCTTTGGGATGCATCTGCGCGAGGATCGCTTCCTCCGCTTGCGTCAGGTCGAGGATGCGCGTGGCTTCGGGTTGCTCATGTCGCGCTGAGGCGCGAATGCGAAATGCAAAATGAGAAATGAGCAATGGTTGCTGAGGAGAATAGTACACACTGAGACTGCGCATCTTCCGTGCATCATCAACGATTGTCTGCAAGAGCACTTTCACCGGATCATTTTGCATTTTGCATTTAGCATTTAGCATTTCCGCCGGCCCCAGAGGGCCGCGCGGTATGTCCCACGTACTCAGTCCAAAACTCGTCTTATCGATCACGACCAACGCGGATGCTCGTATCGTTCCCTCATCGAATGCAGCAAAGATGCGCACCTCGCGCCCGATCGCTTCCTGGAACTTCTTCCATGTCACCGACTGCCACAGGCTGCCGTGCGGATGGGCGGCAACCCAGGCGTTGTAGGCGGTGAGGTCGGCGGGGGAGGAGAGCAGGCGGATAGTCATAGATGAAGTATAGAACGCGTTGAGGATTTCGTTGATTCGTTATCTCGTTATCTCGAATCACAGAAAAGAGCATATCCCATACTACGAAGTAACGAAGTAACGTACATTTGTTCGCCGGACATTGATTCTTCTCCCCAACGTCATACAATACAGTTTCGACCTTTGCCATTTGATCTTCGTCCTCATTCCTTCGCCCTTCCTGCCCTTCCTGCCTTTTCTCACTTTTCTCACCTCCCTCACTTCCCTCGCCCATGCCCTTCTCCCTCTCCCCCCTGCCGTATTCCTTCGATGCCCTGGAGCCGCACATCGATGCGCGCACCATGGAGATCCATTACGCCAAGCACCATCAGGCGTACTGTGACAAGCTCAATGCCGCGATCGTAGGAACCAAATGGGAAGAAATGCCGATCGAAGACATTCTTCGCAATCTTGATGATGTGCCCGAGGACAAACGCACGGCCGTTCGCAATCACGGCGGAGGATTTCACAATCACACGCTTTTCTGGCAGATGATGACGCCGGAGCAGACGGAGCCGAGTGCGGAGGTGGCCGGAGCGCTCACGGAAGCCTTTGGCTCGGTGCAGGATTTCAAGACGCAGTTTAGTGAGAAAGCAACGTTGCAGTTCGGATCCGGCTGGGCGTGGCTGGTCCGTGACAATGGCAAGCTGAAGGTGCTCGGTCTCCCCAATCAAGACAGTCCGTTGAGTCTTGGCATGGCGCCCATCCTGGGTCTCGATGTCTGGGAGCATGCGTACTATCTGTACTACCAAAATCGCCGCCCGGAGTACATTGCTGCGTGGTGGAGCGTGGTCGATTGGGATGAGGTGGGGAGGAGGTTGAGTGGCCCTGTCTGAAGCCTGTACCTCTCTGCCCTGCGGGGGATACCCTCTCCCCCGACCCCTCCCCCTCCACACCCGCTTGCCACGTCGGCCGCGGCCGACTACCGGGGGAGGGGAGACGAGATTTTTTCTGATTGGAGAAATTATTTGAAAGCAGAAGGGTTGCGCCCTCCCCCTGCGAGTCGGTGGTGCGTGGCGGGGGAGGGTTGGGGTGGGGGAATAGGACGCAGAAAGGCTTGCTGACATTGACATCATCTTCATCTCCCCTACACTTTCCCCGTCTTCAGCGGCTACGATTGTGTTGTGAGCGCTGCCTGACTGTTTCGAATTTCCTCTTTCTCAAGGGGGAATCGTGCGGTGGGTGGCGGACTGTCGTATTCCCCATTTCCTTCCCATTCCTCCGTTATGGCCTCCAAGCCCGTGAAGAAAGCTGCGCCCGCCAAGAAAGCTCCCGCCAAGAAGGCGCCTGCTCCCGCGAAGAAGGTTCCCGTCAAGAAGGCTCCCGCCCCTGCGGCGAAGACACCTGCCAAATCGGCTGTGCCCGCTGTGACGAAAAAACCGGTCAAAGCACCCGTCGCGCCCGGTACGCCCAAGAACGTGAAAGCGGTGTCCGCCGCGCGTGTCTACGACATGGACATAGAGGAAATCGTGCTGCCGCACATTCATCCGCATCTGCCCCCTCCGACCGGCCGCATTCCCGCGTCTCTGAAAGATCTTCCTGCAGAGATCACCCCTGACAAGGTGGTGGGCGGACGCGTGTTCATCGTGGATGACCAAGGCGTGTCGCACGTGCCGTCTCTCATCGAGATGCAGATCGAGAGTTACCGCTGGTTTCTCACCGACGGTCTGAAGGAGTTGTTGGAGGAGATTTCCCCCATCACCGATTTCTCCGGGAAGAAGATGGAACTGCGCATTCTCGGCCACACCTTCGATCCTCCCAAGTACGACCCCCAAACCTGCAAGCGCAGGAACTTGAGCTACGAGGCCGCCATGAAGGGGCACGTCCAGCTCATCAATAAGGAGACGGGTGAAATCAAGGAGCAGGACGTGTTCCTCGGCTCCATCCCGCTGATGACCGACCAGGCGTCCTTCATCATCGGCGGCATCGAGCGCGTCGTGGTGCATCAGCTCGTCCGTTCACCTGGCGTCTTCTTCTCCACCATGCCGGAGTTTCCCAAGTACCACGCCGCCAAGATCATCCCGAAGCGCGGCGTCTGGCTGGAAATCGAAACCGACCGCCGCGGCGTCATCACTTGCAAGATCGACCGCAAGCGCAAGATTCCCGTCACGCAGCTCCTGCGTGTGTTCGGCTTCGTCACCAATACGCAGATTCTGGAACTCTTCGAAGAAGTCAGTCTCGGCCAGGAGACGGATTTCATTCTCAAAACGTTGGAGAAGGATACCGCGAGCACCGTGGAGGATGCATACCAATCCATCTACCGCCGCATCCGTCCGGGGGATTACGCCACCCCGGAGAATGCCAAGCAGATGATCGACGGACTCTTTTTCGATTTCAAGAAGTACGACATGGGCTCCATCGCCCGCTACAAGCTCAACCGCCGGTTCAAGGTCAACACGCCCGATGACGAAGCGCACCGCGTGTTTCAGGTGAAGGATTTCGTGGAGATCGTGCGCGAGATGATGCGACTCAACAACGGCATCGGCACGCCCGATGACATCGATCACCTCGGCAACCGCCGCGTGCGATCCGTCGGAGAACTGGTGCAGAACAAGTATCGCGTGGGACTCGTGCGCACCGAGCGCATCGTGAAGGATCGCATGACGGTCATGGATCTCGAAACGGTCACGCCCACGCAGCTCATCAACTGCCGTCCCGTCACCGCGGCCATGCGCGAGTTCTTCGCGTCGTCGCAGCTCTCGCAGTTCATGGATCAGACGAATCCGCTCTCCGAACTCGCCCACAAGCGCCGCCTCTCGGCCATGGGACCCGGCGGACTCTCCCGCGAGCGCGCCAGCTTCGACGTCCGCGACGTGCACACCAGCCACTACGGGCGCATCTGTCCCATCGCCACTCCCGAAGGTCCGAACATCGGTCTTGTGGTGCACTTGGCGGCGTTCGCCCGCGTGAACAAATACGGATTTTTGGAGACGCCCTACAGGGAAGTGAAACATTCCGTGAAGGCCGACGTCGACGCGCTCCTCGGTCGCATCATCGATGAAACCGTCAAGGACGGTCGCAAGACGATCATCAAAGAAGGCGAAGTCGTCGCCTCCAAGGAGCTGGCGCGGCAGATCGTCTCACTCAAGAAAAAGGAGAAGAAGGAGGAGATCGCCGTTCGTGCGTACCTGACCAGCAAAGTGAGCTTCATGGATGCCGAGGCCGAACGTCACACCATCATTTCGCAGGCGCAGGAGAGCGGCAGCTTCTCCGAGCACGGCGAATTCCGGGAGACCCGCGTATCCACCCGCAAAGCCGGAGATCCGGCACTGGCGCACGTACGCGACGTCACGCATATCGACGTCTCCCCCAAGCAGATTCTCTCCATCTCCACCGCGCTCATCCCGTTCCTGGAGCACGATGACAACACGCGTGCTTCCATGGGAACGAACATGCAACGCCAGTCCGTCCCGCTCGTGCGCTCGCACGCGCCGCTCGTCGGAACGGGTATCGAGTCGCTGGCGGCCAGAGCGTCCGGCCACTCGCTTCTGGCGGAGGAAGACGGCGAAGTGACGTACGTGGACGCCGATGAAATCACCATCATCTACAAGAGCGGACGCAAGCAAACGTATCCGCTGCAGACGTTCAAACGCTCCAACCAGGGAACATGCTTCCACATGCGCCCGACCGTCGAACACGGCCAGAAGGTGCACAAGGGCGAGACCATCGCCGACGGGTCCGCAGTGGAGGGAGGGGAACTGGCACTCGGTCAAAATCTTCTGGTCGCCTACATGTCGTGGCAGGGGTACAACTTCGAGGATGCCATCATCATCTCGGACAAATTGGTGGAAGAGGGAACATTCGATTCCATTCACATCGAGAGTTACATCACCGATGTTCGTGAAACGAAGCTGGGGCCGGAAACAGTCACGCGCGACATTCCCAACGTCGGCGAAGCCAAACTCAAGGATCTCGACGCCGACGGCATCGTGCGCATCGGCGCAACGGTGCACGAGGGAGACATTCTCGTCGGGAAGATCACCCCGAAGGGAGAGACGGAACTGACGCCGGAAGAACGTCTTCTGCAAGCCATATTCGGAGACAAAGCAAAGGACGTGAAGGACAGCTCCCTGCGGCTCCCCGGCGGCGCCGGCGGCAAGGTGGTGGGCGTGCACGTCTTCGACCGCGCGCAGGGCGACGAGCTCTCCACGGGCGTCATGAAGCAGATCGAAGTCTTCGTCGCGCAGACCCGCACCATGCAAGTGGGTGACAAGATGGCGGGGCGCCACGGAAACAAAGGCGTGGTCGCGCGCATCGTGCCCAAGGCCGACATGCCGTTTTTGGCCGACGGCACTCCCGTCGATATCATCTTGAACCCGCTTGGCGTCACGTCTCGCATGAACGTGGGACAGATTCTGGAGACGCACCTCGGTTGGGCGTGCCAGGTGCTCGGCGTCAAGATCGCCACGCCCGCGCTCGATGGCATCTCCACCGATCAGATCACGCAGTTCCTGCAGGCGGCGGGCTTGCCGGAGACGGGCAAGGTGCAGCTCTTCGACGGGCGAACCGGCGAAATGTTCGCGCACAAGACGACCGTCGGCATGGTGTACATGCTCAAATTGCTCCACTTGGTTGAGGACAAAATTCACGCCCGCTCCGTCGGTCCGTACTCGCTCGTCACGCAGCAGCCGCTCGGAGGCAAGGCGCAGCACGGAGGACAGCGCTTTGGGGAAATGGAAGTGTGGGCGCTGGAAGCGTACGGCGCCGCATACACGTTGCAGGAAATGCTCACGATCAAATCCGATGACGTCATCGGGCGGTCCAAGGCGTACGAGGCGATCGTGAAAGGCGAGATCATCCAGCGTCCCAGCATTCCGGAATCCTTCAACGTGCTCGTGAAAGAATTGCAGGCGCTGGGTCTCAAAGTCGAGCTCCTCAAATTCAAGGATGAAGTCCCGCCGGTGGAACGTTTGAAGGCGGAACGCGATGAAGTGGTCCCCGTGGAACTGCAGTCGCGCGTGGAAGCGGAGGACACGGAAGGTCTGCCGGTCTCCGATCACATCACGGAACTGTCGGAAGAGGCATTGGCCGAAACTGAGAAGGAACTGATCGCCGGCATAGAGGAAGGAGCGGAAGTGGAGGCCAGCGGCATCACGCAGAAAGCGGAGATCAAGGAAGCATCCAGCGAGGAAGCGGCATACGACGCCTGATTGCTCTGCAGAGAATCTTCCCGATACGTCATCCTGTGACCGGCACAGGGTGACGTATTGAGCGTTGATCGTTTGCGAGCGTTGTCTGTCTGTTTGATTGTCCGTGAGCGCTGCTCGTCTGTTCACCGGCGATTGAGTTGAGTGCGATGCGTTTGGTTCGTTAACCGGCGATTTCAATCGCCGGTGAACGCGATGTGCTCGAGCGTAATTCATTCCGCAGATGCGGGCGAACGTTCCATTCGAGAATAGAACGGTCGATTCTGTTTGTTATAAGCCAAGAATTGCCGGTTGGATCATTGGACAGAACGGAGACCGTCTCCCCAACGGAGTTTTGTCACTCCTAGAGTGAGGTCACTTATTTGTTTCCTCACTCTTCTATGTTCAATCTCAATCGCGTCACGCTCCTGGGGAACGTCACGCACGATCCCGATATCCGTTCCACGAAGAACGGTAAACCGATGGCGTTCCTCAGCGTCGCCACCAGCCGCCGGCACAAAAATCAGGACGGCGAGTACGTCAGTGAACCCACCTACCATCGCTTGGTCTGTTGGGGGACGCTCGCCGATCTCGCGAAGCGCATTCCCAAGGGCGCGCCGCTCTTTGCCGAAGGCCGCATCCAGCACAGCACCTGGAAGGACAAGGACGGCGCGGAGAAGATGTCCAGCGAAGTCGTCGTCGACCAACTGATTTTGCTCGCGCGCGACGGAACGAAGAAAACGGCGGCATGATCATTTGGCGAACAAGAATCTTGGCCGCTCCACGCTTTTCCCGTAGACTGTGATGCGCTCTCTCCCCCGAATCCTCATGAAGTCCGTGAACAAGGTGATCCTCCTGGGTAACACTACGCGCGATCCGGAACTCAAGGCGACTGTCAACGGTCAGAGCGTCGCGACGTTCGGACTCGCGACCAATCGCGTCTGGAAGGATCATACGGGAGTGAAGCAGTCGCTTCCGGAGTACCACAACCTGGTGGCGTGGGGCGGCCTCGCGGAATTCTGTGCGCAGAACGTCCGCAAGGGAAAACCGTTGTACGTGGAGGGGTACTTGAAGACCCGCAGCTGGGACGGACCCGAGGGCAGCAAGATTTTCCGCACGGAAATCGTCCTGGAGAACCTCGTCCTGCTGGGTCCGCGCGACGGGACGGAAGGGTTGCCGGAAGCGGCGGCGGAGCATGCACCGATACCGGGGGAGGAAATGAGAACATGATGGTGTTTTTTCCTTGACGCTGGCTTTTCTCTCGGTACAATCCCCCTACTCTATGCGTCTGCACGCTTACCCGTAGGATCAGCGTTTGGTTTGAGACCTCTTCTGATTCTGCGGGTGTGCGTGGGCCACCCGCTTTTCGTATTCGTCCGCCTTCGGCGGATCGAATACGACCCCGAGCTTGTCGAGGGGTTGTTGTATGGCGGTTCATTGATCACCCCGGTCCTTCACAGCACAGGCCGACGAAAATGAAAAATCGGTTCCGCACGCGTTGCGGAACCATCAACAATCGAATCAATCAGAGATGACACAGTGTTTGCGCACATGGTGGGCATTGTCTGCCCGCTTCCTCGTCCCTTGGGACAGGGAACGTGATGCGTGAACAGTACCGCCCGGTAGTACATGCTTGCATGACTACAGGGCATGAAAAATGTTACTCAGCGCATGACATGGATGCCTCGACTCTGCATTCCGATGAAGGACGTGGCCAGCTGCGATAAGCTTCGGTCAGCCGCTAGGCAGGCGCTACCAGCCGAAGATTTCCGAATGGGGAAACCCCGTGGGAGTTATGTCCCATGACCCCGCACCCTTCCTGTCTTTACCTCTATGAAGGTAGGAAGGGTGCGGGGAGGTGTGACCTTGTGAACTGAAACATCTCAGTAACAAGGGAAAAGAAATCAAAGAGAGATTCCCGTAGTAGTGGCGAGCGAACCGGGAACAGCCCAAACCCCGCACCCTTCCTGTCTTTACCTCTATGAAGGTAGGAAGGGTGCGGGGGGTTGTAGGACCTTCAGTATCGATTGTCTTCCCATAGACGAACGTCCTGGAACGGACGGCCAAAGAGGGTGAGAGCCCCGTAAGCGAAATGGGAGGACGACGTAGGAGGATTCCTGAGTAGGGTCGGACACGTGAAATCCGGCCTGAATCTGGGTGGACCACCATCCAAGGCTAAACAGATGCAGAGATCTATAGCGGATAGTACCGTGAGGGAAAGGTGAAAAGCACCCCGGTTAGGGGGATGAAATAGTTCCTGAAATGTCGTGCGTACAAAGAAGTTGGAGCCCCGCACCCTTCAAGCTTTTTTTGCTATCATCAACAACATGTTCCACGTATACATCCTGCAGAACGAAGCGAGAGAACTATATATCGGCTTTACGACCGATCTCGATCGTCGTTTGCATGAGCATAACAGCGGTCGAAGTACGTATACAAAGGGAAGTAGTTGGAAAGTTGTGTATTGTGAGTCCTATCTATCCAAAGACGATGCGCAAGAACGAGAGCGGCGTCTGAAGGATTATGGGAAATCACTCGCAATGCTGAAAAAGCGAATCATGCATTCTTTACAAGAAGCTTGAAGGGTGCGGGGTCACAGCGTGCCTTTTGCATAATGAGCCAACGAGTTTGTTGTCAGTGGCTTTGGCTAAGGGAGATTTACCCGGAGCCGGAGCGAAAGCGAGTCCGAATAGGGCGATTTGGTCGCTGGCACAAGACCCGAAACCGGGTGAGCTATCCATGAGCAGGGTGAAGGTGACCGAAAGGTCACTGGAGGCCCGAACCAGTTGGTGTCGCAAGACCTTTGGATGACTTGTGGATAGGAGTGAAAAGCTAACCGAACCCGGAGATAGCTGGTTCTCTTCGATATGCCTTTAGGGGCAGCCTCGTCACACACAGCAGGGGGTAGAGCTACTGTTTGGATGCGGGGGTCACCTCGACCTACCAAATCCAGCCAAACTCCGAATACCTGCCTTAAAGGTGACGGGAGTGAGACGGTGACAGCGAAGTGCCATCGTCGTGAGGGCAACAGCCCAGACCATTTGCTAAGGTCCCCAAATTATCGTTCAGTGGAAAAGGAAGTGTCAGTGCTTCAACAACCAGGAGGTTGGCTTAGAAGCAGCCATCCTTTAAAGAAAGCGTAACAGCTCACTGGTCGACGCACGGACGCGCCGAAAATGTAACGGGGCAAAACGATATACCGAAGCAGTGGATGCTTGCGCTTCGCTCTGCGAAGCGAATTGTGAAATACAAAATGTGAAATGCAAAATGGTCTCGGGAGAATGTCCTTCTCCTTACATCATTTCTCATTTTTCATTTTCTCATTTTGCATTCGCGCCGCGGAGCGGAGCGTAGGCGTGGTAGAAGAGCGTTCCCTGCCGCAGTGAAGCCGAAGGCGCGAGCCACGGTGGAGCGCAGGGAAGTGAGAATGTTGGCATGAGTAACTACTAGGCAAGCGAAAAACTTGCCCGCCGAATCCCCAAGGTTTCCCACGCAACGGTCATCGGCGTGGGGTTAGTCGGTCCTAAGGCCAGGCCGAAAGGCGTAACCGATGGACAACAGGTTAATATTCCTGTACTTCGTGCGAATCGAAAACGGTTGTCGGTTGATAGTCCCATGAGCCTCTGGCTCACACCATTCTGCTGTTATGGAGTATTGAGTATAAAAGTATTAAGTATTGAGGTATCTGGCTGGCAAGCAATACCTGATACCCAATACCCAATACTGCTCTCCGCGACAGCGGGATGGTGTGAGTCACGTTCGTAGGACAGGAAGCCTTCAATTGAGGTGCGGCGTGACGGAGCGGGAAGATCAGAGCGTCCGTATTGACTGGACGTGGAAGGCGCAAGGCGCTGATACTCGGAGGCAAATCCCCGGGTAGAGCCAAGCGTTTATCTCAATGACCCTCGCAAGAGGGGAGAGTCTGTTCCTTTCTGCTTCCAAGAAAACCGTCGCAACCGAGAGTCGTACGAAACCGTACCGTAAACCAACACCGGTGGGGTGGTCGAGTAGACCAAGGCGAACGGGTCATCTTGCGTTAAGGAACTCGGCAAATAAGCGTCCGTAACTTCGGGATAAGGACTCCCCGCACCCTTCCTGTTCTTTGAACAGAGAGGATAGGAAGGGTGCGGGGTGCAACAAAAGAGCTCAGGCGACTGCTTACCAAAAGCACAGGTCTCTGCAAAGCCGTAAGGCCATGTATAGGGGCTGATGCCTGCCCAGTGTCAGAAGGTCACGGGAGGGGGTGTATGCCTCCGACCTAAGCCCTGATGAACGGCGGCCGTAACTATAACGGTCCTAAGGTAGCGAAATTCCTTGTCGGGTAAGTTCCGACCCGCACGAATGGTACAACGATCTGAGCACTGTCTCGACGCAAGGCCCGGTGAAATTTCATTGACGGTGCAAATGCCGTCTTGATCACGGAAGGACGAAAAGACCCTATGAAGCTTTACTATACGCTGGCATTGTATTGTTCGTTTACATGCGCAGGATAGGTGGGAGGCTGCGAAGTTTCGGCTTTGGCCGGAATGGAGCCATCCTTGAGATACCACCCTTGTGTTCGGACGATACTCACCCCGTCTCTGAAACGGAGCGGGGGACCGTGCTTGCCGGGTAGTTTAACTGGGGCGGTTGCCTCCTAAAATGTAACGGAGGCGTGCAATGGTCCACTAGTACCGGATGGAAATCGGTACGGTCGTATAATCGCACAAGTGGGCCTGACTGTGAGGCAGACATGCCGAGCAGGGACGAAAGTCGGTGATAGTGATCCGGCAACCTTCCAGCACCCTTTGAATAAAAGGGTGCATGGATCACCACGTGGGTGGGTTGTCGCTCAACGGATAAAAGTTACTCTAGGGATAACAGGCTGATCGCTCCCAAGCGCCCACAGCGACGGAGCGGTTTGGCACCTCGATGTCGGCTCATCACATCCTGGGGCTGAAGAAGGTCCCAAGGGTCCGGCTGTTCGCCGGTTAAAGTGGTACGCGAGCTGGGTTCAGAACGTCGTGAGACAGTTTGGCCTCTATCCTCCGTGATCCCCTGGAAACGTGAAGGAAGCTGCTCCTAGTACGAGAGGACCGGAGCGGACGAACCTCTGGTGTACCTGTTGTCGCGTCAGCGGCACCGCAGGGTAGCTATGTTCGGACGGGATAACCGCTGAAGGCATCTAAGCGGGAAGCCCCTCCTAAGATTGCGTTTCCCAACAAGCCCCCCCGCAGACTACGGGGTAGATCGGCCACAGGTGTACGTGCGGTAACGCATTCAGCCGAGTGGTACGAACGGGCGATTGAACATTTTTCGATTTCTGAAAGAAATCACCCGCCATACCTCCTTCAGGAGCGAAGGCGGGAGATCCATTTTTTTGGAGAGTACTGTTCACGCGGCACAAGCGGGCGGACAATGCCCATGCTGCGGTTGGTTCTTCTCTGAGACGTTCGATTGTGTTTCGTCGGTCTTGTGCACGCAGAGTATACCGTCCTGGTGTCTGAAGCGGAGGGGGTACACCTGATCCCATTCCGAACTCAGCAGTTAAGCCCTCCAGCGCCGATGGTAGTGGCCTTTCAGGCCGCCAGAGTAGGCCGATGCCAGGACAGTGTACTTTGCATCACAGACGGAAACGACGCACTTCTTCTCCCAAGAGGTGCTTTTTTCGTATCTTTCCGCGTGGTTTCGTTTGGGTGGGAAATTTAAAAATGTCTACGGCAGAACGAGGCGAATTTCGGTACACTTTCGCAGAATGAATCTTGCGTCCATGCGGACCTTCCTTGCCCGGCACGCCATGCGACTGGTTTCGGGCGCCGCGCTTGCGGTGACGGCGTTGCTGATCGTGCGGGCGATCCCCGACGTACGTCCTCCGAATCTTGGCGCGGTGGTGGTGACGAGTTGTGCGGGGCGGTCCGACGGGGTGTCTTGCGAGGAAACTGATGGTGTTAGCGGGACATGTACCAATGGAGAATGCAATCCCGGTATTGTCCCTCTCTGCACGGGAGATTGTTTGTGGGAGTCTTTCTGCGCATGGGATGAAAATACACAAACACGCTTGGATCCCGTCTGGTACCAACGGAGCGGCTGGAATCGGTGCAGTTGCGATCCGGAACGAACGGCTGGCGCAACGTGCAATCCGCCGTCCGAACCGCCTCAGGGGTGTTACAACCAAATCACGACGACGGCATGCACGCCGAATCTTATTTGCGGATGCCCGGAAGGTTTCTACGATAGAGATCCTTCGCAAATGGATTGTACGTTCGAGACAACGGAACCCGTCGGTTCCGGATGTCCGCTCCCGAACGGCAGGGTATGTCTTCGCTGCACCAATCCGTCCTGCCCCGAAGGCTACGATCAGTGCACGTCTGACCCGGAACTCATTACGTGTCCCGAGGGGCACATCATGGAAACGGCCGGAGCCGGTTACCGGTGCGCCGATGGCACGGATGGCCAATGCTTCCGTTGCGTGCCGACATACTGTGGGGATGGCAAAGTGCATGCGCCGAATCTTGCGGGGCAGATGGAGGAGTGCGATGACGGGAATACCGTGGACAACGATGCCTGCTCCAACGCGTGCAAGAAAGCGCGGTGCGGGGACGGCATCGTACAGGCGTCGAACGCGGATGGAGAGGTAGAAGTTTGCGACTGGGGGGACGGGGGACCGAACGATACGAATGCGGTGGGGGATAACAGCCAGACGGTGGTGGCCGGCGTAGACGGGTGCTTTGCATCGGGGGACGGAAAGTGTCTTCCGCATTGCTGCTTTACGACGGAGGAGGAATTCCCCGATTCCGAGGACGACGCTGCAAGTTCCGTCAGTGCGGTGGCATCTTCTGACCGTCGTTTGGGTGTGTGGCGATCTTTGGTTGCCGGTCTCTCAGATTTGTTGTTCAAAAAACGTCAGATTACGGACGAGCATCGTTTGATTACAGAATTTAAGGTATTCGAATGTACGCGCAGGAAGGGTACTTTAGCTAATCAGGAGGGCTGTCCACCAGGCTATGTGTGTACAAACCGAATTGGTCCTGGCAAATACACATGTCGTCCAGTCGAGACACTTGCTGAAACATGTGGTAAACCTAATGTAAGTTGTGCTTGTTTGTATGCGAGTGATTGTAGTGCGAACTGGAACGAGACAATACTAGCAAATGGGCAAACATTTTGGCAATATACCCGTCCAATAGTAGAGGACGGCAAAGAGAAAGGTGTTGTTTGTTGCTACCAGCCCGCCGGTATGGCAACAGGGCGTTGTGTGAATGCAAAAGAATGTGTAGGAGCACTTGGTGTCGTGGCTCCCAAATGCGACAGTGGTCCGGGTGGCGGTGGTGGTGGTGGTGGTGGTGGCATGGGTGGTGACGGAGACGGAGACGGAGACGGGGACGGAGACGGAGATGGAGACGGCGACGGTGATGGAGACGGAGACGGAGACGGGGATGGAGATGGAGACGGAGACGGGGATGGGGATGGGGATGGGGATGGAGATGGAGACGGTGATGCGGCCTGCGACAGCGCGTGCGGTGGCGTCACCTGTCCTTCCGGGAAAGCATGTTTTGCGTGGACGGACGGCGCGGGCGGCTATAACCCCGTCTGCGCGAACCCCGGCATGATAGGTCCTCCGAATGTCTTTCAGTGCGGCCCAGCCACGCCCGGTTCCGCTGCATCGAACGCCGCCTCGGTCGACGACGGCTCTTCTGCCGGCGGCAGCAAAGGTGGCAGCAAAGGCGGCAGCGGCGGCTCCTCCGCTTCCTCGTGTCCGGCCGGACAGGGGTGTCTGCTGCCGCGTGAGTGCGAGTTGATCGGCGGAACGACCATGGCGCAGAGCTGCATCATCGGCGCACTGACTCCGCCGTGGAACGTGGGGAACTGCTGCACACCCGCACCGCGTTCCGCCTCCAGCAAGGGGAGTGCGTCATCGACTGCGAGCGTTCGATCGCTTGTGTCATCATCGGTGGCAAGCACTCGCTCACGATCGTCCTCGGTCAACGTGAGCTCTTCGCGTGCGTCCTCTTCTGATTCTGCTCTCTTTTCCGTCAGCTCCATTTCCTCCAGTTCGATTCCATGGCAAAACTGCAAGGAGCCATATTCCTGCCCTGTGCGCACTGAAGCCGGGAAGTGCGTGCAAGATCCTCCGACCTGTCCGGAGGGAACAACGCTTGAACGTGCGGGAGACATTGATCCGAAAGCGGTGTGTGATGTCACCTGCACCGCAAAAACGGAACTCAGTACGCGGTACTCACCTTGCCTGCACTGCTTCGCGAAATTCGAACCGGACGGGACGGTTTCCAAGGCCTACAAAACCAGGGGGCGTTGCTACGAAGGGTGGACCGACTGCGGGGATCCCAATGGCACGACCACGGCGTACTGCGGTCCGCTCCTCCAGGAGCCCGTCTGTGACATCACTACGTGCGGAAACGACACTTGCGAAGGTGAGTGTTATCGGTGCGTGCCCGACGGCACCGGCGTCACATCATCCGCTGCTTCCACAAAGAGCAGTACGGGAGGAAGCGGAGGTTCGGGTGGATCGGGAGGTTCGGGAGGCAGCGACGGGTCCGGTGGGAGTGGCGGGGGCGGAGGCTCGGGAGGGAATGGCGGGAGCGGCGGGTCGGCGGGGCCGCTCGTCTGCCCTCCCGGTTGCCCCGTGTATCCCACGGCCAATGCTTGCACCGCGGCGGGGGGAACCGTCGATGGTGGCTCAACGGGCACCTTGTCCCTTGGCAGTCGCTTCCTGCGCTTCCTTGCCGGATTGCTCCGCTTCGATTTTCTTCCCTTCCGCAGGGGCGATACGTTGCCTCTCGCCCAGGTGACCGGCGAAACGTGCGAACAAGGGCAGTGCTGCTCCAATGAAGATTGCGCGGGGGAAGGCAATCTCTGCACGGCCGACGTGTGCGTCATCCCGCTGGATCCGACAAAATCTTACTGCGCCTATCAACCGCAGAACGCTTGGTGCGGCCCCGGCGGAACGTGTACGCAGGCGGGGTGCACTTGCGGCCCGGGGTACGGGAAGTGCGGGGACGCGTGCATGCTGCAGGGCGAGATTGATTTGGGATACTGTCCCGTCGCGTGCGGTGCGTCTGGCACGCAGTGCGAGATCGTGCGCGGTATCGGCGAGCATGTCTGTCCCGTCGGACAGGAAGCATCGGGAACCATCACGACAACGGTGCTGCAAGGCGGGGCGTATGGCAACCCGTCGCAAACATATATGACGTGCTGCTGCCCGTCGTCGGACGATGCCGTGAGCAGTAGTGTCAGCAGCGAGTACCGGTGTGTGAGCGACGGCGAGTGCGGGATGGGGGGTACGTGCACGGATGGCGAGTGCACCGTGTGCGGTACGGGATATGTGCAATGCGGTACGGGATGCGTTCATGATTCTCTGCAACCGCTTTGCGATGACGGAGACGCGTGCACCGTGGATCGCTGCGTCGGCTTTGCACGATGTGAAAACGAGCCGATGTCCTGTTTGGCGGGGACGGCTTGTGATCCTTCGAATGGTGCGTGCATGAGCAGTCAGCTCTGCGACACCGTTGCGGATTGTCCGCAGTTTGATTGCCAGACGGTCACCTGTCAGCAGTCCCGGTACAGTCCGGTCGACAACAAAACGTGCCACTATACACCCATTGAAGATTGTTGTCATGGGAACGAAGAATGCGCGGAAGGACAAATCTGCAATACGGTTGCGCAACAGTGCGAAGAACCCGTGTGTTGCATGCAGACCGGGTCGCCGTCCGTGTTCGTCAGCTGCGGCATCCCCAGCGATCCGTGCCTGTACTACAAGTGCACGCAGACGCAGTTGGATGAACCGACCAATGCGTGCACGCATGCGTGGGGCGGCTACTGTGATCTGACGAATTGGTGTACTGATGCTCTTACCAGTCGTGGCAATGCGAGTACGGGATTTGTCGTGAGCGCCGGGTCTGCCGGAGCTGTGGCGGTCGGCGATCAGGTGTGCTGCTGCTTTGGGTCGTCCGGAGGTTCGGGCGGATCTCGAGGATCCGCCGGTTCGGTCTTCCCCGGTTCCCTCTCCTCACGCTCCGCCTCCAGTGCCTCTCGTTCCTCCGGCGGTCCTTCGTTCGGCTCCCTCTCCTCGCGCTCCGCCTCCGGCCTCTCCCGTTCCTCCGGCGGTCCTTCGTTTGG
>Ga0116143_10000188_pt1 | contig 86019 bp, 84 predicted proteins | sample AD_UKC034_MetaG_FD_89745 | JGI IMG/M metagenome (GOLD analysis project Ga0116143, IMG submission 89745) | Active sludge microbial communities of municipal wastewater-treating anaerobic digesters from USA - AD_UKC034_MetaG | ecosystem: Engineered > Bioreactor > Anaerobic > Digestate | place: USA... | reverse complement strand
AGGACATGCTCACGCGGTGCGGCGGCAGCTTCGATCCCAAAGCCTTCAACATCGAACGCGCCAACCAACGCCTCCAGCGCATCAAACTCTGAGCGTCAAGACGGCCGTGGCCGGACGCTTACGTTCGACCTGGCCATGGGCTGCTATCCGGCGCGCTCGCTGTTCCGCGCCGAGATTGCCATCGAAGGCCGCGCCGCCCGCCGCCAGGCCGGCGCCGACGCGCTCAACCCGGCCGAAGCCGCCGCCGGCAGCGGCGCCAGCTACGTCGGCGTCGTCGCCCGCATCCCGCTCTACTCGGCGCTGGAGATCGACCGCGAGCGCGAACGCGAGCTGCGCCGGCGCAAGTCCGTCGCCGAGGCCGTCGGCGCGATGACGCAGGCGCTGGCCGAGCGGGGCGTCGTCTCGCGCAAGCTTGCCCTGTTCCGCGCCCTGGAGAAGCGCGCGCAGGAGCGCGTCGCGGTGGGCGTGACCGAAACCGGCGAGCAGGTGCAGTACCTGAAGGACGTTGCCGACCTGGAGGGTAGGCTGAACGAGACGCGCGCCAAGGTGGTCGAGGCGCGCATGAGCTTCATCGGCCTGTGCGCCGAGGGGGCGCCGGCCGACGGGGTGGATGCCTACATCCGCCGCTTCACGCGGGGCATCGAATGAAGTGGGTGTCCCACGTCGCCATCGCCGCCGCGGTGGCCGCGCCCTTCAGCCCGGCGGCGGTGCCGGTGGCAGCGCTCGGCGCCACCGCGCCGGACTGGCTGGAGTGGATCGAGGAGGGCGTCCTGCACCGTCGCGTGCGCCACCGCACGCACACGCACTACCTCGCCGTCTGGCTGCTGGTGGCGCTGTTCGGCTTCCTGGTGTGGGACTTCCGCGGCTGGATCGCCTGGTTTGGCGTGGGCGCCTGCACGCACTGGTTCGCCGACGCGCTGACCATCCAGGGCGTGCCGCTCGGCTGGTGGAGCGACCGCCGCGTGCATCTTTTCGGCGGGCGCGTGCGCACCGGCAGCGGCGGCGAGTTCGTCATCGCGGCGGCCTGCGTGGCCATCGCCGCCGTGATCGCGTGGCAGGCGCGGCAGGGCGATTTCCTGCCGTTCTTCTACAACTGGGGGGAGTTCTACGGGCGCGGACTCATCGACGGGCTGGAATGGCGGACCCACCGGTTCAACTGGCTTTAGGGCGCGGCCTCGCCATCGCGCTGCTCGTCGTCGCTGGCCCCGCCGCCGGCGCGGAACCGTGCAGGGTAGACCACTGCCACGACGGCGACACCTGCACCCTGATCTGCGGTCGCGACACGGACACGCTGCGCCGCGTGAAGGTGCGCCTGCACTGCATCGACGCGCCCGAGCTCGGCCAGGCGCCGTGGGGCCGCTGGAGCGCCGAGGCCCTGCGCTGGTACGCGCCGGCCGGTTCGGTTGTCGACCTGGAAACGGTCACCACCGACCGCTATGGCCGCGTCGTCGGCGTGCTGTTTGCGCGCGGCGTCCGGGTTAATGTGGAGATGGTGCGGCAAGGGTTCGCCGCCGTGTATGAGCGGTATTGCGGCGAGCGGGCCTACCATGATGCGAGGGAGGAGGCGAGGGCAGCGGGGCGGGGCATCTGGGCCGTGCCGGGGTTGCAGCAGCGGCCGTGGGAATGGCGGCACGGGAAGGCGGGATTTATCCCCCTACCGAAGCCACAAGGATAATAACGATCACCACAACCCCTTGAGTCCAATAGCTTGTTCTGCGTGGCCAATTTCATTATCTCCGGCTTCGGATTAAGGGAACGGGGCAACTCGGCTGACCTGTCTGTCTCCTTTTTACCCGTAGCAGGGGCCGTCTTTCTTACTGTTCTTCTTCCCGCTTTCTTGCCGGCAGCGTGTAGGCCTGCAGCGCATGGTTGGGTGACTCTGGGTAGAGGAATGCCAGATCGCCTGCTTGCACCATTTCCGATAAGTGCTTGTTGCGAAGGTATTTCAAATCCTTATGCAACAGGGTGGCAAGCTCCTCGCCTCGCAGCGGTTGCCATTCGCAAAGATCCCGGATGAGTTGCCGCAAGCTTTCCGTGCTTAGCCGTTGGCCAGATTCTGGCAGGTGTTCCGCCAGTTCAGGTGGCAAGTCGGGCAGAGCGCGCTTACCACCTTGGGCGCCGGGCTTACCACCTTCGGATCCTTGCTTGCCACCTTCGAGGGGCAATTCGGCCTGAAGGGTTTCACGGCCTTCTGCTTCGCCCGGCGAAGACAGGGTGTAGTAGGTGCGGCTGCCCGCACCCTGCTTTTCCAGCAATCCCCGGTCGCGCAAACGGCGCAGCAAACTGCTTGCCTGCAAGGTGTCCAGCCCGGAAAAATCCCGGCAGGCCGTGTTATCGACTGCGCCCGTCTCTCTCGCATAAATTAGCGCCTTGGCTTCGTCACCGGATAGCGCCTCTCCCGCCAGTTCCTTGAGCCAGGCATAGTCTTCCTCTGTCAGCAGGTGATGCAGGAATAGCGTCACCTTGAATTCGCTCTTTTGCCGATCGGATGCAAATTCAGGCAATGGCAATCCCGCCTCTCCGGCCAGGCGCCGCATGGTGCGGATGCCGGAACCCTTGGTTTCCGCCCAGTTCAGTTCGTGAAGCACAGCCGCGATGGCAGGGTTGCGCAGGCGGGAGCCGGGCGTGCCGAGGCTTGCCATATCCTTCAACGAATAGCCGGGATTGAGTATCTCGATGCGGTTGCTGTAGCGGATGATCTGGATCGGGCTGTGCTCCTGGTAACTGCGATGCATCACCGCGTTGGCCAGCGCTTCACGGATCACCTTGCGCGGCAGGATTGGCTCCTGGCGGCTTTGCAGTTCGCCTTCCGGCAGCCGGAATCCCTTGGGCAGTTCATCCACAATGCTCGCCTCAGCCAGCGGCAAGGCGAGCATCAGCGGCTTGCGGATGTCCAGCGCCTGAAAACGACGCTCGGGATCGTCGATCCATTGCGTGCCCGCAACCCGGATGTAATCGATGCGCAGTGCCGGAAACAATCGGCGCAGGGCTATGGCCCTGCCGAAGAGCACGATGCCGGCCAGCGTCGGCTTGAGCGCTCCATCGACCCGGCGGACTGCCGAAAGCGCCTCCAGCATGTCGGGATTGTCGTAGCCGAGTTCTTCGGCGCGGGGATTCGCCATGGCGCGCAACCGCCGGTATTCGGCGATTGCCTGCGGATCGAAGTCTTCCATCCTGGCATCGGGTATGACGGCCATGTCCGGCCCGACTTGCGGCTGGCTTGCCCCGCGCAACACCCACAGATCCTCATCCGTGCAGCGCTGGTCGGTGGAGCCGATGCGCCGGAAGGCGCCTTTGGGCAGGCCGGTCGCCTTGAGATAGACGGGCTTCTGCGCCACATCCACCTCGGCGACATACACCACGATGACCGTCTTGCCATCGATTTGCTCGACTCTCATTTCCGGCCTGATCGGCGCGTTGAGTGTCGAAGCGCACTGCGTGGCGAGATCGCGCTGTATCTTGTCCGGATCGGAGACGCCCTCCGGCCAGTAGCGCGTGTCGCCCTTGTCATCCACGTCGAAACTGACGCCGAGCAGGATATGACCTCCGCCAAGGCCAGGCTCGTTCGCAAAGGCGATCACCGTTTCCAGCACCGATTTGCCGATCTCGCGAGAGCGCTTGGCCTCGATGCGCGGGGATTCGTCAGCGGCGTTGAGTTCGGCGAGGAGATCTTGGGCGGAACGAATAGTCATAAATGCTTATTGCCATCCGGGATGCATGCAGGGCAATTGTTGTTATCGTGAAGGGGTGCATTCGCCCTCGCGCCCTAGACTGGCGATGCGCCAGGCAAGCCACCATACGGTGACGATTCTGGCCACGAAGGCTAGGTGGCGCAAATATAGCCGAACGATGCGGACGAGGCCAGACGATTCGGTGTCGACCTTCCCCGACCGCGCTGTCATGCGGCTTGCGTTGCAACCCGCCCGCCAGCGCTGCGCCTGCGCGCACTCAACCCCCGCCGCCAGCTCCGCCCGGCCCGCCCAACCCCGCGGGCCGAGCTCCTCTCGCGGCTTCGTGCCTCCGTCAGCCGCTGCTGCTCCAGACCGCCGCCGGGCGCCACGCCGCAGGCTCGCCGAAAAGCCGGCCAGCCTGCGGGCGCCGCCCGACCGGCTGCGCTGGCGCCGGTGAACCGCCGGCAAACCCGCGCATAATGGCCGCATGTGCGGACGCTTCACGCTTCATCCCGAGCCGGCGAGGATCCGCGAGCAGTTCCAGGTCGACCGGATGCTCGATCTCGCGCCGCGCTTCAACATCGCGCCCTCGCAGGACGTCGCCGCCGTGCGGACTGCGCCGGACGGCGCTCGGGAACTGGTCATGCTGCACTGGGGCCTGGTGCCGCGCTGGTCCGACCAGGCGAAGACCGGCTACTCGACCATCAACGCGCGCGCCGAGACGGTGGCCTCGAAGCCGGCCTATCGCGAGGCCTACCGCCGCCGGCGCTGCCTGATCCCCGCCGACGGCTTCTACGAGTGGGCTGTGGTGCCGGGCGGCAAGCAGCCGCACTACTTCGCCCTGCGCGACGGCTCGCCCTTCGCCTTCGCCGGCCTGTGGGAGCGCTGGGAGAAGGCGGGCGAGGCGCTGGAGAGCTGCGCCATTATCGTGACGGAAGCGAACGCGCTCGTGCGCCCCATTCACGACCGCATGCCGGTGATCCTCGATCCGGCCGACTACGCGCTGTGGCTCGATCCGGACATGCGCGACGCGGCGAAGCTCGCGCCGCTGCTGCGCCCGTTCGACGCGCGCAAGATGGCCGAGCGTGTCGTGAGCCGCCGTGTGAACAGCCCGGCCAACGACGACCCGCGCTGCATCGAGCCGGCAAGGCCCGAATAGCGCCGCGCCGCTCAGCTTCGCCAGAGCGGACGCGCGGCAAGCGCCGCGCCTGCCCGCCGTGTCACGGGGACTGACTTTCCCTTATGGATTCGTGCAAAATCCGCACAATCGTATCCGGCAAGGTTTCCATGGCTGATTCCTCATGTGCCACCGATCATCCGCAGTTGATGGGCCACTTCGTGGTTTACATCGTCGGATACATCGTGCGCGACTACCGCTGCATTGATCACAATTCACCAGCTGAATATCCTTGGGAGCAGAGGATGTTCACCACGGAAGGCGGCTGGGCTATCGGCGACAATTCGCGCAACAGGCCGTGCTCCAGGCTGCACAAGCGAATCCGGCGATTCTCCCATTACGATGAAGCTGTGGCAGCTATAGATGCCCGCCGCAGGAAATACCCGAACGAATCTCATCAGCTCATTTACCGTATTCCCGACCAGCGCAAGGAATGGCGCGTGGGCTCGTTGGATGAAGCTCTGTCCATAGATGCCAAGCTGCGCGCAGAAGACGAGGAGAAGGATCGACAACGCAAGGAAAAGTGGGCAGACGATTATCCAGAGAGAGAGCGGCTAGAGATGCGCTATGGATACCGGTCCGGGTTCATGCTCGCTCAGTTCCTTGGATTGGTGAAAAGGATAGGGTTCGAGCAAGCAATCATTTCATCCCGGATTTCACGATCAACTGCCTACAGATACCGTCGTCTGCTTGCTGGGGCTGGGGTCGATTTGCCATAGGGTTGTCCCTGCCTCACAGTTCCCTGCCGTCCTGCAGGGACTGACTTTTGCGTGCCGGCTGCGCCGCCGGGCTTTCGTGCTGCGCACCGGGCCAGCAGGCTGTCCCGGCCCTGCGGGCTTCAATCCCTCACGCCTTCGCTGCGGCCATGCGCCGTCGCGGACGGCTCTTCGGGCTTCGCCACGCCGGCCGCGCCGTCGCATCGCCTCCGCTGCGCGCTTCGCTTGCATGAGTGTGCGCGCTCGCGGCTGCGCCGCCAGCGCGGAAAGAAACTGCAACGCGCAACACCCCCACCCCCCTTTCCCATCATTCCAGCCAGGGTGCACCACCGCAAAATCAGGATCAAGGCCAAGCCCTGCGGGTCGGCTTTCCGCTTGCCGCCTGCGCCGGTGCGCGCGCCGCACTTCGTGGCAACGCCCTCACGCACCCGTGCGTCGTGCCCCGGAAAGCCGAGCCTTGATCCTGATTTTCCGGCGGCGCGGGTGGCTTCCATGATGGGAAAGCGGCCCCCTCCCCCTCTTCGCGGGGGCAGGTATCACGGGGGGTCTGTCCGGCGTGTGGTGGTGGTTTTTTACCAGGGGGTGTTTATGTGGGCTGTTGCGGGTTCGCGTTGTTTGCCGCCGGGCGGGGCGTCGGTGGTGTCGTTTGCGCTGGCGGCGGTGTCGCCGGCTGCCGTGTCGGTGGGGTGCTGCCTTGGGGCCGATGCCGTTGCCCTGGGTTGCCTCGCGCCGTCGCGGCTCTCGGTGTTCGCCGCCTTCGGGCCGCGCGGGGCGGGGGCGTGCCGCTGGTCGGCGGTGGCCGCCGTGTCGGTGTGCGCGGCGCTGGGCGCGCGCGTGTCCTGGTGGGCCGGCGGCGGGCTGGCGGTGCCGCTTCCGGCGCGCCTGGCGGCGCGCACGCGCGCCGTGGTGGGCGCCGCCTCGTCGGGGCTGCTGCTCTTTCCGGCCTCGCCGCTCTCGCGCGGCTCGTGGCTGGCGGCGCGGCTGGCGCTGGCCCGTGGCCTGCCGGTGGTGGCCTTCCCGCTCGGCTTCGCGCCGGGCGAGCTGCCCGCCCTCGGCCGCGGCGCCTGGCAGCCGGCGTCCTGGCGCGGCGGCTGGCGCTGGGTGCCGGCCGGGCGCGGCGAAGTGCCGCATGACCAGGAGTCATTATTTGCTTGACATTATGTCCCTGTAGCATACAATATGACTATAGGGCATCGTTCAGCTATCATCTTCAATCTGTATCAAGTCTGAAAAGGAGTCTGTTCATGGATGGCCTGGCTTTTCTGGAGTTGGCAAACGAAGTGGTCGGCGCGGTGGGCGCAGAGCTGAGGGACTGCGCGGCGCGCCTGTCGCGCAGGGAGGACGGCGGCGGCGCCGACTGGTGGCAGCGCCAGGAGGAACTGGAGCGCGAGCAGCTGGAGGCTTCGCTTGCCCTCGACCATGACCGGGAGGCATGAGCCATGACCGAAGCACATTGCGAAGCCCTGCCCGCATTGGAAAGCGAAGCCGCGGCGCGCGCACTGGCGGTGATGGCGCCGGCGCATCCGCAGCCGGCCAGCCCGCTCGACCTGCCCGCCGAAGTCTTCCGCGCCGGCCTCGACCGGCGCAAGGCGAACCGCGCTGCGCTCATGGAGTGGGTGCGCGCCGCCCTGGTGGAGGGCGTCGACTTCGGCCGCATCCACACCGCCGGCAAGGGCAAGTGCGCCTACGCCGCGCGCGGGCTCGGCCACGAGTGCCCCGACGCGCGCCACTGGAGCAAGCCGAGCCTGTTCAAGCCGGGCGCCGAGAAGATCAGCGGCATGCTCGGCGTCACCGTCCATTACCCGACCCTGCACGACTACGAGCAGGCCGCGCTGCACGGCGTGGACATCAAGCACGTCATTCTCCGCTGCGAGATACGCGACGCCGCCGGCCGCGTGGTGGCCGACGGCGTCGGCGCGCGCACGCTCTCGCAGGACTACGGCGACCTCAACAAGGCCTTGAAGATGGCCGAGAAGAGCGCCCACATCGACGCGGCGCTGCGCATGGCGGGGCTGTCGGAAGTATTCACGCAGGACATCGAGGACATGAAAGGAGGATTCGGCAATGACCAAGGCAAGCAGGATTCCGCTGGCGTGGCGGCTGGCGATGAAGGCGCAGAAGCGCAGGGTGCGCCGGCAGCGATCACGGAGGCGCAGCGGCGACGGCTGGAGGCCCGCCTCGACGAGCTCGGCCTCGAGCGCGAGCGCGTGAAGGCCTGGCTGCGTCGCGCCACGCGCGGGCGCGTCGGCCACTTCGCCGACATGACGACCAGCGATTACGCAATTCTCGACGGCAAGCTGGCGCAGTGGACGCAGGAGCAGCCGGCATGACGCGCGAGGAATGGCTGGCCGCTGCGGTGGAGGCGATGCGGCCGTGGTTCGAGGCGGAGCGCGCGCCGCTGCCGGCGGCGGTGCGCGCCTCCTGCGGCTGGCCGAGCCGCAAGGGCCTGTCGGCGAGCCGGCGCCGCATCGGCGAATGCTGGGACCCGAAGGCCTCGGCGGCGGGCGCGTCGGAGATTTTCATTTCGCCGTGCCTGGCCGAGCCGGCGCGCGTGCTCGACGTGCTGGTGCATGAGCTGGTGCACGCCGCCGTCGGCGTGTCGCAAGGGCACCGCGGGCCGTTCCGCCGCGTGGCGAAGGCGCTCGGGCTGGAAGGGCGCATGACCGCCACCGTCGCCGGGCCGCAGCTATCAGCGCGTTTAAACGCGCTGGCCGAAACGCTCGGCCCGTACCCGCACGGCGCGCTCGACCGCGCCGCCGCCGGGCCCAAGCAGGACACGCGGCTGCGCAAGGCGGTTTGCCCCGCCTGCGGCTTCACCATGCGCGTCGCCGCGAAGTGGGCGCGCTACGGGCTGCCGGTGTGCGCCTGCGGGGAGCAGATCGCGCTGGCGTGAGCAGCGACCTGCACCGCGCGGCGGAGCTGGCCGCGCGCAACGAGGCGCGCCGCCTGGCGTGGCGCGTGAGATGGATCAACCACTGGAGGAACCGAAATGACGAAGAAGCTCTACGACGTGTGCCATGGCAGAGAGTACGAGAAGGGCGGCGAGACGAAGACGGCCTGGAGCCGGGTCGGCGTGCTGGTGATGGCCGAGGACGGCCGCATCGCGATCCGGCTTGACGCCGTGCCGGCCGGCGCCTGGGACGGCTGGCTGAAGGTTTTCCCGCGCGAGGAGAAGGAGAAGCCCGCGCCGGCGCCCGCCGCGCCGCCGCCGAAGGCGAAGCCGGCCTTCGCCGACATGGACGACGACATTCCCTTCTGACAATCGCCGTCCCACGCAGACTGACTTTTACCGAGAGGAGAGGAGGAGAAGACATGCACATCTTTCTGGACATCGAGACGATTCCCGCGCAAGGAGCGGGAGTGCGCGAGGAGATCGCTGCCGGCATTGCGCCGCCCGGCAACTACAAGAAGGCCGAGACCATCGCCGAGTGGGAGCGCGAGCAGAAGCCGGCGCTGGTGGAGGAGGCCTGGCGCAGGACCGCGCTGGACGGCGCCCTCGGGCAGATCGCCTGCGCGGCGCTGGCGATCGACGACGCGCCGCCGGTGGCGTTCTACGCCGAGGACTGGTCGCGCGCCGAGCCGGGCATCCTGCGCAACCTGTTCGCCGCCATCCGCGCGGCGCACGACGCGGCGCGCATGACGCGGCCGGTGTTCATCGGCCACAACATCGCCGGCTTCGACCTGCGCTTCCTGTTCCAGCGCGCCGTGCTGCACGGCATCGAGCCGCCGGCGGCGATTCCCTTCAGCGCCCGGCCGTGGGAGGACTGCATCTTCGACACCATGACCGCGTGGGCTGGTTACGGCAACCGCGTTGGCCTGGACAAGCTCTGCCGCGCGCTGGGCGTGCCGGGGAAGGGCAGCGAGATCGGCGAAGAAATCGACGGCAGCAAGGTGTGGAATTTCGTCGCCGACGGCCGCATCGCCGAGGTGGCGGAATACTGCAAGGGCGACGTCGAGCGCGTGCGCGCCGTGTTCCGCAGGCTGACTTTTGCGGTGAAGCCGGCGGGCGCCGTGCCGCCGGGGCTGACTTTTGCGCGCGGGACGGCGCAGCCCGAGGAGGCCGCATGCTGATCCTGCGCGAGGGCAACACCGTGCTGGTCGGCCTCTCCCGCCGCAACGTCGAGCTGCTGCTGGAGGGCAACCCGATCCGCTTCGACGGCGCCGAGGCGGGGCTGCCGGGCGTGACTTTCCGCATTTTCGCCGGGCAGGCGGAGCCGGCGCTGCGGCCGGCGTGCTTTATGATTCCGGCAGGGAGGATGGCCTGACCGAGGACGGCGGATGAACCTGTTCCTGACCGAGGAGGAAATCGCCCAGCTTACCGGGCGCAAGCTGAAATCGCGGCAGATCGAGTGGCTGCGCGGCTCGGGCGTGCCCTTCTATGTCAATGCCGGCGGGCGCCCGGTCGTGACCCGCGCGGCCGTGGTCGGGGCGGGCGATGCGCCGCCCGTTTTGCGCGCCTGGCAGCCGGCCGTGGCGGCGGCGGGGCGCCGGGCGTAGGATAGCCGCATGGGACGCAAGCCCTACAAGAACCTGAACCTGCCGCCGCGGCTGCGCGCGCGCAAGATGCGCAGCGGCAAGGTCTGGTACTACTACGACACCGGCGAGCGGCCGCGCAAGGAAATCCCGCTCGGCAGCGACTACGCGCTGGCGGTCAAGAAATGGGCCGAGCTGGAGATCGACGCCCAGCCGCGCCACGCGGCCATCGCCACCTTCCGCTATGTCGCGGCGCGCTACCTGCGCGAAGTGCTGCCGCAGAAATCGCCGCGCACCCAGCGCGACAACCTCAAGGAAATCGAAAACCTCTTCGCCTTCTTCGACAACCCGCCGGCCCCGCTCGAAGGCATCGAGCCGATCCACATTCGCCAGTATCTCGACTGGCGCGGCAAGGCGGCGAAGGTGCGCGCCAACCGCGAGAAGGCGCTGTTCTCCCACATCTGGAACAAGGCGCGCGAGTGGGGCTACACCGACAAGGCCAACCCCTGCCAGGGCGTGAAGGACTTCCGCGAGCGCGGGCGTGACATCTATGTCGAGGACGGCATCTTTCGCGCCGTGTACGAGCGCGCCTGCGCGCCGGTGCGCGACGCCATGGACCTGGCCTACCTCACCGGCCAGCGGCCTAGCGACGTCCTGGCGCTACGCGAAACGGACATCCGCGAAGGCGCCCTTGAGCTGGCCCAGGCGAAGACCGGCAAGAAGCTGCGCATCACCGTCACCGGCGAGCTGGCCGAGGCGGTGGAGCGGATCATGGAGCGCAAGAAGGGCCACAAGGTGCGCTCGCTGTCGCTTGTCTGCAACGAGGCCGGCCAGCCCCTCACGGCGTTTGCGCTGCGCTCGCGCTTCGACAAGGCGCGCGCAACCGCCGCAAAGGCGCTCAGGGAAGACGGGCAGGCCGGCTTGGCTGCTGCCGTAGAAGACTTCCAGTTCCGCGACCTGCGAGCCAAGGCAGGCACCGACAAGGCCGAGTCCCGCGACATCCGCGAGGCGCAGAAGCAGCTCGGCCACCAGACGCTGCGCATGACCGAGCACTACGTCAGGAACCGCCGCGGAGAGAAGGTCGAGCCGACGAAATAAGGCCCGAAAACGCGGAATTGCGGAGCAAGCACCAAATTGCGGAGCAAAAGAAAGGGCCTGCATCGCTGCAGGCCCTTGATTTCGGTGGTAGGCCGTACTGGATTTGAACCAGTGACCAACGGATTAAAAGTCCGCTGCTCTACCAACTGAGCTAACGACCCCCGAAAGAGCCGCGCATTATAGAAGCCGGCCTGTGCGGTGTCAATTTTTCAGTGGCTTTATGCCTCCTGCATCATGCGCCAGTACTGGAATTTCATGGTCGCGGCGGCGCCGGCGACGATGGCGAAGAGGGTCAGGAAGGAGCCCATCGCCAGGGTCGACACGCCGGTGATGCCCTGGCCGATGGTGCAGCCCATCGACAGCACGCCGCCGATACCCATCAGCACGGCGCCGATGGCGTGGCTGAGGAAGTCGCCGCCGGAGGCAAACCACTCGATGCGGAAGTTGCCGGAGAGCAGGGCATAGAGGAAGGAGCCGACGATGACGCCGGTCAGCGCCGTGATGCCGAAGTTGATGTTGGCGAAATTGGCCGGGTCCATCAGATAGCGGACGCTGTCGCCCATCGGGCTGATGAAGGTGAAGGACTGCACCTCGACGCGGCTCGGCACCACGTCGGCCATTTCCGCCCATTCCTTCCAGGCGGTTCCCATCGAACCGCCGGTGACGTACCAGCCGATCACCACGGCCAGGCCGATCGTCAGCCCGGCGAGGACGTTGTCGAAGCTGCCGCGGAAGTCCTTCGAGACGAAGGCGAAGGCCGCCAGGGCCAGGCCGATGATGGCGCCGGTGGCGACCTGCGATCCGCTGCCGGCACCGAAGAATTCGCTGATGGCCTGGCTCTGCATGCCCGACTTGCCGAGGTCGATGGTGGTGGCGCTGATCCAGGAATGGAAGACCTGGGCGTAGAACTCGGTCCACAGCATGAGGTAGGCGCAGATCGAGGCAATCACCAGCACGACTAGCGACTTGAGGTTGCCGGCGCCGATGCGCAACAGGGTCTTGTTGCCGCAGCCCGAGGCCAGCGTCATGCCGACGCCGAACATCAGGCCGCCGAGCAGGTAGCGCAGCCAGGCGAAATTCGGCGTGCGATAGGGCGGGAAGGTGCTGTTGCCGATGCTGGCGAGCCCCAGGCCGGTCAGCGCCGCCACGCCGAGGATGGCCACCGCGATGGCGAACAGCCAGGCGCGCAAGCGTCCGGTGTCGCCCATGTTGACCCAGTCGGAAACAGCGCCCATGGTGCAGAAGTTGGTCTTGTTGGCGATGGCGCCCATGATGAGCGCCACGACGAAGACGATCGTCAGCACCTGCTGGTGAATCGTGAATTCCATTGATGCCTCCTAGCCGCGCGTGCTGCCGATGCGCAAGCCCCGGATTTTAGTGAAAATGATCGCAACGTGGATCAGTCTTGTTTCGCCGCGCATAATCGGCGTGTATTTCATTTCTCAAGCAGTCAGGTAGCGCGTCGGATCCGGCAGCCCGGCCGCCGCGAAACCGGCGCGCCGCAGGCGGCAGGAATCGCACAGGCCGCAGGCGGCGCCCGCGGCATCGGCCTGGTAGCAGGAGACGGTGAGGGCGTAATCGACGCCCAAGGCCGTGCCGCGGCGGATGATCTCGGCCTTGGAGAGGGCGATCAGCGGCGCATGGATGGAGAGCCGCGCCCCCTCGACGGCGGCCTTGGTGGCGAGGTTGGCCATCGTCTCGAAGGCGGCGATGTATTCCGGCCGGCAGTCGGGATAGCCGGAATAGTCGACGGCGTTCACGCCGACGAAGATGTCTTGGGCGCCGAGCACCTCGGCCCAGGCCAGCGCCAGCGACAGCATGACCGTGTTGCGCGCCGGCACGTAGGTGGCGGGAATGCCTGCCTGCACGCCGCGCATCGGCACGTCGATGCTGCGGTCGGTCAGGGCGGAACCGCCGAACTGGCCGAGGTCGACGTCCACGACGCGATGCTCGCGGGCGCCCAGCGCCGCGGCCACGCGGGCGGCAGCCGTCAGCTCCGCGACATGGCGCTGGCCGTAGGCCACCGACAGCGCATGGCAGGCATAGCCTTCGCTGCGGGCGATGGCCAGGGTGGTGGCCGAATCGAGGCCGCCGGAGAGCAGCACCACCGCGCGTTTCACGGTCATCCGCTCACCTTCCCCGCTCCGTGCCCCAAATGATCTTGTGCAGCTGCAACTGCACGCGCACCGGCAGGCGGTCGCGCAGCACCCACTCGGCCAGCCGTTTCGGATCGAGTTTTCCGGCCACCGGCGAGAGCAGCACCGGACAGATCGCATCGAGCTTGCGCTCGCGGATTGCCTGGCGCGCCCATGCGTAATCCGCCGCGTCGGCCAGCACGATCTTCAGTTCGTCGCGCGCAGTGAGCCGGTCGAGGTTCTCCCAATGGTTGCGCTCCGCCTCGCCGGAGGCCGGCGCCTTGAGGTCCATGATGCGCGAGACGCGCGGGTCGACCTGCGCGATGTCCAGCGCGCCGCTGGTCTCGAGGGACACCGAGTAGCCGGCGTCGCAGAGCGCCGTGAGCAGCGGCAGGCAGGCCTTCTGCGCCAGCGGTTCGCCGCCGGTGACGCAGACCTGCTGCGCGCCGTGCCTCGCCACCTCGATCAGCACGTCGCCGAGCGTCATCGTTTCGCCGCCGCTGAAGGCGTAGTCGGTGTCGCACCAGGCGCAGCGCAGCGGACAGCCGGTCAGCCGCACGAATACCGTCGGCAGGCCGGCACGGCTGCTCTCGCCCTGCAGGGAATGGAAGATTTCGCTGACGCGGAGCGTGGCGGCGTGGTCGGGCATGTCAGCATCAGCGGGGCGGCGGGACGCCCCGCCGCTTACTTCTTCTTGGGTGGCGGGCGGGCCGACAGGCGCTGCTTGGCGACGGCGGCGGCGGCGCTGGCGGGATATTTTTCGACGAGGGTTTCCAGCGTTTTTCTCGCGCCCTTGGCATCGCCGGATTCCTGCTGGCAGTTGGCCTCGCCCAGCAGCGCGTCCGGCGCCTTGGCGTCGTCCGGCCAGGTGGCGGCCAGCTTGACGAACTGCTCGATGGCCTTCTTGTACTCGCCGAGCTGGTAATGCGCGCTGCCGGCCCAGTAATGCGCCGAAGGCAGGAAGGGGCTGGCCGGGTAGGCCTTGATGAAGGCGAGGAAGGCGCCCAGCGCGTCCTTGTGCTTGCCGGCCTTGAAGAGGTTGAGCGCCGCCTCGTAGTCGCGCGATTCCGCCGCCGGATCGACGGCGGGCTTGACGTCGGCGGGCTTGCCCTCGGCGCCGGCCTGCGGCTCCAGCTTGCGCAGGCGGTTGTCGAGGTCGATGTAGAAGTCCTTCTGGCGCTTCTGCGTCGACTCGACTTCGTTGCTCAGCACCTCCACCTGGCCGCGCAGCTTGGCGACCTCGGCCTTCAGCGCCTCGATCTGGTTGGCCAGATCGATCTGGCCGCGCGAGGCGGCTTCCAGCTTGTCCATCCTGGCATTGACTTCGGTTCGCAGCTGCTCGATGCGCTTGCGCGCCTCCTCGTCGTCGAACAGCGCCGCCTGGGCCGGCAGGACGGCGACGAGGAGCAGGGCGGCCAGGCGGCGCTTCATGCCTTAGAACTCGCCGGTATAGAGCATGTCGTCGCGGCGGTTCTGCGACCAGCAGGCCTCGTTCGATTCGCTGCAGCGCGGCTTCTCCTCGCCCAGGCTGACGGCCTCGATCTGGTCCTCGCGGGCGCCGAGCAGGGCGAGCATCTTGCGCAGGGCTTCGGCCCGCTTCTGGCCGAGCGCCAGGTTGTATTCGCGGCTGCCGCGCTCGTCGGCGTTGCCCTGGATCAGCATCTTCACCTTCGGGTTGGCGACGAGGAACTTGGCATGCGCCTCGACCAGCGACTTGTATTCGTCCTTGATGACGTAGCTGTCGTAGTCGAAGAACACGCTGCGCTTGGCCAGCACGCCCTGGCGGGTGGCAGCCAGCGCCGAGCCGAGCTGGTCATCCGTGGTCACCGGCTTGACCTGGGTGCCGTCGACCCGCTTGGCGTCGCGGTCCTCCACCGGGGCGCCGGACTGCTCCGGCTCGCCGGTGGTGCCGCAGCCGGCGATCAGGGCGGCGACGCCCAGGACAATCATCAGTTGTTTACGCATCGTCATCTCCAATAGGCAATCAATGTTTCGGGAAAGGGCCCCAGGCCGGTTCGCGGACGTCGCCCGCCTGCACCGAGAGCTTCTGCTTGACGCGCCCGTCGCTGGACACGGCGGCGAGCACGCCGCGCCCGCCGATCTCGGAGGCGTAGAGGATCATGCGGCCGTTGGGAGCGAAGCTGGGCGACTCGTCCTTGTCCGAATCGGTGAGAATCTGCGTCTGGCGCGTGGCGAGGTCCATCAGGGCGAGCTGGAAGCGCCCGCCGTTGCGCGTGACGAAGGCCATGCTCTTGCCGTCGGGCGACAGGCGCGGCGTGACGTTGTAGCTGCCCTCGAAGGTGATGCGCTGGGCGTCGCCGCCGCCGGCCGGCACGCGGTAGGCCTGCGGGCTGCCGCCGCGGTCCGAGGTGAAATAGATGAACTGGCCGTCCGGCGAGAAGAACGGTTCGGTGTCGATGCCGCTGGAGGAGGCCAGGCGCACGACGCCGCTGCCGTCGGCATTCACCGAGTAGAGCTGCGAGGCGCCGTCCTTGGTCAGCACCACGGCGAGCCGGCGGCCGTCCGGCGACCAGGCCGGGGCCGAGTTGGAGCCCTTGAAGTTGGCGGCGACGTGGCGGTTGCCGCTGGCCAGCGAGTGCACGTAGACCACCGGCTTCTTCGATTCGAAGGAGACGTAGGCGAGGCGGCTGCCGTCGGGCGACCAGGCCGGCGAGATGATCGGCTCCTTCGAGACCAGCGCCGTCTGCGGGTTCATGCCGTCGGCGTCGGCGATCTGCAGCTCGAAGCGGCCGGCGCTCTTCACGACGTAGGCGATGCGGGTGGAAAAGATGCCCGGCTCGCCGAGCAGCTTCTCGTAGACGTAGTCGGCGATGCGGTGCCCGGTGGTGCGGCCCTGCTGGGCGGTCATGACGTAGGCGAGGCCGCCGAGCGAGGCCTGCTTCTGCACGTCGTGCAGGCGGAAGCGCACCTCGAAGCGGCCGTTGGCGGCCGGCTGCACGCTGCCGACGACGAGGGCGTCGGCGCCGCGCGCCTTCCAGTCGGCGAAATTCACCGCGGTGTTTTCCGCCAGCGGGGCGCCCGCCTCGACCAGCTTGAACAGGCCGCTGCGCTCGAGGTCGGCGCGCACCACCATGGCGACGGCGCGGGCGACGCCCGGCTCGCCGGCGAAATCGGCGATGGCGATGGGGATGCGGTTGGCGCCGGCGCCGGTGATCTCGATGGTGAGCTGGGCGCGGGCGGCGAGGGACAGGGCGAATACGGCAAGGGCCAGGACGGCGCGGGCGAGGAAGGTCATCATCGCTGGTCTGGGTGGGTAATCGGGGAATTATACATTTCCATCAATCTTCCAGCGGCCGGAACTTCAGTTCCAGGCTGCGGCTGAAGAGGTCGCCCTGTTCGGGCTTGGGCAGGGGGCTCGACTTGAGGATGGCGCGCTCGATGGCATTGTCGTAGGCTGCATGGCCGCTGGATTTCTTCAGCTTGACGCTGAGGATCTCGCCGCTGGGCAGCTGTACGACATCGAAGATCGCCTCGGGGTTCCCCTTGATGTCGGGCGGCAGGACGATGTTGCCCTTGATCTTGCCCTTGATCCGGCCGATGTAGTCCGCCGCCGCCTTGCTGCGCGCGGCGGCGGCCTGGGCCGCTTTCACCTGCGCCAGCTCCTGCGCGGCCATCTGCTTCTCGCGCTCGGCGGCGAGCGCCTTCAGCTCCTTGTCGAGCAGTTGCCGGCTGGCCTTGTCGGGTTCCGGTTTCGGCTTCGGCTCGACCTTCGGTTCCGGCCTGGGCTCGGGTTTCGCCTTGGGCTTTTCCTTCTCCTTGAGGGCGATGTCCGGCTTGGCCGGCGGGGCCGGCTTCGGCTCGACCTTGGGTTCCGGCTTCGGCTCGGCCTTCGGCGCCGGCGCCGGTTCGGGTTCCGGCGGGGCGACCGCGGCGGGCGCCGGCGCCGGCATCGCGCGCACCAGCTCCACCTCGACCGCCTCGGGCGCGCGCGTCTGCCAGCGGACGCCATACACGAGGAACACGACGAGGGCGACGTGCACGACGGCGGCGAGGATCGCCGAGGCTTTCCTGCCCGGATCTTCCCTGTCCTCGAAAAAAACCGCGTTCATTGCCTCTGCTGCACCAGTAGTCCGACGCGGGCCACCTGTTGCTTCTGCAGGTCGTCCATCACCTTCATCACCGCCTCGTAGCGCACGCTCTTGTCGCCGGCGACGACCACCGCCTGCTGCGGATTCTTCTTCTGCGCCTCGGCCACCAGGCGCAGCAGCTCCTCGCGCGAAACCTCGCGCGGCGCGGCGTTCGGCGTGGCGCGGAAGGCCAGCGTCTGGTCGGCCTTGACGATCACCTGCAGGGGGTCGGTCGGCGCCTGGGCGGCCTTGCCCACCGTCGGCACGTCCACCGATGCCACCTGGATCAGCGGCGCCGTCACCATGAAGATGACGAGCAGCACCAGCATCACGTCGATGTAGGGCACGACGTTAATTTGATTCATCAACCGCCGCTGTCTCATCTCAACTGCCGCTGCAGGATGTTCGAGAACTCCTCCATGAAACTCTCGAAGCGGATGCTGACGCGGTCGATGTCGTGGGCGAAGCGGTTGTAGGCGACCACGGCGGGGATGGCGGCGAACAGGCCGATGGCGGTGGCCACCAGCGCCTCGGCGATGCCCGGCGCGACATGTGCCAGGGTGGCGGAGCTGACGTTGGCCAGTCCGCGGAAGGCGTTCATGATGCCCCACACCGTGCCGAACAGGCCGACGTAGGGACTGACCGAGCCGACCGAGGCGAGGAAGGCGAGGTGCGCCTCGAGGTGGTCCATCTCGCGCTGGTAGGTGGCGCGCATGGCGCGGCGCGAACCGTCGACGATGCTGGCCGGATCGAGCGATTTCTGGCCGCGCAGCTTGGTGAATTCGCGGTAGCCGGCCTCGAAGATGCGCTCCAGCGCGCCGGCGCTGTGGCGGTCGTTCACCGCGCTCTGGAACAGGGCGTTGAGGTCGCCGCCGCTCCAGAAGTCGCGCTCGAACTGGTCGGTCTTGGCGCGCGCGTCGCGGATGGTGAACCACTTGCGGAAGATCCAGTACCAGGACATGAAGGACACCGCCGCCAGCAGCAGCATGACGCCCTTGACCAGCACGCTGGCGTTGGCGATGAGGGAAATGATGGACAGATCCGTGGTGACGTTCATGACGCTCCCATCTTTTTTCTGATCACTGCCGGCAGGGCGGCCGGCTTCATTTTTTTCGCATCGAGGCAGGCGACGCGCACGGTGGCTTCGACCAGGGTTTCGCCGCCGCGTTCAATCCATTGCTTCAGCATGACCTGGGCGCGGCCGGCCAAAGTCAGTTCCGTCAGCACGGCGAGCTGGTCGTCGAGGCGCGCCGGCTTCAGGTACTCGATGTTCAGCGAGCGCACGGCGAAGACGATGCCGGTCTCCTCCGCCAGCCGCAGCTGTTCGACGCCCAGCGCGCGCAGCCACTCGGTGCGTCCCCGCTCGAGGTAGCGCAGGTAGTTGGCGTAATACACGATCCCGGCCGTATCGGTGTCCTCGTAATACACGCGCAGCGGAAGGATGAACGGGCCGGGCGCGGTTTCGTTGACGGGCGGCATGCGGCATTTTACCTCAGGGGGCTCGTGCCGATGAGCGCGCCGGCGGCGAAGCGGGGTTATTCGTTCCAGAGTTCGCCGCTGCCGCCCGGGCCGGGGGCGGCGAGGCCGAAATGTCGCCAGGTGGCGACGGTGGCCATGCGGCCGCGCGGCGTGCGCTGCAGGTAGCCCTGCTGGATCAGATAGGGCTCGAGCACGTCCTCGATGGTGTCGCGCACTTCGCCGATGGCCGCCGCCAGGTTGTCGAGGCCGACCGGGCCGCCGGCGAACTTCTCCAGCACGGCGCCGAGCAGCTTGCGGTCCATGACGTCGAGGCCGGCGCGGTCGACGTCGAGCATGGTCAGCGCGGCGTCGGCCACTTCCCGCGTGATGGCGCCCTCGGCCTTCACCTCGGCGAAGTCGCGCACGCGGCGCAGCAGGCGGTTGGCGATGCGCGGCGTGCCGCGCGCGCGGCGGGCGATCTCGAAGGCGCCCTCGGCGGCGATGTCGACGTCGAGCAGCTGCGCCGAGCGGGTGACGATCTTCGCCAGCTCCTCCGGCGTGTAGAACTCCAGGCGCGAGACGATGCCGAAGCGGTCGCGCAGCGGGTTGGTCAGCATGCCGGCGCGGGTGGTGGCGCCGACCAGGGTGAACGGCGGCAGGTCGAGCTTCACCGAGCGCGCCGCCGGGCCCTCGCCGATCATGATGTCGATCTGGAAGTCCTCCAGCGCCGGGTAGAGGATCTCCTCGACCACCGGCGACAGGCGGTGGATCTCGTCGATGAACAGCACGTCGTGCGGCTCGAGGTTGGTCAGTATCGCCGCCAGGTCGCCGGCGCGCTCCAGCACCGGGCCGGAGGTGTGGCGCAGATTGACGCCCATCTCGTGGGCGACGATGTGGGCCAGCGTGGTCTTGCCCAGCCCCGGCGGGCCGAACAGCAGGACGTGGTCGAGCGCCTCGCCGCGCTTCCTGGCCGCTTCGATGAAGATGGAGAGCTGCTCGCGGATCTTCTGCTGGCCGACGTATTCCTCCAGCTTGCGCGGACGCAGGGCGCGCTCGATCTGCGCTTCCTGGGAGGATTCGGGTGCGGCGGAAATCAGGCGGTCGGTCTCGATCATGGCTGCGGCGCGGCGGCCGCCTGGGCGGCGGTCCATTTTTCGGCCAGCACCAGGCCGAGGGCCAGCAGCACCGGGCCGAGGAAGATGCCGATGAAGCCGAAGGCGAGCACGCCGCCGAAGACACCCAGCGCGATCAGCAGGATCGGCAGGCTGGCGGTGCGGCTGATGAGCAGCGGCTTGACGAAGTTGTCCACGCTGCTGATGACGGCGATGCCATACACCGCCATGAAGATCGCCCAGCCGGTCTGGCCCTGGTCGTAGAGCCAGAAGGCGGCGCCGCCCCAGATCAGCGGCGGCCCGACCGGGATCATCGACAGGAAAAAAGTCGCCGCGGCGAGCAGCATGGCGCCGGGCACGCCGGCGATGAGGAAGCCGGCCAGCGCCACCAGCGCCTGGGCCGCGGCGGTGCCGACGATGCCGACCATGACGCCCATGACGGTGCTGCGCGTCAGCGCCAGCATCTGGTCGCCCAGCTCGTCGGCCAGCATGTGGCTGCCGCTTCTTAGGCGCTCCGCCAGCAGCGGGCCGTCGCGGTAGAAGAAGAAGGCGATGAACAGCACCAGCACCAGCTGCAGCAGGCCCTCGCCGGTGAGGGTGACCAGCCTGAGCAGCAGCCGGCGCGTCGGGTCGTAGAACTGCTTGAGCAGGACGTTGAGCTCCTCGCGGCTGGCGGCGAGGCGGCGCCAGTATTCGTCGAGCTGTTCGCCGGCGAGCGGAATGCGCGCGAGCCAGTCCGGCGGGGCGACGGCGGCGTGCTCGACGAAGGCGCGCAGCTTGCCGACCAGCAGCGGCACGGCGTCGGCGACGCTGGCGGCGAGGAAGAACATCGGCAGCAGCACCACCAGCATCAGCAGCAGGATCATGAGCGTGGAGGCGAACGCCGGCCGGTTGCCGAGGCGGCCGAGCAGCCAGGCATGCAGCGGCCAGGTGGTGACGCAGACGATGGCGGCGAACAGGATGGCGGCGACGAAGGGCCGCAGGATCAGGAAGCAGCCAATCGCCAGCAGGGCGACGAGAACGATGCGGGCGATGCGTTTGTTGTCCATGCTGCGGGGATTGTACCCGTGTGCCGCCGGATCAGGCCTTGGACAACGACTTCAGCGCCTGGCGGATGCCGTCGGAAACGGAGACATCGGCGGGCAGGGCCTTCAGCGCCGCCTGCGCCTCGCGCTCGTTGTAGCCCAGCGCCAGCAGGGCGTTGAGGATGTCGTTCGCCGCGCCGGCCGTGGCGACCGGCGCGACGGCGGCGATGCCCTTCATCCTGTCGCGCAGTTCCAGCAGCAGGCGCTCCGCCGTCTTCTTGCCGATGCCGGGGATTTTCGTCAGGCGGCCGGGCTCCTGCGCCGTCACCGCCTGGGCCAACTCGGCCACCGACAGGCCGGAGAGCACCGCCAGCGCCGTGCGCGCGCCGATGCCGGAGATCTTCAGCAACTGGCGGAAGGCGCTGCGCTCGGCCTCCGTGGCGAAGCCGAACAGCTGGTGCGCGTCCTCGCGCACCGTCAGGTGGGTGTGCAGGCTGACCTTCTCGCCGGCGGCCGGCAGGTTGTAGAAGGTGCTCATGGGCACATCGACCTCGTAGCCGACGCCGGCCACGTCCAGCGTGATCTGCGGCGGGTTCTTTTCGACGAGGATGCCGGTGAGGCGGCCGATCATGTGGGCTTTCCGCGAGTGGGGTGGGGAATTGTAGCGGCAGCGGCAAAAAAAAGCGCCCTTGCGGGCGCTGGGCACACGGACGGCGTGTGTGAAAACGTGCAAAGGAGGATGCGCTTGCTTGCAGGTGTCATTAGACAGCGCCGGCAGGGGGCGCGCATCATCCGTTTGGATGATGGCGGCGGCCCTGCCCGTGCGGAGGCTAGCGGAGGCGGCCCCGGCGCACGCTCAGGCCGGCGGTGGGCAGCGCCCCCAGGCCCTGGCCGCCGTGGGCGTGGCAGATGGCGCAGGCCAGCGCGTCGGCCGCATCCGGCCTGGGGTCGCCGGGCAGGGCGAGCAGGTGCCGCACCATGTGCTGCACCTGCTCCTTGGCGGCATGGCCGTTGCCGACCACCGACTGCTTGACCTGCAGGGCGGTGTACTCGGCGATCGGCAGGTCGGCGTCGACGGCGGCGCAGATGGCGGCGCCGCGCGCCTGGCCGAGCAGCAGGGTGGACTGCGGATTGACGTTGACGAAGACGATCTCGACGGCGATCTGCTGCGGCCGGTGCTCGGCGATCACCTCGCGCAGGCCGCCGAGGATGGTCTTCAGGCGCAGCGGCAGGCTGCCGTCCTCCGGCGTCTTCACGCAGCCGCTGGCGACATAGGCAAGCCGGCTGCCGGCCTTCTCGATGATGCCAAACCCGGTGATCCGGAGTCCCGGGTCGATGCCGAGGATGCGCAGGGGCGCGGCCGGATCTGCCACGGGCCTCAGGCCTCGCCCATGACCGCGGTGGTATAGACTTCCTGCACGTCGTCGAGCGCGTCGAGGGCGTCGAGCAGCCTCTGCATCTTCGCCGCGTCCTCGCCGGCGAGCTCGGTCTCGTTGAGCGGCTTCAGCGTCACGTCGGCGATCTCCGCCTTGAGGCCGGCCTGCTCCAGTCCGGCCTTGACGGCATGGAAGTCGGCCGGGGCGCAGATCACCTCGACGCTGCCGTCCTCGTTGGCGAGGACGTCCTCGGCGCCGGCCTCCAGCGCCGCCTCCATCACCTTGTCCTCGTCGGTGCCGGGGGCGAAGAGGAACTGGCCGCAGTGCTTGAACTGGAACGCGACCGAGCCTTCCGCGCCCATGTTGCCGCCGTGCTTGGAGAAGGCATGGCGCACGTCGGCGATGGTGCGTGTCTTGTTGTTGGTGAGGCAGTCCACCATCACCGCCGCGCCGCCAATGCCGTAGCCCTCGTAGCGGATTTCCTCATAGCTGACGCCCTCGAGCTGGCCGGTGCCGCGCTTGATGGCGTTCTCCATGGTGTCCTTGGGCAGGCTCTGCGCCTTGGCCTTCTCGACGGCCAGGCGCAGGCGCGCGTTGCTGTTCGGGTCGCCGCCGCCCATCTTGGCGGCGACGGTGATTTCCTTGATGAGCTTGGTGAAGACCTTGCCGCGCTTGGCGTCCTGGCGCCCCTTGCGGTGCTGGATGTTGGCCCATTTCGAATGGCCGGCCATGTCGAATCTCTCCCGGTAACTGCGCTGAAAACCGCGCTGATAGAATGCGATTTTACACTCCCGGGAGAGGAAGCATGAGCGAGCCCCTCGTCATCGCGAAATCCGGCGAACTCGAGCTGGCGCTGCTGCCCGCGCTGGCCAACCGCCACGGCCTCGTCACCGGCGCCACCGGCACTGGCAAGACCGTCACCCTGCAGGTGCTGGCCGAGCGCTTTTCGTCGATCGGCGTGCCGGTGTTCCTCGCCGACGTCAAGGGCGATCTGGCGGGGCTCGGCGCCGCCGGCAGCCTCACGCCGAAGCTCAAGGCGCGGCTCGACTCGCTCGGGCTGGCGGCGCCCGAGCCGGCGGCCTTCCCGGCGGTGTTCTGGGACGTCTTCGGCGAGGCGGGGCATCCGGTGCGCGCCACCGTCTCCGACATGGGGCCGCTGCTGCTCGGGCGCCTGCTCAACCTCAACGAGACGCAGGCCGGCGTGCTGCAGCTGGTGTTCAGGATCGCCGACGACAACGGCCTGCTCCTGCTCGACCTGAAGGACCTGCGCGCCATGGTGCAGCACGTCGGCGACAACGCCAGGCAATTCACCACCGAATACGGCAACGTCTCGGCCGCCTCGGTCGGCGCCATCCAGCGCAGCCTGCTGGTGCTGGAGGCGCAGGGCGGCGAGAAATTCTTCGGCGAGCCGATGCTCGACATCGCCGACCTGATGCAGACGGATGAGCGGGGACGCGGCGTGGTGAACATCCTCGCCGCCGAGAAGCTGCTCAACGCGCCGCGCCTCTACGCCACCTTCCTGCTCTGGCTGCTGGCGGAGCTGTTCGAGAAACTGCCCGAGGCGGGCGACCTCGACAAGCCGAAGCTGGTGTTCTTCTTCGACGAGGCGCATCTGCTCTTCAACGAGGCGCCGCCGGCGCTGCTGGAGAAGATCGAGCAGGTGGTGCGGCTGATCCGTTCCAAGGGCGTCGGCGTCTACTTCATCACGCAGAACCCGCTCGACGTGCCGGAGACGGTGCTCGGCCAGCTCGGCAACCGCGTGCAGCACGCCCTGCGTGCCTTCACGCCGCGCGACCAGAAGGCGGTGAAGACGGCGGCGCAGACGCTGCGGCAGAACCCGAAGATCGAAACCGAGGCGGCCATCACCGAGATGGGCGTCGGCGAGGCGCTGGTGTCCTTCCTCGACGAAAAGGGCCGGCCGAATGTGGTCGAGCGCGCCTTCGTCCTGCCGCCGGCTTCCCGGATAGGACCACTGCAGCCCGGAGAACGTGATGCGGCGATCCGCCGCTCGCTCCTCTACGGCCACTACGAGAAGGCGGTGGACCGCGAGTCGGCCTACGAGAAGCTGAAGGCGCGCGCCGCCCAGGTGGCCGAATCCGCGCCGCCATCCCGGACGCCGCAGCCGCAAAGTCAGCCGCAGCAGGGCGGCGGCATTCTCGGCGGGCTGGGCGACCTGCTCGGCGGCGGCCCGCGCGGCACGCGCCAGACGGCGGCCGAGGCGGCGGTGAAGAGCGCCGCCCGCGCCATCGGCTCCAACCTGGGCCGGCAGATCGTGCGCGGCGTGCTCGGCTCGATATTCGGCGGCACTCGGCGCTGATGACGTTCGGCGCCGGCAATGCCGGCTTGCTGCTGGCGGTGCTGTCGGCCGTTGCGTTTTCCTTCAAGGCGATTTTCGTCAAGCTCGGCCTCGCCCACGGCGCCGATGCCGTCACCCTGCTCGCCCTGCGCATGGGCTTCGCCCTGCCGGTGTTTCTCGCCATGGCCTGGCGCAGCGGCGCCGCCGGGCTGACGCGCCGCGACTGGCTGTGGCTGGCGGCGCTGGGCCTCGCCGGCTACTACCTGTCGAGCCTGTTCGACTTCCTCGGCCTGCAGACCATCAGCGCCGGCCTCGAGCGGCTGATCCTGTTCACCTACCCGACCTTGGTGCTGCTGTTCTCGGCGCTGCTCCTCGGCCAGAAGATCCGGCAGGCGGCCTGGGGCGCGCTGGCGCTGTGCTATGCCGGCATCGGCCTCGCCGTGTCGCACGACCTGACTTTCGCCGGCGAGTCGCGCGACCTGGTTGCCGGCAGCCTGTGGGTGTTCGCCAGCGCGGTGAGCTACGCGCTGTTCTGGATGGGCTCGGGCCATGTCGTCGCGCGCGTCGGCGCGACGCGCCTGTCGGCCTACGCCTCGATCTTCGCCTGCCTGTTCGTGCTCGGCCATTTCGCGGCGACGCGCCCGCTCGCCGCGCTGGCGGTGCCGCCGCGAGCCTACCTCGACGGACTGGCGCTGGCCCTGGTGTCCACCGTGCTGCCGATCTGGCTGCAGGCCGAGGCGCTGCGCCGCATCGGCGCGCCGACCGCGGCGCTGGTCGGCACCCTCGGGCCGGTGGTGACGATCTTCCTCGGCTGGTGGATCCTCGACGAGGCGATGTCGGCCAGCCAGCTCGCCGGCGCGGCGCTGGTGATCGCCGGCGTGCTGCTGGTGAGCCTGCGCAAGGGCTGATCGCCGTCCCGCCGGGACTGACTTTTTCCCGGCCGTCAGAATGCGTGGGTGACGCTGACGCCGGCGTAGTGGGTCGTGTTGCGGTAGCCGCCGCTCAGGATGGCATTGTCGACGCTTCGTTTTCCAGCCACGCCGAGGGTGTAGAAGACGTCGAGCGCCAGACCGTCGCGCAGCCTGTGGCCGGCGCCGACGCTGAAGTGATGCATGGTACCGTCCGGCGCGGCCGGGCTCAGCGTGCGCTCGGGAACGGGCGAGGGGACGTAGGCGTAGCCGGCCCGCAGCGCGGTGGTGCCGGCGAGGCGGAATTCGATGCCGGCGCGCAGCGTCCAGACGTTGCGCCAGCGCAGTGGCGTCGTGCTGTCCGTGGCGGCGGGCGGCACCTCCCGCTCGAGATTCAATTTCTGGCTCCTGAAGCTCGACCACCGGATCTGTTCCGCGTCGAAGGTGAGCGTGGCGTTGCGCAGGCCCTTGTACGCCAGACCCAGGCTGAGGATGTCGGGAAAGACGAGTGGCGAGGAGATGCCCGAGTTGAAGGCCGCGCCGCCGAACAGGGGCTGCAGGGGCGGTGCCAGATTGCGCAGGTGCAGGTCGCCCTTGAGGCGCACGCGTATCTTGCTGCGGTAGGCCGCGCCCAGGCTCCAGTCTTCCGCGGGCGCGTAGAGCAGGCCGAAGTTGTAGCCCGGTCCGGCGCCGCTGCCCTTGATTTTTACCCGGCCGTCGCCGGCGCCGAGCAGCGACTGGTCCGTCCTGAGCCGGGTTAGCGATCTGACCATCATTAGGTCGAAGCCGAAGCCGGCGTGCAGCCCTGGCGCCAGTCGCCCCGCCAGCGTCGGGTTGACGGCCAGCGTGCCGATCAGGCTTTCTGTCGACGCGTAGCGAGTGAGGCCGTTGCTGCTCCATTTTCGTCCGCCAACGCCGAAGGGCGCGAAGACGCCTAACCCGAAGCGCCAGTCGGGATGATTCGCCTTCGGCAGGTAGTACAGATGCGGCGGGGCGAAGGCCTGGAATTCGGTCGATTCCTCCAGGCCCGAGGGATTGCGGAAGTCGGTGGCCGGCATGACCAACGTAGCGCCGCCGTAGACCTGTTGCTTAGGGCCCAGCAGCGCGAGGCCAGCCGGGTTGTAGGCGAAGGCCGAGGCGTCGTCGGCTAACCCGACGAAAGCGGTTCCCATCGCCGCCGCACGCGCGCCATGCACCGGACCGCCGGCGAGGGGAAGCGCCGGCCAGCCTGCCGCCAGCAGGACGAGTCCGCGCAGCCGGCCGTGCCTGACGTACTCGAGCCAAGCGAACATGTTACCTCCCTCATGCCGATCGCCGTCCTGCGAAGACTGACTTTTGCCGCATGCGACCACCATTCGACCAAGGTATTAGTCCCACGGGTGAATTGCGGCCGTCATTATGCTACTCCGATAATTGGCCCACTGTCATCACACACAGGAGGGGAGTCAATGAAGGCCATCAACAAAGTTTGGCTGTGCGGCGGCGCAGCGCTGCTGTGCTGCACACCGGCGCAGGCGCAGCAGCATGCGGACGAAGGCGGCAAGACCTATGCCGTCTTTAATTGCAATCATTGCCATGGCGACGACGGGCGCACGCCGAAGAAGGCCGGCGTACCAAAGATCGCAGGGCTGAATAGCCAGTATGTTGCGGAGCGGACAGGTAAACTGGTCCAGGCGATGTCGCACAAGGAAGCGGTCGCTGGTTGCGCGGAGCCGCCAACCCAGGCGCAAATCCAGTCCATCGCCGAGTGGGTGAGCCGCCAGCCGAACTGAGCTGGGCCGGATCCGCGCCTTCCCGAGTCCGCGGGTATTATGCAGGCATCCTGAGCGCTGTCGGGAGGGGTGATGCGCTGGTACCGGAAGTGGCTGGCGAGGGCGGGTTTGCATTTTCCGGAACCGGGCCGTGAGGAGGCGTTCCGCGAGTTCTTCGTCGAGCGCCACATCAATCTCATGCAGGCCTTCCTGCTCGGCGGCGCCATCCTGTCCACCGCCTCGATATTCTGGAGCGAGACCATCGATCCGGTGCGCGCGCCGGACACGCACTGGATCAAGCTGGTTGTCTTGCCTTTCCTGCTGCTGCCGCAGGCCCTGCTGCTCCTGCCGGCTCTGCGGCGCCATGCCGAGAAGCTGGTGATCCTGCCGCCGATGACGGCGCTGGTTGCGCAGTTTTACTTCGTCATGCCGGCGCTCGACGGAGGCATGGAATATACCGCCCTGCCCGCCATGCAGACCATGCTGTTCTTCATCGCCTTCATGCGGGCGCGCTACCTGTATGTCGTTTTCGTTTCCCTTTTCTGCGCGACCGCCTTCGTCGCCGCGCATCATCTCGCACCGGAGGACGGGTCCCGGTCTCTCGAACTCAACGCCCACTTCGTCTGGGCCATGGCCGGCGCGGTGATGTGGGCGGCGTACTGGCAGGAGCGCCTGCACCGGCGCCAGTTCAACACCATCCAGGCGCTTGATGTCGCGCGCGCCGCGGCCGAACAAGCCAACCTGGCCAAGATGCGTTTCCTCGCTTCCGCCAGCCACGACCTGCGCCAGCCGATCCATTCGCTCGGCCTGAACGTCTATGCCCTGAAGAATCGGGTCCGCGATCCAGAGCAGAAGGAGGTCCTGGCTAAGATCGAGCTGGCGGTCGGCGCCATGCAGACGATGTTTAACTCCCTGCTCGATTTGTCGAGGCTGGCCTCCGGTCTCGTCAAGCCCGAGTGGGCGGCGCTATCCATGAACGAGCTGCTGCGCGAGCTGGAATCGATGTTTGGCGCCGCCGCCCGCGACAAGGACCTCGATCTGCGCATTCGCGCCTGCCGCGGGCGCGTCAGAAGCGATCCGCAGTTGCTGCGCCAGATTCTGCGGAACCTGGTGGCCAATGCCGTGCGCTACAGCGAGCGGGGCGGCGTGCTGATCGGTTGCCGCCGGCGCGGCGCCGCGCTGAGCATCGAGGTCTGGGATACCGGCCCGGGCATCGCCAAGGAAGCGCTCGACAGCATCTTCGTCGAGTTCGTGCGCCTCGGACGCCAGGGCCGCGAGGGCGACCGCGGCCTAGGCATCGGCCTGGCGATCGTGCGCGAGGCCTGCCAAGTGCTGGGCCATGCGCTGGCGGCGCGGTCGCGGCCGGGCCGCGGCAGCTGCTTCGCGGTAAATGTGCCGCTCACCGACGAGGCGCCCGTGGCTCAGCCGGTGGCGCGGGACGACGCGAACCGCGTCTTCGGTGCCTTCGTCGTCGTTATCGACGATGACCGCGAGGTGCTCGATGGCATGCGCCGGCTGCTGGAGCTCTGGGGCTGCCACAGCGTGCTGGCGGCCTCGGGCGCGCAGGCGCTGGAGGCGCTCGACCGTCACGAGCGCATTCCCGACCTGATCGTCTGCGACTACGAGCTGGCGGGCGGGGAATCGGCGGACGACGCGGTGCGGCGCATTCACGGCCAGGTCTGGCCGGACATTCCGGTGCTCGTGATCACCGCGACGGGACTGGCGGCGGATGTGACGGGCCGCACCCGCAACGGCTACAAGCTGCTGCGCAAGCCGCTGGCCGCCGAAGCGCTGCGCGCCGCCATGCAGGAGGCGCTGGCGCCGCCGCCGCGATAAGGGCGGCGCTTAGACCGCTTCCCGCTTGTCCTCGAAACAGACGCCGTTCTGCGAAAGCCAGATGACCGCCTGGGTGCGCGAGGTGACGTTCATGGCGCGCAAGGCGGCGCTGACATAGACCTTGACGGTGGCTTCGGAAATGCCCAGGTTGCGCGCGATGGTCTTGTTGGGCAGGCCCCTCACCAGCATGCGCAGGGTGTCGATTTGCCGCTCGGTAAGACCGAGGGAAGCCAGGGTTGTGGTATGGCTCGATGCCTGCCCGGTTCGCCGCGGCGGGGCGCCTTCCCGGTCCGTCACGACCTGAGGCGGCACATAGATGCCGCCGGCGAGTACCAGCCCGAGCGCCGACCAGACGAGTTCCGGGTTCATGGATTTCGGGATGAAGCCCATCGCGCCGAGGTTGAGCGCGTCGAGGATGGTGTCCCTGTCGTCCTTGCCGGACAGCACGACCACCGGCGCGTTCGGGCAGGCCTCGCGGACGGCTTCCAGGGCGGCCTGTCCGCTGCAATCCGGCAGGTTGAGATCGAGCAGGATCAGGTCCGGCGGAGTGTTTCCGGCCGCCAGCATCGCGGTCGCGCTTCGACAGTCCGACGCTTCCATGACGACGCAGTCCCTGTCGTGGCGGGACAGCATGGACGTGACGCCGGTTCGGATCAGCGGGTGATCGTCGACCACCAGGACTCGCATCGGGCATGCTCCCTGCGGTTGCGCCGGCGTATCTTATCCCGTATTCGTATCGCCGTCCCGCCGGGACTGACTTTTGCCCGAGGCTACAGCCCGAGCCGCTGGCAGATCGTCGTCGTCAGGCCGGCCTGGTTGAGCGTGTAGAAGTGCAGCCCGGGCGCGCCCTGGGCGAGCAGGCGCTGGCAGAGTTCGGTCACCACGTCGAGGCCGAAGGCGCGCACCGCGGCGGCATCGTCGCCGAGGCTCTCGAATTTTTTCCGCATCCAGCGCGGGATCTCGGCGCCGCAGGCATCCGAGAAGCGCGCGATCTTGCTGAAGTTGGCGATGGGCATGATGCCGGGCACGATCGGAATGTTCACGCCCAGCGCCTGCGCCGCCTCGACGAAATGGGCATAGGCGTCGGCGTTGTAGAAATACTGCGTGATGGCGGAGTTGGCGCCGGCATCGACCTTGCGCTTGAAGTTGAGCAGATCCTCGCGCGGGCTCTTCGCCTGCGGATGGTATTCCGGGTAGGCGGCGACCTCGATGCGGAACGCGTCGCCGGTCTCGGCGCGGATGAATTCCACCAGCTCGTTGGCGTGGCGGAACTCGCCCGGATCGGCCATGCCGGAGGGCAGGTCGCCGCGCAGGGCGACGAGGCGGCGGATGCCGGCCTGCCGGTAGCGCCCGAGGATGGCGCGCACGTTGTCGCGCGTCGAACCGACGCAGGACAGGTGCGGGGCCGCCGGCAATCCCTCCTGCTGAATCTCCAGCACCGTCTCCAGCGTGCGGTCGCGCGTCGAGCCGCCGGCGCCGAAGGTGCAGGAGAAAAAGGCCGGCTTCAACTGCGCCAGCTGGCGCCGCGTGGCGCGCAGCTTCTCGGCGCCCTCGGCCGTCTGCGGCGGGAAGAATTCGAAGGAGATTTCGGGTTTCGTCATGTCGGATCCAATTACTCGGGTGGCGTCAGACCGGCCAGGCAATCGGCGGCGGCTGCGGCGAGTTTGCCGTCGAAAGTCAGCAGGGGTGCCCTCAATTCAGCGGCCAGCCAGAGGTAGGAGGCGTCATAGGCAGGTAGGCGATAGCGCTGCGCCAGGCTGAAGACGCCCGCCGGGCGCGTATCGGCGAGACGGATCAGGCCGAAGTCGAAGCCCTCCAGCCTTGCGGCCAGATCCGCCGGGGAAGCCTGCCCGCGTCGCAGCTTGTTCATGGCGACGTTGGCGATCTCGTAGGGCAGCAGGGTTGGCGCGTGCAGCGCGTAAGGATGCAGGCGCGCCAGGGCTTCTTCGCCTTCCGGCTCCCCGAAGACGAATGCGGCGAGGACGTTGGCGTCGACGACGGCGGGCGGGCGAGCTACGTATGACAGCGGCGGCTCGGAAACGTAAAGCGTCATTTCTTCCGGCCTTTCCCCGCCTGCGCTTGCCGCTTCGCGGCCAAGTCGATGCCGGGGATGGGTTCGGAGTCGCCGGGCTGAGGCGGCCAATGGCCGTCCTTGATGCCGGCCATTACCCAGGCTTCGCCGTAGTGGGTGTCGCGCATTTCCCGGATGAACTCCGTTGACGACTCCGATTTGCCTCCCGGCGGCGCGGGAAAGCGGCGGCGAAATTCGGCCGCCGCTTCGGCGAAGCTCCGGGTTGTTTCAGCGGCGGCCTTTTCTGCCGGACGCGTTGTCGCGCCGGGTCCCGTTTCCGCGCCGGCTGCCGCAGCCTCCAGCAGCGCCATCAACTCCCCTTGGAGTGAACGGTGATTGCGCGCCGCCCGCTGGCGGATGGCGGCAAGCAGGGGTTCGGGTACGTCCTTGATCGACAAGCTGGGCATGGCAGTCTGCTCCACAATGGAACCGAAACGGTTCTATTGTGGTTCTGTCCTGTGACCAAGTCAATACCGATAGTGCTCCGGCTTGTACGGGCCGTCCTTGGCGAGGCCCAGATAGGTGGCCTGCTCGTCGGAAAGCTCGGTGAGGTGCGCGCCGATCTTCTTCAGGTGCAGGCGCGCCACCTTCTCGTCGAGATGCTTGGGCAGCACGTAGACCTGCTTGCCGTACTGGCCGCCGCGGGTGAACAGCTCGATCTGCGCCAGCGTCTGGTTGGTGAAGGAGTTGCTCATGACGAAGGAGGGATGCCCGGTGGCGCAGCCGAGGTTCACCAGGCGGCCTTCCGCCAGCACGATGAGGCGCTTGCCGTCCGGAAAGATGACGTGGTCGACCTGCGGCTTGATGTTCTCCCAGCGGTACTGGCGCAGGCTGGCGATGTCGATCTCGGAGTCGAAGTGGCCGATGTTGCAGACGATGGAATTGTTCTTCATCGCCTTCATGTGCTCGTGCGCGATGACGCGCAGGTTGCCGGTGGCGGTGACGAAGATGTCGGCGTGCGCCGCCGCCTCGTCCATGGTGACGACGCGGTAGCCTTCCATCGCCGCCTGCAGGGCGCAGATCGGGTCGATCTCGGTCACCCATACCGTGGCGCCGAGGCCGCGCAGGGATTGCGCACAGCCCTTGCCGACGTCGCCGTAGCCGGCCACCAGGGCGATCTTGCCGGCGATCATGACGTCGGTGGCGCGCTTGATGCCGTCCACCAGCGACTCGCGGCAGCCGTAGAGGTTGTCGAACTTCGATTTCGTCACCGAGTCGTTTACGTTGATGGCGGGGAAGGGCAGGCGGCCCTCGGCGGCCATCTGGTAGAGGCGCTTGACGCCGGTGGTGGTCTCTTCCGTCACGCCCTTGATGCCTGCCAGTTGCTTGGCGTACCAGCCGGGATGCGAGGCGAGGCGCTGCTTGATCGAGGCGAACAGCACCGTCTCCTCCTCGTTGGTCGGGTGGGCGATGACCGAGGGGTTCTCCTCGGCCTTGGCGCCGAGGATCAAGAGCAGCGTGGCGTCGCCGCCGTCGTCGAGGATCATGTTGGCGCCCTTGCCGGCTTCGTGCCCGGGCCACTCGAAGATGCGGTGGGTATAGTCCCAGTATTCCTCCAGCGACTCGCCCTTCCAGGCGAACACCGGCGTGCCGGTGGCGGCGATCGCCGCCGCGGCGTGGTCCTGCGTCGAGAAGATGTTGCAGGAGGCCCAGCGCACCTCGGCGCCGAGCGCCTTCAGCGTCTCGATCAGCACGGCGGTCTGGATGGTCATGTGCAGGCTGCCGGTGATGCGCGCGCCGCGCAGCGGCTGGGTGGCGGCGAATTCCTCGCGCACGGCCATCAGGCCGGGCATCTCGGTTTCGGCGATGGCGATTTCCTTGCGGCCCCAGTCGGCGAGGCCGATGTCGGCGACCTTGTAGTCGGCAAAGCCGGAGGGTTGGATGACAGCGTTCATGCTTGGCTCCTTGTCAAAGCAGCCGGGGGGGAGGGAGGGGGGAGAGACCGTGCTCACCTGCCATCCCGTGCCGGCACGGGTTGAGGTGAGCGCCGTTTGAAGACATCCGAGCCTGGGGGCCGACTGATGCGGCGCCTCGCAGCGCTCCTCGGAAGCGGCGCATTATACGCCCGAAGCCGATTCCGATAAACTCCCCCGTGGCCATGACAAACGAAAGCATCGAGCGCTGCATTTCCCGCTGGCAGGCCGCCGGCGGGTCGGAACGCGCCAACTACCTGCTTTTCGTCGGCGAACTCACCGAACTGCTCGGCCTGCCGCGGCCCGACCCGCTCGCCGACGCCGACCTCGCCGCCCGCTTCACCGGCAAGGGCCCCTGGAAGAAGCGCCTGCCCCAGCTCCTCGACACCCTCGTCGCCCTCGGCCGTGCCCGCGTGCTGGAAGACGGCCGCTGGATGGGCTAGCCGGAATAAGCGACAATCGCATTTTTCCTACCGGAGTGCTGTCATGGAACTGACCGCGGTACTCACTCCCGCAGAAGAAGGCGGGTACGTCGCGCTGAATCCCGAAACGGGAACCACCACGCAAGGCGAAACGGTCGAGGAAGCCCTCTCCAATCTGCAGGAGGCTACAGCGCTCTATCTGACCGAGTTTCCCCTGCCCGCATCGGGGCATCCGCTGATTACGATGTTCAGCGTCCCCGCGCATGCCTAAGCTGCCCCGCGTCTCCGGGGCTGCCGTCGTACGTGTTCTGGAACGCCTCGGTTTCGAGAGGCTCCGCCAATCGGGAAGCCACGTCATCATGCGCCGTGGCGCAAAAGGCTGTGTCGTTCCTATGCACAGCGAGGTCAAGGTCGGCACTCTGGCGGGCATCCTCAGACAAGCCGATGTATCGCCGGAGGAGTTTATCGCCGCCATGTAGTTGGCGGCAATAGTCGTGGTACGCAGCAACCCTCTTCCCGCCGTCCTGCGGGGACTGACTTTCCCGGAAACGGGCGCCCAGGGGCGCCCGTTTCAGTTTCTTGCGATGGTTTACAGCCCCGCGTCGGCCTTCAGCGCCGCGACCTTGTCCAGCGCCTCCCAGGTAAATTCGGGCTCGTCGCGGCCGAAGTGGCCGTAGGCGGCGGTCTTGCGGTAGATCGGACGCAGGAGGTCGAGCGACTGGATGATGCCCTTCGGCCGCAGGTCGAAATGCTTGCGGATCAGCGCCTCGATCTTCTCCTCGGCGATCCTGCCGGTGCCGTAGGTGTGCACCATCAGCGACACCGGCTGGGCGACGCCGATGGCGTAGGCGACCTGCACCTCGCAGCGGTCGGCGAGGCCGGCGGCGACGACGTTCTTGGCGACGTAGCGGCAGGCATAGGCGGCCGAGCGGTCGACTTTCGACGGGTCCTTGCCGGAGAAGGCGCCGCCGCCGTGGTGGGCCGCGCCGCCGTAGGTGTCGACGATGATCTTGCGGCCGGTGAGGCCGCAGTCGCCGTGCGGGCCGCCGACGACGAAGCGGCCGGTCGGGTTGATGAGGTAACGCACCTGGCCGGCAATCAGCTCCTTCGGCAGCACCGGCTTGATGATCTCCTCGATCACCGCTTCCGAGATCTGCGCGTGGGAGACGTCGGGATCGTGCTGGGTGGACACCACCACGGTGTCGATGGCCACCGGCTTGTTGTCGACATATTTCACCGTGAGCTGGCTCTTGGCGTCGGGGCGCAGCCAGGGCAGGCGGCCGTCGCGGCGCACCTCGGCCTGGCGCTGCATGATGCGGTGGGCGTAGTAGATCGGCATCGGCATCAGCTGCGGCGTCTCGTTGCAGGCGTAGCCGAACATCAGGCCCTGGTCGCCGGCGCCCTGCTCCAGGTCGAGGCCCTGGCCTTCGTTCACGCCCTGGGCGATGTCGGGCGACTGGGTGTTGATGGCGGCGAGCACGGCGCAGGACTTGTAATCGAAGCCGATGTCGGAGTTGTCGTAGCCGATGCGTTTGATGGCCTCCTGGGCGATCTCGCGGTAGTTGATGTGCGCCGTGGTGGTGATCTCGCCGGAAATCACGACGAGGCCGGTGGACACCAGCGTCTCGCAGGCGACGCGGCCGTGCTTGTCTTCGGCCAGGATGGCGTCGAGGACGGAATCGGAAATCTGGTCGGCGACCTTGTCGGGGTGGCCTTCGCCGACCGACTCGGAGGTGAAAAGAAATACTCTGGACATTGTCCTGCTCCTTGATGTTGTTCCCGTTGCGGAGACGTTACCGGCCCCGGGAAGACGAGCAGGTGACGCTTTAGCAGTATTTGGGTGGCCGCCCTGCAAGTTGTCCTGGGGAACTCGTGCGAGTCCCATTAACTCGGCGGTAGCGCGATTATAATTTCGGACCCCGAACGGGTCAAACTTGGTATTTTGCGCGAATGTCATTGCTTTTCCGCCTGCTGGGGCGCCTCCCCCTGAACCTGCTGCATGCCCTCGGTGCCGCCTTCGGCTGGGCCGCCTGGCTCGCCTCGCCCACCTATCGCCGCCACTTCAGGGAAAACCTGGCGCTGGCCTACGGCCCTGCCGAGGCCGCGGCCATCCTGCCGGCGGCGGTGGCCCATGCCGGCCGCGGCGTGCTCGAGTTGCCGTACTTGTGGACACGGCCGAAGGCCGAAGTGGTCGGTCTGGTGACCGAGGTTACCGGCTGGGAGCACATCGAGGCGGCCTGGCAGCGCGGCGACGGCATCCTCTTCTTCACGCCGCACCTCGGCTGCTTCGAGATCACCGCCCAGTATTACGCCTCGCGCGCGCCGATCACCGTGCTCTACCGCAAGCCGAAGCAGGCCTGGATGCAGCCGCTCATCGAGTCCGGCCGCGGCAGCGCCAATTTCCAGCTGGCGCCGGCCGACCTGTCCGGCGTGCGCCTGCTGCTGAAGGCGCTCAAGCGCCACGAGGCGGTCGGCATGCTGCCCGACCAGGTGCCCGGCACGGGCGAGGGCCAGTGGGCGGATTTCTTCGGCCGGCCGGCCTACACCATGACGCTGGGCGCGCGCCTGAGCGAGACGGCGCGCACCACCGTGCTGCTGGCCTTCGCCGAGCGCCTGCCGGCGGGCCGCGGCTTCAACCTGCGCTTTTCCGCGCCGTCCCAGCCGATCGCCGGCACGCAGGCGGAACGCGTGGCGGCGATCAACCGGGTACTGGAAGACCTCATCCGCAGCTGCCCTCAGCAATACCTGTGGGGCTACAACCGCTACAAGGCGCCGCGCGGCACGGAACCGCCGCCATGATGACCAGGCTCGGCCTCGGCCTGATCTGGCTGCTGCACTTCCTGCCGCTGAAGCGGCTGGCGCCGCTCGGCGAGGCCTTCGGCGGCCTGCTCTACGCCTTCGGCCGCGAGCGCCGCCACATTGCCCTGACCAACCTCCGCCTGTGCTATCCGCAGATGGACGAGGCGGCGTGCGAGCAACTCGCGCGGGCGCACTTCCGCGCCTTCGGCCGCAGCTTCCTCGAGCGCGGCCTGCTCTGGTGGTCGCCGGCAGGGGAAATCCGCCGCCTGGCGCGCGTCGATGGGCTCGAGCGCGTGCGCGCCCTCGCCGGAAAACCGGTGATCCTCTTCGTGCCGCATTTCGTCGGCCTCGACATGGGCTGGACGCGACTCACCCTGGAACTCGACATGGTGAGCATCTACGCCCAGCAGAAGAATTTCTATTTCAACGCCGCGCTCTACAAGGGCCGCCTGCGCTTCGGCCATTCCAGGCTGCTGTCGCGCCAGGAAGGCGTGCGCCAGGCCATCCGCGGCATGAAGGAAGGCCAGCCTTTCTACTACCTGCCGGACATGGACTACGGCCAGCGCGACACCATCTTCGTGCCCTTCTTCAATGTTCCGGCGGCGACCATCACCGGCCTGTCGCGCCTGGCGCGCATGACCGGCGCGGCGGTGATCCCCTGCATCACGCGCATGCTGCCCGGCGGCGAGGGTTACGTCGTCGAACTGGGCGAGCCGTGGGCGGACTACCCCGGCGAGAGCATCGAGGCCGATACCCTGCGCATGAACGCCTGGATCGAGCAACGCATCGCCGAGATGCCCGAGCAGTACTACTGGGTGCACAAGCGCTTCAAGACGCGCCCCAAGGGCGAGAAGCGCCCCTATTAAGGTAAGATTCATCCATGTTTCGCAACCCCGATCCCGAGGCGATCTGCGCCCTGTTGCGCGAGGCGAAGACCATCGCCGTGGTCGGCCTCTCGCCGAATCCCGCGCGCCCCGCCTTCCGCATCGCGCAGGCCCTGCAGCGTTTCGGCTACCGCGTCATCCCGGTGCGGCCGAAAGTGGAGTCGGTGTTGGGCGAGAAGGCCTACGGCTCGCTCTCCGAAGTGCCGGAGAAGATCGACCTGGTGGATGTCTTCCGCGCGCCCGAGCACGTCGGCCCGCTGGTGGACGAATGCCTGCGCCTGGGCATCCGGCGCATCTGGCTGCAGGACGGCGTGGTCAACGAGGAGGCCGCCGAAAAGGCGGTCGCCGGCGGCATGACGGTGGTGATGGACCGCTGCATCTGGCGGGATCTGGAGAACCTGTGCGTCGAGGCGGCCGGTGCGGATTAAATTCACCAAGATGCACGGCCTCGGCAACGACTTCGTCGTGCTCGATGCCGTCAACCAGGCCATCGACCTGACGCCGGCGCGGGCGCGCTTCCTCGCCGACCGCCATTTCGGCGTCGGCTGCGACCAGATCCTCGTCGTCGAGCCTTCGGCGCGTCCCGACGCCGACTTCCGCTACCGCATCTTCAACGCCGACGGCGGCGAGGTCGAGCAGTGCGGCAACGGCGCGCGCTGCTTCGTGCGTTTCGTGCACGACAAGGGCCTGACGGCGAAGCGCGCCATCCGCGTCGAGACGAAGGGCGGCCTCATCGAGCCGCGCCTCGAGGACGACGGCCTCGTCACGGTGGACATGGGCGTGCCGCGCTTCGAGCCCTCGCACGTGCCCTTCGTCACCGGGAGCGACGCCCTGGTGCAGCCGCTGCAGCTCGACGGCGCCGGCGTCGACATCACCGCCCTGTCGATGGGCAACCCGCACGCGGTGCAGGCAGTGGCGAATGTCGACACCGCCCCCGTCGCCGAACAGGGGCCGCTGATCGAGAACCACCCGCGCTTTCCGCAGCGGGTGAACGCCGGCTTCATGCAGGTGGTCGACCGCCACGCGATCAGGCTGCGCGTCTACGAGCGCGGCGCCGGCGAGACGCTGGCCTGCGGCAGCGGCGCCTGCGCCGCCGTCGTCGCCGGCATCGCCCGCGGCCTGCTCGACTCGCCGGTGCGGGTGAGTATGCGCGGCGGCGAACTGACCATCGCCTGGGGCGGGCCGGGGCAGCCGGTGCGGATGACCGGCCCGGCGGTGACGGTGTTCGACAGCGAAATCGAAATTCAATGAGGGGAAGACGAGAATGAAGGCCGACGAAATCGCCCGCTACCTGCAGGACCATCCGAACTTCTTCGAGGAGTACGCCGAGCTGCTGGCGCAGCTCTACATCCCGCATCCGCACGGCGGCCGCGCCATCTCGATCACCGAGCGGCAGATCCTCACGCTGCGCGAGAAGGCCAGGCTGCTCGAGGGCAAGCTGGGCGAGCTGATCCGCTTCGGCGAGGAGAACGACGCCATCGGCGAGAAGGTGCACCGGCTGGCCACGGCGCTGGCCGGCGCGAGGGACTTCGCCGCCGTGCGGCGCGTCCTGCTGACGCATTTGGGCGAGGACTTCGCCGTGCCGCACGTCGCCTTCCGCCTGTGGAACCTGCCGCCGCAGCCCGATGCCGCCGAGTTCGCCGAAGTCGGCGAGCAGACGCGCATTTTCGCTGCCGGCCTGGCGCATCCCTTCTGCGGCGCCAACGCCGGCTTCGAGGCCGCCGCCTGGTTCGGCGAGGCGGGCGGGCAGGTGCGCTCGCTGGCGCTGGTGGCCTTGCGCCGCGACGCCGAGACGGTCGGCCTGCTGGCGCTCGGCTCGGAGGACGTGCAGCGCTTCTACCCGGAGATGGGCACGCTCTACCTCGGCCACATCGGCGAGCTGGCCAGCGCGGCGCTGCTGAGAACGCTGGAGTAAGCCTTGGACGGGCTGGCGGGCGAGGGAGCGAAGGCCGCGGCCGCGGCCTGGCTCGACGAACTCGCCCACCAGCGCCGCGCCAGCCCGCTCACCCTCGAAGGCTACGGCCACGACCTCGCCGCCCTGCTGGAACTGGCCGGCGCCGCGCCCCTCGACCGGCTCAAGCACCACGACATCCGCCGCTTCATCGCGCAACTGCATGCGCGCGGGTTGTCCGGCCGTTCGCTGGCCCGCGTGCTGTCGGCCTGGCGCGGATTCTTCAACTGGCTGGCGAAGCGCCGCGGCCTTGCCCAGAACCCCTGCCTCGCCGTGCGGGCGCCGAAGTCGAAGAAGGCGCTGCCGTCGGTGCTCTCGGCCGACCAGGCGAATGCGCTCCTGGAAATGGCAACCGGCGGCCTGCTGGAACTGCGCGACAAGGCGATGTTCGAGCTGTGCTATTCCTCCGGCCTGCGCCTGGCCGAGCTGGCCAGCCTCGATGTCGGCGCGGCGCAGGACCTGGCGGCGGGCGAGGTGACCGTCACCGGCAAGCGCGCCAAGACGCGCACGGTGCCGGTCGGGGCCAAGGCGCGCGAGGCGCTCGCGGCCTGGCTGGCGCGGCGCGGCGAAATCGCCGAGGCCGATTGTCCGGCGCTGTTCGTCAGCCGCAACGGCACGCGCCTGTCGATGCGCATGATCCAGCTCCGTCTCGAACGCTGGGCGATGAAGGCCGGCCTCGGCGCCCACGTCCATCCGCACATGCTGCGCCATTCCTTCGCCTCCCACGTGCTGCAGTCCTCCGGCGACCTGCGCGCCGTGCAGGAGATGCTCGGCCATTCCAGCATCGGCACGACGCAGGTGTATACGCACCTCGACTTCATGCATTTGGCGAAGGTGTACGACGCCGCGCATCCGCGGGCGAAGAAAAAATGAGCGTGCCGCCAATCCGCCGCTGGCTGGTCGAGGCCGCGCAGCGCATCGAGGCGGCGCTGGGGCCGGCGCGGGTGGCGCGCATCGTGCTGCCGCCGCGCGTCGATCCGTCCGGCAAGGAGGGCGAGTTCTGCGCCGTGCAGCTCGACTGCGGCAGCGTCGGCCTCGCCTTCACCCTGCTCGACGGCACGCTCGCCGCGCTGCACGGGCGCAAGGACATGGCCGGATGCGCGGCGCTGGACCTCGTGCGCGGCTATGCCGAAGGAGATGCCGCCGCGCGCACGCTCGGCCTGGCGACGATCAACGCCCTGACGCGCCGGCTCTGCGACCGCGCCGGTTTCGTGCCCGACGATTCCATCGATTCCTTCGGTTCGCTGGCGTTGCAGCCCGGCGACCGCCTCGGCATGATCGGCCATTTCACGCCGCTCATCGGGCAGGCGCAGGCGCTGGGCATCCCCGTCACCGTGCTGGAACTGAAGGCGGAACTGGTGCGCGAAGAGCCGGGCCTCGTCGTCACGCTCGATCCGGCCAGACTGGCCGGCTGCAACAAGATCATGTCGACCAGCACGCTGCTGCTCAACGACACCTTCGAGGTCGTCAGCGCCGCCTGGCGCGGGGCGGCAGCCGTCGCCATCGTCGGCCCTTCGGCCGGCTGTCCGCCCGATCCGCTCTTCGCCTCGGGGGTATCCGCGGTCGGCACGGCCCGGGTGGTCGACGCCGAGGCCTTTCTGGCACGCGTCGCCGCAGGCGAGAAATGGGGCGGAACCTCGCGCAAGGTGACCCTCGTGCCGCGGCATTACCCGGGCCTCGACGCCCTGCTTGCGAGACTCGGGTGAGCAGGCCAGGATCGTTCGCAGCGCCGTTGCGCGGCATCGGGCAATATGCTAAAAGCGATGTTCGGCCGGTGCTCGATGAAACACCGCCGATAATCTCGGACCTCCCTGACAGACAACGTGGCTTTCTCACTCTTCGGCAAGAAACCGGAGCCACCGGCGAAACCGGCGGCCAGGAAGCCGGCACCCGCGGCGCCGGCAGCGCCGGCACGCCCGTCGGCGCCGAGTCCGGCGGAGCCGCCGCCCAAGGAAGAGGAGCTCGGCGATCTGGACTTTACGTCGCCTGATGCGATTCAGGTGCAGGAGGAGGATCACACCGGGCAGGTCGAGCTGCGCGAAAGCTCGGCGAGCATGCACCCGGTCGTCGAGGAAGCGGCCATCCTGTTCGCCAACGGCCAGGACGAGGCGGCCCTGGCGACGCTGGAAGGCGCTGCCGATGCCGGCACCCTGGGCGCGGAAGCCGAGCAGGTGTGGGCCATGCGCTTCGATCTCTACCAGCTCCTCGGCAGGCGCGAGGCGTTCGAGAAGCACGCGCTCGAGTACTAGATGAAATACGAGAAGTCGCCGCCGACCTGGGTCGAGCCGGCCAAGCCGACCCTCGGGCCGGCGCTGACCACCGGCGGCACGGCCTTCGTGGCCTTCGTCGGCAACCTCGGCGAGAATGCCGACAAGGCCGTCAAGCAGCTGGAAAAGATCGCGGCCGCCAATCCGGTGGCGCGCGTCGAGTTCGGCAAGCTGCAGAACGTGGACATCCTGGGCGCGGAAATGCTGCTGAAGGCGATGAAGGCGGCACGCAAGGCCAAGTGCGAGCTGGTCATGAGCGGCGCCGAGAAGCTGGCCGAACTGCTCAAGAGCAGGATCGAGGTCGGCAAGCGGGAGGATGAAACGCTCTGGCTGCTGCTGCTGGAACTCTACCAGCACATGGCGCAGCAGGATCCCTTCGAGGAGTGGGCGGTGAACTACGCCATCACTTTCGAGGTGTCGCCGCCCTCCTGGGAGAACCGGCCGCCGCCGAAGCAGCCGAAGCCGGTGGCCGCGCCGGAAGCGGCGTCGGCCGAGCCGGACGGCTTTCCGCTTACCGGCGAGATGTACAGCGCCGGCTCGGATGCCTTCCGCCAGCTGATCGATTTCGCCACGGGACGCGAGCAGGTGCTGATCGACTGCAGCACCCTCAAGCGCATGGACTTCGTCAGCGCCGGGCTGTTCCTCAACACCCTGACCAACCTGCAGATCACCGGCTGCAGCGTGACCATCCGCAATCCGAACCGGCTGCTGTACGCCCTCTTCGGCGTGCTCGGCATCAACCAGGTCGCCCACGTCGAGCAGCGCAAGTTCTGACGCACCGTTCCCTTCCAATCCATTTCGGCAGGCCCATGGAGCAATATCACGGCACCACCATTCTATCCGTGCGCCGCGGCGCCAGTGTCGCCCTCGGCGGCGACGGCCAGGTGACGCTCGGCAACATCGTCGTCAAGGCGACGGCGCGCAAGGTGCGCCGCCTCTACCAGGAGAAAATCCTGGCCGGCTTCGCCGGCGGCACCGCCGACGCGTTCACCCTGTTCGAGCGCTTCGAGGCGAAGCTGGACAAGCACCAGGGCAACCTGCTGAGGAGTGCCGTCGAACTGGCCAAGGACTGGCGCACCGACCGCATCCTGCGCCGGCTCGAGGCCATGCTGGCGGTGGCCGACCGGCAGAGCTCGCTCATCATCACCGGCAACGGCGACGTGCTCGAGCCCGAACAGGGCATCGTCGCCATCGGCAGCGGCGGCCCCTATGCCCAAGCGGCGGCGCGGGCCCTGCTGGAGAACACCGATCTGTCGCCCGAGGATGTCGTCAAGAAGGCGCTGACCGTCGCCGGCGACCTGTGCATCTACACCAACCAGAGCCATGTCATCGAGGTGCTGGAATGAGCACGATGACGCCGCAGGAGATCGTCCACGAGCTCGACAAGAACATTGTCGGCCAGGCGCGCGCCAAGCGCGCCGTCGCCATCGCCCTGCGCAACCGCTGGCGCCGCGCCCAGGTGGCCGAGCCGCTGCGCTCGGAGATCACGCCGAAGAACATCCTCATGATCGGCCCGACCGGCGTCGGCAAGACCGAGATCGCGCGCCGCCTGGCGCGGCTGGCCAACGCGCCCTTCATCAAGATCGAGGCGACGAAGTTCACCGAGGTCGGCTACGTCGGCCGCGACGTCGATACCATCGTGCGCGACCTCGTCGAGATCGCCATCAAGGACGGCCGCGAGGCGGCCATGCGCGCCGTGCGCGACCGCGCCATGGACGCCGCCGAGGACCGCGTGCTCGACGTGCTGCTGCCGGCGGCGCGCAGCGTCGGCTTCCACGGCGACGCGGAGGCGACCGAGGAAACCGCCACGCGGCAGAAGTTCCGCAAGAAGCTGCGCGAGGGCGAGCTGGACGCGCGCGAGATCGAGATCGAGGTGGCCGCACCCTCGGCGCAGATGGAAATCCTTGCCCCGCCCGGCATGGAGGAGCTGACCTCGCAGATCCAGGGCATGTTCCAGAACCTCGGCGGCGGCAAGCGCAAGATGCGGAAGATGAGCATCAAGGAGGCGCTGAAGGCCATCGCCGACGAGGAGGCCGCGCGCCTGGTGAACGACGACGAGATCAAGCTGGCCGCCGTGCAGTCGGTGGAGCAGAACGGCATCGTCTTCCTCGACGAGATAGACAAGATCGCCAGTCGCTCGGAAGCGCACGGCGCCGACGTCTCGCGCCAGGGCGTGCAGCGCGACCTGCTGCCGCTGGTCGAGGGCACCACCATCGCCACCAAGTACGGCATGGTGAAGACCGACCACATCCTGTTCATCGGCAGCGGCGCCTTCCACCTGTCGAAGCCCTCCGACCTGATTCCGGAGTTGCAGGGGCGCTTCCCCATCCGCGTCGAGCTGGATTCGCTCTCGGTGGTCGACTTCGAGCAAATCCTCACCTCGACTTCCGCCTGCCTGACGCGCCAGTACGAGGCGCTGCTCGCCACCGAGGGCGTCGCGCTCGATTTCCAGGCCGACGGCATCCGCCGGCTGGCCGAGATCGCCTTCGCCGTGAATGAAAAGACCGAGAACATCGGCGCGCGCCGGCTGTATACGGTCATGGAGAAGCTGCTCGAGGAGGTGGCCTTCGACGCCGGCGGCCACGGCAGGGCGCTGACCGTCGACGCCGCCTATGTCGATGCGCGCCTGAAGGACCTGGCGCAGAGCGAGGATTTGGCAAGATACGTACTGTGACGCATTCAGTCGCGCGCCCCGCCGCCGGGCCGCCCCAAGGCGGGGCAGCCAACTATCTGCGAGCGCAGCGAGCCGCCGTCACCCCCTTCCGCGGGAAGGGGGCCGGGGGGTAGGCCCATATTCATGCTGCTCAGGATCGTCTCCATCGTCTTTCCGCTGTTCGCCATCGTCGCGGCGGGCTGGCTCTACGGCCGCCGCCACAAGCCGGACATGGCGCTGGCCAACCAGCTCAACATGGACGTCTTCGTGCCGGCGCTGGTGTTCGCCGCGCTGGCCGGCAAGTCCTTCGACCTGCTGGGTTACCAGGCGCTGGCCCTCGGCGGCATCGCCGTCGTGCTCGGCTCGGGGCTCGCCGCCTGGCCGCTGGCGCGCCTGCTGAGGGTCGACGCGAAGACCTTCCTGCCGCCGATGATGTTCAACAACTCCGGCAACATGGGCCTGCCGCTGGCGGTGCTGGCCTTCGGCGAGGCGGCGCTGCCGGCGGCGGTGGTGCTGTTCCTGGTGGAGAATCTGCTGCATTTTTCGCTCGGCGCCTGGATGCTGGATCGCCGCGCCCGGCTCATCACCTTGTGGCGCATGCCGATGATGCTCGCCGCGCTGGCCGGCCTGGCGATGAGCCTGTCCGGCATCGCGCTGTGGCCGCCGTTGCTGACCGCCATCCGCATGCTCGGCGACATCTCCATTCCGCTGCTGCTGTTCACGCTCGGCGTGCGCCTGGCCGGCGCGTCGTTCCATGCCTGGGGGATCGGTTTGGCCGGCGCCGTGGCACGCCCGGTGCTGGGCATGCTGATCGCTTGGGGCGCCGGCCGGGCGCTGGGCCTGTCGACGGAGCATCAGGCCATGCTGCTGGTGTTCGGCGCGCTGCCGCCGGCGGTGCTCAACTACGTTTTCGCCGAGCGCTATGCCCAGGAGCCGGACAAGGTGGCCTCGATCGTCATGGTCGGCAACGTCGCCGCCCTGCTCTTCATCCCGGTCGCCCTGGCGATCGCGTTCTGAGCACGCCCTAGTTTTTCACCGGCTTCTTCATCAGCTTGCGCTGCAGGGTGCGGCGGTGCATCTTCAGCGCCCGCGCGGTCGAGGAGATGTTGCCGTCGTGCTCCTTCAGCACGCGCTGGATGTGCTCCCACTCGAGGCGATCCACCGAAAGCGGTTCGCTGGGCGGGGCGCTGTCGGCCTGCGGCGCCGTCGCTTCGAAGGCGGCGAGGATGGCGTCCACGTCGGTCGGTTTGGCGAGGTAGTGGGTGGCGCCGAGCTTGATGGCCTCGACCGCCGTGGCGATGCTGGCGTAGCCGGTCAGCACGACGATGCGGCAGCCGGGGTTGGCGGCGAGCAGCGGCCCGATCAGCGTGAGGCCGGAGGTGCCGGCGAGGTTGAGGTCGAGCACGGCGCGTGCCGGACGTGCCGTGGCCATCCGCGCCAGGGCTTCTTCCGCGTCCTGCGCGCCGGCGGCCTCGAAGCCGCGGCCCTTCAATGCCCGGACGAGGACGCGGTTGAAGGCGGGATCGTCATCGATGACGAGGATTTGCAGCGCTTCGCTCATGCCTTGCCTGCCCGAATTTTTTCCAAGGGAAGCTCGATGCGGGTGACGGCGCCGCCGCCTTCGCGGCTGGCCAGCGCGATGCGGCCGCCGAGCCGCTCCACCGCGGCGTGGGCGAGGAACAGGCCGATGCCGGTGCCCTCGGCCCGCGTCGTGACGAAGGCGCGCCCGGCGGCAAGCAGCACCTTCTCGTCGAAGCCCGGCCCGCGGTCGCGGATGTCGACGCGCAGGCGCTCCGCGCTCCACTCCGCCTCGATCTCGATGCGGCCGTCGCCGGCGTCGGCGGCGTTGTTGAAGAGGTTGAGCAGGGCCTGCTCGAGCGTCGCCTCGCCCGCCACCCGCACCGCCGCCGTGCCGTGGAGACTGACTTTTGCCTCGGCGTGCGGCCGCAGCCGGCGCCAGCGGGCGACGACCTGCTCCAGCCAGTGTTCGAGGCCGATCGCCGCCCCGCCCTCGGCGCGCGTCTGGCCGGCGCGCGCGGCCAGTCCGGTGATGATGCCCTTGCAGTGGTCGACCTGCTCGCGCAGCAGGGAGAGATCCTCCTTCATGGCGGGGCTCAGGCCCGCATCGCGGGACAGTTCGCCGGCGAGGATGGCCATGGTGGCGAGCGGCGTGCCCAGCTCGTGGGCGGCGCCGGCGGCGAGGCTGCCCAGCGCGACGACGCGCTCGTTGCGCAGCGCCTCCTCGCGCGCCGCGGCCAGTTCCCGGTCGCGGCCGCGGATGGCGGCCGCCAGGCGCATGACGAACCAGGCGATGAGGGCGGCGGAGGCGACGAAGATCAGCCACATGCCGGCCAGGTGCAGGCGGGTGGCCCGCTCGGCGTCGTCCACCGGCAGCGGCACGTTCCAGAACACCAGCAGGGAGTAGGCCGCCACGCCCAGCGCGACGATGCCCCAGACGAAGCGGCCGGGCAGCACCACCGCGGCGATGGCGATCGTCGGCAGGTAGAGCGAGACGAGGGGGTTGGCGGCGCCGCCGCTGAAGAACAGCAGCAGCGTCAGCGCCGTGATGTCCACGCAGAGCTGGGCGAACAGTTCGCCGCCGGTCACGGCGCCGTCCCGCGCCAAGCGCCGATGCGCGAGGAGATTGAATCCGGCGAGCAGGGCGACGATGGCCAGCATCGGCGCCAGCGGCAGCGCGATGCCGAACAGCGGCGCCGCCGCGACGATCAGCGCCAGCTCGCCGGCCAGGGCGATCCAGCGCATCAGGATCAGGCGTTGCAGGGCGTCGTTGCCTTCCTCGGCTTGGGTCGTCGTCAGGGTCATCCGCGGCGATTCTAGCCGATGCCGGAGCGGCATCGTGCGGCAATTTGTCGCAGAGGCGCGCCGGGCATGCCCGGCGGCAAGCAGGGGTAAAATGGATTCGATTGATACCCACCCTTCGGAGGCAACCACAATGCGCAAGACCCTACTGGCACTCTCCCTCATGCTCTTCGGCGCGACAGCGCTGGCGGACGTCGTCGTCAAGGAGGCCTGGGTGCGCGGCACCACGCCGGCGCAGAAGGCCACCGGCGCCTTCATGGAGATCACCAGCAGCGAAGCCGCTGCGCTCGTCTCGGCCAGCAGCCCGGTGGCCGGCGTGGTCGAGATCCACACCATGAAGATGGAGGACGGCGTGATGAAGATGCGTGCCATCCCGAAGCTCGACCTGCCCGCCGGCAAGGGCGTGAAACTGGCCCCGGGCGGCAACCACGTCATGCTGATGGACCTCAGGCAGCAGATGAAAAAGGGCGACGTCGTGCCCATCACGCTGAAGATCGAAGGCAAGGACAAGCAGGTGCAGACCGTCGAGATCAAGGCCGAGGTGCGCGACCTCGCCGCACCGGCGACGATGGAGCACGGCCACAAGCATTGAGCGCCTGTCCGGCTTCGGCCGGCTGCCGCCTCGAGGGATCGCTCCGCGCGCCGGGCGGTACCTCGACCGCCGAGTCCGCATGACGCCGTTTCGCACGATCCGGCTCGACCGGCTTGCCGGCATCGCCGCGGTGCTCGCCCTGCACGCGGTGGCGCTCCACGGTCTGTGGAGCCATCGCATCCAGGTGATGCCGGACGAGGTGGTGACGCTGTTCGTGGACACCATCACGCCGCCGAAGGAGGAATCGCCGCAGCCAGCGCCGCAGCCGCCCCGCCCGAAAAAGCCGCGTCCGGCGGAAACGCCGCGGCAGCTGGCCGCCCCCGCGCCGGCGCCGTCGCCGGTGGAAAGCGTGGCGCCGCCGCCCTCGCCGGCGCCCGCCGTCGAGGCGCCGCCGGCCAGGCCGGCCGGCCCGGTCACGCTCGGCATCGAGCTGGCGCTGTCCTGCCCGGAGCGCAGCGCGCCGGTCTACCCGTCGCTGTCGCGCCGCCTCGGCGAAGAAGGCAAGGTGGTGCTGCGCGTCGAACTCGACGAACAAGGCGGCGTCGCCGCGGCGCGCGTGGCCGCTTCCAGCGGCTATGCGCGTCTCGACGAGGCGGCGCTCGCCGCCGTCAAGGCCTGGCGCTGCACGCCGGCGCGGCGCGACGGCCAGCCGGTGCGCGCCGTGGCCATGCAGCCATTCATGTTCGTGCTGCAGTAAGAATCGCCGTGCCGCGCTGACTGACTTTTTCGCATCGAGAATTGGCCATGAACGAAAGCCTCGGCTTTGCCCATTTCCTGTCGCAGACCGATGCCGTCGGGCGCAGCGTGCTGTGCCTGCTGCTCGCCCTCTCTGTGGCGAGCTGGTACCTGGTCCTGACCAAGGGGCTGGCGAACCTGCTCGCCGGCCGCCGCGCGGCGGCCTTCCTGGGGCAGTTCTGGGACGCCGCCTCGCTCGACGAGGTCAGCACGATGCTGGCGCAGCGGCCGCTCGACAACGCCTTCGCCGCACTGGCGCAGCAGGCGATCGGCGCCGCCGACGGCAGCCGGCCGGCCCTGCAGCGCCTCGCCGCCGCCGGCGGAGCGGACGAATTCCTCACGCGCGTGCTGAGAAACGGCATCGACCAGGAGGCGGCGCGCGTCGAGCACGGCCTGACGCTGATGGCCTCGGCCGGCTCGGCGGCGCCCTATGTCGGCCTGTTCGGCACGGTGTGGGGCATCTATCACGCTCTGGTGCAGATCGGCATGAGCGGGCAGGGCACGCTGGACAAGGTGGCCGGCCCGGTCGGCGAGGCGCTGATCATGACGGCGCTCGGACTGGCGGTGGCGATTCCGGCGGTGCTCGCCTACAACGCCTTCAACCGGCGCAACCGCATCTGGCTGGCGAAGCTGGATGCCTTCGCTCACGACTTGTATGCGCTGATGACCGTCGGCGCCAAGGCCAACAGCTCGGCCGGCGAGGTGCGTCAGTTGCGCGCCGTCGCGCCGCGCTGAGGGAGGGACGAGCCATGGCAATCGGAAGCTTCGACGGGCGCGGCCAGCAGGCGCCGATGGCGGAGATCAACGTGGTGCCGCTGGTGGACGTCATGCTGGTGCTGCTGGTGATCTTCATCGTCACCGCGCCGCTGCTCACCCACTCGGTGAAGATCGACCTGCCGAAGGCCTCGAGCAGCCCGAACCTGACGCGGTCCGTGCACGTCCAGCTCGGCATTCGCGAGGACGGCAGTCTGCACTGGAACGGCGCGGCGGTGGAGATGCAGGAACTCGAGTCGCACTTCTCGGCGGCGGCGATGCAGGAACCGCAGCCCGAGCTGCACATCCGCGCCGACCGTCTGGTCCCCTACGAGCGCGTGGCGCAGGTGATGAGCAAGGCGGCCAAGGCGGGGCTGGTGCGCATCGGCTTCGTCACCGACCCGACGCAACGCTAGCGGCGCGACGCGATTCCACGAGGGAGTACACCGCCGGCACCACCACCAGCGTCAACAGCGTCGAGGAGATCATCCCGCCGATGACGGCGATCGACAGGGGCTGGTTGGTCTCGCTGCCGGCGCCCAGCCCGAGCGCCGCCGGCAAGAGGGCGAGGATGATCGTCGCCGAGGTCATCAGCACCGGCCGCATGCGGATCGGACAGGCATCGCGCAGCGCGGCGTCCACCGCCATGCCCCCGCCGCGCCGCTGGTTGGTGAGGTCCACCAGCAGGATCGAGTTCTTCGCCACCAGGCCGATCAGCAGCACCAAGCCGATCATCGAGTAGATGTTGAGCGTCTGGCCGAACAGCCACAGCGCGGCCACGCCGCCGATGATGGCGAGCGGCTGCGCCAGCATGACGATCAGCGGCTGCAGGAAGGAATTGAACTGGCTGGCGAGCACCATGTAGAGCAGCACCAGCGCCAGCGCGAAGGCGAACGCCATGTACTTCACCGTCTTGCCGAACTCCTCGGCCTGGCCGATGAACTTCACCGCGTAGCCGGGCGGCAGGATCTGCTGCGCCGCCTCGCGCACCTTGACGACGGCTTCGCCGAGCGGGATGGTCGGCGAGGCGAAGAAGGTGGCGGAATACTGCAGGTCGAAGCGGCCGATCACCGCCGGGCCGAGCTGCTCCCTGAAGCTGGCGACGGAATCCAGCCGCACCAGCTTGCCGTCCTTCGCGCGCAGGAAGATCTTCGACATGTCCGAGGGCTGGGTGAACTCGCCTTCGCGTCCCTTGACGCGGATGTCGTAGCGCTGGCCGTCGCCCGGCTCGTCGTTGAACTTGGCGATGTCGATGCCGCCGGTGAGCATGTTGACGGCCAATGCGACGTCCTGCGAAGTCAGGTTGGCCGCCGCGATGCGCGTGCGGTCGGGCTGGAAGATGAGCTGGGGCAGGTCGAGCTGCAAATCGGTGTCGAGGCGGCCGATGCCGGGCTCGGCGGCGAGCCGGCCCTGCAACTCGCGCGTCAGTCGCCCGACCTCCTGCAGGCTCTCGCCGACCAGCACGAACTGCAGCGGTTCGCCGCGCTGGCCCTGCACCAGCGGATAGGGCGCGGCGAAGGCGCGCGCGCCCGGGATGGTCGCCAGTTCCTGGCGGACGAGCGGAATGATTTCCTGCTGCTTCACCGTGCGCTCCTCGCGCGGCGCCATGCGCACCACCACCGTGCCTTGGTTCACCTGGCCGGCGCTGCCGAGGCCGATGAGGGCGAACTCGGTGACGATTTCCTTGTGGCGGTTGAGGATCTCTTCGACCATGCGCAGGCGCGAGTCCGTGTACTCGATGCTCGAGCCGAGCGGCGTGCGCAGGTAGACGAGGAAGCGGCCCTCGTCCTGCTCCGGCGCGAAGCCCTTGCCGATGCTGGCGAACGGCAGCCAGCTCGCCGCCAGCGTCGCCAGCGTCAGCGCCACCACCTTCCAGCGGTGGCGCAGCGCGCGGTCGAGCAGGTTGCGGTAGAGATTGTCCAGCCCCTCGAAGAAGCGGTCGAGCCGGTGGTAGAGCGCGCCGTGCTGCTTCTCCACCTTCAGGTAGCGCGAACAGAGCATCGGCGTCAGGGTCAGCGAGACGAACAGCGAGACCAGCACGCCGAAGGTGACGACCACGGCGAAGGAGCGGAAGAACTGGCCGATGATGCCGCTCATGAAGATCACCGGGGCGAAGATCGACACCAGCGACAGGGTGGCGGCGATGACGGCGAAGACCACCTCGTTGGCGCCGTTGATGGCGGCGGAGACCGGGTCGGGATCGAGCTCCTCGCGGTGGCGGAAGATGTTCTCCAGCACGACGATGGCGTCGTCCACCACCACGCCGATCAGCAGCAGCAACGCCAGCATGGTGAGCGAGTTGAGGGTGAAGCCGAAGAAGTAGATGACGGCGATGGCGCCCATCAGCGAGACCGGGATGGCCAGCGAGATGATCAGGGTCGAGCGCACCGAGCGCAGGAAGAACCACACCACCAGGGCCGCCAGCAGCGTGCCCTCGACCAGGTGCTCCTTCAGAGAGTTGACGATCTCCAGGATGAACACCGCGTCGTTGGAGACGACGGTGAGGGACATGCCCGGCGGCAGCTGCGGCCGGATCTCGTTCTCCAGGCGCGCCTTCACCCGCTCGACGGTCTCGACGGTGTTGGTGTTGGCGATCTTGACGATGCCGAGGCCGACGGTGGTCTCGCCGTTGAAGCGCGCCAGCTGGCGGTTGTCGGTGAGCCCGTCCTCCACCTCGGCGATGTCCTTCAGGCGGATCGGCGACTTGTCCTTGTAGCCGACGATCATCTGCGCCAGGTCGTCGAGGCGGTGGAATTCGAGGTCGAGCTTGACCAGGCTTTCGGTGGTCTTGCCGACGACGAAGCCGCCGGCGAGCTGGAGGTGTTCCCTGGCGAAGGCCTCGTTGATGTCCTGCGCCGTGACGGCGAAGGCGGCCATGCGGTCGGGCCGCAGGTTGACGCGGAGGGTGCGGTCGCGCCGTCCGCCGATGCGCACCTCGCCGACGCCGTCGATGGTCTCCAGCTTCTTCTTGACGACGTTGATGGCGTACTGGTTGAGCTGCTGCTGGGTGCGGTCGCCCTGCAGCGCCATCCAGAAGATCGGCTGGGCGTTGGTCTCCACCTTCGCCACCACCGGCGGGTCGACGTCCTTGGGCAGGCGGCGCAGCACCTGATTCACCTTCGCCTGCACCTCGTTGAAGGCGACGTCGATCTTCTTCTCGAGGCCGAAGGTGATGTTGATCACCGAGATGCCGGGCGAGGAGGTGGACTGGATGTGCTCGATGCCGGGCACGCTGTTCACCGAGGTTTCCAGCAGGTTGGTGATGCTGGCGTCGACGATGTCCGGGTTGGCCCCCTTCAGCGCGGTGGTGATGGAGACGACCGGGAATTCGATGTAGGGCAGCCGGTCCATGCCGATGCGCTGGTAGCTGATGATGCCGAACAGCACCAGCACGCCGCTGAGCATCCACGCCAGGACGTGGCGCTTGATGGAAAGCTCGGGCAGGGTCATTTCTTCGCTTCGGGTCGGGCGGCGGCGCCGTGCTGCGGGGACTGACTTTCCGGCGGCCCTCCCGGTGCGGGGGCCTTGCCCTGCTCCTTCACCGTGACGGCCGCGTTGTGCGTGAGGAAGCCGGCGCCGTCGAGCGCGACGGTGGTGCCGGCCGGCAGGCCCTTGGAGATTTCCACCATGCCGGCGCGCTTGGCGCCGACCTCGACGACATGCTGGGTCGCCTTGCCGTCGGCGATGGCATAGACCACCTTGCCGGCCGGCCGCAGCACGACGCTCTGCTCCGGCACCAGCACGGCGTCGTCGCGCTGGGCGACCACCACTGCGGCGTTGACGGTGCCGCCGGGGCGGAAGCCGTCCATATTGTCGATGTCCACGATGACGTCGAGTGCGCGGCCGGATTCCGAGACGCTGGGCTTGATCTCGCTGACGGTGCCGCGGAATTCCTTGCCCGGCAGCAGCGGGGAAGCGAGGATCGCGGCCTGTCCCCGCTGCAGGCGGGCAGCCGCGGACTCGGGGAAGGGCAGGTGGGCGCGCAGGCGGCGCGAGGACACCAGCTGGAACAGGGGGTCGCCGACCTTGACGTAGTCGCCGAGCGAGGCGACCTGTGTCTCGATGACGCCGTCGAAAGGGGCGACGACGCGCGCCTTGCCCTGGCTGCGCCGGCTCATGTCGCCGCGGGCGCGGGCGGCGGCCAGCTGTTCGCGCAGCGCGTCGCGCTGGGCGCGGGCGTCGTCCGCGGCGTTCTTCGAGATGAAGCCCTTTTGCACCAGTTGCTGTTGCCGCTCGACGACGCGCTCCTGCTGCGCCAGCAGGGCTTCGGTGCGCTTGCGTTCGGCCTCGTCGGCGCGGTTCTGCAGGGCGAAATCCGTGTCGTCGATGACGGCCAGCAGTTCGCCCTTGCGGACCGCCTGGCCGGCGCCGGCCAGCACCCGGATCACCTTGCCTGCCACCTCGGCGCCGATCTTCGGATCGATCACCGCTTCCAGGCTGCCAAGCGTCTCCTCGGTGATTTCCATTGCGCCCGCCTTGGCTTGGGTAACGGTGACCAGGGTGGGCGGCGGACCGGAGGGTTTTTTCTCCTCGGTTTTTTGGCAGGCCGCCAGCACGAGGGCGGCGGCAAGAATCGCGAATTGGCTTCTAGGCATGAGCTTCCGTCGATGGCTGAGCGCGGTCGATCACGGCAGGATCCGCTCGCCGGCGAAGAGTTGCTCGATCCGCTCGCGCTCGCGCACGAGATGGAGCCGGTCGCCGTCGACCATGATTTCCGCGGCGCGCGGCCGCGAATTGTAATTCGAGCTCATCGCCATGCCATAGGCGCCGGCCGACATGATCGCCAGCAGGTCGCCCGCGGCGACCGCCAGCGAACGACCGTGGCCCAGGAAGTCGCCGGATTCGCAGACGGGCCCGACGACTTCATATTCCGCCGTTTCGCCGCTGCCTTGGCGCACCGGTAGGATGTCGTGCCAGGCGTCGTACAGCGCGGGCCGCATCAGGTCGTTCATGGCGGCATCGATGACGGCGAAATTCCTCTCCTCGCCGTGCTTGAGGTGCTCGACACGGGCGAGCAGGAGGCCGGCGTTGCCGACCAGCGCGCGGCCCGGCTCGAAGAGCACCTTTTCCCGGCGGCCGGTGAGTTGCGCCAGGATCGGCGCCAGGTACTCGGCGACGGACGGCGGCGTTTCGTCGCGATAGCGGATGCCGATGCCGCCGCCCAGATCGAGATGCCGCAGGACAATGCCCTCGGCGGCGAGGCGGTCGGCGAGCACGAGGATCTTGCCGGCCGCCTCGGCCGCCGGCGCCGGATCGAGCAGCTGCGAGCCGATGTGGCAGGCGATGCCGGCAATCTCGAGGTGCGGCAATCTGCGGGCGCGCCGGTACAGTTCAAGCGCCTCGGTGTAGGCGACGCCGAACTTGTTGTGGCGCAGGCCGGTGGAAATGTAGGGGTGGGTCTTGGGGTCGACGTCGGGGTTGACGCGCAGGGCAATCGGCGCCCGCTTGCCGGCCCGGCCGGCGATCTCGCTGAGTCGCTCCAGTTCGGCGGCGGACTCGACATTGAAGCAGAAGATGCCCTTGTCGAGGGCCATGCGTATCTCGTCGACCGTCTTGCCGACGCCCGAGAACACCACTCTGGCGGGATCGCCGCCGGCGGCGACGACGCGCGCCAGCTCGCCCCCGGATACGATGTCGAAGCCGGCGCCGGCGCGGGCGAACAGGTTCAGGATGGCGAGGTTCGAGTTGGCCTTGACGGCGTAGCAGACCATCGCATTGCGGCCGGCCAGCGCCTGGCGGAATTCTTCGAAGCGCGACTGCAGCGCCGCGCGCGAGTAGACGTAGCAGGGCGTGCCGTAGGCCGCGGCGATCTGCGGCAGGGGCACGTCCTCGGCACAGAGGGTGCCGTCGCGGTAGGCAAAGGGATTCATTGCGCGGGGGCGCTGCCGGCTTTGCTATCATTGGCCGGCGGTGTTTGGGGTGATGGCTGCGCGGCGCCGGCCGGTGCCGGCCTGGGGGGAAGCGTCAGCCCGGTCCGGGTGCCGCAGGCGCCCAGAAGCAGAACAGCGAGAAGGATTCCGAGAATGCGCATGATGCCCGCAAAAATCGTGATGTTAGCAGAAGGCATGTAATGGAAGAAACCGAGTTCAACGCCTTGGCCGAAGCCGCCCTGTCGAGAATCGAGCAGGCCCTGGATGCCTGCGATGCAGGCCTCGATTACGAGCCGCAACCCGGCGGCGTGCTGGAGATCGAATTTGGCGACGGCAGCAAGATCATCATCAACCGTCATGCCGCCGCACGCGAGATCTGGGTGGCGGCCCGTTCGGGCGGCTTTCATTTCCGCCATGATAACGGCCGCTGGGTCGGAACGCGCGACGGCGTCGAACTGTTCGATGCACTTGGCAGACTGGCTTCGGAACAGGCCGGCGAGCGAATCGTGCTGGCCTGATCAACCCGACGTGCTCTGCGGCGGCAGGGTCATCCGGATGGGCGATTCGGGATCCGTCTCGCTTGGCGGGGGGGGCAGGCTTTCCCGGTAGATCAGCTCCGTTCCCTTGCCGCCCGATTCCGCCGCACCCTCGGCGGGCGTCTTGACCGTCACCAAACCCTCCGGTGTCGCCATGAAGGATTCGGGCACGTTTTTCAGGGCTTTCTCCATGAAGCCGATCCAGATCGGCAGGGCGGCGAAGCCGCCGGTTTCACCGTTGCCCAGTTTCTTCGGCTGGTCGAAACCGATCCAGGCGATGCCGACGAGGGACGGCTGGTAGCCGCAGAACCAGGCGTCGACGAAATCGTTGGTGGTGCCGGTCTTGCCGGCGAGGTCGCCGCGCTTGAGCTGGAGCGCCCGCGTCGCCGTGCCGCGTCGCACGACGTCGTGCAGCATGCTGTCCATCAGATAGGCGTTGCGCGGGTCGATCACGCGCAGGTTTTCGTCGCCGGCGACGACCGGCTGGGCTTCGGCCAGGACGCCGCCCTTGTCATCGAGGATCTGCTTCACGACATAGGGCTGGATGCGATAGCCGCCGTTGGCGAGCACGGCATAGCCGGCCAGCTGCTGCCAGGGCGTGACGCTGCCGGCGCCGAGGGCCATCGTCAGGTAGGGCGGATGCTTGTCGGCATCGTAGCCGAAGCGGGTGACGTAATCCTGGGCATACTGGGTGCCGATCGACTTCAGGATGCGGATCGACACCAGGTTCTTCGACTTCGCCAGGCCGGTGCGCAGGGTCATCGGTCCTTCGTACTTGCCGTCGTAGTTTTTCGGCTCCCAGGCCTGGCTGCCGGTCTCGGCCGCGGAAACCACCAGCGGCTCGTCGGGAATGACGCTGGCCGGAGTGAAGCCCTTTTCGAGGGCGGCGGAGTAAATGAAGGGTTTGAAGCTGGAGCCGGGTTGGCGCCACGCCTGGGTGACATGGTTGAATTTGTTGCGGTTGAAGTCGAAGCCGCCGACGAGGGCGCGGATGGCCCCATCGATCGGGCTGGCGGCGACGAAGGCGGCCTCGACCTCCGGCAATTGCACGATCTGCCAATTGCCCTTCTCGTCCTTCTGCACGTAGATAATGGCGCCGCGCCGCAGGCGCTTGTTGGCGGGCGCCTTCTCGTCGAGCATGCGCTGGGCGAATTTCAGGCCGTCGCCGGAAATCTGCACGATTTCGCCGCCGCGCCGATAGGCCTTCACCGACTTGGGCGATGCATCGAGAATGACGGCCGCCAGGATATCGTCCGAGTCGGGCTCTTCCTGGAGCGCCTCCTCGAGGGTTTCGTCGGAGGCGCTGCCGGGTTGGCCGAGATCGGCATACTCCCTGGCGCCCCGGTAACCGTGCCGCTTGTCGTAATCGATCACGCCGCGCCTCAGGCTGGCATAGGCGGCCTCCTGGTCCGGCTTGAGAATGGTCGTGACGACGCGCAGGCCGCGCGTGTAGGTCTCCTCGCGGAAGCGCTCGAAGACCATTTGCCGGGCCATTTCCGCGACGTAATCGGCCCGCACCGCAAACTCGTTGACGTCGCGCTTGATGTGCAGGTCCTGCTTTTGCGCCTCGGCGAATTGCGCGTCCGTGATGGAGCCCAGATCGAGCATCCGGCGCAGGACATAGGACTGGCGCAACTTGGCGCGCTTGGGATTGACGACGGGATTGAAGCTGGAGGGGGCCTTGGGCAGGCCGGCCAGCATGGCGGCCTCCGCCAGGCTGATGTTCTTCAGCGGCTTGCCGTAATAGATCTGCGATGCCGCGGCAAAGCCGTAGGCGCGCTGGCCGAGGTAGATCTGATTGATGTAGATCTCAAGTATCTCGTCCTTGGAAAGATTGTTCTCGATCTTGAAGGCGAGCAGCGCCTCGTAAACTTTGCGCGTCAGCGTCTTTTCGCTGGAGAGAAAGAAGTTGCGCGCCACCTGCATGGTGATGGTGCTGGCGCCCTGGCTTTTGCCGCCGCTGGTGAAGTTGGCGTAGGCGGCGCGCAGCACGCCCAGGGTGTCCACGCCGGGATGCTGGTAGAAACGCTCGTCCTCCGCGGCCAGTATCGCCTGCTTCATGATCTGCGGCACTTCCTGGATGCGCACCAGTGCGCGGCGCTCCTCTCCGAACTCCCCGATCAGATAACCATCCGCCGTATAAACGCGCAACGGGATCTTCGGCTGGTAATCGGTCAACACCTCGAGGGAGGGAAGTTGAGGGTAGGCCAGAATGACGATGATGGCCGCCAAGGCAAGGCCCATCAGGGCAAGGCCAGCCAAAAACAGGATTGGACAAGCGATCCAGCGCAGTGCGTTGGGCAAGTGAGGACTCGGTGCAGGACGAAAGCGCGCAATTATATGCTTCGTGCGCTACAAGTTGATTGTGCAGGGAAATTTCATGTCGTATTGCGCGTTGCCTGCAGACCCGAAGCGATGATATATTTTCTGCAGAATCAATAGGTTAAATAGGTCGCCGAAGGCGGTGGCGGGCTTGTCGTGGAAAGGCGACAGAGCTACGGAAAAAAAACTTTACACGAGCCATAGTTGTTGCTAGGATTTAATGTAAATTATCTGTATTGCTCCTAACTAACGAAAATTCAAAAGGATTTTTCTTGCAGATAGATCTCTCCATATTCAACCCGAAGGCGCGGCCGTTGCTTGGGCTGGACATCAGCTCGTCATCGATCAAGATGGTCGAACTGGCGGAGGTGTCGAAAGGAAGCTATCGCATCGAGCGCTATGCGATTGAGAGTCTGCCGCGCGACGCCGTGGTGGATGGCAACATTGCCAATCTCGAAACGGTGGCCGAGGCGGTCAAGCGGGCCTGGAAACGCATGGGTACGTCGACCCGGTTTGTAGCCATGGCACTGCCCGCGGCGGCAGTCATCACGAAGAAAATCATCGTGACTGCCGGCCAGCGCGAGCGTGAACTCGAGTTGCAGGTCGAATCGGAGGCAAACCAGTACATCCCCTTCGCGCTGGACGAGGTGAACCTGGATTTTCAGGTGGTCGGTCCGGCGCCCAGCAGTCCCGAAGAATCCGAGGTGCTGATTGCCGCCTCGCGCAAGGAGAAGGTGGAAGACCGTGTTGCCGTGGCCGAGGCGGCGGGATTGAAGCCCATGGTCATGGACGTGGAGTCCTATGCCGCGCAGGCAGCCTTCGAACTGGTCGAAAGTCAGTTCCCGGAAGGCGGCAAGAACCAGACGATCGCGCTGGTCGACATCGGCGCGAATGTCATGAACGTCACCATCCTGCGCAACGATCAGCCGGTGTATACGCGTGAGCAGGCATTTGGCGGCAACCAGCTGACGCAGGACATCGTGCGCCAGTACGGCATGAACCAGGAAGAGGCCGAAGCCGCCAAGCGGACCGGCAATCTCCCCGAGAATTTCGAGTCCGATCTGTTGCGGCCATTCCTCGACAACCTGGCCCTGGAGGTTTCGCGGGCGCTCCAGTTTTTCTTTACCTCGACGCAGTACAACCAGGTCGACCACATCGTTCTGGCGGGAGGCTGCGCCGTGATTCCCGGCGTGGATGAGGCCGTGTCGGGGCGCACCCAGATCAGCACGGTCGTCGCCAATCCCTTTGCCAACATGGCGCTGTCCCAGCGCATCCGTCCGAAGAACCTTGCCACGGATGCGCCGTCCCTGCTGGTCGCCTGCGGCCTGGCGTTGCGGAGGTTCGATCAGTGATCCGCATCAATCTTCTGCCTCACCGCGAGGAAAAGCGCAAAGCCCTGCGCCAGCAATTTTATGCCCTGTCCGGCCTGATAGCGGTACTGGCGATTTTGATCGTCATTCTGGTGCATGGGGTGATTGCCGGCTACATCGGCCAGCAGGAGGGCAAGAACGAATTCCTGAAAAAGGAAATTGCCGCCCTGGACAAGGACATCGACGAAATCAAGCGCTTGAAGGAACAGACCAATGCGCTGCTCTCGCGCAAGGGCGTCATCGAGTCGCTGCAAGGCAGCCGCGCCGAGGCTGTACAGTTGTTCAACGAACTGGCGCGTCAAGTTCCCGCGGGCATTTACCTGAAATCGCTCAAGCAGACAGGCAACAAAATCAACATTTCCGGCTTCGCCCAATCGAATGCGCGGGTATCGACCCTGATGCGCAATCTCGAAGCTTCTCCGCTGCTCGAGCAACCTGACCTCATCGAGATCAAGGCCGTTACCGTGGGGAACAGGCGTTATGCGGAGTTCAATTTGAATGTCCTCGTTACACGGGCTACCTCCGCGGCCGACAAGAAGCCTGGACGATCGGCACCGCCGCCCAAGCAGGATAAAAAAGCATGAAGACGCCCAGCTTGCCCAAAATGCCGGCAATCCCCCAAATCGATTTCCGGGCGCTGACGGAAGACTTTAAAGCGCTTGATCCCAAGGATATTGGCGGATGGCCAGTATTGCCCCGCGTGGTAGTGCTACTCGGGCTGTTCGTTGTCCTGCTGGCAAGCGGATGGTGGTTCGACTGGAAATCCGAGATCGAGGAACTGGATGCCAAGCAGCAGCAGGAGACCAAGCTCAAGGACGAATATCTCGACAAGAAGAAGCAGGCGGTCAATCTGGAGGAATACCGCAAACAACTGGCCGAGATCGACAAGACGTTCGGAACTCTGCTCAAGCAACTGCCCAACAAGGCCGAAATGGAAGCTCTGCTTGTCGATATCAACCAGGCTGGCCTAGGACGAGGGCTGCAATTCGAGCTTTTCAAACCAGGCAGGGAAACATTCAGGGATTTCTATGCTGAACTGCCGATCACGCTGAAGGTGACGGGCAATTATCATGACTTGGGAGCGTTTTCTGCTGATGTAGCCAAATTGTCCCGCATTGTCTCACTGACCGATATTGCGGTTGCTCCAGATAAAGGGGGGCAACTGAAGATGGACGCCATCGCCATGACTTACCGGTATCTGGATGAAGAGGAACTGGCTGCTCAGCGCAGGGAAAAGGCGGCACAAGACAAGGCTAAAGGAGCCAAAAAATGAGGCAGGCGGCCATTATCGTCGTATGCATGGGGCTGGCTGCCTGCGGTGGGGAGGAGCATCAGGACTTGCGGGAATGGATGAAGGAGTCGACGAAGGACCTCAAGGGGAAAGTCCTTCCCTTGCCGCCCATGAAGAGCTTTCACACCGTTGCGTACGTGGCAGGCGATCAACCCGATCCGTTTGCTCCTTCCAAGATCGAGCCGGAGAGAAAGGCGGGTGCAGGAGGGGGCATAAAACCCGATCTCGACCGCCGCAAGGAACCTCTGGAATTCTTTCCTCTGGAGTCCCTGAAGATGGTTGGCACACTCATGAAGGGGAAAATGGTGCATGCTCTGATTCAAGCGGACAAGAACCTGCTACAGGTCAAGATCGGGAATTACGTGGGCCAGAACTTCGGCATCATTACGGACATCAAGGAAACCGAAGTGACATTGAAGGAGCTTATTCCCGATGCCTTGGGGGAATATTACGAGCGCACCAGCACATTGCATCTGCAAGAGCAGCAGGAGGTCAAGAAATGATTAAGACAATCATGCAATTTTCACGATGGCTCTTGCTGGCATTGCTTATGCTGTCGCATAGCGCCTGGGCGCAGATTACCATCGACTCGATCGGCATCAGCCAGCAGGGTGCTGACATCATCGTGAAACTGACCACCTCTCAGCCGTTGTCAGCTGTTCCGGCCAGTTTCAGTGTTGCCAATCCGCCACGTATTGCCTTCGATCTTCCCGGAGTCACCAACGCGTTGGGCGTGAACATGAAGACGGTTAGTGAGGGCGACCTGCGCAGCATTAATGTGGTGGAGGCCGGAAACCGCACCCGGGTCGTCCTGAATCTTAAGAAAAATCGTCAGTCGTCGGCCCGGATCGACGGTAAGAATGTATACATAACCCTGGAGGGGGCGACGGGTCAATCCACTTCGGCAGCCATCGAATCCGCTCCGCAACCTTTTGCGGAAGCCAAACCTTCCTCCGGGACTGCGACGAGCATCAAGGACATCAGTTTTCGCCGTGGCCAGGGGGGGGAAGGAAGGGTATTGGTCGATTTGTCGGACAGTAACGTGGGCATTGATATACGGCAGCTAGGCCCCAACCTGATCGTCGAATTCCAGAAGGCCGCATTGCCCGACGCCTTACGCCGCAAGCTGGACGTGAGCGATTTCGCAACTCCGATTACCGCCATCAGTACAACCTCACAAGGCGAAAGCGTGCGCATGGTCATTTCTCCCAAGGGGCAATGGGAGCACAACGCTTACCAAAGCGACAACCAGTTCGTGGTTGAGGTCAAGCAGGTGATCGACGATCCGAACAGGCTGGTGCAGGGCGGCCGCAAGGGATACCAAGGGGAAAGGCTATCACTCAATTTCCAGAACATTGATGTGCGGGCGGTGCTTCAGGTGATTGCCGATTTCACCGACTTCAATATCATCACCAGCGACACCGTGGGCGGCAATCTCACGCTGCGGCTCAAGGACGTGCCTTGGGATCAGGCGCTCGACATCATTCTGCAAGCCAAGGGGCTTGATAAGCGCAAGAATGGTAACGTCATCTGGATTGCCCCTCGGGACGAATTGGCTGCCAAGGAAAAGCTGATTCTCGAATCCCGTCAGCAGATTACTGACATCGAGCCCTTAGTGACGCAACCGTTCCAGTTGAATTACCACAAGGCAAAGGCGGTATTCGACTTTCTGAAAAACAAGGACCAGACCGTTTTGTCGAAGCGCGGTTCGGTGATCGTGGATGAGCGCACCAACAAGCTATTTGTGACCGACGCCCCTGCGCGGCTGGAAGATGTGCGTCAGCTGATAGCTGAGGTTGACGTTCCGGCGCGCCAGGTCATGATCGAGGCGCGCATCGTTGAGGCTGAGGACAATTTCACCAAGAACGTGGGTGCGCGGCTGGGTTTTCACGATCAGCCATTTGCCGGGCGGAAAACCATGCTCTTCCCGGGCGTTCGCTACGGCTTCGGCGGCGGCTTGGCGGACACCGGCTATCATACGGGCCAGGTCTCGACCACGCCAAATTTCATAACGGATTCGATGGGCGTCAACCTTCCCGCAACATCTATTGCCGGAAAACAGCCGGGCCAGTTTTCGTTTGTCCTGTTCAACAGCGCACAAACCCGCTTCCTGAACCTAGAAGTGAGCGCGCTGGAAGCGGATGGCAAGGGCAAGATCATTTCCAGCCCTCGTGTCGTCACGGCCGATCAGGTCGAAGCGCTGATCGAGCAGGGCGTGGAGATCCCCTACCAGCAGGCCACAAGTTCGGGAGCTACGAGCATTTCCTTCCGCAAGGCGAACCTGGCGCTGAAAGTCAAACCCCAAATCACGCCAGACGGGCGTGTCAACTTGAGCGTAGACATCAACAAGGATTCGCCGAACACCCAGATCGCCACCGGCGCCGGCGTCGCCATTGACACCAAGCACGTCAAGACGGAGGTGCTGGTCGAGAACGGAGGGACGGTGGTCATCGGCGGCATCTACACCCAGGACGAGCGAAACATCACGACGCGCGTGCCGGTGCTGGGCGATGTGCCCTACGTGGGTTTTCTCTTCAGGCACAACGAAAAAAAGGATAACAAGACCGAGCTGCTGGTCTTCATCACGCCGAAGATCATCAGCGAATCGCTCAGCATGCGCTGAGCGCGCCGCAAGGCAATCACGGGCCGGCCCAGCCGGCCCTTCTTTTTGCGGGAGTGCCCTCGCCTGATAAAATCCCCCGCGTGAGAACCTGCGGCAACATCTATCTGGTGGGCATGATGGGCGCGGGCAAGACGACGATCGGCCGGCACCTGGCCAGGCGCTTGAACAAGCGCTTTGTCGATTGCGACCATGAAATCGAGGCGCGCACCGGCGTGCGCATTCCCCTGATCTTCGAGATCGAAGGCGAGCCCGGCTTCAGGCGCCGCGAGTCCCGGGTGCTGCGGGAACTGAGCCGAGAGGAGGGCCTGGTGCTGGCGACCGGCGGCGGGGCCGTGCTGGATCCGGGCAACAGAAGCTGCCTGAGCGAGACCGGCCTGGTGGTTTATCTGTGCGCGTCGCCGGAAGCATTGTTCGCGCGGACGCAGTACGATCGCAATCGTCCGCTTTTGCAGGTGGAGAACCCCCTGGGGAAGATTCGCGAATTGCATGGCTTGCGCGACCCGCTCTATCGCGAGATCGCCGATATCGTGTTCGAGGGCGGCAGGCGCACCCCGCTGGCAGTGGCACGCCAACTGGAAGGGGAAATCCGGAAAATATGCGAACCTTGACCGTCGCGCTGGATGCGCGGAGCTATCCAATACATATCGGTGCCGGCCTGGTGGCCCGGGCAGACCTGCTGCTGGCGCATCTCAAGGCGCCCCTGGCGGCGATCGTCAGCAACGAAACCGTTGCGCCGCTCTATCTGACAGGCTTTGCCAGCGCCCTGCGCGACCAGGGCGTTCGTGTGACGGAAATCCTGCTGCCGGACGGCGAGGAGCACAAGAACTGGCAAACGCTCAACCGCATATTCGACGCGCTGCTGGAAAATCGCTGCGAGCGGGCGACGACGATCATTGCGCTGGGCGGCGGTGTCGTGGGCGACCTGGCCGGTTTTGCGGCAGCGACCTACCAGCGCGGCGTGCCCTTCATCCAGCTGCCGACCACGTTGCTGTCGCAGGTTGACTCCTCGGTCGGCGGCAAAACCGGCATCAATCATCCGCTCGGCAAGAACATGATCGGCGCCTTCTACCAGCCGCGCCTGGTGCTGGCCGACACCGACACCCTGAAAACCCTGCCGGAGCGGGAACTGTCCGCCGGACTGGCCGAGGTGATCAAGTACGGCCTGATCCGCGACCTGGCCTTCTTCGAGTGGCTGGAAGCGAACATGGAAAAGCTTCGGGCGCGAGACCCTGAGGCGCTGACGCATGCCATCGAATGCTCCTGCCGCAACAAGGCCGAGGTGGTGGCCGAAGATGAAACCGAGACGGGTGTGCGGGCCTTGCTCAACCTGGGGCATACTTTCGGCCACGCCATCGAGGCGGGTCTGGGATATGGGGAATGGTTGCATGGCGAAGCGGTCGCCGCCGGCATGGTGATGGCGGCGGAACTCTCGCGCCGCATCGGCTGGTTGAGCCAGGCCGACGTGGCGAGGACTGCGGCCTTGCTCAGGCGCGCCGGCCTGCCCGTGCGCGGCCCGGTGCTGGGCGCGGACCGCTATATGGCGCTGATGGCCCTGGACAAGAAGGTCGCTTCCGGCAAGCTGCGCCTGATCCTGCTCGAGGCGCTGGGCAAGGGGGTGATCCGCGACGATGCACCCGAAACGGAGGTTCGCGCCGCCATCGAGGCCTGTTGCCATGCCTGAGCTGGCCGCCTGTGCCGTCTCCGAGGCCAACTCCCGCGGTCGTCGCCATCCGGAGCCGACTCCTGCCGCGCGCAGCGAATATCAGCGCGACCGCGACCGCGTCGTCCATTCGACGGCGTTCCGACGCCTCGAGTACAAGACGCAGGTTTTCGTCAATCACGAAGGCGACCTGTTCCGCACCCGCCTGACGCACAGCATCGAAGTGGCACAGATCGCGCGCACCCTGGCGCGTGCCCTGCGCCTGAACGAGGACCTGGCCGAGGCCATCGCACTGGCCCATGATCTTGGCCACACGCCTTTCGGCCATGCCGGCCAGGATGCGCTGAACGCCTGCATGCGCGAGCACGGCGGCTTCGAGCACAACTTGCAGAGCCTGCGCACCGTCGACCTGCTGGAGGAGCGCTACGGCGCCTTCGACGGCCTCAACCTCACCTACGAGACGCGCGAGGGCATCCTCAAGCACTGTTCGCCGAAGAAGGCGCAGGAATTGGGCGAGCTGGGCCGGCGCTTCCTTGAGGGCCGACAGCCGTCGCTGGAAGCCCAGCTGTGCAATCTGGCGGACGAGATCGGCTACAACAACCATGATGTCGACGACGGCCTGCGCTCGGGACTGATCACCCTGGAGCAGCTCGACGAAGTCGGTATCTGGCGGCGCCATGTCGCCGAGGTGCGCGGCGCCTATCCGGGTATCGGCGGCCGGCGGCTGATCCATGAAACGGTGCGCCGCATGATCAATTCCCTGGCGGTCGATCTGATCGAAACGGCCCGGCTCAACATCGCCGCGGCGGGGGTAGTCACGCCCGAGGATGTTCGTGCCGCGCAGCCCCTGGCCGCTTTCAGCCAGGGCATGCATGCCGAGCACAAGGAACTGAAACATTTCCTGCGCATCAACCTCTACCAGCATTACCAGGTCCTGCGCATGACCAACAAGGCGCGCCGCATCGTCAGCGACCTGTTTGGCGCCTTCATGGACGACCCGCGACTGCTGCCGCCGCAGTACCAGCAGATGGCCCGGGGCGACAAGCCGCGGGCCATTGCCGACTACGTCGCGGGCATGACGGACAGGTACGCCATCCGCGAGCACCGCCGGCTGTTCGCCGTCGGGGAAATCTGACCGAAGCCGCCGCACACCATGACTACGCAATTTGCTCCGACCACCGGCCTGCCGGAACTCGATGCGGTGCTGTGCGGCGTGCAGAGCGGCGACAACATCGTCTGGCAGATCGAGTCGCTGGAGGATTATCTGGCCCTGGTCGCGCCCTATGCCGAAGCCGCCCGAACCAGTGGAAGACGACTGATCTATTTTCGCTTTGCCGACCATCCGGCATTGCTGGGCAATGCCGAGATCTATTACCTCAATGCGGAAGCCGGATTCGACACCTTTGTCGGCCAGGTCCATTCCGTCATCGAGGCGGCGGGGCGGGAAACCTACTACGTATTTGATTGCCTGTCCTATCTCGCCGACGCCTGGCTGTCGGATCGAAAGATGGGCAACTTCTTTCGCCTGACCTGCCCGCGCCTGTGGGATCTTGATACGGTCACCTATTTCGGCGTCTATCGCAATCGCCATGCGAAACCGGCCATGGGGGTGATCGCCAACACCACGCAGTTCATGATCGACGTCTTCCGCTGCCGCGAACGCCTCTATTTGCGTCCGATCAAGGTGCAGCACCGCTCGGCGGCCGCGATGAACCTGATTCATGCCTGGGAGGCGGCAGGCGGCTTTCGCCCGGTGCGGGACAGCGGCACGGTTGCCGAGATACTCGCCAACTCCCAGTGGCCCGGGCTGGAAGACATCCAGATCGCCAGCCACTGGCAGAAGCTGTTCGAGGCGGCAAAGCCGGTGGCGGCCGCACGTCGGGCCGGGTTTCCGGATCCGGCCGAGTGGGAGTGGTTCGCGCGTCTGAGCCGCCTGCTCTTCAGCGACGATCCGGCCATGTCTCGGCTGATCGACGAATACCTGACGCTTGACGACCTGTTGGCGGTGCGCAGCCGCATGATCGGCACCGGCACCATCGGCGGCAAGGCGCTGGGCATGCTGCTGGCGCGAGCGGTGTTGCGCCGTGATGCCCCTCAGCTCGATGCCCGCCTCGAGGCGCACGACTCTTTCTATATCGGCACCGACGTCTTCGATACTTTCCTGATCCACAACGACCTGTGGTGGATTCGCCACCGGCAGCGCGATCCGGCGACGTTCCTGGATGAAGTCGACGAGGCGCGCAAACGCATGCTGGCCGGCACGTTTTCGCCGGCGACCCTGCGCCAGTTCGAGGGCATGCTCGAGTATTTCGGGGAATGGCCGTTCATCGTGCGTTCCAGTTCGCGCCTTGAGGACCGCTACGGCAACGCTTTCGCCGGCCAGTACGACAGTGTCTTCTGTGCCAACCGCGGACCATGGGAGCGGCGCCTGAACGACCTGCTCGAGGCCGTCCGCCAGGTCTATGCCAGCACGATGAGCGAGCAGGCGCTGCGCTACCGGGAAAGGCGCGGCCTGCTGGGCGAGAACGAGCAGATGGCGGTGCTGATCATGCGCGTCTCCGGCACCGCCGGCGGACGCTACTTCCATCCGCATGCGGCCGGTGTCGGCCTCTCGGTGAATCCCTATCGATGGAACCCGCGCATCGACATGCAGGCGGGCGTGATCCGGCTCGTGGCCGGCCTGGGCACGCGGGCGGTGGATCGCAATGACGACGACTATACCCGCCTGGTGGCCCTGAATGCGCCCGAGTTGCGTCCCGAAACGAACTTTGGCGATATTGCACGCCATGCCCAGCGACGCATGGATGCCATCGACCTGAAGGAAAATCGGCTGGTCAGCGGCCCGTTTGCCGAGATGGTGCGCGACCATCCGGATTTCCCTTTCGACTTGTTCACGACCCGCGAGGATTCCGGCAAGCCCGCCTTTCTGACTTTCGATCGCCTGCTCGGCGAAACAGCTTTCGTTGAAGACTTGCGCGCCATGCTGGCGCAGCTGCAGGCAGCCTATCGTTACCCGGTAGAGATCGAGTTTGCCCTCAACTTCCTGACGGATGGCGGCTACCGGGTCAACCTGCTCCAGTGCCGGCCCCTGCAGGTACGCAGCCTGGAGGAAAGCGTCCGCATTGCAGCGGCCGAGGATGCGTCGCACCTGTTCGAGGCGCAAGGCGCGGTGATCGGACCGAGCCGGGTGATCCGGCCGGACCGGCTGATCTACGTCGTCCAATCCCGCTATGCCACCCTGCAGCAGGACAGCCGCCTGGACGTGGCCCGCCTGATCGGCGCCATCAATCGCGTCAGCGAAGGCCGTACGCTGGTGGTGCTCGGTCCCGGCCGCTGGGGCACGCGCGATCCCTGGCTGGGGGTGCCGGTGGTCTTCAATGAAATCAACCATGTCACGGCCCTCTGCGAGATCGTCGCCATGAACGACAACCTGATCCCCGATGTCTCGCTGGGCACCCACTTCCTCAATGAACTTATCGAGGCCGACATGCTCTACTTTGCCTTGTTTCCGACGCGGGGAGGCAATCGCATCGACGAAGCGGGCATTCTGGCCCGTCCCAATCGCCTCGGTGAACTGCTCCCCAACGCCCGGCAGTTCGAAAGCATCGTGCACGTGGTCGATTTCGAACCGGGCTCGATCACGCTGTATGCCGATGCCGAGAGCCAGCGGGTGATCATGACATCCGTTTGACTGAAACCGGTGATTGCGTGAACGCGGTCGCAGCGTTATAGTTTGCGCCCCTATTTGGCCCGGAATCGTGCTTTGGCGCATTCCCACCGGGCAGGCCTGTTCAATGCAACCGGGGATAACTCGAAAGGAAATAGAAGATGAAGTATAAGAACCTGTCCGATTTCATGGACCATGTCCGGGCGAGGGATCCGAATCAGCCCGAGTTCCTCCAGGCGGTGCAGGAGGTGATGGGCAGCCTGTGGGGTTTCATCAGCGCCAATCCGAAGTATGCCGACTCCGCGCTGCTCGAGCGCCTGGTCGAGCCCGAACGTGCCTTCCAGTTCCGCGTGGCCTGGGTCGACGACCATGGCCAGACGCAGGTCAATCGGGCGTTCCGCATCCAGCACAGTTCCGCCATCGGCCCGTTCAAGGGCGGCATGCGCTTCCACCCCTCGGTAAACCTGTCGATCCTGAAGTTCCTCGCCTTCGAGCAGACCTTCAAGAACGCGCTGACTACGCTGCCGATGGGCGGCGGCAAGGGCGGCTCCGACTTCGATCCGAAGGGCAAGAGCCGCAATGAGGTGATGCGCTTCTGCCAGGCGCTGATGGTCGAACTCTACCGCCATCTCGGCCCGGACACCGACGTGCCGGCCGGCGACATCGGCGTCGGCGGCCGCGAAGTCGGCTTCATGGCCGGCATGATGAAGAAGCTGTCCAACAACGCCGCCTGCGTGTTCACCGGCAAGGGCCTGTCCTTCGGCGGCAGCCTGATTCGCCCCGAAGCCACCGGCTACGGCCTCGTCTATTTCGTGCAGGACATGCTGGCGCGCAAGAAGATGTCCTTCGACGGCTTGCGCGTGTCGGTGTCCGGCTCGGGCAACGTCTCGCAGTACGCCATCGAAAAGGTGCTGGAGCTCGGCGGCAAGGTGGTGACCTGCTCCGATTCGCAGGGCACGGTCATCGACGAAGCCGGTTTCACCCGCGAGAAGCTCGATGCCCTGATGGACATCAAGAACAACCATTATGGCCGCGTTGCCGAGTACGCCGAGCGTTTCAAGCTCAAGTTCGTGCCCGGCCAGAAGCCCTGGGGCGTGCCGGTGGACATCGCGTTGCCTTGTGCGACGCAGAACGAGCTCGACGGCGAGGATGCGAAAGTCCTGGTCAAGAACGGCGCCAAGTGCGTCGCCGAAGGGGCCAACATGCCTTCCAACCTCGATGCCGTGCATGTCTTCCTCGATGCCAAAATCATGTATGGTCCGGGCAAGGCCGCCAATGCCGGCGGCGTGGCGACCTCAGGCCTTGAAATGACCCAGAACGCCATGCGCCTGCCCTGGGAACGCAACGAAGTCGATGACCGCCTGCGCATAATCATGACCGACATCCATAACAACTGCGTGCGCTATGGCGAAAAGGACGGCTTCGTCAATTACGTCGATGGCGCCAACATCGCCGGCTTCGTCAAGGTGGCCGACGCCATGACGGCGCAGGGCACCTATTGACGGGCTCCTGTCCCGGGCCGGGCAGCCCGGGGCAGGGCAATCTTGAAGGCGGGGACGTTTCTGGGTATATTTATCAGTCCGCCCGAAAGGTTCCAGGGAAGCCGGTGCATCTGATCGAGCACCGGCTTTTTTTGGCCTTGGCCCGCATGCCGATCCGGCATGGGCAGGGCGACCCGGCCGACCCGCCGGTGTTGTCGAGGAAACTGACATGGAGCGCCCCCAGCAAGAAGGTCTCTACGACCCTAGCAACGAGCACGACGCCTGCGGCGTCGGCTTCGTGGTCAACATCAAGAATCGCAAGAGCCACGCCATTGTCGAGCAAGGCCTGCAGATACTGAAGAATCTCGAGCATCGCGGCGCCACCGGCTACGACCCGCTCCTCGGTGACGGCGCCGGCATCCTGATCCAGATCCCCGGCGCTTTTTTCCGCGAGGAAATGGCCAAGCAGGGCATCTCGCTGCCGCCGGCCGGGGAGTACGGCGTCGGCATGATCTTTCTGCCGCGCAATTCGGAGAGCCGGCGCACCTGCGAGGCGGCCATCGAGCGCACGGTGCGCTACGAGGGCCAGACACTGCTGGGCTGGCGCGACGTGCCATGCGACAACGCCGGGCTGGCCCAGGCCGCGAAGGATTGCGAGCCGGTGATCCGCCAGGTCTTCATCGGCCGCGGCGCCGGTCTGCGCGACCAGGACGCCTTCGAGCGCAAACTCTACGTCATCCGCAAGGAAGCGGGCCATCGCGTCCAGGCCTTGAAGCTTCCCGACGGCAAGATGTTCTACGTGCCGTCGCTGTCCACGCGCACGCTGGTCTACAAGGGGATGCTGCTCGCCGACCAGGTCGGCCAATATTTCCTCGACCTGCAGGATCCGCGCATGGTTTCGGCGCTGGCGCTGGTGCACCAGCGTTTCTCGACCAACACCTTCCCGACCTGGGATCTGGCCCATCCGTTCCGCATGATCGCCCACAACGGCGAGATCAACACCCTGCGCGGCAATGTGAACTGGATTCGTGCGAGAGAGAACGACATTTCCTCGCCGCTCTTCGGCGAGGACCTGGAGAAGATCTGGCCGCTGATCTACGACGGTCAGTCGGATTCGGCCAGCTTCGACAATGCCCTGGAACTCCTGGTGATGGGCGGCTACAGCCTGGCCCACGCCATGATGCTGCTGATTCCGGAAGCCTGGGCCGGCAATCCGCTGATGGACGAGGATCGCCGTGCCTTCTACGAATACCACATGGCGCTGATGGAGCCGTGGGACGGCCCGGCGGCGGTGGCATTCACCGACGGCCGCCAGATCGGCGCCACGCTCGACCGCAACGGACTGCGCCCGGCGCGCTACCTGGTGACAGACGACGACCTGGTGGTGATGGCCTCCGAGATCGGCGTGCTGCCGATACCCGAAGAGCGCATCGTCAAGAAATGGCGCCTGCAGCCGGGCAGGATGCTGCTGATCGATCTCGAAGAGGGGCGCATCGTCGACGACGAGGAGGTCAAGCACGCCCTGGCGCAGAGCAAGCCCTATCGCGCCTGGCTGGAGCGTTCACGCCACTACGTGGACGAACTGCCGGAAGTCGCGTCGCCGGACCGGCTGTCCGTGCCGCTGCTCGACCTGCAGCAGGCCTTCGGCTACACCCAGGAGGACCTCAAGTTCATCCTCGAGCCGATGGCGACGAACGGGGAGGAGGCGACCGGCTCGATGGGCAACGATGCCGCGCTGCCGGTGCTGTCGAACCGCAACAAGCCGCTGTTCAGCTACTTCAAGCAGCTGTTCGCCCAGGTGACCAACCCGCCGATCGATCCGATCCGCGAGGAAATCGTCATGTCGCTGATCTCTTTGGTCAGCCCCAACCCGAACCTGCTGAAGATCGACGAAACCGAGCCGACGCCGCGCCTCGAAGTCAAACAGCCGATCCTCGCGCCGGAGACCATGGCCAAGCTGAAGCGCATCGCCGAGCTCACCGGGAACGTCTTCCGCTCCAAGGTGATCGACATCGCGACGAGTGCCGACGAGGGCCCAGTGGGCCTCAGCCGCGCCCTCTACCAGGTGTGCGTTTCGGCCGAACGCGCCGTCGGCCAGGGCAGCAACGTCATCATCCTGTCCGATCGTGGCGTCGATGCCGGTCGTGCGGCGATCCCGTCGCTGCTGGCCTGCTCCGCCGTGCACCAGTACCTGGTCAAGGCCGGCCTGCGCACCGCCTGCAGCCTGATCGTCGAGACCGGCGATGCCCGCGAGGTGCACCATTTCGCCCTGCTCGCCGGCTACGGCGCCGAGGCCATCCATCCCTGGCTCGCCTTCGCCAGCATCGACGCGCTTGCGCCGACGCTGCCCGGCCAGCCGTCCGCCGCCGAGTGCCACAAGCGCTACATCAAGGCCATCGGCAAGGGGCTGATGAAGGTGATGTCGAAGATGGGCATCTCCACCTACCAGTCCTACTGCGGTTCGCAGATCTTCGAGGCGGTGGGCCTGTCCTCCGAGTTCGTCTCCCGCTATTTCTCGGGCACGCCGACGCGCATCGAGGGCATCGGCCTGAAGGAAGTCGCCCTGGAGGCGCTCAACACGCACGCCGCCGCCTTCGGCAACGACCCGGTGCTGGCGAACATGCTCGACATCGGCGGCGAATACGCCTTCCGCGTGCGCGGCGAGGAGCACATGTGGACGCCGGATTCGATTGCCAAGCTGCAGCATGCGACACGCTCCGGCAAGTACGAGACCTACAAGGAATACGCCAGGATCATCAACGACCAGACGAAGCGCCACATGACGCTGCGCGGCCTGTTCGAGATCCAGCCGGCCGGCGCCCCCGTGCCGCTGGCGGAGGTCGAGCCGGCCAAGGAGATCGTCAAGCGCTTCGCCACCGGCGCCATGTCGCTCGGTTCGATCTCGACGGAGGCGCACAGCACCCTCGCCATCGCCATGAATCGCATCGGCGGCAAGTCGAACACCGGCGAGGGCGGGGAGGATCCGCGCCGCTTCCGCAAGGCCGGCAAGGGCGAGACGGTGGCAGGCGTCATCGGCGACGGCCGCATCGAGCGCGACATCCCGCTGCAGGAGGGCGACTCGCTGCGCTCGGCCATCAAGCAGGTCGCCTCGGGCCGCTTCGGCGTCACCACCGAGTATCTGGCCAACGCCGACCAGATCCAGATCAAGATGGCGCAAGGGGCCAAGCCCGGCGAGGGCGGCCAGCTGCCCGGCCACAAGGTTTCCGACTACATCGGCTTCCTGCGCCACTCGGTGCCGGGCGTCGGCCTGATTTCACCGCCGCCGCATCACGACATCTATTCGATCGAGGACCTGGCGCAGCTGATTCACGACCTGAAGAACGCCAATCCGCAGGCGTCGATCTCCGTCAAGCTGGTGTCCGAGACGGGCGTCGGCACGGTCGCTGCAGGCGTCGCCAAGGCCAAGGCCGACCATGTGGTCATCGCCGGCCATGACGGCGGCACCGGTGCCAGCCCGATCTCCTCGATCAAGCACGCCGGCACGCCCTGGGAGCTGGGCCTTGCCGAAACGCAGCAGACATTGGTGCTCAACCGCCTGCGCGGCCGCATCCGCGTGCAGGCGGATGGCCAGATGAAGACCGGCCGCGACGTGCTGATCGGCGCGCTGCTCGGCGCCGACGAGTTCGGCTTCGCCACCGCGCCCTTGGTGGTGGAAGGCTGCATCATGATGCGCAAGTGCCACCTCAACACCTGCCCGGTGGGCGTGGCCACGCAGGACCCAGTGCTGCGGCAGCGCTTCACCGGTCAGCCCGAGCATGTGGTCAACTACTTCTTCTTCGTTGCCGAGGAAGTGCGCGAGTTGATGGCGCAGATGGGCGTGCGCAGCTTCGACGAGCTGATCGGCCGCTCCGACCTCCTCGACATGCGCGAAGGCATCGACCACTGGAAGGCGCGCGGCCTCGATTTCTCCCGCGTCTTCCACATGCCCGAGGTGCCCGCCGAGGTGGCGCGCCGCCATTGCGAGACGCAGGACCACAACCTTGCCAGGGCGCTCGACCACGAGCTGATCGCCAAGGCGAAGCCGGCGTTCGAGAAGGGCAAGAAAGTCAGCTTCGAGGTTCCGGTGAGGAACCGCAATCGCACGGTCGGCACCATGCTCTCGCATGAGGTCGCCACCCGATATGGCCACGCCGGACTGCCGGACGACACCCTCCGCATCCGCCTGACCGGCACCGCCGGCCAGAGCTTCGGCGCCTTCCTGGCGCGCGGCATCACCCTGGAGCTGACGGGCGAGGCCAACGACTATGTCGGCAAGGGCCTGTGCGGCGGCCGCATCGTCGTCAAGCCGCCCAAGGCGTTCCGCGGCAAACCCTGCGAGAACATCATCGTCGGCAACACCGTCCTCTACGGCGCCATCGAGGGCGAGGCGTTCTTCCGCGGCGTTGCCGGCGAGCGCTTCTGCGTGCGCAACTCCGGCGCCACGGCCGTCGTCGAGGGCACCGGCGATCACGGCTGCGAATACATGACCGGCGGCACCGTCGTCGTGCTGGGCCGGACGGGGCGCAACTTCGCCGCCGGCATGTCGGGCGGCATCGCCTACGTGCTCGACGAGGACGAGTCCTTCGCCAGGCGCTGCAACCTGTCGATGGTGAAGCTGGAAAAGGTCCTGCCCGCCCCCGAGCAGGCCGGCGACGGCATGCGCCACCGCGACAGCGCCGACGAGACCCTGCTGAAGGAGCTGATCGAGCGCCACCTGGCGGAAACCGACAGCGAAATGGCGCGGCGCGTGCTGTCCGACTGGCCGCGCTTCCGCGCCAGGTTCGTCAAGGTGTTTCCGAACGAATATCGCCGCGCCCTGCAGGAAATGTCGAAGCACGCGGCACCGTCAAAAGAGGCCGCGTGATGGGCAAGCCAACCGGATTTCTGGAATTCGAGCGCCTGTCCGAGGCCTACGAGCCGATCGACAAGCGGCTCAAGCACTACCATGAGTTCGTCGCCCGGCTGACCGACGCCGACGCCAAGGTGCAGGGCGCGCGCTGCATGGACTGCGGCATCCCGTTCTGCAACAACGGCTGCCCGGTCAACAACAACATTCCCGACTTTAACGATGCGGTGTACCGGGGCAACTGGCGCGAGGCGATCGAAATCCTCCACTCGACCAACAATTTTCCGGAAATGACCGGCCGCATCTGCCCGGCGCCCTGCGAGGCGGCCTGCACGCTGGGCATCAACGCCGAGCCGGTCGGCATCAAGTCGCTCGAACGCGCCATCATCGACAAGGCCGGCGAGAACGGCTGGGTGGTGCCGCAACCGCCGGCGAAGAAGACCGGCCGCAAGGTTGCCGTCGTCGGTTCCGGCCCCGCCGGCCTCGCCTGTGCCCAGCAACTGGCGCGCGCCGGCCACGACGTCACGGTGTTCGAGAAGAACGACCGGATCGGCGGGCTGCTGCGCTACGGCATTCCCGACTTCAAGCTGGACAAGCGCCTGATCGACTGGCGCATGGCGCAGATCCAGGAAGAGGGCGTCACCTTCCGCACGCGCACCCTGATCGGCTCCGAATTGCCCAAGGGCGTTGCCAGTGACGCCGTGCGGCGGATCGACCCGAAGGAACTCATGAAGGGCTTCGACGCCGTCGTGCTGGCCGGCGGCTCCGAAACGCCGCGCGATCTGCCGATTCCCGGCCGCGACCTGGAAGGCGTCCATTTCGCGCTGGAGTTCCTGATCCCGCAGAACCGCGAAGTGGCGGGCGGCCGCAAGAACGTCATCAACGCCGCCGGCAGGCACGTGGTGGTCATCGGCGGCGGCGACACCGGCTCCGACTGCGTCGGCACCTCCAACCGCCAGGGCGCCGCCTCGGTCACCCAGTTCGAGCTGCTGCCGCGTCCGCCCGAGCAGGAGAACAAGCCGCTGGTCTGGCCCTACTGGCCGATCAAGCTGCGCACCTCCTCCTCGCACCACGAGGGCTGCTCGCGCGACTGGTCCGTCGCCACCAAGGCCTTCGTCGGCGGAGAGGGCAAAGAGCGGGGCAAGCTGCGGGCGCTGAAGTGCGTGCGCCTCGAGTGGAAGGACGGCAAGATGAGCGAAATTCCCGGCAGCGAGTTCACGGTCAAGGCCGACCTCGTCTTCCTGGCGATGGGTTTCGTTTCCCCGGTGGGCGGCGTGCTCGATGCTTTCGGCGTGGCGAAGGACGCCCGCGGCAATGCGCAGGCGGCCACCGACGGCGCGGGCTGCTACCAGACCAGCGTCGACAAGGTCTTCGCCGCCGGCGACATGCGCCGCGGCCAGTCGCTGGTTGTGTGGGCGATCCGCGAGGGCCGTCAATGTGCCCGTGCGGTCGATGAATTCCTGATGGGAACGTCAACCCTGCCGCGCTGAGCTGCATTTCGCAGACCATACCAGGCCAGGGCGGCTGCGGCCGCCCTTGCTTTTCCGGGCATCCACGGGCTGCGTGTTAAAATTTCCCATCGACATCCGGATTCCTGCGTCATGAACGTCGTCATCCTCGCCGCCGGCCAGGGCAAGCGCATGCGCTCAGACCGGCCCAAGGTGCTGCACCCTCTGGGCGGCCGTCCCCTGCTGGCGCACGTGCTGGACACGGCGCGGGAACTGGGCGCGAAGAGGATCTGCGTCGTCTACGGTCACGGCGGCGAGGTCGTGCGTGAAGCGCTCGATGCCGCGGACATCACCTGGGTGAAGCAGGAGCCCCAGCTTGGCACCGGCCACGCCGTCCTGCAGACACTGACTTTCCTCGACGATGGCGTTCACACTCTGGTGCTCTACGGCGATGTGCCCCTGATTGGCGCGCCCACCCTGAGCCGCCTCATCGAAGCGGCCGGCAGCGGGCTCGGCGTGCTGACCGAAGAGCTTGAAAATCCGGGCGGCTATGGCCGCATCGTGCGCGACGGCGACGGCAACGTCCTGCGCATCGTCGAGGAGCGCGACGCTTCCGACGACGAACGCGCCATCGGCGAGATCAACACCGGCTTCATCGCCGCGCCGACGGCGGCGCTCCGGCGCTGGCTGCCGGCGCTGGGCAACGACAACGCGCAAGGCGAGTACTACCTGACCGACATCGTCCGGCTGGCGATCGGCGAGGGCATGCCGGTGGCGACCGCCCAGCCCGACGAGGCCTGGGAAGTGCTCGGCGTAAACAGCAAGGTGCAGCTGGCCGAACTGGAGCGCATTCACCAGTACCGCAATGCGCTGCTGCTGATGGAGCAGGGCGTGACGCTGCTCGATCCGGATCGCATCGACGTGCGCGGCGAGCTCGACTGCGGCCGCGACGTGACGATCGACGTGAACTGCGTCTTCGAGGGACGCGTCGTGCTCGGCGACGGCGTCGAGGTCGGCGCCCACTGCGTGCTGAAGAACGCCGTCATCGGCGCCGGCACGCGCATCGCACCCTTCAGCCATCTCGAAGAGGCCGAAGCCGGCCGCGGCTGCAGCATCGGCCCCTACGCCCGCCTGCGCCCCGGCACGAAACTGGGCGAGGACGTGCACATCGGCAACTTCGTCGAGGTGAAGAACAGCACCGTGGCCGACAAGTCGAAGGCCAACCACCTCGCCTACGTCGGCGACGCCACGGTGGGCAGGAACGTCAACGTCGGCGCCGGCACCATCACCTGCAACTACGACGGCGCCAACAAGCACCGCACGGTGATCGAGGACGACGTCTTCATCGGCTCCGACACGCAGCTGGTGGCGCCGGTCACCGTCGGCCGCGGCGCCACGCTCGGCGCCGGCACCACGCTGACCGAGGACGCGCCGCCCGACAAGCTGACCATCACGCGAGTGAAACAGCTCACCGTGCCGGGCTGGAAACGCCCAATGAAAAAGAAATAACCATGTGCGGCATCGTTGCCGCGGTCGCCGACCGCAACATCGTCCCGATCCTGATCGAAGGCCTGCGCAAGCTCGAATACCGCGGATACGACTCGGCCGGCCTCGCCGTCCATAACGGGGGCATGCATCGCCTGCGCGCCGTCGGCCGCGTGGCCGAACTCGCGACGCGCGCCGAGGGACTGTCGGCCGGCACCGGCATCGCCCACACGCGCTGGGCCACCCACGGCGTGCCTTCCGAGCGCAATGCCCACCCGCACGTCTCCGGCGGCCTAGCCGTCGTGCACAACGGCATCATCGAGAACTACGCCGAGATCAAGGCCCGCCTGGCCGGCCTCGGCTACGTCTTCACTTCGGAGACCGACACCGAGGTCATCGCCCACCTCATCGAGCACAAGCTGAAGTCGCAGGCCGACCTGCTCGCGGCGGTGCGCGCCGCCTGCGCCGAACTGGTCGGCGCCTACGCCATCGCCGTGCTCTCCGAAAAGGAACCGCAGCGCGTCGTCGTCGCGCGCCACGGCGCCCCCCTGCTGCTGGGACTTGGGGAGGACGGCCACTATGCCGCCTCGGATACCGCGGCGCTGCTGCAGGTGACGCGCACCCTGATCTACCTCGAGGACGGCGACATCGCCGAGATCGCCCGCGGCGGCGTGCGCATCGTGCGCGCCGACGGCTCGCCCGTCGAGCGGCCGAGCCACGAGAGCACCCTCGACGCCGACGCCGTCGAGCTGGGGCACTACCGCCACTACATGCAGAAGGAGATCTTCGAGCAGCCGCAGGCCTTGGCCAATACGCTGGAGATGATCGGCACGGCGCAGTCGGTGGCGCCGCAGCTGTTCGGCGCCGGCGCCGAGGAAATGCTGCGCGATGCCAAGAGCGTGCTGATCCTCGCCTGCGGCACCAGCTTCCATGCCGGCCTGACGGCGCGCTACTGGATCGAGCAGCTGGCGGGACTCCCCTGCAGCGTGGAGATCGCCAGCGAGTACCGCTACCGCGCCTCGGTGCCGAACCCGGAGGCGCTGGTGGTGGCCATCTCGCAGTCCGGCGAGACGGCCGATACCCTGGCGGCGCTCAAGCACGCCCGTGTGCTCGGCCAGTCGCGCACCCTGGCGCTGTGCAACGTGCCCGAGTCGGCCATCGTGCGCGAGGCGGCGTTGAAGTTCCTCACCCGCGCCGGCCCGGAGATCGGCGTGGCGTCGACCAAGGCCTTCACCACCCAGCTCGCCGCCCTGTTCCTGCTGGCGGTGACACTGGCCAGGGTGAACGGACGCATCGATGCACGCGAGGAAGCCGCGCACCTCACGGCGATGCGCCACCTGCCGCTGGCGGTGGGCCGCGTGCTGGAACTGGAAAAGGACATTGCCGCCTGGGCCAAAGCTTTCGCCGGCAAGCAGCACGCCCTGTTCCTCGGCCGCGGCCTGCACTACCCGATCGCCCTCGAGGGCGCGTTGAAGCTGAAGGAAATCTCCTACATCCATGCCGAGGCCTATCCGGCCGGCGAGCTCAAGCACGGTCCGCTGGCGCTGGTCGACAAGGACATGCCGGTGATTGCCGTGGCACCCAACGACGCGCTGCTGGAAAAGCTCAAGTCCAACCTGCAGGAAGTGCGCGCCCGCGGCGGCGAGCTGTTCGTCTTCGCCGACGCCGGCAGCGAGATCGCCGAGTCGGAAGGCGTTCGCATCATCCGCATGCCCGAGCATTACGGCCTGCTCTCGCCCGTGCTGCACGTCGTGCCGCTGCAGCTGCTCGCCTACCATGCCGCCCTGGTGAAGGGCACGGACGTCGACAAGCCGCGCAACCTTGCCAAGTCCGTGACGGTGGAGTAACTTGGCCGGGAACTTAGGCGGCAAAGCCGGGTCTTTCGGGACGTTGCCGCGATTTTTAGGGATGCCTGATTTGCGCAAGTTCATCGCCCTGCTGTTCGCCGTCTTGCTGCCGCTGCAGACGCTGGCCTCGATGGCCATGCCCTTGCAGGTCGCGGCGCAGGCGGCTGTCCCGCAGGATGCGCATTGCCCCGGCCACGCCGGGGACGCAACGCACGATCAGCCTGTCCCCAACAATCTCGTCTGCGAGCAATGCGGCATCTGCCACCTGGCGTGCGCCGGCATGCTGCCGTCGGCGGAAGCCACCCCCGCCGGCATGGCCGTGAGCCACGCCTTCGCGGCCGTGGCCGAGCTGCAACCGGTCTCCCACACCCCGGAAGAACCCAACCCCCCGCCTGTCGCCACCCGCTCCTGAGAGCGGGCGCGCATTTCGTACCCCATCCGGCCTGCCGGCGCCGCCGCGCCGGCCTCCGACGCGCTTCCCGCATCTGTCCGCGTACGGACAGCAGCGGCGTGCGCCGTATCGATGAAGCAAGGAGCAACATGTATGAAGAGCTGGTTTGCCGCACTGGCCATCTTGGCCGCGGCCGGAGCGTCGGCTGCAGAACCACTGCCTGAAGTGGTGATGTACAAGGATCCCAACTGTGGCTGCTGCGGCGCCTGGGCGGAACGTCTCGAAGCGGAGGGCTTCCGCGTGAAGACGGTTCCTACCACCGACATGGCGTCGGTGAAGAAGCGCTTCGCCGTGCCGCAGCGACTGACTTCCTGCCACACCGCCAAGGTCGGCAACTACGTCATCGAGGGCCATGTGCCCGCTTCCGCCATCAAGCGCCTGCTGCGCGAGAAGCCGGCGGTGGCCGGCCTCTCGGTGCCCGGCATGCCGGCGGGCTCGCCGGGCATGGAAGTGCCGGGCAGGCGCGATCCCTACGATGTCGTGACGTTCGACAAGGGCGGCAGGTCCGCCGTCTATGAAAGCCATCGCTGAGCCATTTTTCAAGGAGACTCGCATGAAGAAACTGATTGCTTCCGCGCTGCTGCTGGCAGCCGTTCCGTTCGCCGCCCTCGCCGCCGACGAGGTGCCGGGCAAGGGCGTCGTCAAGAAAGTCGATGCCGCCGCCGGCGTCGTCAAGTTGGCCCACGCGCCGATTCCCGCCATCAAATGGCCGGCGATGACCATGGACATGAAGGTGCAGGACGCCAGGGCGCTGGCGAACATCAAGCCGGAGCAGAAGGTGAACTTCTTCCTCGTCAAGGGCGCCGACGGCCAGTACGTCATTTCGCGCATCGAGGCGGCGAAGTGATTTTTCCGCGGGAGGCGCGATGCGACGACACACGCTGAAGGCATTGGCGTTCGGCGCCGGCCTCTGGGCCGGTGTGGCGGCAGCGCAAGCCCCCGGCGCGCGCGTCGAGGAACTGCTCGAGCTGGCGCGGCGGCAGAACCCCGAGTTGGCGGCGATGGGCTTCGAGGCCGAGGCAGCGCGCGAGCGCGTGCAGCCGGCCGGGGCGCTGCCCGACCCGATGGGGCGGATCGAGCTGCGCGACCCCGGCAACCAGATGGGCAACGGCGACTTCAACCTGCTGCCGGCGCGCGTCGGTAGCACCAAGTACACCGTCACCCAGACCATCCCGCTGTGGGGCAAGCGCGACCTGAAACGCGAAGTGGCCGAGGCCGACGCGACGCAGGCGCTGGCGCGTCGCAGCGGCACCTGGGCCGAACTGGCGGCGAAGGTGAAGGCGGCCTTCGCCCAGTACTACCTCGTTGGCCAGAGCCTGAAGATCACGCAGGAGCTGCTGCGCCTGGCCGGCAGCCTCGAGCAGCTGGCCCAGGCGCGCTACGCCGACGGCCTGGTGCCGCAGCAGGACGTGGTGCGCGCCCAGGTCGAGCGCACGGCGCTGAGGAGCGAACTGCTGGTGATGGAGACCGAGCACCACCACGCCGCGGCACGATTGAACGCCCTGCTGCGCCGGCCGCCGGCCGCGCCGCTGGCGGAGCCGCAGGCGCTGCGTCCGCTCCCCGCCCCGGCCAGGCTCGATTACGCCGCGCTGGAGGCGCGCCTGCTCGCCGCCAACCCGCAGCTCGCCGCGCAGGACGCGCAGGTCGCCGCCGCCGAGAAGAACCGCGAACTGGTGACGAAGAACCGCTATCCCGACCTCACCGTCGGCGTCTCGCCGATCCAGACGCGCAACCGCGTCACCGAGTGGGAGCTGATGTTCGAGGTGAACATCCCGCTGCAGCAGGAGAGCCGCCGCTCGCAGGAGCGCGAGGCGGCGGCGATGGCCTCGGCGGCGCGCGCGCGCAAGGACGCGGCATTGAACCAGATATCGGCCGAGCTGGCGGAGAGCCTTTCCGCGCTGGACGCCGCGCGGCGCCTCGAAAACCTCGTCGCCACGGCGCTGCTGCCGCAGGCGGACCTGGCTTTCCAGGCGGCGCTGGCCGGCTACGAGACCGGCCGGCTCGATTTCGCCACGCTGCTGGAGGCGCAGCGCCAGTTGCGCAAGGCGAAGCTCGACCGGCTCAAGGCGCAGGCCGAGGCGCAGCTGAGGCTGGCCGAAATCGAAAAACTGCTGGGAGAAGAACTGTGACCAAGGAATCGACGATCGCCGTCGCTGTGGTGGTAGCGGCCGCGCTCGGGCTCGGCTACTGGCTGGGTGGCCGCGGCGGGCATGAAGCAACGGCGCCCCAGGCAGCAGTCGCCAAGGCGGAGCGCAAGCTGCGCTACTACCGCAACCCGATGGGCCTGCCCGACACCTCTGCCTCGCCGAAGAAGGATCCGATGGGCATGGACTACATTCCGGTGTACGAAGGCGAGGAGGCCGCCGAGTCCGGCAGCGGCATCGTGGTGAGCACGGAGAAGGTGCAGAAGCTCGGCGTGCGCACCGAGGCCGCGGCGCTGCGCGAACTGTCGCGCGAGCTGCGCGCCGTGGCCCGCATCGAGGTCGACGAGCGGCGCCTGCACGCCATGGCGCCGAAGTTCGAGGGCTGGATCGAACGCCTGCACGTGAATGCCACCGGCCAGCCGGTCGGCCGCGGCCAGGCGCTCGCCGAGGTCTACAGCCCGGAGCTGGTCTCGGTGCAGAAGGAATACGCCATCGCCGCCCGCGGCGAGCAGTCGCTCATGGACGCCGGCGCGGAAGCGCAGGCCGGCATGAAGCAGCTGGCCGACTCGAGCCTGGCGCGCCTGCGCAACTGGGACATTTCCGACGAGCAGATCGCGCGCCTGCGCGAGTCGGGCGAGGCGCGCCGCACGCTGACGCTGCGCGCGCCGGCGGCGGGCGTCGTCCTGGAGAAGAAGGCGGTGGCCGGCATGCGCTTCATGCCGGGCGAGGCGCTCTACCAGATCGCCGATCTCTCTTCGGTGTGGGCGATCGCCGACGTCTTCGAGCAGGACATCGGCGGCGTGCGTGCCGGCCAGAAGGCGCGGCTGCGCGTCGACGCTTACCCCGACAGGGTGTTCGAGGGCACGGTGACCTACGTTTATCCGACGCTGAAGGCGGAGACGCGCAGCGTGCCGGTGCGGGTCGAACTGGCGAATCCGGGCGGGCTGCTCAAGCCGGCGATGTTCGCCACGCTCGAATTGGCGCCGGCGGGCGGCGCCAAGGTGCTGGCGCTGCCGACCTCGGCGGTGATCGACAGCGGCGTGCGCCGCGTGGTGCTGGTGCAACCGGGAGGTGACAAAAATGCGGGAAGGTTCGAGCCGCGCGAGGTGAAGCTCGGCGTGCGCGCCGGCGACTACGTCGAGGTGCGCGAAGGCGTCAAGGAGGGCGAGGCGGTGGTGGTCGCCGCCAACTTCCTCATCGACGCCGAGAGCAACCTGAAGGCGGCCCTCGGCGGATTGGGCGGCTCAGGCAAAGTCAGTCCCGGCGAGACGGCCAAGGTGGAAAAGCCGGCCTCGCACAAGGCCGACGGCGTCCTCAAAGCCGTCGACGCAACCGCCGGCACGGTAAGCGTCAGCCACGAGCCCGTCGCCAGCCTCGGCTGGCCGGCGATGACCATGGACTTCGTGCTGGCCAATCCTTCGCTCGTGGCGAAGCTGCAGCCGGGCAGCCCGATCGCCTTCGAGTTCGTCGAGCGCAAGCCGGGCGAGTGGGTGATCGTCAAGCTCGAAGCCAGGGGCGCGGCGCGGCCGAACGCGCACGGAGGGCATTGACGTGCTGGCTGCGGTCATCGACTGGTCGGCGCGCAACCGCTTCCTCGTCCTGCTCGGCACGCTGTTCATCGTGCTGGCCGGCGTCGTTGCGGTGCTGCGCACGCCGATCGACGCCCTGCCGGACCTCTCCGACGTGCAGGTCATCGTCTACACCGAGGTCCCCGGCCAGGCGCCGCAGGTGGTGGAGGACCAGGTCACCTATCCGCTCACCAGCGCCATGCTCTCGGTGCCGAAGTCGAAAGTGGTGCGCGGCTTTTCCTTCTTCGGCGCCTCTTTCGTCTACATCCTCTTCGAGGACGGCACCGACATCTACTGGGCGCGCTCGCGCGTGCTGGAGTACCTCAACTTCGCTTCCGGCCGCATGCCGAAGGGCGTGACCCCGCAGATCGGCCCGGACGCCACCGGCGTCGGCTGGGTCTACCAGTACGCCCTGCTGGCGAAGGACAAGACGCTGGCCGAGCTGCGCTCGATCCAGGACTGGTTCCTGCGCTACCAGCTGACCAAGGCGCACGGCGTCGCCGAAGTCGCCTCCATCGGCGGCTTCGTGCAGACCTACCAGGTGACGGTCGATCCGGTGAGGCTGCGCGCCTACGGCATCCCGCTGATGAAGGTGGCCCAGGCCATCCGCGATTCCAACCGCGACGTCGGCGGCCGCGCGATCGAGATGGCCGAGACGGAGTACATGGTGCGCGGCCGCGGCTACCTGCGCGGGCGGGAGGACATCGAACAGCTGGTGGTCAAGGCAGAGAAGGGCACACCGGTGCTGGTGCGCGACATCGCCCGCGTCGAGCTGGTGCCCGACGAGCGGCGCGGCCTGACCGAACTCAACGGCGAGGGCGAGGTGGTCTCCGGCATCGCCATGGCGCGCTACGGCCAGAACGCGCTCGAGGTGATCCATAACGTCAAGGCGAAGATCGCCGAGGTTTCCTCCGGACTGCCTGAAGGCGTGACGGTGGAGACCGTCTACGACCGCGCCGACCTGATCCACCGCGCCATCGACACCCTGAAGCGCACGCTGGCCGAGGAGGCGCTCATCGTCGCGCTGGTCTGCATCGTCTTCCTGCTGCACGTGAGGAGCGCCCTGGTCGCCATCCTCATGCTGCCGGTCGGGGTGCTGGTCGCCTTCATCGCCATGCGCGCGCTCGGCATGAATTCCAACCTGATGAGCCTCGGCGGCATCGCCATCGCCATCGGCGCCATGATCGACGCGGCCATCGTCATGATCGAGAATGCGCACAAGCATCTGGAGCGGCTGAAGGAGGGAGAGTCCCGCACCGAAGCGATGATCGCGGCGTGCAAGGAGGTGGGGCCGGCGCTGTTCTTCTCGCTACTCATCATCACCGTCTCCTTCCTGCCGGTGTTCACGCTGGAGGCGCAGGAGGGTCGCCTGTTCGCGCCGCTGGCGTGGACCAAGACCTTCGCCATGGCCGGCGCCGCGCTGCTCTCGGTCACCCTGGTGCCGGTGCTGATGCTGCTGTTCATCCGCGGCCGCATCCTGCCCGAGGCGCGCAACCCGGTGAACCGCTTTCTCATCCGCGCCTACCGGCCGGTCATCGCCTGGGTGATGCGCCGCAAGGAGCTGACCCTCGTTCTGGCCGCCGTATCGCTGGGACTGACTTTCATTCCGGCGAGCCGCTTGGGCTCCGAGTTCATGCCGACGCTGAACGAGGGCACGCTGTTCTACATGCCGACCTCGCTGCCCGGCATGTCGATCACCAAGGCGGCCGAGCTGCTGCAGACGCAGAACAAGATCATCAAAAGCTTCCCCGAGGTGGCCTCGGTCTTCGGCAAGGCCGGCCGCGCCAACACCGCCACCGATCCGGCGCCGACCGAAATGTTCGAGACGGTGATCAACCTCAAGCCGGAGTCCGAATGGCGCGCCGGCATGACCATCGACAAGCTCGTCGCCGAGCTGGACAGGGCATTGCAGTTTCCCGGCGTCTCGAACGCCTGGACCATGCCCATCAAGGCGCGCATCGACATGCTGTCGACCGGCATCCGCACGCCGATCGGCATCAAGGTGTTCGGCAAGGACCTGCACGAGATGGAGCGGCTGGCCAAGGAGATCGAGGCGGTGGTGAAGGCCGTGCCCGGCACGACGAGCGCCTTCGCCGAGCGCATCACCGGCGGCTTCTACCTCGACATCGAGCCGGACCGCGCGCAGCTGGCCCGCTACGGGCTGGCCGTCGGCGACCTGCAGGACGTCATCGGCACCGCCCTGGGCGGCGAGATGGTCACCACCACCGTCGAGGGCCGCGAGCGCTTCGGCGTGGCGGTCCGCTATCCGCGCGAGCTGCGCTCGGATCCGGAGCGCATCGCGCGCGAGGTGCTGGTGCCGACCATGGACGGCGCCATGGTGCCGCTCGGCCAGGTGGCGAAGCTGTCGATTGCCCAGGGCGCGCCGGCCATCCGCACCGAGAACGCGCTGCTCTCGGCCTATATCTACGT
>Ga0116143_10000185_pt1 | contig 86683 bp, 86 predicted proteins | sample AD_UKC034_MetaG_FD_89745 | JGI IMG/M metagenome (GOLD analysis project Ga0116143, IMG submission 89745) | Active sludge microbial communities of municipal wastewater-treating anaerobic digesters from USA - AD_UKC034_MetaG | ecosystem: Engineered > Bioreactor > Anaerobic > Digestate | place: USA... | reverse complement strand
GGCGAAGATCAAGAGGGCTCTTAGCTCAGCTGGTAGAGCAGCGGACTCTTAATCCGTTGGTCGTAGGTTCGAATCCTACAGGGCCCACCAGCATCGACGCGGGTTGGCGCGCATCGCGGCCAACCCGCGCGCGTTTGGGCCGCCTTCCCTAGCTCTTCCCTCGCTACTCCGCGCCGTCGCGCGTTGCCGCGCGCAGCACGAAAGCCTCGCGCGCGAGCCATAACGTGGCGAGGATCATCGAGACACCGCCCACGAGCACCAGCGCCGGCGGCACGCCGAGCGACACGTGCAGCACGACGCCCAGCGGCATCAGCAGGCCCGCCAGCGCCAGCCACGAGATCCAGCGCGCGCTGGACGCCGGGACCGGCAGCTTCAGCAGCACGAGCCCGACGGCGACGTTGATCAGCCCGAAGAGCGAGCCGTGCGCATGCGCGATGCGGGTCTCGAAGTGCGTGCCGCTGGCGTACTGCGCGATCCACTCGTCCTTCTGCGACGCGAGGTCGTGCATGAAGCCGAGGAAGAAGCCCGCGGCCATGAACAAGCCGAGGAAGAGGAAGCCGAAGCCGAGGTTCTTGCGTCCGTGCATCGCGATGCCTCCGACGGTCGGGTCCGCGCGTGCGGTGTTTGCGGTCCTGCGGTCCTGCGGTCCTGCGCAAGCGCCGGGCAGGCAAGTTCGCTCGTCGCGGATCCCGATCCTGCGCGCATGGTAGTCGCCGCACGCCATCGCGTCCGCTCCTGCCCCTGATGCCGTCATTGCTTCGAGCACGCCGTGCCTGTGACTCCGGTCACGCCGACGATGGTGCAGATGCACCCGCGGGGATTGGAACTGGTCGATAAGCTGGTGAAGCCCTGCGGCCCCGAGGGCTTGCTCCCTGCAGCAGCGCCGGCGGCCATGCCGAAAACGCCAGGAATGCGCGATGAGTGCGACCCGCCACGACGCCTTCGTGCCACCGCTGCGGCTCCCGCTGGAGGATGAGCCGCTGCCTGCGACGGTGCGCCTTCTCGAACGCCTGGAGCCCTGGCTCGGAGCGCTCGTCACGCTGGTCATCGTCCTTGCAGGTGCGGCGGCGGCGCTGATCTGAACACACCGCCCGCCGGCTTGCCCGACTGCGTTGCTTTGGTACACGCGTCGGGTTAACCCGGACTTGGCGATGCATCGCTTCGGCGTTTTCATCGCCGATGGCATCCGCCAAGGTCAGTGCCGTCCGGCGCGGTCTGTTCCACGCCGGGAATTCCATGAACACCTCATCCCCCAAGCGTCTGTCCGCGTGCGCGCTCGCCGCCTTGCTGGCCATGGGCGCGTCGGCGGCGCTCGCGCAGTCGGCCGCCCAGGAAATCGTCGTCACCGGCAGCGTGCTGCAGAGCCGCGTGCTCGAAGCGCCCTACGCGATCAACGTCGTTGACAGCGAAGAACTGCGCGCCGCGGGGCCGATGGTCAACCTCTCCGAGGCGCTGGTGCAGGTCCCGGGCCTGGTCGTCAACAACCGCAACAACTATGCGCAGGACCTGCAGATCAGCTCGCGCGGTTTCGGCGCGCGGGCGCCTTTCGGCGTGCGCGGGCTGCGCCTCTACACCGACGGCATTCCGGCGACGATGCCCGACGGCCAGGGCCAGGTGGCGCACTTCGACCTTGCGGGCGCGCAGCGCATCGAGGTGCTGCGGGGGCCGTTCTCGGTGCTCTATGGCAGCAACTCCGGTGGCGTCATCGCGCTGTTCTCGCAGCCGATCGACAAGGCGCAGACGGAGCTGGCGCTGGACGTCGGCCGCTTCGACCTGCGCCAGGGGCGCATCACGGTGGCAGCGCCGATCACCACGATCGGGGATGGGACGCTCGACATGCGGGCGAGCTACAGCGACTTCTCGACCGACGGTTTCCGGCCGCAAAGCGCGGCCGACCGCCAGCTTGCCAACCTGCGCCTGGGGTGGCAGAACGCGACCGACAGCGTCGTGCTGCTGGCCTCCAATCATGAGCAGTCGGCGCTCGACCCGCTGGGCCTGACCTGGGACCAGTTCGTCGCCGACCCGCGCCAGACGACGGCGATCGCGCTGGGCGGCTACGACCCGGCGCGCCCCGCGGTGCTGCGCTACGACACGCGCAAGACCATTCGCCAGAGCCAGGCGGGGCTGCGCTGGCGGCATCGCTTCGTCGATGCCGGCATCCTGCGCGAGTCCGTGCTGATGGCCTACGACGGCTCGCGCGGCGTGACGCAGTGGCAGTCGATCCCGCCGGCGGCACAGGCCGCCAGCCGCCGCCACGGCGGCGGCGTCGTCGACTTCGACCGCCACTACGGCGGCGCCGAAGGGCGTCTGGTGATGGCGCTCGGCCCCGCCGAGGTGGTTGTCGGCGCCAGCGTCGAGACGCAGCGCGACGACCGTCTGGGCTTCCAGAATTTCACGGGTCCGGCCAGCAGCCCGACGGCCCTGGGCATCGTCGGTGCGCAGCGGCGCGACGAGGACAACCGGGCAACCACGCGCGACGGCTTCGTGCAGGCCGAGCTGCCGCTGGCGCAGGACTGGACGCTGACCGGCGGCATCCGCGCGGGGCGCCTGCGTCTGCGCACCAAGGATCACTACATCGTCTGCAACGACGGCGTGCGCGTCGACACCGAGGCCGACTGCGGCGGCAACATCAACGCGACGCAGGGTAACGTCGACGACAGCGGCTCGCTGTCGTTCTCGTACACCAACCCGGTTCTCGGCCTGCGCTGGCAGCTCGCGCCCGAGCTGGTGCTGCACGCCAGCGCCGCGCGCGGCTACGAGACGCCGACGCTCGGCGAGCTGGCGTACCGGCCGCTGGCCGACGGCGCCGGCGGCTTCAATCCTGCGGTGCGTGCGCAGCGCAGCGATCAGGTCGAAGTCGGTGCGAAGTGGCGCCGCCAGGGCCTTGCGGTGGATGCGGTGGTCTTCGGTGTGAACACGCGCGACGAGATCGGCGTGAAGGAGAACCTCAACGGCCGTTCGGTGTTCCGGAACGTCGGGCGGACCAAGCGCCGTGGGGCCGAGCTTGCAGCCACCGTGAACCCGGTGCGGAGCGTGACGCTGCGAACCGCGCTCAGCTGGCTGCAGGCCGAGTACCGCGACAGCGTCGGCAGCATCGTTGCCGGAAACCGCCTGCCGGCGACGCAGAGGGCGAGCGCCTGGGCCGAGGCCGCCTGGGCCCCGGGCTGGGTGCCCGGCGAATTCGCGGTCGAATGGCGTGCGGTGGCGCGCAGCTATGCCAACGACGCCAACACTGCGGTGGCGCCGGGCTACGCGCTGGCGAACCTGCGCTGGCTGGGTCGCTTCGCGCTCGGCGCCAGCGACACGCTCGAGGTTCTGGCGCGCGTCGAGAACCTCTTCGAAAAGACCTACGTCGGCAGCGTCATCGTCAACGATGGCAATGGCCGTTTCTTCGAGCCCGGTTCGCCGCGTAACTACCTGCTGGGCCTGCGCTGGCAACATCGGTTCTGATCGACATGACGACATGAGCACGGAGGCGTGCTCGCAGCCGGATGACGCCAGCGTGTCGGCGTGCCGGTTGCGGTGGCGCCGGTGCACCGAAGGCGGGAACTGTCGTCAGCGCCCCTTCATCCGGTACCAGCGCACGCCCTCGTCGTCGGTGTCGACCGCGAGTTCGCCGCGCTGCAGCAGGTGATTCAGGCAGGCCAGGCTCTCGCCGGTGGCCAGACCCAGGAGCCCGACGTCGCCTTCGGGCACCGGGCGGCCGAAGAGCGCGGCGAAGACGTCGATCGCGCGTCGCGGTTCGACCAGGCGACGGCGCAGGCGGTTCAGCGCCACCTCCTGACCGCTCGCCAGCGCCTGCAGCCGCGCGTGCAGACCGCGGAAGGGCTCGTTGTGCGCGGGGAGCACGAGCACGTCGTCGTCGACGACGCGGCGCAGCTTCTCGAGCGAGGCCAGCCAGTCCGAGAGCGGATCGGCCTCGGGCTCCATCGGATTGACCGAAACGTTGGACGAGATCCGCGGCAGCACCTGGTCGCCGCTGATCAGCAGCCGGTCCGCCGGGCAGTAGAGGCAGGCGTGTTCGGGCGAGTGCCCGCTGCCGACGACGACCTGCCACTGGCGGTCGCCGATGCGAAGCGTGTCGCCATCGGTCAGGCGCCGATAGCTTTCGGGCAGCGCGTGGATGTACTGGCCGAAGCGCCCGAAGCGCGCCCGGTAGGCCTCGATCGCATGGCGGCTCCAGCCGGCGCGGCGGTAGAACGCGATCGCGTCGGGCGGCGCCTCGCGCCCGGTGTCCCCGGCCATCACGCGGCAGCTCAGATATTCCAGCCGCGTCATCCAGAGCGGCACTCCGAAGCGCCGCGTGAGCCAGCCGGCCATCCCGACATGGTCCGGGTGCATGTGCGTGACGAACACCCGCGTCGGCCGGCCTACGTCCTGCGTGGCCTCGAACACCGACTGCCACAAGGCGACGACGTCCTCGGTGCGCGTGCCGGTGTCGACGATCGCATAGCCGCCTTCCTCGGCCAGCGTCCAGAGGTTGATGTGGTCGAGGTGAAAGGGCAGCGGCATGCGCAGCCAGTGCACGCCGGGCGCGACTTCCAGCCGCTGCCCCGGTGCCGGACGCGACGCGAAGGGGTAGGTCAGGCCCGCGCGCGCGGCCCCGGGCACGGCCCCGGAGTCCTGGGGCGCATTGGAAGAGGGATCGCCAAGCGCGGAGGCGCTGGCTTGCGCGGGCGAAGACGGCTTGGACATCGGCGGGTGGGTCGAGCGCGAAGATCGCAAGTGTCGCCGCTTCCGCCCCGCGGCATGAGGCGGCGTGAGGCCGCATCAGGCCGCATGAGGCCCGAGGGCGGATCGCGAAGGCGCGCGCCCGCAGCGCTGCAGGCTCACCGGCGCAGGTGCAAGCTTGACAGCAGATCGCGGGCACCCAGCCATTGCACGAGCAGCGCGCTCATCGTCCCCACGACCGCGCCGATGCAGACGTCCGAGGGGAAGTGCAGGCCCAGCGCGACGCGGCTCCAGGCCACGAGTGCCGCAAGCAGGAAGAAGGCGGTGCGGGCGACGCTGTGCGCGCCCGGTGTGAGGGCGGCGCAGGTCGCGAAGGCGAAGGCGACGCTGCTGTGCGAGCTCGGGAATCCGGCGCTGCCGGCGTGAGGCAGCCAGGCGTGACCGATGCCGAGCATGAACGGCCGTGGCACATCCGCCAAGTCCTTGAAGAACCGTGCGATCACCGCAGCCAGCGCCATCGCCGCGAGCGCTCGCAAGGCCTGCTCGCGCCACGGCGAGCGGCCTGCCAGCACGATGCAGACGGTCCCGGCCAGCACGTAGCCCGGCAGCTCGAGACTCGCGAAGCGCGCCAGCGGCAGCAGGCGATCGGCACCGGCCTCGCCGAGGTTGATCCAGGAGAAGACCAGGATGTCGAGTTCGCTCAAGAGGCCCGCCTCGCAACGCAGCTGGGATTGCAGCGCGTGAGCGTTCCGCACACGGCTGAACGCAAGCTGAAGAAGGCGATCGCGCTGCGGTCGAGCGACGCGGCAACAAGGGCTTCGGGCTGATCGCTGGGCCTCGTCGCTCGGCTGATGGCTCGGCCGATGGCCCGGCTGCAGGCGGCGATCCGACCTAAGTTTTCCCTAAGGCATGCCGCCGACAATGGCATGCAGGCAGGCGCAGGATTTCGAGTGTTGGGGCCGCACGATGTAAGCCGGCATCCTTGGCGCGACCGGCGCGACCGGCGCGACCGGTGCGGACAGCGCCGCTTGGCGTGCCGGAGCAGGCGCCGGTGCGGTTGATCCCCGCGGACCCGAACCAACTTCAGTCGATCGAAGCGCACCCTGCGGTGCGCATCCCACCTCGAAAGGAATGAACATGAATCAAGCCGTCTCGAACCCCGTGCAGGCCAGTACGACTCTCAGTCTGAAGGGCAAGACTGCCCTCGTCACCGGTGCCGCCAGCGGCCTGGGCAAGCGCATCGCCGAGGTCTTTGCCGATGCCGGCGCGAGCGTCGTGATCGCCGACCTGCGCCTGGCCGATGCCCAGGCCACGGCGGACGCGATCGCGAAGAAGGGCGTCAAGACGCTGGCCCTCGAGATGAACGTGACCGACGAGGCAGCGGTCGATGCCGGCTTCGAGCAGGTGCGGAAGGCGCTGGGCGCGGCGGACATCCTGGTCAGCAATGCCGGCATCCAGATCGTCGCGCCGCTGCAGGACTTCAAGTTCAGCGACTGGAAGAAGCTGCTGGCGGTGCACCTTGATGGCGGCTTCCTCACCGCGCGCGCGGCCATGCGCCAGATGATCGCCTCCAAGCGCGGCGGCAGCATGATCTTCATGGGCTCGGTGCACTCCAAGGAGGCGTCCAAGCTCAAGGCGCCCTACGTCACGGCCAAGCACGGTCTCGAGGGCCTGGCCAAGGTCATCGCCAAGGAGGGTGCGCCCTACAACATCCGCACCAACGTCATCTGCCCGGGCTTCGTGCGCACGCCGCTGGTCGAGAAGCAGATCCCCGAGCAGGCGCAGGAGCTGCACATCAGCGAGGCCGAGGTGATCAAGAACGTGATGCTCAAGGACACCGTCGATGGCGAGTTCACGACCGTCGACGACGTCGCGCAGGCCGCGCTCACCTTCGCCGCCTGGCCGAGCAATGCGCTCACCGGCCAGTCGCTGGTCGTCAGCCACGGCTGGTTCATGCAGTAGCGGACTGCGCCGGCGCAGGCCGGACGTGACACGGTCTGCATGCGGCCGGCCGGGCGCGCGTGGGCGGCCGCGTTAACCTCGCGGCCATGGCCCGCACCGACCGCGTCTACAAGATCGAGCTGCTGATCCGGAGCCGCGGACACCTGAGCTTCCAGGCGCTGCTGGACGAGCTCGAGGTCTCGCCGGCGACGCTCAAGCGCGACCTCGAGTTCCTGCGCGACCGCCTGGGCGCGCCGATCGAATACGACCGGGATCTCAACGGCTACCGCTTCGGCGCCGAGTACCGCGGGCAGAAGCACGAGCTGCCCGGCCTGTGGTTCAACGAACGCGAGCTCTACAGTCTGCTGATGGCGCACCAGCTGCTCTCCGAGCTCGACACCGAGGGCGTGATCAGCCGCCACCTGCAGCCGCTGCTCGAGCGCATCCACGGCATGCTGGAGGGCAGCGCGCCGCTGGACGCCGACGCGCTGCTGCAGCGCGTGCGCATCGTCAGCCCCGCCAAGCGCCCGGTGCCCGGCCCCTTCTTCGAGCGCGTGGCCGAGGCGCTGCTGCAGCGGCGGCGGCTCTCGATGGTCTACCTGACGCGCGGGCGCGGCGAACGCGGCGAGCGCGAGGTCTCGCCGCAGCGCCTCGTGCACTATCGCAACACCTGGTACCTGGACGCGTGGTGCCACCGGCGCGAGCGGCTGCTGCGCTTCGCGCTCGATGCGATCGAGGCCGCGCAGCTGCTGCCGGCCAGGGCGCGCGAGATCCCGCTTGCGCGCGTGCAGGCCGAGATGGATGCCGGCTACGGCATCTTTGCCGGCGGCAAGCCGCGCTGGGCGCTGCTGCGCTTCGACGCGCAGGCGGCACAATGGGCCAGCCGCGAGCAATGGCACCCCGACCAGCAGGGGCGATGGCTCGGCGAGCCGGGCGCCAGCGCCTGGGAACTGCGCCTACCCTACGTCGACGAGACCGAGCTCGTGATGGACGTGCTGCGCCAGGGGCCGCAGGTGCAGGTGCTCGAGCCCGCGTCGCTGCGCCGCCGGGTGCACGAGCGGCTGCTGCAGGCCGCGGCGCTCTACGACGCGGCGCCTCCAAGTTCACCCGCCTGAAACCGATGTTCGATCACAACGAGACCCTCGAAGAAGCCCTGCAGCGCAACGTCCGCGACGCGCTGGCCGAAGACCTCGGCACCGGCGACTGGACCGCGCAGCTCGTGCCGGCGCAGCGGCGCGCAACGGCACGCGTGCGCGCCAAGGAGGAGGCGGTGATCTGCGGCCGACCCTGGTTCGACGCCTGCGTGCTGGCGCTCGACCCGCAGGCGGTGATTTCCTGGGCCGTGGCCGAAGGGCAGCGCGTCGAGCATGGCGCCGAGGTCGTGCGCATCGAGGGCGACGCGCGCGCGCTGCTCTCGGCCGAGCGCCCGGCGCTGAACTTCCTGCAGCTGCTCTCGGCGGTGGCGACGACGACGCGGCTCTATGTCGACGCGATCGCGGGCATCTCACCCAATCCGCGCGGCTGCGTCGTGCTCGACACGCGCAAGACGCTGCCGGGCTTGCGCCAGGCGCAGAAGTACGCGGTGCGCGTGGGCGGCGGCGCCAACCAGCGCATGGCGCTGTGGGACGGGATCCTGATCAAGGAGAACCACGTCGCCGCGGCCGGCGGCGTCGCCGAGGCGCTGCGCGCGGCGCGGGCGCTGGGCAGCGGGGTTCCGATCCAGGTCGAAGTCGAGAACCTGGACGAGCTGCGGCAGGCGCTGGACGCCGGCGCGACCAGCGTGCTGCTCGACGACTTCTCGCTCGAAGACATGCGCGCCGCGTGCGCGATCAGCGGCGGTCGTGCGCTGCTCGAAGTCTCGGGCGGGGTCGACCTGGCCGGGATCCGCGAGATCGCGCGCACCGGCGTCGACCGCATCAGCAGCGGCAAGCTGACCAAGGACGTGCGCGCGATCGACCTCTCGATGCGCATGGACGCGTTCGTCTGACACGCAGGAGGTGCCGCACATGATCTCCAGTCGGGACATCTTCGGGATCGAGCGCGTGCGCACGGTGCGCAGGCTCGCCGCACTGCTGCTGGCCGCGCCGCTGGCTGCGTGCGTGCTGCTGCAGGGACCGCAGCTCGCGCTCGGCCAGACCGAGGCCGAACTGGTCGCGCAGCTCGGCGCACCGACCGGCCGCTACGCGATGCCGAATGGCAATCAGCGCCTGGAGTGGGCCACCGGCCCCTTCGGCCGCCACACCTGGATGGTCGACCTCGGCCCCGACGGGCGCAGCGTCTGGTTCGCGCAGGTGCTCGAGCGCTCGTACCTGGCCCGCTTCGCAGCGCGGGCGCAGGGCATGGACACCCAGCAGCTGCTGCGCGAGCTGGGGCGCCCCGCCGAGAAGCAGCCCAACGGCTGGGGCGGCGGGCAGACCTGGTCCTGGCGTTACGTGACCAACGACTGCCTGTGGTGGCAGGTCAGCATCGACAAGGACGACAAGGTCACCGGTGCCGGCGAGGGCATCGACCCGATATGCGACGTCAACGACAACCGCGGGCTGTTCTGAAGCCGGAAAAGACGGCGGCGAAGACGATGGCGGTCACGCTCTACGGCATCCCGACCTGCACGACGGTGCGGCGCGCCCGCGCCTGGCTGAACGCGCAGGGCGCCCGGCACCGCGTTCACGACTTCCGCAAGGACGGTGTCCCCGAGGCCGACTGGACGCAGGCGAAAGCGCGGTTGCGCTGAGCGACGCTGGGGCCGCGCTGAGGTCGCGCTAGAGCGGCCGCGTCAGGTAGACGCCCTCGCGGCCGACGATCGCGATGCGCGCGGGCATCAGCACGGTGCAGTCGTCGCAGGGGGCGCGGATCTCGTCGCTGCCGTCGGTGGCGATCAACTCCCCCTTGGCGAAGGTCTCGAAGCCGACCAGCGGCCGCGTGAAGCGGAATTCCGGCGTCTTCACGACCCAGGTCTGCAGCAGCTCGTAGCGCCGCTGCGGCTCAGCCTGCCGCGGGCGAGCCTCGACGAGGCCGAAGTGCGCGAGGAAATCGAGCGCCGCGTCGATCGCGAAGTCGGCCGTGCTGCGCTTGAAGTGCTGCCCGCATTCGACGACCAGGCCCACGCCGGCGAAGTCCTCACGGCCGTGGGCGCCGTGCTGGATCAGCGGCGTGCCGGTGCTCATGCCCTTGGGCATCACCAGGTGAACCGAAGGACGGCCCAGCGCCAGCGCCGCGGCGGTGTTGCGCTCGAACTGCGGATAGACCCAGAAGGGGCTCACGTCCTGGCTCGTCGAGTGGATGTCCAGGATGTGGTCCGCCGCGGCAACCGCGGGACGCATTTGCCGCGCGCGCACGAGTTCGGGGCTCGTCTCGTCGCCGTCGAGCTGCGCGGCCGACCAGATGCGGTTCATGTTGTGCACGAGCTGGCGGCTGTCGAAGGGACGTGCGGGGTCGAAGCTCTCGTACGCGGCGACGTTGGCAAAGCTCACCGTCAGCGTGCCGATCTTCGGCCGCACGCCGGCATCGAGCAGGTGTGTGGCAGCGACCATGCCGCAGAACTCGTTGCCGTGCGTGAGCGCGTTGATCATCACGTGCGGCCCGGGCTTGCCGGACTCGAAGCGGTGCACGTAGTCGATGCCGGTGTTGCCCGCGCGGTAGGGCGAGAGGTCGCGCGGCTGGACCTCGATCGGGGGCAGCGGTGGGGTCGTCATGCCGGCGACTGTAGGCGATCGCTTGACCTGGCGCAGACCCGGCGCCGATAGCCCCGGCCGCGGCGGCTGCTAAGCTGGCACCGTCGTCACCACGGCTCCCTCGTCGCGAGCCCAAGAAGCATGTTCACCGGCATCGTGCAAGGCATCGCCACCGTCGCGCGCATCGTCGAGCGCCCGGGCCTGCGCAGCTTCCGGCTGCGCTTCCCACCGGGTTTCGACGAGGGCCTGGCGATCGGCGCGAGCGTGGCCGTCGACGGCACCTGCCTCACTGTCACCGCGCGGCCTGCCGCGGGCGAGGCCGAGTTCGACGTGATGCAGCAGAGCCTCACGCTGACGACGCTCGCCGGCTTGCAGGAAGGCGGCCGCGTCAACGTCGAGCGCGCCGCGCGCGACGGCGCCGAGATCGGCGGGCACCCGCTCTCGGGCCATGTGGACTTCATGGCGCGGATCGCCGAGATCCGCCGCCCCGAGAACAACCACGTGCTGCGCATCGCGGTGCCGGCGCCGTGGATGCGCTACGTCTTCGCCAAGGGCTACATCGCGGTGAACGGCGCGAGCCTGACGGTGGCCGAGGCCGCGCGCGAGCGCGATGGCAGCGGCTGGTTCGAGGTCTGGCTGATCCCCGAGACGCTGCGCCAGACGACCTTCGGCGAGAAGGCCGTCGGCGACGAGCTCAACGTCGAGATCGAGCGCAGCACCCAGGTCTTCGTCGACACCGTGCGCGACGCGATCGACGAGCGCCTGGGGCCGCTGCTGCCACTGCTCGAGGAACTGCTGGCGCGGCAGGGCCGCAGCCTGGACGAGTTGGCGCAGCCGGCCGTGGTGCCGCGGGCGTGAGGGCTGGCGCGGGGTCGGCGGTTTCGTTTGCACTCACCCGTCGAGCGCAGCGCGCGTGGCCGGCAGCGGTCGTGCGCCGATCTCCTCGGCCAGGCGCTGGCGGAACGCCTCGAAGGCCTGCACCGCGCGGGCGCGACGGCCGCTGCGCACCAGCAGGCGCAGCAGCTGCTGCAGCGCGGCTTCGTCGAGCGGCTCGAGCTCGAGCACCCGCGTCAGCAATGCTTCGGCGTCGTCCGCCTGGGCCGCTGCTGCCGCGCTCGAGAGCAGCGCGACCACTTCGCTGCGCAGCCGCGCCCGTGCCGCCTCCACGGCCGGCAGGTCGACGCCGCGCGCGTAGTCGTCACGGTACAGACGCAGGGCGGCAGTGGCGTCTTTCGTCCGCAGCGCGGTCCGCAGCGCCGCAAGGTCGGACTCGACGCGCAGCAGCCCCTGCTCGCCGAGGTAGGTGCTGACGCCCCAGGGCTCGATCGCCCGCCGCAGCTTGTTCAGGTTCACGTGCAGGTTGTTGCGTGCGGCGGCAACGGAGAGCTCGGGCCACAGCGCGTCGGCGACCTGCTCCCGCGTCTGGCCCAGTGCCAGCAGCGCGACGATCGACTGCAGTCGCGGCGCAAGCTCCAGCATGTCGGCGCCGCGCTGCGCGCGCACCGGTCCGAGCAACTGCAGCTGCAGTGGCGGCAACTCGTCCAAGCGCAGCGCAATCGCCTCCTTCCAGTCCGATTCGAGCACCTGCGCCAGCGGGTAGGCTCGCGCGAGTTCCGGTCGCGTACGCGGGAGGTCCGATAACGGCACGAGGCCGGGCAGCACGCGCGCGCCGGCGGTCGTGAGCCCGAGCAGACGTTCCAGCTCGGCTGGCTCGCGCACGATGCGCCAGCGGGCTGCGGCCAGGTAGAGCGACGCCTCGCGCTCAGGTGCGTCGTCTTGGCTGGGCAGCTCCGCGAGCGCCGCGCTCGCGTCGCTGAACGCTTGCGCCAGCGCACGGCTCGTGCGCACGAGGAAGCCGTCGGCGTCCTTCAGCAGCGGGATCGCCTCGGAGGCACGGCCGCGATCGACCAGGGCCCAGGCCCAGAAGCCGAGCGCGACGTCGAGCGCTTCGGGCTGCGCCCAGGCTTGCAGCCGCGCCAGCGGTGCAGCCGCCGCGTCGAACGCGCCCCGCGCCACTTCGAGCATCACCTCGGCCTGGAGGTTGATCCAGGGCCGGCTGCGCGGGCCCTGCGCGGCCTGCGCCAGGTGCGCGAGCATGGGCTCGCGCTGTCCGAGCAGGGCATGCAATCGGCCGAGGTCGAGGTGAATCCCCGCCAGATGCTCCGGCACCCAGGCTTCAGCTAGTATCAGTGCGTCGCGCGCGCTGTGGATGCGGGCGTCGAGTTCCCCCGCGCGATTGAAGCGCAGGTTGCCGAGGTTGATCAGCGCCGCGAGCCTGCGCGGGCTCTCGGGCGCGAAGCGCGCCAGCGCTTCGCGCGTGATCGCCTCGGCTGCCGCGTAGTCGCCGTCGAGGAAGGCGATGCGGGAGGCGTCGCTCAGGAAGCGCCCTGCCAGCTCAGGGCTCACGCGCTCGAGCTCCGGCCGGATTCGCTCGACGAGCTCGCGCGCGCGGGTCCCGTCCAGCGTGGCGAGGTTCCACACCAGTTCCTTGGCCGCGAGCACGCGCAGTTCCGGAACGTTGCCTGCCGCGTCCAACGCCAGCTGCAGCCGGCGCACGCCTTCGTCGAGGCGACCCTGCAGGCACAGCGCCTGGCCGACTTGGTTAGCGCGATGCGAGCCCTGGCCGGCGGTGCAAACCGAAGCCGCTGACGGCGGGGCAATCTCATCCCATCGAAGCACGGTCTGCGGGTCCTGCCGTGCGAGCTCGCTCCCGCTGTCCAGCAGTCGCGCCAACTCGCCGAGCAGGCCGGCGGCCTCGAACGCGGCACCACGCAGCAGCGGCGGCAAACGGGGCGCCTCGCGGCGCACCACCGCCCGGATCGCGTCGGCGTGTGCCGCGCGCAGCAGATCGGCCAGCAGCGGATGGATGCGCAGCGCGTCGTCGACGCGCTGCGCGAAACCGCTCTCGACCAGCGCCTGGGTCGCTGGGCCGGCAGCACTGCGCGGCAGGCGATCGATGGCGGCCAGCAACAGCGCCTCGTCCCATGCGGCGGCGCCGAGGCTGGCGCGCATGCCGGCCAGCAGCCCGGGACCAAAGCCGTCGCTCATCTCGCCGGTCAGCGCCGCGAGGTGCAGCAGCAGCGGCCAGCCACCGGTGCGTTCCCAGGCCTCGTCGCCGCGCGCGACGTCGCCGAGCAGCGAGCGCGCCTCGTCGCGGGTGAACGCCAGCGCCGAGGCGTCGAGGTGCAGCAGTCGGCCTTCGGTGGCCAGCCGCGGCAGTTCGGCGATCGGCAGCGCGCGGCGCGACGCCAGCAGCACCAGGCACGAGACCCGCGCGAGCAGCGGCGCGAGCCCGGCATCGCCGTCCAGATCCTCGACCACAACCGCGGTGGCGCAATCGTCCAGGGCGTCGCCGATCGCCTCCCACGCGGTCCCATCGGGCAGCTCCAACAGGCGCGACAGCGAGCGCCGGATGCTGCCCTGCGCGGCCGAGCACCACAGCACTCGCCACTGCTGCGCCTCCAGCCGCAGCGCCCAGTGCGCGGCCAGCACACTCTTGCCGTAACCGTATGGCGCCTGCAGCCAGATGACGAAGCCGGGCTGGTCGGGCAGGCGCGCGAGCAGGCGCTCGCGTGCCATGAACCGATCGGTGTCGCGTAGACGCAACTCAGCCATGTCCGAAGGCCGGACGCCACACCGATGAGCGCCGAGCCCTTTGACATGTTAAGCCGCCAGCCCTTGACGGACAGCCGCGCGGTTCGGGGATCGGCGGCCGACCCGTCGCCTGTCGCCTTGCGCGGTGGGGCGTGGGCAACCCGGTTCACGATTCGGCCCAGGCGCGGTGCGCTGTGTGCCGAATTGCGGCTGGGGCGGCGGGCGGCATTCCCGCTTGCGCTAAGTCGGCGTTAAGAGGGGGCTCCTTATCGTCGAGCCACCTTCCACTTCCGCTCGACCGAGGAGATCGCCATGTCGAACCGCTTCCTGACCGCCGCCGCCGTCAGCGCTCTCGTGCTCGCCGCTGCGGCTCCCGTCGTCGCATCGGCCCAGGTTCTGAACATGGACATGTCGTGGGCGATCCAGTCGCAGATGCAGAACCAGGCCTACGCGCAGGCCGCGGCGCAGGCCGCGGCGATGAACTACCTGCGCTACATGCAGCAGCTGCGCGCTATGGGCTACACCGGTCCCTCGCTGCCGACCGGCGTCACGCCAGAGTCGCTGCGCCAGAGCATCAACGGCATGAACGAGGCCTGGTCCAGCTACAACCGGGCTCAGTCGGTCAACTCGCAGCGGCTGAGCAACTCGGTCAACAACTACGTGATGCAGGGCATTCGCGGCTGCTCGCTGGTCAACTACTACGGCAGACCCACCTATGTCTGCCCGTGAGGCCGCGGCCCCGGCGCGGCCTCGGCCCGGCCGCGCTCAAGCCCGATTCGGGAACATGATCACGCCGCGCGCGTTGCGCCCCGCGGCGAGATCGTCGAAGGCCTTGGGCGCTTCCTCGATCGTGTAGCGCTGCGTCACCAGCTCGTCGAGCTTGAGCTTGCCGGCCTTGTAGAGGCCCAGGATGCGCGGGAAGTCCACGCGCGGGCGCGCGCCGCCGTAGAGGCTGCCGGTGAGCGTCTTCTCCTCGAAGAGCAGCGTGCCGCAGCGCACGCTGACCTGGTCGTCCGGTCGTGCAACGCCGACCATCACCGCGGTGCCGGCCTTGCGCAGGCAGCCGTAGGCCTGGGCGAGCACGCTGCCCAGCCCGACGCACTCGAAGGCGTAGTCGGCACCGCCGCCGGTGAGCTTGCGCAGCGCCTTGGCCGCGTCCTCGCCGGGCGCGGGGGCGTAGACGTGCGTGGCACCGAAGGCCTTGGCCAGCGTGAGCTTGGCGTCGTTCGGGTCGACGGCGACGATCATCGATGCGCCGCTCGTCGCACAGCCCTGGATCGCGTTCAGGCCCACGCCGCCGGCGCCGAAGACGACGCAGACCGACCCCGGCTCGACCTTCGCGGTGTTGACCGCGGCGCCGAAGCCGGTCATCACGCCGCAGCTCACGAGCGCGCAGCACTCGGGCGCGACGCCCGTGGCGTCGATCTTCACGACGTTGCTGACGTGCAGCGTCGCGACTTCGGCCATCACGCCGCAGCCGCTGAAGATCGACAGCGGCTTGCCCTCGGCGTCGAAAGTGCGCACGGTGCCGTCGGGCAGCGTCGTCACCGACTTGGCGGCCAGATTGCAGAGTTCGGGCCGGCCAATCGAGCACCAGCGACAGGTGCCACACATGCTGACGAAGGACGAGAGCACGGTGTCGCCGACCGCGAAGTCGGTGACGCCCTCGCCGATGGCGACGACCTTGCCGACGCCCTCGTGCCCGAGCACGACCGGCGGCGGCAGCGGCAGCGTCCCGGTGACGACCGAGAGGTCGCTGTGGCACACGCCGCAGGCCTGCAGCTCGATCGTGAGTTCGTCGCGCCGGGGATCGGCGACGGTGATGGTCTCGACGACGACAGGGGCGTTGTTCTCGCGCACGAGCGCGGCGCGGGCTTGATAGGGCATCGGGCAGGCTCCGGAAGTTTCGGTGGGTTGCAGCCCCGAGCTTACGGCCGGCGCGGATAATCCCCGTCTTCGGCCGATTCGCGGACCATTGCCCGGCAGCCGTCCCGCATCGGGCATCTCGCGCGACTGCGCTGCCCCGCTTCTTCTCTTTCACGCTCCTTTTCGCGCCTCGCGCTGCACCTCATGTCCGATCTCATCGTCCACGGCGGCAAGCCCCTGCGCGGCCGGCTCGTGCCCTCGGCGAACAAGAACGCCGTGCTGCCGATCCTGTGCGCCACGCTGCTCACGCGCGAGCCGGTGCGCCTGATCGGCATCCCCGAGATCACCGACGTGAAGAAGATCCTCGAGATCTTCCGCGAGCTCGGCAGCCGGGTCGAGGTCGATTTCGCCGCGCGTGTGCTCGAGGTGCACCACGAGCACACGCGCTTCGACGAGGCGGTGCACCGCCTGCCCGAGGCGATGCGCAGCAGCATCATGCTCGTGCCGGGGCTGCTCGCGCGCTTCGGTGTGGCGCGCATCGAGGATGACGTCAAGGGCTGCAGCCTGGGCATGCGCGAGATCGACCCGCACGTCGAGGTGATGCAGAGCTTCGGCGCGACCGTCGAGCGGCGAGCCGACGGCATCGTGATGCGTGCCGAGCGCCCGCTGCGCGCCGCGCAGCACTGGCTGGACTACGCCAGCGTCACGACGACCGAGAACTACGTGCTCTGCGCGGCGCTGGCGCGCGGGCGCAGCGTGCTGATGAACGCGGCGAGCGAGCCGCACGTGCAGGAGTTCTGCCAGTTCATGCAGATGCTGGGCGCGCGCATCGAGGGCGTGGGCACCTCGCGTCTCGTGGTCGAGGGCATCGAGCGGCTTGGCGGCGGCAGCTTCACTTTCGACGAGGACTTCCACGAGATCGTCACCTTCCTGGCGCTGGGCGCGATCACCGGCGGCGGCGTCGAGGTCAAGAACTCGACGCCCGAGCAGTTCCCGCTGATCGACCGCAGCTTCGCCAAGTTCGGCGTGCAGGTCGTGCACGAGGGCGGCTGGTCGCGCACCGTGCCCGACGGACCGCTGCGCGTGCGCGAGCCCTTCACGCGCAACATCTTGCAGAAGATCGAGGCCGCGCCCTGGCCCTACCTGCCGGTGGACCTGCTGCCGATCTTCGTCGCGCTGGGCGTGCGCGCGCAGGGCAGCCTGATGTTCTGGAACAAGGTCTACGACGGCGCGATGGGCTGGACCGCGGAGCTCTCGAAGTTCGGCGGGCACGCGGTGATGTGCGACCCGCACCGCGTGATCGTCTTCGGCGGCAAGCCGCTGGTGCCGGCCACCGTCGAGAGCCCCTACATCATTCGCGTCGCGATCGCGCTGCTGATGGTGGCGGCGAGCATCCCGGGCAACAGCACGATCCGCAATGCCGCGCCGATCCGCCGCGCGCACCCGCACTTCGTCGAGAACCTGTGCGCGCTCGGGGCCGAGATCGAATGGCGCGATTCGCAGTGAACGCGCCCGGAAGGAGCCTGGCATGAGGATCGAAATCGAACCCGGCGTGCGGCTCTACGTCGACGTCGACGGTTGCGGGCTCGTCCCCGACGGCCCCGCGATGCGCGAGAAGCCGACGCTGATCCTGCTGCATGGCGGGCCGGGCTTCGACCACAGCAGCTTCAAGCCGGTCTTCGGGCAGCTCACCGACGTCGCGCAGGTGGTCTACGTCGATCATCGCGGCCATGGGCGCAGCGACCGCCGGCCGCCGCAGGAGTGGAACCTCGACACCTTCGCCGACGACGTCGTGCGCCTGTGCGCGGCACTCGGCATCGAGAAGCCCGTGGTGCTCGGGCAGAGCTACGGCGGTTTCGTCGCGCAGCGTTACCTCGCGCGCCATCCGGCGCACCCGGGGCGGGTGATCCTCTCCAGCACCAGCCATCACTTCGGGCTGGCGCGCAAGCTCGCAATGTTCGAGAAGCTCGGCGGTCGCGCGGCGCGCGACGTGGCCAAGGCGTTCTGGCTCGACCCGAACGCGGCGACCTGGGCGGAATACGAACGCGTCTGCCGCCCGCTCTACAACACGCAGCCGCCTTCCGACCCGGACGCGAAGACGCGCACGATCCCGGTCGACGAGATCCTCTTTCACACCGCGCGCCACGAGCTGCCGACGATGGATCTGCGCCCGGGGCTCGCCGCCGTGCAATGCCCGGTGCTGGTGCTGCACGGCGACGCCGACCCGGTGACGCCGATCGAGGATGCGCTCGAGATCTTCGACGCGCTGCCGCCGCAATGGCGGCGCCTTCAGCGTTTCGAGAACGTCGGCCACGGCGCCTGGCGCGATGCGCCGCAGGCGGCGATCGCGGCCATCCGCGCGTTCATCCGTGCCCGCGAGTGAGCGCATGCGGACCGGCGCGGGCAGCTGCACTGCAGAAGGCGTGGCCGGCGCGCGGATCCGATTCACGATCGGGCAGGCGGATCTGATGCGGAGCTTGTTCCTGCACCGGGGTCGCGGCCGATGACGACCGAGCTGATGCTGATGGCGATCGCGGCCTGCGTGCTGCTGTCGTACTGGTTCTCGTACCTGGCGCGCGTGCTGCGCTTCCCCTCGGTCGTGTTCCTGATCTTCACGGGGCTGGCGTTGCGCCAGGTCACCGACGCGACCGGGCACACCGTCGGCCTGCCGCAGGGCCTGCTGCCGCTGCTGGGAACGATCGGGCTGATCATGATCGTGCTGGAAGGCGCGCTCGACCTGGACCTGCAGCCGGGGCGGCGCGGCTTCCTGTTGCGCACCTTGTCCTCGGCGATCGTCGGCGTGGCCCTGATGACGGCCGTGCTCGGCGCGGCGATCAGTGCCGTGCTCGACCTTCCGCTGCTGCACGCGGCGATGATGGCCACGCCGTTCGCGGTCATCAGCTCGGCGGTGGCGATCCCGAGCAGCGAGGTGTTGCCGCGCGCCGAGCGCGAATTCGTGATCCACGAGAGTTCCTGGTCCGACATCTTCGGCGTGATGCTGCTCAACGCGCTCGTTGCCGCAGCTGACGACGGGGGCTTCGCCCGCAGCCTGCTGGTCGGTGGATTCGCGGTCGTGCTGCTTGGCGCGATCCTGGGCCTGGCGATGGTCTGGCTGGTCGGCCACCTGCAGGGGCACGTCAAGTTCCTGCCGCTGATCTTCGCGCTGCTGCTCGTCTACGGCGCAGCCAAGGCGCTGCAGCTCTCGCCGCTGCTGATCGTGCTCGTGCTCGGGCTGATGCTCAACAACCGGCACCTGATCCTGCGCTTTGCGCTGCTGCGCCGGCTCGACAGCGACCACTACGAGGTCGAGCTCGGCAAGCTCAAGCATCTGACCGCCGAGGCGACCTTCCTCGTGCGGACCTTCTTCTTCCTCCTCCTGGGCTACAGCACCGACACCGCGCACCTGATCGACCCGTGGAGCTGGATCGTCGCGATCGCGATCGTGCTGATGGCCTTCGGGCTGCGCGTGCCGGTGCTGCACTGGCTCGCGGCCCGTCCTACCCGACCGCTCGTGTGGGTCGCGCCGCGCGGGCTGGTCACGGTGCTGCTGTTCTTCAGCCTGCCCGCGGGGCTCGTTCCCGAGCGCTTCCCGCCGGGCGTGCTGATCCTGGTCGTGCTGCTGAGCTGCACGGTGATGGCGATCGGTCTGCTGCACGATGGTCGACGCAAGGGCGCGGACGCGGCCGAGCCGGCCGCCGCCCCGGCGGCGGGTGACGCCGGGGCGGCGGTCTCAGCAGACGAAGGAATCGCCGGGCCTCCGCCCTGACGAGAAGCGCCGCCCTGATGCAGCCCGCTCCCCGCATCGGCCGCCTCGTCAGCGGCGCGCGCGACCTGATCAGCGACGTCGCCGGCGTCAGCGTGGGCCACTGCACGCTCGCCGAAGGGCCGCTGCAGACGGGTGTGACCGTCGTGCGTCCGCACGCGGGCGATCCCTATCGCGACCGGGTGCCCGCGGCAGCGGTCGTGATCAACGGCTTCGGCAAGAGCGTCGGGCTCATGCAGCTGGCCGAGCTCGGCGTGCTCGAGACGCCGATCGCGCTGACCAACACCTTCGCCGTCGGCGCGGTGGCGCAGGCGCAGGTCCAGGCCTGCGTGGCCGGGAACCCCGGCTGCGGGCGCCGCCTTCCAAGCGTCAACCCGCTCGTCTTCGAGTGCAACGACGGCACGCTGAACGACATGCAGGCGATGGCGATCGGGCAGGCGCACTACCGCGACGCCTTCGATGCGGCTGCTGCCGACTTCGCGCAGGGTGCGGTCGGCGCGGGCCGCGGCATGAGCTGCTTCGGCGCCAAGGGCGGCATCGGTTCGGCGTCGCGCGTGGCCGCTGGCTTCACCGTCGGCGCGCTGGTGCTCGCCAACTTCGGTCGGCCGGAGCAGCTGATCCTCGCCGGGCGGCCGCTGGGAGCAAGACTGGTCGAGGCGCTGGCCGCCGCCGGGCAGCGCGGGGCGCAGGCCGCTGCGGGCGAACCGCCCATTCGCGACGAGCCGGAGAGGGGCTCGATCATCATGCTGCTGGCCACCGACGCGCCGCTCGATGCGCGCCAGCTGCGTCGCCTCGCGCTGCGCGCCGGCGCGGGCCTGGCGCGCACCGGGTCGGTCTTCGGCCACGGCAGCGGCGACGTCGCGCTCGCGTTCTCGACCGCCTGCACGCTGCCGCAGGACCCGGCGCGCCCGATGCCGGCGGTGGCCCTGCTGCACGATGCGCGACTCGATCCGCTGTTCCAGGCTGCCGCCGATGCCACCGAGCAGGCGATCGTGCACGCGCTCTGGCATGCGCAGACGGTGGTCGGGCGGGACGGCGCGTGCCGGCGCGCGCTGCGCGAGCTGCTGCCGCTCGATCCCGGGCCAGCGCGCGACTGAGCGCGCCGGCGTGCCTCAGGCTCCGCCCGGCGCCGGTTCGTCGAGCAGCGCCGTCGCTTCGACCTCGATGAGGAAGCCATGGTGCAGCGCCGGCACCGGGACGACGGCGCGCGCCGGTCGGTGCGCGCCGAGCCACTGGGCGTAGAGGGCGTCGAACTCCGCCCAATGCGCGATGTCGGCGAGGTAGACGCGCACCTGCACGAGGCGCAGCCGGTTCGACCGCGCGCCGACCAGCGCGGCGTCGAGATTGGCGAGCACCTGGCGCGCCTGCTCGGCGAAGGGGGCGTTGCTGAGCTTGCGGCCGTCACGATCGATCGGAAGCTGCCCCGAAACCCAGACCTGCCCGCCGGCGACGACAACCGGGCTGTAGTGGCCTCCCGGCCTGGCCAGGTTCACGGGTTGCAGGCAGTCGATCGTCATGAGGCTTCCTTTCGGCAGAGACGGTTCTGCCCCTGCGGGCGTGATCGGCATGGCCGCTGGATGATTCACTCCCGGCCGGCAAGTATCGCGAATGCGGGCATCATCGGGGCATGCCAATAGCCGCCGATATTTCCGCCGAGATCGCCGCCCTGCTGCAGCAGGTTCATGCCGACCGTCCCGCGCCCCGCGTGCGCGCGCTGCACCTGCCGCCGACCTCGCCGCCGCAGGGCAAGGAAGGCGAGTTCGCCGCGCTGGAGCTCGATTCCGGCGCGCTGGGCCTGAGCTTCCTGCTGCTGGACGACACGCTCACCAGCATCGCGGCGCTGGCCGATGCGGTCCGCGGGATGGACGCGCTCGAGCTGCTGCAGTGGTGGGCCGACCCGGCTGCGGCCGCGGCTTCGCCGGCGCGCGCGGCCCTGGGTTTTGCGGCGGCCAACGCGCTCTCGCGCACGCTGCTGGACCGCAGCGGTTTCGTTCCCGGACCGGCGCGCGACACGATCGGCGGCCTGGACCCGCAGCCGGGCGAGGCGGTCGGCATGGTCGGTCTCTTCCCGCCGCTCGTGCAGCGTGTGCTCGCGCGCGGTGCCAGGCTCACGGTGCTCGAACTGCGCGCCGACCTCGCGGGCGAACGCGACGGCTACACCGTCACGCTCGATCCGCAGGCGCTTTCCGGGTGCACGCAGGTCCTGTCGACGAGCACCGTGCTGCTGAACCACAGCTTCGAGCGCGTGCGCGAGGTCTGCCGCAGCGCGCGGCGCTTCGTCCTCGTCGGGCCGGGTGCGGGTTGCCTGCCCGATCCGCTGTTCGCTGCCGGCGTGACGGCGATGGCGGGCACCTGGATCGCCGATCCCCCGGCGCTGCTGCGCGCGATCACGACCGGTGCGCCCTGGGGCGCGGCGACGGTCAAGTTCCTGCTCGAGCGCGAGGATTACCCGGGTGTGGAGGCGCTTCGCGCCCGTGCCGCGGCGAGGGAAGGTTCGCGGCGATGAGGAGCAGAGATGAAGTCGAGGGCGATTCCCCGATGAGCGGCGCCGCACCGGCCCCCGTGGTGGCCTGGCACCGCCTGGTGCAGGCGCGCGATGCCGCGGGCCTGCCGGCGCTGCTGGCGGATGACGCGGTCTTCCATTCGCCGGTGGTGCACAGCCCGCAGCGCGGAAGGGCGCTCGTGCAGGCCTATCTCGGCGCCGCGATGCAGGTCTTCGGCAACGAGAGCTTCCGTTACGTGCGCGAGCTCGCCCAGGGGCGTGACGCGGTGCTCGAGTTCGAGGTCGAGATCGATGGCGTGCAGGTCAACGGCGTCGACATGATCCGCTGGAACGAGGAAGGGCGGATCGTCGACTTCAAGGTCATGATCCGCCCGCTCAAGGCGATCGACCTGATTCACCGCCGGATGGCGGCGATGCTGCAGGCGCGCGGCTGAGGCGCGCCTGCAGCCAAGGCATCCACGCTCCAGCGCCGCAGCGCTCCAGCGGCTAGCGATAACTCTGGTAGACGCTGGCGCCGCCGCCGCCGGCGGCGAGCAGCAGCACGTCGTAGGGGTCGCGGCGGTCGCCGTAGACGGGGCCGTCCATGCCCGGCGAGCCGACCGGCATCCCCGGCACCGCGAGCCCGATCGCCTTCGGGCGCTGTTCGAGCAGGCGGATCACGTCGCGCGCAGGTACATGCCCCTCGATCGCGTAGCCGCCGACGAGCGCGGTGTGGCAGCTGCCGTACTTCAGGTCGATGCCCAGACGCCTGCGCATCGCGGTGTTGCCGACGTCGTTCACCTTGACCGCGAAGCCGTTGCGGCGCATGTGATCGATCCAATCGACGCAGCAGCCGCAGTTCGGGTCCTTCCAGACTTCGATCAGCGTGCCTGCGGGCACCGCGGCCTGGACGGCGTGCGGCAGCAGGACGACGAGCGTGCTCGCGCCGGCGATCTCGAGCCAGCGGCGACGGTCGGGGTGAGAGAGGTGGGGGCGAGTGGAGGTCATGGCTCCGAGGCTGCAGCTTGGGAAAGCCAGTGTAGATGACCAGGGTCAAGCCGGGAGGCTGCGACCGGTCTTGCAAGCTGGGCTTCAGTACCCATACTTCCATGAGGGGCAGGGCCGGCTTCGCACGGACGCGCGCGCTCGATGCCCGGGATCGAAGGAGGAGTTGTCGTCATGGGACTTCGTGCAGTCTTGTCGGGGGTGGCAGTCGCGGTGCTCGCGGCGGTGCCGGGTGTCTCGACGGCTTTGGACATCGCCCGCGCCGAGCGCCTCTACGAGGAGCATTGCGCGGTCTGCCACGGGGCCGACCGCAGCGGCTACATCGGTCCGGCGCTCAACCGCGACGAGACCAAACTGAGCCGCGGTGAGGTGCTGGGTCGTATCCTGAGCGGGGCGCCGCCGACGCTGATGCCGCAGCACCCATCCTGGCGCGGGGTGCTGGGCGCGAAGGACCGCGACCTGCTCGCCGATCTGATCAAGACGCAACCGGCGCGCAAGCTGACTTGGGACATGCCCGACATCCGGGCCTCGCTGCAGGTGTTGGTGCCGCCAAGCGCACCGAAGGCGAAGGCGCCGCGCTACCGCATCGACGACATCGACGACCTGATGGGCGTGATGTCGCGCGGGCGGCAGTCTTCCGGCAAGGAGTCCAAGGTCATCTTCTTCGACGGCCGCACGCACCGCAAGGTCGGCGAGGTGAGGACGGACTTCGCGCCGCACCTCATGGACTTCCACCCGACCGACCCGCGCTGGGCCTACGTGCGCGACGACGCAGGCTGGCTGCACAAGATCGACCTCTACGAGATGCGCACCGAGCGCAAGATCCGCGCCGGCTTGAACGGGGTGTCGCTCGCGGTCTCGCGCGACGGCCGGTATGTTGCCGCCGGGTCCTACGTGCCGCACACGATGGTGATCATGGACGCGCAGACGCTCGAGCCGCTGCACCTGCTCGAACTCTCGGGCATCGATCCGGACGGCAAGATGGTCGAGGCCGACGCCGGCACGATCATGGCGCTGCCGGGCGCGAACGCGTTCGCGATCGCGCTCGAGCAGGCGGGGCAGGTGTGGATCATCGACCTCGACCGCCCGGGCATGCCTTACAAGGTGATCAAGGACGTCGGCCGCCATCTTCACGACGGCTTCTTCTCGCCGGACGGCCGCTACATGGTCGTTGCCTCCTACGACGATCACGTCAACACGGTGATCGACCTGCAGGAGGCGCGCATCGTGCGCAAGATCCCCTCGGGCTGTAAGCCGCACGTGGGCTCGGGCGCGGTGATCCGCTCGGGTGACCGGCTGCTGGGCTTCGGCACCAACATCGGCGACGAGAACTGCGCGTCGTTCGAGGTCACGGTGTTCGACATGCAGACCTTCGAGGTCGTCAAGCGCATCCCGGTCGTCGGCCCGACCGAGTCACCCGCGGCGCACCCGAACGCGCCCTACGTGATCGTCGACATCGTCGGCACCGGGCCCGATGCGAACAAGCTGCAATTCATCGACAAGAACACGCTCGAGGTGGTGCGCACGATCGAGGTCGCGGGGACGATGGGGCACTCGCACTTCCCCGAGTACACCGCACGCGGCGACTTCTTCTACGTCAGCGCCCGCTACCGCGGCGACCGCAGCCTGGGCCTGCCCGGCGGGCAGCTCGCGATCTTCGACTCGAAGACGCTCAAGCAGGTGAAGACGATCCCGATGGACGTCTCGGCCGGCGTGTTCTCGCGCGTGCGGGCACGCAGCGTCGTCGTCGGGATGCAGCCGCCGGTGCAGTGAGCCGCACTGCAAGCGCGTACAACCCGCTCCCCCACGCGGGAGCGGGCATGCGCCGGGCGAGTGTCGGAACGCCAGGCCTTGCGGATCAGGCGCTCGCCTTCGACCACAGCTCCTGCATCGCCTGCGCGTAGCGGGTGGCGATCGCGGCGCGATCGGGTGCCACCCAGCGCCCGGCGACCATCACGCGCGCGAAAGCTCGCGTGGGTGCTGCGAAGACGAGCCCGTCGAGCAGGTTCTCGCCGGGCAGGCCGAGCAGCGCCGGGTCGGCGAGGTCGAGCACGAGCAGGTCGGCGCGCGCGCCGGCAGCAAGACCCCAGCGCTTGGCCCCCATCGCGCGGCCGCCGCCGGCGCCCATGCGCTCGAAGAGCCGCGCGGCGGTCGAGGGCTCCTGCCCGGGCGCCGCGGCGACGTTGCGCTCCTGGCGCACGAGCCGCTGCGCGTACTCGAGCCAGCGCAGCTCCTCGGGCCAGTCGCGCACGACCTGGCTGTCGGAACCGAGCGACAGCGGCACGCCGGCGGCGAGCCAGCCGGGCAGGTCGGGCACGCCGTCGCCGAGATTGGCCTCGGTCGCGGGGCAGAGCACGACGCCGGCGCCGCAGGCGGCCACGCCCTCGACCTCGGCCGGGACGCTGTGCGTCGCGTGCACGAGCTGCCAGCGCGCGTCCATCCCGGCGTGCCTGAGCAGCCACTCGATCGGCCGCGCGCCCGAGTCGGCGAGGCAGTCGCGCACCTCGGCCATCTGCTCGGCGACGTGGATGTGCAGCGGGCCGTCGCTGCGCGCGGCAAGCGTCCTCAGCGACTCGGACCGCACCGCGCGCAGCGAGTGCAGCGCCGCGCCGCAGGCCAGCCGCGGGCGGCCAGCGGCGCGCACCGCGCGCTGGATCGCCAGCACCTCGTCGACCGTCGTGCGAAAGCGCCGCTGGTCCTCGCGCAGACCCTCGGCCTGGAAGCCGGCGCGCTCGTAGAGCGTGGGCAGCAGCGTGAGGCCCACGCCCGCGTCGGCGGCCGCGTCGGCGAGCGCGAAGCCCATCGCCGCCGGGTCGGCGTAGGCCTTGCCGTCGGTGTCGTGGTGCAGGTAGTGGAATTCGCAGACCTCCGTGTAGCCGCCGTCGAGCAGCTCGACGTAGAGCTGCGCCGCGATCGCGCGCATCTGCGCCGGCGTGATGCGCAGCGCGACGCCGTACATGCGGTCACGCCAGGACCAGAAGTCGTCGTGCGCCGATTCGCGCCGTTCGGCCAGGCCCGCGAAGGCGCGCTGGAAGGCGTGGCTGTGCGCATCGACGAGCCCGGGCAGCACCGGGGCGTCCAGGCGTTCGGCCTGCGATGGTGCTGCGACATCCGGTGTCACGTCCGCCCAGTGACCGTCGGCGCCGATCTCGAGCAGCACGCGCTCGCGCCAGCGGCCATCGACCCAGGCGCGCGGCGCCCAGAGCAGCTGCGAACCGATGGAAGCGCCTGCGGCGCGGGAGTGGGCGTCAGGCATCGGGCCTCCAGGCGAGCATCGCGTCGACCATGCGCTGCAGCAGCGGCGTGATCGCCGCCGCCTTGGCGTCGTGCCAGCGGTAGGGGGCTTCCTCGTCCATGTACGCACGCCACGCCATCTCGAGCTGCACCGCGTGCACGCCGGAAGCCGGCTGGCCGTAGTGGCGCGTGATGTGGCCGCCCTTGAAGCGGCCGTTGAGCACATGGGTGTAACGGTCCTGCGCGGCGAAGACCTCGACGATGCGCGCGGCGAGCGACTCGGCGCAGGCGGCGCCGCTGGCGGTGCCGAGGTTGAGGTCGGGCAGCCGGCCCTCGAACAGCCAGGGCAGCTCGCCCTTGATGCTGTGGCCGTCGAAGAGCACGACGTGGCCGTGCTCCGCGCGCACGCGCGCGAGCTCGGCAGCGAGCGCGTCGTGATAGGGGCGCCAGTAGGCCGCGACGCGCTCGGCCACTTCGTCTTCGGACGGGGCCTGCCCGCCGAGGTAGAGCGGTTCGCCGCTGAAGGCGCGCGTCGGGCAGAGCTCGGTGTTGTTCGCGCCGGCGTACATCGGCTGGTTGTCGCTCGGGCGGTTGAGGTCGACGACGTAGCGGCTGTAGCGCGGCACGATCAGGCTCGCGCCGCGCGCCCTGACGAAGTCGTAGAGACGATCGACGAACCAGTCGGTGTCCGGTACACCGATCGCGTGCGGCTGCAGGCGCGGTCGCAGCCACTCGGGGATCACGGTGCCGGCGTGCGGCACGCTGACGACCAGCGGCGCGCTGCCGCGGTGCAGGGCGAAGACGTCGTTCACGTTCATGGCACTCTCATGGCGTTCGTGTGGCTTGTGCAGTTTGGGCGGTTCGGGCGGCTCTAGCGCCTGCGGCGATTCGCAGTGTCATGGATGCAGCGCGCGAGGGCGCTCGACGCCGCCGAAGAAGGAGCGGCGGCAGGGGTTGTGGCCGAAGCGGTAGGCCATCTCGCGCGGGTGTTCGGCGTCCCAGACCGCGAAGTCGGCGCGCAGCCCCGCGGCCAGCCGCCCGCGATCGGCCAGGCCCAGGGCCCGCGCGCCGTTGACGGTGACGCCGCGCCAGGCTTCCTCCGGGGTCAGGCGAAAGAGCGTGCACGCCATGTTCAGCATCAGCAGCAGCGACAGCGCCGGCGAGGTGCCCGGGTTGTGGTCGGTCGCCAGCGCCATCGGCACGCCGGCCTCGCGCAGCGCCTGCACCGGCGGCGGCTGCGTGTCGCGCAGGAAGTAGTAGGCGCCGGGCAGCAGCACGGCCACGGTGCCGGCCGCGGCCATCGCGGCGACGCCGGTGGCCGAGAGATGCTCGAGATGGTCGGCCGAGAGCGCGCCAAAGCGCGCGGCCAGCGCTGCGCCGCCCTGGTCCGAGAGCTGCTCGGCGTGCAGCTTGACGGGCAGACCCAGGCTTGTCGCCGCGGTGAAGATGCGCTCGGTCTGCGCGGGCGTGAAGCCGATCGTCTCGCAGAAGGCGTCGACCGCGTCGACGAGGCCGGCGGCCTGCTGCCGCGGCAGCCAGTCGATCAGCGCGTCGACGTAGTCGTCGGACCGCCCTTCGAACTCCGGCGGCAGCGCGTGCGCGGCCAGCGAGGTCGCGCGCACGCTGACCGGCAGCTCGCGGCCGAGGCGCCGCGCAACGCCAAGGCACTTGGCTTCCTGCGCTTCGGTCAGGCCGTAGCCCGACTTGATCTCGATCGTCGTCACGCCTTCGGCGATCAGGCAGCGGGCCCGTGCCGCGGCGCTGGCAAAGAGCTGGTCTTCGCTCGCGTGCCGGGTTGCGGCCAGCGTGCTGCGGATGCCGCCGCCGGCGCGCGCGATCGCCTCGTAGCTCGCGCCGCGCAGGCGCAGTTCGAACTCGGCGGCGCGATCGCCGCCGTAGACCAGGTGCGTGTGGCAGTCGATGAGCCCCGGGGTGACGAGGGCGCCGCCGAGCTCGACCTCGGCATCGGCGGCTAGCCCCGCGGGCAGCGCCTCCTCGGCACCGACCCAGGCGAGCTGTTCGCCGTCGACGAGCAGCGCGCCGCGTTCGACCCAGCCCCAGGGCCGTTCGCCGGCCATCGTCGCCAGGCGGGCGTGGCGGTAGAGCGTGCGCATCGCTTCAATCCTCCAGCGTCAGGAACCAGGCCGGCCCGCCGCCATGCAGCCGCCAGCAGGAGGATTCGGCGCCGTCGCTCCAGACCAGCGTCCCAGCGTGCAGCGTCGTCGTGTGATCGTCGACGTCCAGATGCGCACGGCCATGCGCGTAGACGCCGCGCCAGCGCGTCGTGCCTTCGATGGCATCGCCGGGACGCGCCCGGCGCAGACGCGCGGACCCGGCCTCGCGGCGCGCCATCAGGTTGAGATCCTCGGTCGGCCCGTCGAGCAGATGGCACATCGGCGCGGCCTCGCCGTCGAAGGCGATCGGGTCGTCGGCGGGCGTGAGCGTGCGCGCGCCGCCGGGCAGATCCAGCGTCACGCCCTGGCCCTGCAGCACGGTGAAGCCGCGCCAGATGCCGGGGAAAGCCGAGAACGGGCCGCTGTGCTCGATGCGCGCGACGCTGACGCGCAGCCGCCAGTCGTTCGCGCGCGGCCAGGCCAGCAGCTCGCGCGTGCGGCCACCGCCGTTGCGCCAGGGCTGCGGCGCACAGGCGTGCAGGTCGACGAAGTGCAGGTCCATGCGAGGTCTCCGACGCGAGGTGGATCAGGTGCCTGCCCAGGCGCTGTGGCCGGGAGCCGGGGCGGGTGGACCAAACGGCGGCATTCGCACCCGCCCCGAGAGCCCGCCATCCGCGGCAGCGGGACGCGAGCGCGAGAGCGGCGTACCGCCGCCCGGGTTCGTGTTCATGGTTCGAACTCTCCCTGCAGCTGGTAGCGCGAACCCGGATGCACCAGGCGCGCGAGCGTGATCGCGGCGTCGCGCGTGAAGGTCGCGCGCGTGACGATGAGGCAGGGCTCGCGCGCCGGGATCGCGAGCAGCCGCGCCTCCTCGCTCGTCGGCGTTCCGGCCTCGATGGTGTAGTTGGCGCGCCAGAGCGCCGTGGTCTCGAACAGCACCTGCGTCGGCGTCGTGCTCGTGAAGTCGGCGGCCAGGTAGTCCGGGCTGCAGGCCGGATTGACATAGCGATCCTCGCACTGCAGCGGCACCCCGTTCTCGTGATGCACGATCAGCGTGTGGAAGACGCGCGCGCCGGACGGCAGTCCGAGCTGCGCCGCCAGCGCCGCCGGCGCCTTCTCGGCGCGTTGCAGGTGCACGACCGCATGGTGGACATGGCCGCGCGCGGTGATCTCCTCGTGCAGGTCGCGGATCGTGAGCGTCGAGCTCACGCGGTGCAGGCGCGCGGCGAAGGTGCCCACGCCCTGGCTGCGCTCGACCAGGCCCTCGGCCTGCAGCTCCTTGAGCGCGCGGTTGACCGTCATGCGGCTGACGCCGAACTGCGCGACGAGCTCGGCCTCGGAGGGCATCTGCGCGCCCGGCGCCCAGGTGCCCGCGGCCAGCCCCTCCTTGAGGAACTGCTTGACGCGGGCGTAGGGCGGTTGCGCGGACTCGGTGGAAACCATGAGCTCGATGGTACTTGCCTAGACTTGTCTAGACAAGTAGGATATGCCCCATTCGTCCACAGGAGCGTGGCGGCAGGAATCCGGCCCTACGCCCCCAGGGAAATCTCCAGGAAAGACAGCAAGGGGAAGCCGCCATGACCGATCTCTCCAGCATCCACACCCCGGCCCAGGCCCGCCCGGTCCGCGCCCCGCGCGGCTCGCAGCTCAGCTGCGCGAACTGGCTGATCGAGGCCGCGTACCGCATGATCCAGAACAACCTCGACCCCGAGGTCGCCGAGAACCCGGACGCGCTGGTCGTCTACGGCGGCATCGGCCGCGCCGCGCGCAACTGGGACTGCTTCGACGCGATCCTCGAGAGCCTGCGGAAGCTCAGGGCCGACGAGACGCTGCTCATCCAGTCGGGCAAGCCGGTGGGCGTGTTCCGCACGCACGAGGACGCGCCGCGCGTGCTGCTGGCCAACTCCAACCTGGTGCCCAAGTGGGCGACCTGGGAGCACTTCGACGAGCTCGACCGCAAGGGCCTGATGATGTACGGGCAGATGACCGCGGGCAGCTGGATCTACATCGGCAGCCAGGGCATCGTTCAGGGAACCTACGAGACCTTCGCCGAGGCGGCGCAGCAGCACTACGGCGGCGACGCGCGCGGGCGCTGGATCCTCACCGCGGGCCTGGGCGGCATGGGCGGCGCGCAGCCGCTGGCGGCGACCTTCGCCGGCTTCAGTTCGCTGAACATCGAGTGCCAGCAGTCGCGCATCGACTTCCGCCTGCGCAGCCGCTACCTCGACGAGCAGGCGACGAGCCTCGACGACGCGCTCGAGCGCATCCGCCGCTACACCGCCGAAGGCCGCGCGATCTCCATCGGCTTGCTCGGCAACGCGGCCGAGGTCCTGCCCGACTTGCTGGCGCGCGCCAAGGCCGGCGGCATCAAGCCCGACCTGGTGACCGACCAGACGAGCGCGCACGACCTCGTCAACGGCTACCTGCCCGCGGGCTGGAGCGTCGAGCGCTGGCGCGCCGCGCAGGCCGACGCCGCGCAGCACGCGGCGCTGCGCGAGGCCGCGGCGGCGAGCTGCGCGGTGCACGTGCAGGCGATGCTCGACTTCCAGGCCATGGGCATCCCCACCGTCGACTACGGCAACAACATCCGCCAGGTCGCCCACGACAAGGGCGTGAAGAACGCGTTCGACTTCCCCGGCTTCGTTCCCGCCTACGTGCGCCCGCTCTTCTGCCGCGGCAAGGGGCCGTTCCGCTGGGTCGCGCTCTCGGGCGACCCGGAGGACATCCGGAAGACCGACGCCAAGATGAAGGCGCTCTTCCCCGAGGACAGGCACCTGCACCGCTGGCTGGACATGGCCGGGCAGCGCATCGCCTTCCAGGGCCTGCCCGCGCGCATCTGCTGGATCGGCCTGGGCGAGCGGCACCGCGCGGGCCTGGCCTTCAACGAGATGGTCAGGTCCGGCGAGCTCAAGGCGCCGATCGTGATCGGCCGCGACCACCTCGATTCGGGCAGTGTCGCCAGCCCCAACCGCGAGACCGAGGCGATGCGCGACGGCAGCGACGCGGTCAGCGACTGGCCGCTGCTGAACGCGCTGCTCAACACCGCGGGCGGCGCGACCTGGGTCAGCCTGCACCACGGCGGCGGCGTCGGCATGGGCTACAGCCAGCACAGCGGCGTCGTCATCGTCTGCGACGGCAGCGACGCTGCGGCGCGGCGCATCGAGCGCGTGCTCTGGAACGACCCGGGCACCGGCGTGATGCGTCACGCCGACGCCGGCTACGAGATCGCGATCGAGTGCGCGCGCGAGCAGGGCCTCGTGCTGCCGATGATCGACCGCGCGCGCGGCTGAGGCGGCAGCGAGCGCCACCGCAGGAGGCCCCATGCTGATCCACCCCGGACGACTCACGCTCGACGAGCTCAAGGCCATCCACGCGGGTGGCCACCGGCTGATGATCGACCCGCAGGCGCTGCCCGGCATCCGCGCCAGCGCCGCGCTGGTGAAGGCCGCCGCCGACGGCCAGGCGCCGGTCTACGGCGTCAACACGGGCTTCGGCAAGCTGGCCAGCACGCGCATCGGCCACGAGGATCTGGCGCGGCTGCAGTGGAACCTGATCCGCAGCCACAGCGTCGGCGTCGGGCAGCCGCTGGCCGCACCCGTCGTGCGGCTGATGCTCGCGCTCAAGGCGGCGAGCCTGGCGCGCGGGCACTCGGGCGTGCGCCCCGAAGTCATCGACACCTTGCTTGCCGTGCAAAACGCCGGCCTCGTGCCCTGCGTGCCGAGCCAGGGCTCGGTCGGCGCGAGCGGCGACTTGGCACCCCTTTCGCACATGACGCTCGCGCTGATGGGCGAGGGCGAGTTCGTCGACGAGGCCGGGGAGCGCACGCCGGCCGCGCAGGCGCTGGCCGCGCACGGCATCGCGCCGCTGGCGCTGCAGGCCAAGGAGGGGCTGGCGCTGATCAACGGCACGCAGACGAGCACGGCACTCGCGCTGCACGCGCTCTTTGCCTTCGAGCCGGTGCTCGAATCCGCGCTCGTGATCGGCGCGCTGACGGTGGACGCCGCCCGTGGCAGCGACGGCCCCTTCGACCCGCGCATCCACGCACTGCGCGGCCAGCCCGGGCAGATCGACGTCGCGCAGTACTACCGCGCGCTGCTTGCCGGCAGCGCGATCCGCAAGAGCCACGAGAGCGGCGACGACCGCGTGCAGGATCCCTACTGCCTGCGCTGCCAGCCGCAGGTGGTCGGCGCCTGTCTGGACCAGTTGCGCCACGCGGCGCTCGTGCTGCTGCGCGAGGCCAACGCGGTCACCGACAACCCGCTGGTCTTCGCCGCGGGCGATGCCGGCGGCGAGGCCGGGACGCTGATTTCCGGCGGCAATTTCCACGCCGAGCCGGTGGCGCTGGCCTGCGACGCGATGGCCAACGCGATTGCCGAGGTCGGCGCGATCGCCGAGCGCCGCGTCGGCATGTTGATCGACGCCAACATCTCGCGCCTGCCGCCCTTCCTGACCGGCAACGCCGGCCTCAACAGCGGCTTCATGATCCTGCACGTCACCGCGGCGGCGCTGGCCAGCGAGAACAAGACCTACGCGCATCCGGCCAGCGTCGACAGCCTGCCCACCAGCGCCAACCAGGAGGACCATGTCTCGATGGCGACCTTCGCGGCGCGGCGGCTGCAGCCGATGATCGACAACGTACGACGCATCCTGGCGATCGAGTGGCTCGCGGCGGCGCAGGGCATCGAGTACCTGCGCCCGCTGCGGAGCTCGGCGGTGCTGGAAGACGCGCACGCGCTGCTGCGCGGCTTCAGCGCGGCGATGATGGAAGACCGGTCGCTCGCGCCGGACATCGAGGCCGCGGCCGCGCGCATCGGCGAGGGCGCGCTGTCCACGCTCTTCAAGGGCCTGCCGGGCATGCCCGATCTCTGGGTGCCGGCCTAGAACGATCGCCGCCGGCGAGCGGCCTCCTGCCACTGCGCGCGTCCCTTCCACGGCGCCCGGGTCCCGACCGGGGGCCGGTGCCGTGGCGCGTTGCCATAAGGACGCACAAGCGCACGAGTTCGGCAGGATGCGAGTAATGACAGGTTTGGGCGCAGGGCTTTTGTGTTATCAATCCGGGCCCTTGGCTCATCTGCACGATCCCATGCTCAACGTCGACATCTCGAAGCTCGAACAACTGGTCACCGACTTGCGGGGCCTGCTCAAGGAAGGCCTCGTTGCCACCGACATCTGGGACCGGGCGACCGGTCTGTCACTGGCCGGCTACAACGCGCAGCCGGCGGCGGTGGCGCTCTTCAACCAGCTGACCGAGGAGATCGGCAGCACGCTGAGCGGTGCCGGCTTCCCCAAGCTCAATCGCTACTACCTGCTCGACCTGGATGGCGACAATGCCGTCGTCATCATCCGCCACGGCGAGGACCTGCTCCAGGGCATGCTGCTCAATTCGAAGAAGGTCAACATGGGCATCCTCTTCAGCATCGCGATCCCGAAGTCGATCGAGGGCACGGCCAAGTCGCGCAATTGAACCGGACACGATCGAGCCGGTGCCCCGAATGCTGATCGACGGCGACAGCCGACGGCGCCCGTTCGAGCGCACGAGGATCGGCGCGGATCCGCATCGCATTGCTGCGGCGCGATCGCTGTCGCCCGTTGCGGTGTGGACGCCCACGCGCGAGAGCGCGAGCACGCTCGCGTTCATGGCCACGCTGCGGCTGCACTCGTCCTCCTGGCACTGGGTCGACCTGCCCGGACAGGCGCGCTGGTGGATCGTCGATGCGGCCGCCTGCGCGGACCTGCCGGCGCTGCTGGATCGCTACGACGAGCTCGACGAGAAGCCGAGCGTGGCCTTCCTCTGCGGGCAGATGAGCGAGCTGCCCCGGCCGGCCTGGACCTTCTTCAAGCCGCCGGTCAAGAGCGGCCTGATCTTTAGCTGGATCCGGCCGCAGGTCGGGCCGACGACCCAGGCCCCGGCGGCAGCGCTGCTGCTCGACGCCGAAGCCGCACCGGCGCCCTGGCACCAGGGGCTGCTGCGGCTGCGGCGCTGGCCCAACATCGGCCGCTACGGCAACACGCTCGAGCTGACGGTCGCCTGCTCGCGCCTGCTCACGGCCCCGGCGGCCTACCGTGAAGTGCTGCAGTGGTCGGTGCCGGCACCGCTGCTGGATCGGCTGCTCGCCGACGCGCATCGCGAAGGCCTGCTGCAGATCATCCCCCGGGTCGAAGAGCCGCCTGCGCCCGCGCAGGCCATGCCGGCGACGACGATCGTCGGCGAAGCGGCGGCAGGCGGCGCCATCGCAAGCACGGCCGCTGCAGCCGCGCCGGCGCTGACGTCGGCGACGATCTCGCGCGGCCCTGGTGCAGGCGCGGAGGCGGGCACCGCGGCAGCGGAGCCTTCGCGCTGGGACCTGATCAAGCGCCTGCTCGGCAGGTTCTCGCGCCGATGACGGTCATGCCCCTCGCACTCGCTGCGCCCCATACGCCGGGTTTCGGGCCGGCGTCGCGGCTTCTGCACAGGAACATCGGATGAAGATCGTCCTCGGTCACCATGCCAAGCACCAGGTCGTCTTCGTCGGCCCGTTCGGCGTTGGCAAGACGACCGCGCTGCGCGCTGTCTCGGACATTCCCGTGGCGAGCATGGAGACCGCCAGCGAGGAAGCCCGCGGGCTCGGCGACCAGGGCAAGACGACGACCACGGTCGGTTTCGACTACGGCGAATGGCAGTTTCCGGACGGTGCGCGCGTGGGCCTCTTCGGCGTCCCGGGGCAGGAGCGCTTCAACGCGATGTGGGATGCGCTGCTGCCGCAGAGCTCGGCGGTCGTGTTGTGGCTCTACGGCAACCGCGACAACGCGCTGGCCGAGGGTCATTTCTGGCTCGACGCGCTGGCGGCGCGCAAGGCGGTCGCGCGGCTGGCGGTGGCCGTCACGCGGCTTCCCGCCGACATCCCCGACCAGCAGCTCGATCCCTATCGCCGGCTGACGGCGCGCTACCACCCGCTTGCACCCGTCATCACCGCCGATCCGCGCGAAGCAGGCAGCGTGATGCAGGCGATCATGGTCGCGCTCAGCACGCCGTATTCGCCGATGCAGGTCTGAGCGGCATGTTGCCGTCCGCGACGCCGGCGCCTCAGGCCGCGGCCCAGGATGCCGGCGCGCCGGCGTCGACCTCACCCCGTCCCGTCAGGAGTTGGAGAATGGACTCGCAAGCCCTGGGCCGCTACGTGCTTCCGGCGATGGAGGAATTGCCGCGGCGGATTCCCAAGCTGATCGCGGCCGTGCTGTGCACGCCGGATGGCTTCAACATCTGCTCGCTCGGCGTCGACGAGCGCCAGGTCGGCAAGCTCGCGGCGCTTTCGGGTTCGCTGCTTGCCGTCGGCGACGCGACGCTGGCCGAGCTGAACCCGGACGCGGGCCGGCATGCGATGGACCTGTTGACGCTCAAGGCCGGGGACTTCCAGGTGCTGGGCGTCAAGGTGCAGAAGCCCGGCGGTCACCTGATCCTGATGGGCGCGGCGCAGGAAACGACGCTGGGCGTGATGATCGTCGGCATGCAGGCGGTCGCGGCCGCGATCGAGAAGCTCTTCACCGCTGCCTGAAGCCGCCCTGCGGCGGTTCGACCGGGGCCTGCAGCGCCTGCAGCGTCAGCGGGTCGCGCTCGCCGCCCCACCAGCGCTGCAGCAACTGCGCGGCAAGCGGATCCTCGGGCGCGGCGCGCTCGAAGAGCGTCAGGCACGAACGCAGCTTCATCGCGTCGACCTGCCCGAACACGCGCAGCGGCGTTGCCGAGGGCGGCAAGGCCCGAAGCAGTTCCATGCATCGACGCAGGCGCGGCCCGAGCACCGGATGGCGCCAGTAGGCGCGTGCGTGCGCCAGGTCGACGATGCCGTAGTGCCGTGCGGTGGCACTGCGGCCCAGGCCGGCGAGCTGGGGGAGCACGAACCACATCCAGTGGCTGGTCTTCGCGCCGGCACGCAGCTCGGCGACGACGTCCTCCCAGACGACGTCCTGCGCGGCAACGAAGTGCTCGAGCGGCGCGGATGGGTCGGGGCGGGTGTCCTCGGGGTTCATACGCGCAAGCATGCCCGATTCCGGCAGCGGAATGAAGACGCGCTCGACGATGCAAGGCCGTGGTGCGCCGCATCGCGCCCGCCGCGCTATGCTGGTCTCGTCCGCGCCTGCCTCACCCGGCGAAGTCTTCTCGATGCTCAGCTTCAACATCGGTCCCCTCGCGCTGCCGCTGCAGCCGGTGCTGCTCCTCGTCGGCCTGTGGGTGGCGCTGATCGCGCTGCGCGTGCTCGCGCCGCGCGAAGCGCGCCAGACGCTGGCCAACGCGATCTGGCTGGCGCTCGGGGTCGGGCTCCTCGTCGCGCGCGCGCTGCACGTGCTGCAGCACATCGACGCCTACGGCGCGAGCCCCTGGGCGGTGCTGGACATCCGCGACGGCGGCTGGCAGGCCGTGGCCGGAGCGGTCGCCGGCCTCGCGGTGCTGATGCTGCGCGCGCCGGCCCAGGCGCAGTGGCGCCGCCCGCTGCTGTGGTCGGCGCTGGCCGGCGTGGCCGTCTGGCAGCTGGCCGATGCGGTGGCGCTCGCGCGCCGCGCCGGCGACACGGCGCTGCCGCCGATCGCGCTCACACCGCTGGCAGCGCCGGCCGTCGGCGCAGCGGCTGCGCCGCTGCCCGAACTGCTCGACGGCCGCCCGCTCGTGATCAACCTCTGGGCGAGCTGGTGCGGCCCCTGCCGCGCCGAGATGCCGGTGCTGGCCGCTGCGCAGCAGCGCGAGCCCGGCGTGCGCTTTCTCTTCGTCAACCAGGGCGAGCCGGCGCCGGTGGTGCAGGCCTGGCTCGCGCGCCAGTCGCTCGGCCTGCAGGACGTCTATCTCGATGCGGCGTCCGCGCTCGGGCCGGCGGTGGGTTCCTCGGCGCTGCCGACGACGCTCTTCGTCGACGCCCGAGGGCAGCGCGTAGGCGCGCATGTCGGTGCGCTCAACGAGGCGGCGCTGCGCATCCGCCTGCAGCAGCTCGCGCGGGAATGAGCCGCGCCCGCCCCGCTTCCGCCATCAGGCCTGCGGCGCCAGCAGTGCCGCGAGCTTGTCGACGAAGGCAGGCAGCTCGATCGGCTTGGTCCAGTAGTCGATCGCCCCGGCGGCCAGCGCCGTGCGGATGTCTTCGGGCATCGCATTGGCCGAGAGCACGACGCAGCGCAGATCGGCCGTGAGCGGGTCGGCGCGCAGCGCCTGCATCACCGCCAGGCCGTCCATGTCGGGCAGCTGCATGTCCAGCAGCACCAGGTCGGGTCGGAGCTCCTGCGCCAGGCGCACGCCGCTGCCGCCGTCGGCGGCGGTGTGCAGCCTCACCCAGGCGTGCGGCGCCAGCAGTTCGCGCACCAGCAGCGCGTTCACCTCGTTGTCCTCGATGTAGAGCACGCAGGCAGGCGGCGCATCAACGCCGGGCGGCGCATCCGTCGAGCGCGCTGCGACATCGGGTGCGGGTGTCTGGACGTCCTGTGCCTCAGCCTGCGGCTCGCTCGCGATCGGAAGCGTGAACGAGAACTCCGAACCTTCGCCCGGGCGGCTGCTTGCGTCGATCCGGCCCTGCATCTGCTCGACCAGCGCCTTGACGATCGCCAGGCCGATGCCGGTGCCCTCGATGCCCAGGCGTTCGGCGCCGAGGCGGTTGAAGGGTTCGAAGGCCGCGCTCAGCTGCGCTGTGTCCAGCCCGTAGCCGGTGTCGGCGATGCTCAGCCTGTAGTGCGTGTCCTCGCGCTCGATGCGCAGCCGCACCCGGCCCCCGCGACGGTTGTACTTGATGGCATTGGTGAGCAGGTTCAGCAGCACCTGCCGTGCCCGCACCGGGTCGGCCCAGACGCTCCCCGCCGGAACCGGGTCGACCTCCAGCATGATGGCGAGCCGCTCGGCCTGGCTCTGCACCAGCGGCAGCGTCGCCGCAACGAGCGCCTCCAGCGCGAGCACTTCGGGCGCCAGGCGCAGGTCGCCCGATTCGGCGCGCGAGAGATCCAGCACGTCGTCGATCAGCGCCAGCAGGTGACGCCCGGCATCGTCGATGTGCGCAAGCCATTGTCGTTGCTCCTCGGCGCTGGTCGCCACCGTCTCCGAGCGCAGCAGCTGCGTGAAGCCCAGCACCGCGTTCAGCGGCGTGCGCAGTTCATGGCTGATGCGCGAGGAAGCGGGACTTGGCGCGGCTCTCGGCCAGCGCCAGCTCGCGTTCGCGCAGCGCCTGCTCGGCCTGGACGAGCTCGGTGATGTCCCAGTTCAGCCCGATGCGTCGGGTCGGACCGCCGGTCTCGTCGTAGAGCACCAGCGAGCGCGAGGCCAGCCAGCGCACCGAGCCATCGGGCCAGACGACGCGAAAACTTCCGCGCCACGGGCGGCGTTGCTCGAGCGCCCGCACCTGTTCCTCGATCACGCGCTCGTGGTCGTCGGGGTGCAGGTAGGACCAGACCTCGTCGCGCTCGATGCTGCGCCGCGGCGAGTCGACGCCGCGCAAGCGGAACATCGCCGAGTCCCAGACCATCTCGTTGCGCGCCTCGTCGTATTCCCAGCTTCCGAGGCCGACTGCCGACGCCGTGAGTTCGATGCGCTGGCTCGATTCGCGCAGGCGCTGCAGCGTCTCGTGCTGCTCGGTGACGTCCAGCGTCACGCCCTCGAGACGCCGCGGCGCATCGGCGGTGGCCGGCGTCACCTGCCCGCGCGAAACCAGCCAGCGCACGCTGCCGTCGGTGTGCAGCGCGCGGAACTCGAGCTCGAAGCTCCCCGAGCCGTCGCGCACCAGGCGTTTGGACAGCTCGGCCACGCGCTCGCGGTCGTCCGGGTGCACGCAGCGCCGCAGCCAGTCGCCCAAGCGCAGCGTGCCGGCTGCCGGGTCGAGCCCGAAAAGCTCGAAGTTGCGACGGTTCCAGTCCGGGGCCGCGCCGTCGCCGATCGGTGACGACCACAGCCCGATCCGCGCGCTCTCGGCAGCCGACTCGAGCCGCCGCGTCAGCTGCTGCGCGCGCTGCCATTCCTCCATCTGCCGGCTTCGGTCGAGCAGCACGCCGGCCAGGGCCATCGGCTGTCCGTCGACGTCGCGCTGCAGCGTGCGGCGCGCAAGCACGTGGCGCCAGCCGCCTTCCGGGCGCCGGTAGCGGATCGGCAGATCCGCGGTCGACGCGCCATCCAATCCCCGCTGCAGCCACACCACCACGTTCGGCAGGTCATCCGGGTGTGTCTGCGCGCGCATCTGGGCCACCGTGACGCCCTCGCGCCGATGCTCGATGCCCACGTGCTGCGATGCGCGTTCGTCCAGGTACACGCGCCCGCTGGCCAGGTCGTGGCGCCACAGGCCGATGTCGCTGAGCTCGAGCGCGAGCTCGAGCTCCTGGCGCAGTTCCTGCGCCTGCCGCGCGAGCTCGAAGGTCTCGGTGTCGTCGATGTTGACGCCCAGCACCCGCCTGGTGCCGGTGCGCTCGTCGTCGAACACTCTCCATTGCGTGTGGATGTAGCGCACCTGCCCATCGTCACGACGCAGGCGGACGCGGCTCGAGTACGTGCCGGGAGCGTTCATCGAGGCGACGAAAGCGCCATCGGCCCGGTCCTGCGCGAAGAACCGCCCCGAGACTTCCGGATAGCTGGGTGCAGGCGTCCCCGGGGGCGGTACCGGCAGGCCGAAGATGCGGTACATCTGCGCATCCCACTGCCCCTGCATCGTGACCGGGTCGCGCTCGAAGATGCCGACGCTGCAGAACTCCTGCAGCAGCGCGATGCGCTCGCGCAGCTCGGCGATCGTGCGCCGCAGTGCCTGCGCGCCTTCGAGCGGCTTCAGCTCGACGAGCGTCGTGCCGTCGCCGGCTTCGCGCTCGCTGAGGTCCCACTCCGCGCGCAGGCGCGTGTGCGCCGGCCCGAGCCAGGCGCTGGCCTCGGTGCCCAGGATCACCGTCGCATCGACACCGGCGATTGCCTGCGCAAAGGCCTGCGAGCACCAGGCGATGCGGCCCGCGGCGTCGATCAGCGCGATCGCCGGTGCGGCATCGGCGAGCGCTGCCAGCGTCCTCAGCGCCGCCTGGGCATCCGGGGTCGAGGCCATCACTGCGGTTTCGGGGCGCAAGGAGCGGTCACGCGCGGACTGTAGCCTGCGCCACGGCCCGAGGCCGTGGTCGGCGGCTCAGCTGAAGTGCAGCCCCGGGACGAGCAGCCAGGGCAGCGCCTGCGTGCCGGCGTCGATGCGCTCGCGGCTCACCGCCTTCACGTCCTGCAGCATCTGCGCGACGTTGCCGGTGATCATGGTCTCCGCCAGCGCCGCCCCGACCCGGCCGTTCTCGATCCGGAAGCTGTTCTTGATGACGCCGGCGAAGTCGCCGTTGGGCGCGGGGCTGCCCATCGAGAGGCGATCGACGAGCGCGCCGCGCGCAACGCCCGAGATCATCTCGGGCAGCGGCGTGTCGCCGGCCAGCAGCTCGAAGCCGTGGCCGGCCAGCGGCCGGTGCGGAAGCCCGGTCTTGCGGCTGCCGTAGAAGCTGGGCGCAAGCTGCGTCAACACGCCGGCGTCCAGCAGCGTCGCCGCCGGCGCGACGAAGGCGTCGGCGGTCACCGGCACGCAGCCCGGGGCGTCGTAGCGGCTTCGTAGCGTCAGCAGCGGCGAGGCGATGCGCTGCCCGACGCGCTCGCGGTAGAGCGAGCTGCCGTCGATCAGCGGGCCGTCGCCGAGCTGCTCCATCAGCCAGGAGACCAGGTCCTCGACCGCGCCGGGTGCCAGCACGACCTCGCCGACGAAGCGCTCGCCCAGCGGCTGCGTGCGCACCTGCTGCACCAGCTCGCGCATCATCCGGTCGACACCGAAGAGCGCGGGCACGTCGTCCAGGCTGTCGGCGGTGCCGCCCGCGTAGTTGAAGGAGCTGGTCTGCCCGCCTTCGCGCGCCAGGCCGAAGACCGAGAGTTCGTACCAGCCGAGGTCGGCGGCGATCGCGCTGCCTGCGCCCGCGCTCGAGTGCGTGAGCGTGTGCGAGCGGCTGTGCACGTGCGCGGCCAGCGCCTCCTCGATCATCATCGAGGGCGCGTTCGCTGCCCGCCACTCGAGCAGGCGGTGCAGCGCACTCGCGAGCTGCTGCGGGTCGGCCTCGCGCGGACCGCGCGTGATCGAGGCCTGCTGGCCGCTCGAGACCGCGTTGGCCTCGTCGACCGGCGCCGAGCCGGCGGCGGTCCACAGCGACTCGACGAAGGCCGCGATGCCCTGCGGCGAGAGGTCGTTGCCATCGGCCGACGCCCGGCGCCCGCCGACGATGCCGGTGGCCGCGAGCCGGCGCGATTCGTTGCTGCGCAGCAGGCTCGGCTCGTTGTGCGCGAGGTTGAGTTCCTGCCGGCGGCTCTCGCTCACCGTCACCTGAAGTTCGTCGAAGCCGCGCCGGCGCAGCGCGGCCAGCAGCTCCTCGGCGCAGCGTGCGGGGTCGAAGTCCTTCGTCATCGTCGCCGCTCCCTCACTGCCCGCCCAGGTGCGCACGCGTGCGCAGCGCCGGCCCGCCGACCGAGACGACCATCGGCTGCTTCTTGCCGCAGTAGCCGTTGCAGCTCCACTTCATCTCGCGGCCGACGCCGTCGACATCCTGCAGCACCTTGAGCGCGCTGCCCGAGAGCGTGGTGTCCCGGATCGCGCGGCCGATCCTGCCGCCGCGGATCTCGTAGCCGAGGCTGACGCCGAACATGAACTCGGTCGTCGAGTCGGCCTGGCCGTTGCTCGTGTCCAGCAGCAGGTAGCCCTCGTCGACGCCCTGGATCAGTTCCTGCAGCGAGCTCGTCCCGGGCAGCACCGCGGTGTTGCGCATGCGCACGAGCGGCTCGTCGTCGGGGCCATAGGCGCGCGCGTTGCCGCTGGGCGGCAAGCCCAGGCGCGCCGCGGTCTCGCGGCTGTGCATGAAGTCGCGCAGCACGCCGCGCTCGATCATCATCACGTCGCGAGCCGGCGAGCCCTCGTCGTCGACGTAGACCGGGCACATCAGCTCCTGGCCGTCCCAGTGGTGCGCCAGGTCCATCATCGTGATCAGCTCGCTGGCCACCCGCTTGCCCTGCAGGTCGGCGGTGACGGCGCCCGAGAGCACCGCGTCGGCCTCGCAAGGGTGACCCATCGCCTCGTGCGCGAGCATGCCGGTGAGGTCGGCCGAGAGCACGACCTGCTGCTCGCCACCACGCGCGGGCACCGCGCGGCGCTTGGCCTGCAGGTGGCCGTGCAGCACGTCCAGCCGCGGCGCCAGGGTTGAGAGCGACCAGTCGATGTCGGCCAGGCTGCCCAGGCCAGAGACGATCTCGGTGAGCTCGATCGGCGCGCCGTCCTCGTCCTCGCCCACCAGCACCACGTATACCGCCGCGCGCTGGATGCGCGCAAGCGACTCGCCGCCGCCCTCGGTGCGCAGCCGCTTGACGTGCGCCTCGTCGGTGAGCATCACGCGCGTGCTGCGCAGCCCCGGGTACTGCTTCATGCAGTGGGCGTGCAGCTCGGCCATGCGCTGGCTGCATTCGGCAACCGTCAGCGGCGCGCGGCCGTGCTCGCGCTGCTCGCCGCGATGGTGTTCGCCGGGCAGCGCGAGTGCCGCGCGCGACCCGAAGCCGGCCATCGCGCGGGCGTTGCGCGCCGCCTGCTCGCGTACGCGGGCCGCCACGCCTGCCGTCCCCGCCGGCGCCGACGCGAAGCCCCAGTAGCCGTCGCGATAGGCGCGCGCGCTCACGCCCGCCTGCGCGCTGCGCTGGTTGCTCGTGAGGTTGCCGTCGACCATCACCATGCGCGTTTTGCGCAGCTCGTGGTGGCGGGATTCGAGATAGCTGTCAGCCATGTTTGCGTAGGTCTTGCGGGAAATCGAGGGGCGCAGCGCCGCGTGACGATGCGATTGCGGTTGCGGGGCGACGGAGGAGGGAGACGAACATCCGCTGCCCGCCGCGTCCACCCGCCATCGCCACAAGGTTGAGGATGAGGTGAGGGCGCTCGCCTTGGGATCAATGCCGGCTGCCGCCGCAAAGGCCATGTGCCCGCCCGGCGCCATGCCGCGGCGATGATACGGAGCCGCCCCCTCGCGCGAGAAAGCATGCATCGGTACTGCGGCACACTTGCCGCATGAGCATCATCCGCCGGACCGACGAGCGCCACCGCGCCTGGGTGCGCGAGGCCGTGCGCCGCATCGAGGCCGACTTCCAGCGCAGCAGCGACACGCACCTCATTCCCCTGCCGCTGCCGGGCATGCCAAGCGTCGACCTCTACCTCAAGGACGAGAGCAGCCACCCGACCGGCAGCCTCAAGCATCGCCTCGCGCGCAGCCTCTTCCTGCACGCGCTGTGCAACGGCTGGCTGCACGAAGGCTCGACCGTCGTCGAGGCCAGCAGCGGCAGCACCGCGATCAGCGAGGCCTACTTCGCGCGGCTGCTGGGCCTGCCCTTCATCGCGGTGATGCCGGCGACCACCAGCCGCGAGAAGATCGCCGCGATCGAGTTCCAGGGCGGGCGCTGCCATCTCGTCGACGACCCGCGCGCGATCTACGGCGAGAGCCAGCGCCTGGCCGACGAAGCCGGCGGGCGCTTCATCGACCAGTTCACCTACGCCGAGCGCGCGACCGACTGGCGCGCCAACAACAACATCGCCGAGAGCATCTACACGCAGATGCGGCGCGAGCGCCACCCCTGTCCGGCGTGGATCGTCGCCAGCGCCGGCACCGGCGGCACGCTGGCCACCCTCGGCCGCTACGTGCACTACTGCCGGCACGACACGCGCGTCTGCGGCGTCGACGCCGAGCGCAGCGTCTTCTTCGAGCACTACGAAAGCGGCGACCCCGCGCTCGTCACCGACCAGGGCTCGCGCATCGAGGGCATAGGCCGCCCGCGCGTCGAGGCCAGCTTCATGCCCGACGTGCTCGACGCCATGGTCAAGGTGCCCGACGTCTGGAGCCTCGCGGCCATGCACGTGCTGAGCGCGCGCCTGGGCCGCCGCGTCGGCGGCAGCACCGGCACCAACCTGATCGCTGCGCTGCGCTGCGCGCAGGCGCTGCACGACGCCGGGCAGGGCGGATCGGTCGTCACGCTGCTCTGCGACGGCGGCGAGCGCTACCGCCACACCTATTTCGACGAGGCCTGGCAGCGCGCGCAAGGCTTGCAGAGCCCGGCCGAGCAGGCGGCGGTCGAGCGCTGGATCGAGCAGGGCCGCGCGCCGCAGGAGCTGCTGGCTGCGCTGCGCGTGGCGGGCGCGCTCGGCGTCTGATGGCCGTTCAGGTCGGCACGATCGCCTCGGCCTCGATCTCGACCAGCAGCGCCGGGTCGATCAGGCGGCTGACTTCGACCAGCGTCGCCGCCGGGCGCACCTCGGCGAAGAACTCGCCGTGCGCGCGGCCGACCTCGGGCCAGTGCGCGATGTCGGTCACGAACATCCGCGTGCGCACCACGTGCTGCATCGAGGCGCCGGCTTCCTCGAGCGCCGCCTGGATCGTGCGCAGCGCCTGCACCGCCTGCGCGTAGGGGTCGCCGACGCCGACGATGCCGTCGGCGGTGGCCGCCGTCGTCCCCGCGACGACGACGTGCGGGCCGACGCGCACCGCGCGCGAGTAGCCGACCGCGGCCTCCCAGGGGCCGCCGCTCGAGATGTGGATGCGTGCCGGGTTCATCGATGAGCTCACTCCTGCCGCTGCACCAGTGCCCGCAGCGGCTCGGGCAGCCAGCCGCGCAGCCGCGCGCCGATGCGCGCCTCGTGCCGCGGCCAGACGATGCCCAGGACCACGAGCGCCAGACCGATCGCCGTGACGACGAAGGGGAAGAGCAGGCTGTCCTTGAACGCGCCGTAGGCGAGGTAGCTCAGGTAGCCGGCCACCCCCAGCCCGCCGAACACGGTGAAGACGCGACGCCCGAGGATGGGCCCGAGCACGACCAGCAGCAGGTTGATGCAGAGATACGCAAAGCGGCTCCATTCGCTCTCCGAGCGCATCGCCGAGAGGCCGCCCCAGAACGCCAGCATGCCGAAGAGGTAGAGCCAGAACGCGAAGTCCTTGCCGCTGCGCGTGCGCAGGTCGATCCAGAAGGCCAGCAGCAGCACGAGCAGCCCGAACCCCATCGAGACGAGCTTGCGCAGTTCCCAGCTCGCATCCTCGCTGCCGAAGACGAAGGGCGTGAGGTCCATGCTCAGGTACCAGAGCGTCACCGCCACCGGCATCAGCAGGAAGGACAGGCGGTAGCGCCACGCGAGCAGCGCGCCGACCGCGAGGGTGGCCAGCTCCATCAGGATCCAGCGCCAGTCGATGTAGACGTGGTAGTCGCGATAAGCGCGGCCTTCGGCCCAGAAGCCCAGCGTCACCTGCAGCCCGTAGACCGCCAGCGGCGTGAGCGCGACCACCAGCGCCGCGCAGATGCCCGCCGGGATCGGCAGCTGCCGGCGATGAAGCAGATGCTCGGTCAGCGCCAGCGCAAGCGCCGCGTAGGCGAGCGCGATCACCAGCAGCCCGGGCCCGCCGAAGCGTTCCCAGCCCAGCGTCATGAACAGCGTCATCGCGCCGATCGCGATCAGCCCGCCGAGGTAGCTCAGCACATGCGCGAAGCGAAAGCTCGGCGTCCCCGCCTGCTGCTCGGCGAGGAAGGCCCACAGCGCCTCGGCCTGCTCGGCGCCGATCAGGCCGCGCGCGGCCGCCTGCGCGAGCAGGCTGCGATCGATGTTCATGGCTGCCCTGTCATCGCGGCCGCCGGGCCGCGTGCGCCGCGCCTGCCGTGGCGCCGCGGCTCAACGATAGCGCTGCAGGTAGCGCCGCTCGAAGCTGCGCTTGACCCAGTGAAAGACGGGGCTGGACGGCAGCAGCCAGTTGCGCCGCGGCGTGCGCCAGATCAGCGTGCCGCGGTCCAGGCTGTCGACGATGCAGGCCAGCTCGACCTCGAAGGTCGCGTTCGCGCGCTCGCCGCGCAGGTCGCCGAGCAGGTTGGCCGCCGCCGCCACCGCCTGCAGGTCCGCCATGTGCGCCTGCTTCGGGAGCCAGTCCGGCCCCGGGAAGCTGCCCGAGTCGCCGGCGACGACGACGCGCTCCCAGCCCGGCACGCGGCAGTGCTCGTCGGCCTGCACCAGGCCGCCGGGCGAGCGCGGCAGCTCGGTCGCGTCGAACCAGGCGTTGCCGGTCATCCCGGGCATGAAGAGGATCAGGTCGGCGCCGATCTCGCCGCCCTCGGTCACCACCTTGTCGGCCTCGATCCGCAGCATCTTGTGCCCCAGGTGCGTCGCGATGTCGCGCCGCGCCATCTCCGAGAGCAGGTGCTGCACGGCCTTGGGCCCCAGGCGGTTGCCCGGTTCGCGCGCCGGGCTGAAGAAGACAAGCTCGAAGCGCCCGCGCCGGCCCTCGCGCCGAAGCTGCTGGTCGATGCCGAAGAGGAACTCGAACATCGGCCCGCCGCGCATCGCCGCGGGCTCGTTCGGGTTGCCGGCAAAGCCCACCGCGATGCGGCCGCCCTGCAGCGCCTGCAGCCGGTCGCGGATGCGCTCGGCCGCGGCGATGCCCTCGCAGGGCGTGATCGCGTGCTCGATGCCCGGCAGCTTCTTGATGAAGCGCCCGCCGGTGGCGATCACCAAGCCGTCGTTGGAGAGCTCGCCGCTGCTCGTGAGCACGGTGCGGCCCTTGTCGCGCAAGCCCGTGACCTCGCCCGCGTGGAAGCGCACCTTCATGCGCTGCAGGAACTTGTCGAGCGGGATGATCAGGTCCTCGCGCCGGCGCAGGCCGCTCGGGATCCAGATGATCCCCGGCAGGTAGTGCAGCTCGGCGCGCGGCGCCACCAGCGTGATCTCGACCTCGGTGTCGCGGCGCCGCAGCTCGCGGATCGCCGAGAGCCCGGCGAAGCCGGCTCCCAGCACGGTGATGCGGTGTGTGGCCATCTCGGGGCTCCTCGCTCGACGCGAATGCGTCGTGATCTCAATATACCCCAGGCAGTATGCCCGATCAGGGTCATCGGCCGCGTTCACCGGGGCGATGGCATCGCGGGTGCGAGGGCTTCGGCGCCTCGAGCCACCGTCTTTCGCAGCCTGGCGCCGAGGTCTGCACAGGCTTTCAGGCCACCAGATCGTTCGCGACCAGCATGCGTCCATGCGCGGTGCAAACGGTCACGCCGTGCTGGTTCACCGCGACGGCCTCGGCGGTGACGATGCCGCCGTCGTGCCGGGGCTTGGGTTCCAGCGCGGTCACCGTCCAGGTGATCGTCAGCTCGTCGCCGATCTTCACCGGCGCGTGAAAGCGCGCGTCGTGCTGCAGGTAGCCGATCGCGGTGCCCGCGTAGACCATGCCGAACTCGGCGCCGACGATCGCCGAGGTCACGACGCCGTGCAGGATGCGCGCTCCGTGCCGCGAGCGCGCCGCGAAGGCCTCGTCGACGTGCAGCGGGTTGTAGTCGCCGATCAGCCGCGCGCCCTCGTCGAGGTGGCGCGCGGTGATGCGCTCGACGCGCCCGAACTGGTCGCCGATGCGCGTGTCGCAGAAACGCTTGCCGCCGGGCGTTCCGTGGCGCTGGTCGGGGCCCGGCGCGGATGAAGTGGCGGCGGAGTCGGGAGCAGGGGAAGCAGTCATCGTGTCGTCTCCGCGCACGGCATCGGCGCGCGTTGCCGCAGCATACGGCCACGCGGCGCCTCCGCCGCCGTCCTGCCTCAGCCGCCCTCGCGACGCTGCCAGGCCCACCAGAGCGCGTAGACGGCCAGCACGAGCCCCAGCAGGCGCACGCCGTTGCCGATGCCGACGTCGTGCGCGAGCACACCCCAGCGCCCGAAGATCTCGGTCCAGTCGTGTTCGCCGCCGCCGACCAGCGGCAGCTCCTGCGCCCGCGCGTCCTTCATGTAGCGGGCCACGTTCATCAGGCTCTCGGCCAGCCACAGCAGCGCCGCCGCAAACGCCGCCGCCTGCCGCCGGCGCCAGAAGTGGTGCGCGAAGAGCGCCGGGAACAGCAGCTGGAAGATCGTGCCGCCGTAGACCATCAGCCGCCCCGAGAACAGCCCGACGATCGGGTGCCCGGCCTCGTGCAGCGCCAGGTTCGCCCAGTCGACCAGGAACACCCAGGCCTCGCGGCTGACGAAGTGCGCCCAGGCAAACCAGAGCGCGACCAGGCCGAGCGCGATCAGACCCCAGCGCGGGACCGGCGCCCAGTCGTCCTCGTCGAGGGCATCAACCTCCTCGGGCATCAAGGGGCCTGCACGGCGCTTCTGCATGTCATGCCCGCTGCGCCCGGGCGGAACGAGGCCATAGATGCGGTTCCGGAGGCGGCCTGAGAAATCCCTTGTGCGTCGGTCACTGGTAGGGAATTTCTTGTGAGACCGCCGCTGCGGCGTCGCCGGTTCAAGCGGGCTGGGCCGTGAATTTGACCCCCAGGGCCCGCGCCACCTTCATGACGGTCTCGAAGCGAGGCTTCGCGCCGGGGGCAAGAGCCTTGTACAGGCTTTCACGGCCCAAGCCTGCGTCTTTGGCGACTTGCGCCATGCCCTTGGCTCGCGCGACATCGCCAAGGGCAAGAAGAAGCAAATCTGGATCATTGGCCTCGAGTACGGCGGTCATGTACTCGGCGATGGCTTCATCATGTTCAAGGTACTTGGCCGCATCGAACGGAACAAGCTTCAGTGGTGTCTTGGCCTTACTCATAAGTCGTCTCCAAGTTCGGCTGCAAGCTTCAAGGCGCGGCGGATGTCTCGCCTCTGACTTGACTTGTCGCCCGCATTCAGCAACACCACGATCACTCCACCGCGACGAACGAAACAGAGGCGGTAGCCGGAACCGTAATGCACCCTCATCTCGGAAACCTCACCCTCGATGGGCTGCCAGTCACCGAGACTACCTGCTTCAACTTGCCGCAACCGCGCCACGATTCGAACCTGTGCCCGCTTGTCTCTCAGCGCATCGAGCCAGGCGACGAATTCTTCAGTCTGGCGGACGATGAACATTCGGCGAATGTAGCCAAATGGATACAATTCGTCAAGCAGAAGGGTGGGCGGTTTCAGGAGTCCGTGGCGCTGCCCGCTGCGGTTCGTGTTCGATGTTGAACTCGGCATCAAGCGGGATGCGCAGGCACTCGCCGACGACCTGGATCGTGAAGGCGCGCCCGGAGTCGATCTCGGTCCAGTCGTGCTCGTCGAGGGCATCGACCTCCTCGGGCATCAAGGGGCCTGCACGGCGCTTCTGCATGTCGTGCCCACTGCGCCCGAGTCGCATGAGGACCGCAGATGCGGATCTAGACCCGGCCGACGCCCCCGAACAGACCTCCCGAGAGCCCACCGACCACGGCCATCAGCAGGCCCATGATCAGCGCCAGGATGACCATCGCCGGAATCGCCGCGATGGCCCACTTGATCATGAACACGACCATCGACCAGAACGGCATCTTGACGTCGACGACAACGACCTTGCTTTCCATTTCGCTTCCTCCTCGGTGGGTTTCGATGCGTCATTCTGCGGGGTGCCGGCGGGACCGATGTTCCTGCCTCGTGTGGGAGACAGCCAGGCGACTTCGGAGGACTGCAGGTGGCGGCTGCCGTACTCGACGACTGACGTCGCAGTTTGGGGGCGCGAAGACAGCAAGGCTAGCTTGCCGCCGTACACTATGTGTATTCGCCGCGGAGATATACACATGCGCACCAACATCGTGATCGACGACAAGCTCATCGCGGAAGCGATGAAGGCCTCGGGTGCCAAGACGAAGAAGGAAGCGGTCGAGCGGGGCCTGCAGGCCCTGCTGCAGCTCAGCCGCCAGGCCGAGTTGCGCAAGCTGCGCGGCAAGGTGCAGTGGCAGGGAGACCTCGAGGCGATGCGACGCGACCGGTGAGCGGCCCGTGATCCTCGTCGATTCCAGCGTGTGGATCGATTACCTGCGCGGTGTGTCGACAGCACAGACGGTCAAGCTCGATTCACTCCTTGGCCGCGTGCCGCTCGCCATCGGCGACCTGATCCTGACCGTGGTCCTGCAGGGCTGCGTTCAGGACAAGGCGTTCAACGAAGTGCGGCGGCTTCTGCTCAGCTTGCACGCGATCGACCTCGGTGGCCAGGCGGTGGCGATCGAGGCGGCGCGCAATTTCCGGCGTCTGCGGGCCATGGGAATCACGGTGCGCAAGACGATCGACACCGTGATTGCCACGCGCTGCATCATGGATCGGCTCGAACTGCTGCACTCGGATCGCGACTTCGATCCTTTCGAGCAGCATCTGGGTCTGCGCTGCGTTCCGGTCGATCCCTGAGCACGCAGCAGCGCCGCCCGCTTTCGTGCCCACGTTCGCGCCCGCATCGCCGGCACGTGGCCGCGTCGGGATGCTTTCGCGCTCAGTCCTCCTGCGGGCCCCAGAGGAGCTGGAACTCGAGTTCGTGACGCTGCCCGTCGCGTTCGTGTTCGATGTTGAACTCCGCATCGGCCGGGATGCGCAGGCGCTCGCCGGCGACCTGGATCGTGAACGCGCGCCCGGACTCGACGGCGTCGGCCAGGCGGCGCAGCTTGGCGGCAAAGGGCGCACGGCCGTAGCTCTTCGTGATGTCGCGATCGTTCATGGCGACTCCTTGCGTGAATGAGTCTGGTGCGCCCGGTTCGAGGACCGGCGCAGGCAAGCTTGCGGGACAACGCGCAGGATCGGCAGGTCGGCCTGGGGCTCGTCGAAGATCATCGGGCGGGTGCGCGGCATCGCCAGTCCGATGGCGGTTGCTCAGGATTGCGCGCAGCTTTCGACGATGTCGCCCGAGCTGCCGTCGGCCAGGTGCCGCAGCAGCGTCCCCGGCGCACCCGGCCCGGAGCCCTTGGTCCACCACTCCAGCCCGCCCCCGACGTAACGCGCGCCGCTGGCGGAGACGGCGATGCGCATCGCGTAGCGCCGCTGCTTGTAGTGGACCGTGGCCGAGTCGGTGTCTGGATAGGCGGCCGAGATCGTCTCGCCGCTCTCGCAGCGGTAGGTGTAGACGCGCGCGGCGGCCGACGAGGCCCTCGCCTCGGCCGGATGATCGCGCGGTGTGCCGGGGCTCGTGCAGGCCGTGGCCAGCACCGCCGCGGCGAGTGCAAGCCCGGGTCCTCGCTTCGTCGATCGTTCAGAGATCAGGCGGCGCAGCACGCGGCGAATGTCGGTTCGATTGGGATGCATGCGCGAATGGCGACGGCGGAGCCGTCGCAGGGCCAGGTCCGGTCCAGTCTATCGTGCGTGCAGGTTCGAGTCCCGCGCCTGCGCCGCGTCGCCGTCGAGCGTCAGCCGCGCAGCAGCGCCGCCGCCGCCGCTCGCGCGTGCGGGCTCGCCGCGCGCGGCAGCTTGCCGGCCAGGGCGAGCGTCGCGCCGGCGTCGATCATGCGGCTGAACTGCGCGCGCAGCGCCGGGGCGTCGACGGCGTAAAGCCGCGCCAGGCGCTCGTCGGCCGGGTGGATGCGGCCGAGCGCGAAGACCTCGAGTGCGGCATCTTCCAGCCGGCGCAGCGGGCGCTCCTGCGCGCGCAGGTGGCGCACGGCGACCTGGTTGCGCGCGCGTTCGAGGTCGATCGGGTCGATGCGCGCGGCCTGTTCCTGCAGCAGCGCACTCAGCTCCTGCAGCGCCGGTTCGAGCTGCGTCGGCGAGGTCGAGAGCTCGACGACGAACTGCCCGCCGCCGTCGAGCACGTCGGCCGAGCAGGCCGTGTAGTAGGCGAGCCCTCGTTCCTCGCGCAGGCGCGCCAGCAGCGGCGAGCTCATGCCCTCGCCGAGCAGCGCGGCGGCCATGGTCGCGGTCGGGTCGTCGGCGCGACGGTCGGGGATCGGGAAGCCGAGCACCAGGTGCGACTGGCTGGAGCCCTCCAGTCGCCGGCTGTGCACGCCGCCCAGCCAGCGCGGTGCTTCGAGCACCGGTGCGCGGCCCTGCGGCAGGGCGGCGAAGGCAGCCTCGACTTCGGGCAGAAGCGCTTGCGGGTCGATCGGCCCGGCCACGCCGATGACGGTGCGCTCGGCGGTGAAGTGGCGCTGCACCCAGGCCGCGAGTTCCTCGCGCGTGAAGCGCTCGAGGTTGCGGCGGCTGCCGATCACCGGCTGCGCCAGCGGATGCGTGCCCCAGCAGCCCTTGTCGAAGAGCTTGAACGCGCTGGAGAGCGGGTCGTCCTCGTCCTCGGTGTACTCGTGCAGCAGCACTTCGCGTTCGCGCTCGAGCTCGTCGGCGGGGAAGGTGGGGCAGAGCACCAGCTCGGCCAGCATGCGCACGAAGGCGATCGCGTGCTGCGGCAAGCCGCGCATGTAAAAGGCGGTGTGGTCCTTGTCGGTGTGCGCGTTGACCTCGGCGCCCAGGCGCTCGGCGTCGAGGTTGATGCGCCGTGCATCGCGCAGGCTCGTGCCCTTGAACACCATGTGCTCGACCGCGTGGCTGATGCCCGATTCGCGCGCCGATTCGTTCTGGCTGCCGCTGTGCACGAAGACCGCCGCGGTGACGGTCGAAAGCTGCGGCATCGGGATCGCGAGCAGCCGCGCGCCGCCGGGCAGGGTGTGGAGAAGGGGGGCGAGCGTGGGCATTTGGTTGGGCGCGCGCGGGACCGTGGAGGATCGTCTGGCGTGCATCACGAACGCCGCTCGCTGCGGCCCAGCCCCTGCGCGATGAACGAGAGGACGAGCGCGTTCAGCGATACGCCTTCGGACTTGGCACGTGTCGTCAGTTGCGCGTGCACGGTCTTTGGGATGCGAGTCACGAACTTGCCGGAGGCCACGCCGCCGCTGTTCGGTCGAGGGATGGGCAGTTTGCGGGCCTTGAGCGCGGCGATCGTCTCCATGAGCGCCTCGCGCCCGTTGGCCAGTGCCTCCTCGATCGTCTCGCCATCGGACAAGCATTCGGCGAAGTCGGGATAGGAAATGAGGTAGCCGCGGCCTTCCTCCTCGGTCAGCGGGCGGATCTCGAAGGGGTAGTCGCTGGGTTTGCTCATGTTTCATGCTCCGTCGACGAGTTCGAGGAACTTGCGGATGTAGATCGGTTTGATCGGGCGCCGCGCCGGGACGGGCAGGGTCTGGCCGTCGTCGCGGACGAACACGCAATGGCTCCCGCCTTCATGGCGCCATTGGATGCCGTGCTGGCGCGCGATCACCTGAAGCTGCGCAAGCTGCCAGTCGCGCGGGTTGCGGCGCATCGACGTCAGCAGTTTGGCCGCCGTGTTCACCGATGAATGATACTACGCGCAATACCATTCACGATGGGTGTGCGGCGCGTCGGTGCAATGGAGCTGCCGCGGACCGGCGACAATTACCAATTTCCCGCCATCCCCCGCCCACGACCCGATCGTCACCCCATGTCCGCCACCATCCTGCAAAAGCTTCCCGTCGGCCAGCGCGTCGGCATCGCGTTCTCCGGCGGGCTGGACACCAGTGCCGCGGTGCACTGGATGCGCGCCAAGGGCGCCGTCCCCTGCTGCTACACCGCCAACCTCGGCCAGCCCGACGAGAGCGACTACGAGGACATCCCGCGCAAGGCCCGCGCCTACGGCGCCGAGATCGCGCGCCTGGTGGACTGCCGGCCGCAGCTCGTGGCCGAGGGCATCGCCGCGATCCAGAGCTGCGCCTTTCACGTCACCACCGCCGGCGCCACCTACTTCAACACGACGCCGCTCGGGCGCGCGGTGACGGGCACGGCGCTCGTCGTCGCGATGAAGGAGGACGCCGTCCACATCTGGGGCGACGGCAGCACCTACAAGGGCAACGACATCGAGCGCTTCTACCGCTATGGCCTGCTCGCGAACCCGGCGCTCAAGATCTACAAGCCCTGGCTGGACCAGGCCTTCATCGACGAGCTCGGCGGCCGCAAGGAGATGAGCGAGTACCTGGTGGCCAACGGCTTCGACTACAAGATGTCGGTGGAGAAGGCCTACAGCACCGACTCGAACATGCTGGGTGCCACGCACGAGGCCAAGGACCTCGAGTACCTGAACCAGGGCATCCGCATCGTCAACCCGATCATGGGCGTGGCGTTCTGGCGCGAGGACGTGCCGGTCAAGGCCGAGGAGGTGACGGTGCGCTTCGAGGAAGGGCGCCCGGTGGCGATCAACGGGCGGACGTTCGCCAGCGAGGTCGAGCTCTTCGAGGAGGCCAACCGCATCGGCGGGCGGCACGGCCTGGGGATGTGCGACCAGATCGAGAACCGCATCATCGAGGCCAAGAGCCGCGGCATCTACGAGGCCCCGGGCATGGCGCTGCTGCACATCGTCTACGAGCGCCTGGTCACCGGCATCCACAACGAGGACACGATCGGCCAGTACCGGGCCAACGGCCGTGTGCTCGGCAAGCTGCTCTATCACGGCCGCTGGTTCGACCCGCAGGCGCTGATGCTGCGCGAGACGGCGCAGCGCTGGGTGGCGAGCGCCATCACCGGCGAAGTGGCGCTCGAACTGCGCCGCGGCAACGACTACTCGATCCTGGACACGCAGAGCCCCAACCTGACCTACGCGCCCGAGCGGCTGAGCATGGAGAAGGTCGAGGGCGCGTTCACGCCGGCCGACCGTATCGGGCAGCTGACGATGCGCAACCTCGACATCGCCGACACGCGCGCCAAGCTCGGCATCTACAGCCATACGGGCCTGCTGGCGGGTGCCAGCGGCAGCATCCCCTTGCTCGGGCAGGGCGGCGCCGAACCGTCAGCCGAGTGACAAGCGCGCACGGCAGACTGCGGGCCAGCAAACGGAATTCATTCGGAGGAAAACGATGTTCGACGAACTCGACGATGGCCCGCGCATCGCGGTGTGGACGGTGCTGGGCATCATCGCCTTGCTGCTCTTCGGGCTGCTCGGCGGCCTCGGGATTCGCGCGCTGAACGCCAAGGCAGGCGCAGGACAGGCCGCGGCCGGGCTTTCGACGACAGCACCGGCGGTTGTCGTGATCGAGGAAGAGAAGTGATCCTCGTCGACGAGCCGCTCGTCGGTGACGTCGCCGGCACGCTCTACTTCGACTTCGCCTCGGCGACGCTGCCGGCCGATGCCGCGCCGGTGATCGAGGCGATCAAGGCGGCGGCCGACGCGGCGCCGGGCCAGCGCCTCGTCATTTCCGGCTTCCACGACGCCACCGGCGATCCGGCGAAGAACGCCGAACTCGCCAAGGAGCGCGCCAAGGCCGTGCGCGCCGCGCTGCAGGCGGCGGGCGTCGACGCCTCGCGCCTCGTGCTGCGCAAACCCGAGTCGACCACCGGCAGCGGCGACGATCGCGAAGCGCGCCGCGTCGAGGTCCGGAGCGCGCCCTGAGCTGAGCGCCTTCGGGTCGCCGCGAGGCGATCGCCGGGCTGAGGCTCAGGCGGTGCGAAGCGCAGCCGCCGCCTGCAATCGGCCGACCTCGATGTCCTTGCGGTTGCGCAGCGGCTGGTCGGAGAGGCCGGCGAGGAAGCCCGTGTCGGCGTCGCTTGCCGGCAGCAGGCGCTGCAGCAGCGCGGCGAGCACGACCTCGCAAGCGCGCGAGTTGTTGCCGTCGTCCATCTTGATCGCGATGCCCAGGCCCAGCTCCGGCACCGCGGCGCAGTGCACGCCCTCGGCGCCGACCTTGCAGTAGACGCGCTCGCCGAAGTGCGCCAGCACGCGGGCGTCGAACTTGCCGCTGCCGCTGGTGAAGAAGGGCGCGCGCGCGGTCGCCCGGCGCAGCCGCGTGGCGGCGCGCGCGTGCTCCGGGCTCAGGCCCTGCCCGGTGGCCACGCGCGCGAAGGCCAGCGCCAGGTTCTTCAGCGGCACCGCGTGCGTCGGGATCGAGCAGCCGTCGATGCCGCGCGCGCTCTTTGTCAGGTCCCAGCCGGTCGCGGCCTGCAGCGCCGCGCTCACCTCGCGCATCACCGGGTGTTCGGGCCGGACGTAGCCCGAGAGGAAGCCGCGCAGCGACGCCGCGCCCCCTTCCGCGCCCTTGCCCGCGCCGTGCATCCGGCAGGCCAGGCAGACGAATCCGCTGTGCTTGCCCGAGCAGTTGTTGTGCAGCGCGCTCGGGGCTTCGCCGCGTCGCGCGAGTTCGCGCTGCGCCTCCTCGTTGTAGGGCCAGTGCGTGCCGCATTCGAGCACCGAGACGTCGACGCCGGCCTTGGCGAGCATGCCCGCGGCGGTGCGCGCGTGCGCTTCCTCGCCGCTGTGCGAGGCGCAGGCCAGCGCCAGCTCCTCGTCGGTCAGCGCCAGCGCGTCGGCGGCGCCGCTGGCCACCAGCGGCAGCGCCTGCAGCAGCTTGATCGCCGAGCGCGGGAAGATCGGCCGCTCGATGTCGCCCATCGAGAGCACCAAGGCGCCATCGGCATCGACGACGGCGAGCGCACCGCGGTGAAAGGACTCGACGATGCCGCCGCGGGTGGCCTGGACGAGGATCGGGTCGACGGTGGCGGTGTTCATGAGTGCGACTGTAGCGCCGTCGACAATCGGGCGATGGGAAGGAGCTCGGGCACCGGGCCGATGCTGCTCGGCGTGGACTTCAGCTGTGCGCCGACGCGCAGGAAGCCGATCACCGTCGCGCGGGGACGCATCGAGCAGGGCGTGCTGCAAGTGCAGCAGATCGATGCGCTGCCGTCGATGGACGGCTTCGAGGCCCTGCTTGGAGAGCCCGGCCCCTGGATCGGTGCCTTCGACTTCCCCTTCGGCCTGCCGCGCGCCTTCGTCGAGGCGCAGCGGCTCGGGGCCAGCACGCTGGCGGTGGTCACCGAACTGCGGCGGCGCTGCCCGACGCGGATGGAATTCCGCGCGCTCGTCGACGCCTGGGGGTCGACGCTGCCTGCAGGACAGAGGCTGCCGCACCGCGTCTGCGACCGCATGATGCCGGGCATCAGCAGCACGAGCCCGCTGCAGACGCGCTACGTGCCGGTGGGCTTCATGTACTACGAAGGCCTGTGGCGGCTGCTGCAGGCGGGCGTGGCGCTGCCGGGACTGCACGAGGGCGATGCGGCGCGGCAGGCGGTCGAGGCCTACCCGGGGCTGCTCGCGCACGAGATCATCGGCACGCGCTCGTACAAGAACGGCGACGATGAGGCGCGGCTGACCGCGCGCAAGACGATCGTGCAGGCGCTGGTGCATGCTCGCACCCGGTTGGCGCTGCCGCTGCGCATTCCGGCGGCGCTGCGCCGGGCGGTGCTCGCCGATGCGGCCGGCGACCATCTGGATGCGCTGCTGTGCCTGGTGCAGGCGGCGTGGGCTTCGGCTCAACCCGGCTTCGGCTTGCCCGAGGCGATCGACCCGGTCGAAGGCTGGATCGCGACGATGCCACTGCCCGTGTCGGCCCGGCAGGCCGCCGCGCGAGAATCGAACCCTGTGACTGCGAAGGAGAAAGCATGAGCGACCCCACGACGACGCCGCCGACGCCGGCAGCCCTTGCGCCGACCGCGCTGATCGACAGCGACCATCCGGCCGTGGTGGCCTTTGCGCGCGAGCACGACCGCGGCGCCGATCCGCGCGAACGTGCGGTCTCGCTCTACCTCGCGGTGCGCGACGGCTTTCGCTACGACCCCTATCGCATCGACCTCTCGCCCCAGGGCATGCGCGCGAGCACGGTGCTGTCCAACGGCTACGGCTGGTGCGTGCCCAAGGCGGCGCTGCTCACGGCCGCCTGCCGCGCGGTGGGCATCCCGGCGCGCGTGGGCTACGCCGACGTGCGCAACCATCTGAGCACCGAGCGCCTGCGCAAGGCGATGAACAGCGATGTCTACGTCTGGCACGGCTACAGCGACATCTGGCTCGACGGCCGCTGGGTCAAGGCTACGCCGGCCTTCAACATCGAGCTCTGCGATCGCTTCGGGCTGCTGCCGCTCGAGTTCGACGGCCGCGGCGATTCGATCTACCACCCCTACGACAAGGCCGGCAACCGGCACATGGAGTACGTGAACCAGCGTGGCGTCTTTAATGAGGTGCCGCTGGCCGAGATCATCGAAGGCTTCAAGTGCTACCACCCGAACGCGACGCTGAACATGCTGAGCGGCGCGGATTTCAGCGAGGACGCGGCGCGCGAGACGAGCGCCTGACGAATCAGACGCGCCGGACGCCCGCGCCGCGTCGGGCGTGCCCGGTGCAGCCCGGCATCGGGCCGCTCAGTGCAGCACCAGCAGCGGCAGCTTGCTGCCCGAGAGCACGGCCTTGGTCTGCGAGCCGTAGAGGAACTCGCCGAAGGGGCCGCGGCCTTCGGTGACCATCACGATCAGGTCGCAGCCGCGCCCTTCGGCCTCGGCCAGCAGCGCCTCGTCGATATGCTCGACCTGCACATGATGCCCCTCGAAGGGCACGCCCGCGGCCTGCGCTGCCGCGGCGAAGCGCTCGAGCACTTCGCGCGCGTGCGCGGGGGTCAGCGCGTCTTCTTCGTCGACCGCTTGCGGCTTCGCGTGCGCTCGCGCGCGGCCAGCCGAAGGGCACTGGGCGGTGACGAAGCCGGTGATCGCCGCGCCGAGCTGCTGCGCCAGGCCGATGCTGGCCTGGATCGCGCGCTCGGTCAGCGCCGACCCGTCGACGGGCACCAGGATGCGTTGGTACATGGTCACACCTCCTGCAAGGGGCCAGGCAACGATGACCCGACTCTAGGAAGAGCGTGCAGGCGGCCGTTTGCGCTCGCGCAATGCGCGGGCAGGCAAGCGGCCGGCGCGACGCGAGGTTTTGCCGACGATCACACCGCCGACGCCGAGCCCGCTGCCGTGCGTGGATTCGGTCACGCAGGCTCGTGCCCGCTGCCGATCGCGGCAGCGCGGGGCCGGTGCAAGGCGCATGCACGGCCTTCGCGCGATCAAGCGCTGGGCCCGCCTGCCGATAACCGAGGCGACCGCGCCCCGCTCCCGGCATCGCGTGCCCGACGCCTGCGGCGGCACGGTCGCGTGCCTGGATTCTTTGCCCCTTCATGCCGCTGGTGTTGCGCCTCCTCGCCCTGCTCCTGCTCTGCCTGGGATCGGCAGCGGGCGCAGTGGGCGCCGTGGTTGGGGTGGGCGCTGCGCCCGAACTCGTGCTCCACGGCCAGAAAGACCGTGTCGATGCCTTCGGCGCGGCGACGATGCTCAGCGACCCCTCGCACCGGCTGCAGCTCGCCGATGTGCTGGCGCGCCGTTCCGAATTCGTTCCTCCCGCGTCGCCTTCGGGGAACCTGGGCCGTCGCGACGACAGCGTCTGGCTGCTGCTGCCGGTGCGCGTGCGCGAGGGCGGGCGCTGGTTCTTCGAGATCGAGTACCCGACGCTCAACCGTGCCGACTTCCATCTGCTCGAAGGCGGGGTGGTCGTGATGCAGCGACGGCTCGGCAACGACCAGCCCTTCTCGGCACGCCCGATCCCGGCACGCACGCATGCGGTGGAGCTCGACCTGCGCGCCGGTGCCCGCTACGAGCTGCTGCTGCGCGTGCGCAGCCAGTCGTCGATGGTGGTGCCACTGGGCTTCTACCGTGGCGACGGCTTCTGGCGGCACGAGGCCAGGGGCCAGATCGTGCAAGGGCTGATGCTCGGCGTGATGGTCGCGCTGCTGGCCTATTCGCTGAGCAACGGACTGAGCCTGCGCGACCCCTTGTTCGCGTATTACAGCCTGATCCTCCTCGGGATGGCGGTGTTCTTCACGGCCTTCTCGGGGATCGGCCAGCAGCACCTGTGGGAGCGGCACACCGGGCTGATGCTGCTGATCGCGCCGCTGAGCGTGGCGGTGAGCATCGTCGCGAGCGGTCCCTTCTTCGCCAACGCGCTGGGTCTGGCCCACGAGCACCGGTGGATGACGCGATTGCTGTACGCGGTCTCGGCGGCCGGCGCCGTCGTGATCGTGCTCGCCCTGACCGGCGCGAGCTCCTACGGCTTCACGCAGACGGCGGTGACGATGCTCGGCCCCTTGCCGATGCTGCTGGCGCTGCGGCCCGCGCTGATCCAGGCGCGCCGCGGCAGCGCCACCGCGCGCAGCCTGCTCGTCGGCTGGAGCGCTTCGCTCGTCGGCGCGCTCGGCATCGCGGCGCTGCTGCGCGGGTGGATCAGCGCGAACTTCTGGACGCAGCAGTTCTTCCAGTTCGCGATGACGATCGAGATGCTCGTCTGGGTGCGCGTGCTCTCGCTGCGCGTTCGCGCCCTGCGCGACGCTGCCGAGCTGGCCGAGCGCGACCGCCTGCACCTGCGCGCGCTGGCCTATACCGACCCGCTGACCGGGCTGCTGAACCGCCGCGGCCTGCTCGATGCGCTCACCCGTGCCCTGGCCCCGGAGGCCACGCCTGCCGACGGACGCCCGGCGGCCACGCGCCTGCTCGCGCTCTACATGCTGGACCTGGACGGATTCAAGGCGGTCAACGACCGCCTCGGGCACGAGGCCGGCGACGAGCTGCTGGTGGAGGTTGCGCAGCGGCTGCAGCGCTGCCTGCGCGCGGGCGACGTCGTCGCCCGGCTCGGCGGGGACGAATTCGTCGTACTCGCCGAGTCGATCCGGGACGAAGGCGACGCGCAGGAACTGGGCTGCGGTCTGCTCGCCGCGGTCGCGACGCCGATCGTCGTCCGCGGGCAGGACTGCGAGGTCGGCATCACGATCGGTTACGCGCTGGCGCCGCTCGATGGCAACGAGGCAAGCCTGCTGCTCTCGCAGGCCGACGCCGCGATGTACGCCGGCAAGCAGGACGGGCGTCGCTGCCTGCGCCGGCATGGCCGCGGGGAATCCGAATCCGTACGCGCCCTGCCGGCGGTGCCGCAGCGGGAGCCGCGCTCGCCGGCCCAGCTGCAGGAATCCTGAAGCCGCCGCCGGCGCGGGGGGCGGCTCAGCGTGCCTGGCGCGCTGAGCGGCAGGCGTCGAGGAAGTCCCGCAACATCGGCGTGTCGTCGATGGTCTGCGGGTCCTTCGGGTCGTGGAACTCCGGGTGCCACTGCACGCCGGCGACGTAGGCGCCGGGCGTGGTGCGGCGGAAGGCCTCGACCATGCCGTCGTCGGGGCAGCGGGCCTCGACGACGAAGCCCGGCGCGAGGTCCTTGATGCCCTGGTGGTGGATGCTGTTGGCGCGCGTGAGCCCGACGCCGGGGTAGAGCTCGGCCAGCCGCGTGCCCGGCTCGATGCGGATCGCGTGGAAATGCCGCTCGTACTGCCCGAGCTCGCGGTGCGCGCGCGAGTCGGGGCGCTGCGTCGCGATGTCCTGCCACAGCGTGCCGCCGTGCATCACGTTCAGCAGCTGGAAGCCGCGGCAGACGCCGAAGACCGGCTTGCCGGCCTTGATGAAAGCTCGGATGAGCTCGATCTCGTAGCGGTCGCGGACCGCGTCGCCGGCCCATTCGGGCCGCAGCGGCTGCTCGCCGTAGAACTCGGGCGCGACGTCGTTGCCGCCCTGGAGCACGAGTCCGTCGAGCGCCTGCGCGTAATCGTCCAGGTCCAGGTCGCTGCGCTGCACGATGCTGTCCTTGGTGACGGCCGGGACCATCACCGCCATCGCGTGGCCCGAGAGCACCCAGTGCGCGACCGATTGCTCCAGGTAGTGCAGCGTCTTGGTGAAGACGCCCGGCAGCGGCCCCTGGCTGCCGGGGTAGTAGATGCGGGCGGAGACGCCGACGAGCAGCGGGGGCGCAGGCATGGGGATCGGGTTCGGCGCGCGCATTATGCGCGCCGGACGGCGTTCATGATCGCCCCCACGCGCCTTTTCCGGCGGAGGAATCACTAACATCGGGGGCCACCCGGTGGCCCCTGTGCGGCGCCGGGTGCAAGGCCCACGTGATCCATCTCCTCAACCTGCTCGCCGCCATCGCCCTCCTCGTCTGGGGCATCCACAACGTGCGCACCGGCATGTTGCGGCTCTTCGGCGAGAACCTGCGCCAGTTACTGGCGCGCAGCTTCGGCAACCGCATCTCGGCCGCGCTCGCCGGGCTTGGCGTCACCGGCCTGGTGCAGAGCAGCACCGCGACCTGCCTGATCGTCGCCAGCTTCGTCGGCACGGGCCTGGTCGACACGACCGCGGGCCTGGCCGTGATGCTGGGCGCCGACGTCGGCAGCGCGCTCGTCGTGCTCGTCTATTCATTCGACCTGTCGTGGCTGAGCCCGCTGCTGATCTTCCTCGGCGTGGTCTTCTTCGTCGCGCGCGAGCGCGGCGTGCTCGGGCGCGTGGGCCGGGTGCTGATCGGCCTCGGACTGATCACGCTCGCGCTGCAGCTGATCACGACGGCCACACGGCCGATGACCGATTCGCCGGCGGTGCGGGCGCTGCTGCTGGCGCTGCCCGACGAGGTGATGCTGCACATGCTGGTGGGCGGGGTGCTGGCGATGCTCAGCTACTCGAGCCTGGCGATCGTGCTGCTGACCGCCACGCTCGCGGCGCAGGACCTGGTGCCGCTGCCGATGGCGCTGGGCCTGGTGCTGGGCGCCAACGTAGGCAGCGGCCTGCTCGCGATCATCGTCACCGCCACCGGCGGCCCCGAGCTGCGGCGGCTGCCCCTGGGCAACTTCGTCTTCAAGGCGGCGGGGGCGGCGCTGCTCGTGCCGCTGCTGCCCGAGGCGCAGCTGCTGCTGCGCAACCACGTCACCGACGCGCATCAGCAGGTGGTCTTCTTCCACCTGGGCGTGAACGTGCTGATGGCGCTGTGTTTCATCGGCTTCGTCGGCCCGGTGGCCCGCATCACCGAGCGCCTGCTGCCCAAGCCCAAGCTGCTCGGCCAGGGCGACGGGCCGCGCCACCTCGACCCGGTGGCGCTGGAGACGCCGAGCCTGGCGATCAGCTGCGCGGCGCGCGAGGCGCTGCACCAGGCCGACGTCGTCGAGACGATGCTGCGCGGCGTGCTGCCGGTGATGCGCGAGAACGACCTCGAGCTCGCCGAGCGGCTGCGGCGCATGGACGACAGCGTCGACGAGCTCTACACCGCGATCAAGTTCTACCTGACGCAGATCTCGCGCGACGCACTCTCCGAGCGCGAGAGCCGGCGCTGGACCGACATCGCCAGCTTCACGATCAACATGGAGCAGATCGGCGACTGCATCGAGCGCGTGCTGCAGGATCTGGAGGACAAGAAGATCCGCAAGGGCCGGCGCTTCTCCGAGGCCGGCGTGGCCGAGCTCTGCCACCTGCACGAGCGGCTGCTGGCCAACCTGCGGCTGGCGATGAGCGTCTTCCTCGACGGCCACGTGCGCGATGCGCAGCGCCTGCTCGAGGAGAAGGCGCGCTTTCGCGCGCTCGAGCGCGAGTACGCGGCCAACCACATGATGCGCCTGCAGGACAACACCGGCCCGAGCATCGAGACGAGCGCGTTGCACCTGGACCTGATCGGCGAGTTCAAGCGCATCAACTCGCACATCTGCTCGATCGCCTACCCGATCCTGGAGTACGCGGGCGTGCTCGCCACCACCCGCATCCGCCCGTCGCAGGTGGCCCCGCTCGACGAGCGGGTGCGCTGAGCGCGGGCAGCAGGGTGCGGACGGCGGCATGGGCTTGAGCTGGGGCATCGTGCTCGCGGTGCTGTGCGGCGCCGCGATGCACGCTGGCTGGAACGTGCTCGTGAAGTTCGCCGGCGACAAGAGCGTCGACAACGCGCTCGTGATCCTGATGGCGGGGCTGGTGGCGCTGCCCTTCGCGCTCGCCGGCGGGCTGCCGGAGCGCGCGAGCTGGCCCTACCTCGGCACCTCGATGCTCGTCCACTTCGGCTACTACCTGGCGCTGGTGGGCGCGTACCGGCACGGCGAGCTCGGCATGACCTACCCGATCATGCGCGGCTTCGCGCCGCTGCTGGTGGCGCTGGGCAGCGCGCTCATCGTCGGCGAGGTGCCGAGTGCGGCCGCCTGGAGCGGTGTGCTCGGCATCACGTTGGGTGTGGCGCTCGTGGGCCTGTCGCATCCGGGGCAGACGCTGCACCACGGCAAGGCGCTGGCGTTTGCCTTCGGCAACGCGGGCATCATCGCCACCTACACCTTCGTCGACGGCCTCGGGGTGCGCGCCGACGTGGCCGCGGGCGGCGCGGCGACGCGCTTCGTGCTCTGGCTCTTCGTGCTCAATGCGCTGCCGTATCCGCTGCTCGTGCTGCTGCGCCGCGAGCGCGCGCAGCGCGGCGCGCTGCTCGCCTACGCGTGCGCGCGCGCGCCGCTTGCCGCCATCGGCGGCGCGGCGTCGCTGGGCAGTTACGCGATCGCGCTCTGGGCGATGACGCGCGCGCCGGTGGCCAGCATCGCGGCGCTGCGCGAGACCTCGGTGCTCTTTGCCACCCTGTTCGGCACCCGATTGCTGCAGGAGCGCTTCGGCCTGCAGCGGGCGTTCGGCACGGTCGCGATCCTGGCCGGCGTCGTTGCGCTGCGGCTGGCCTGAACGCAACCGCTTGCCGAACGGCGGGCCGAGCGCCAGGTCGAGCGCCGAGCAACGCTCCTGGCGGGCAGCGGCACGCTCGGGCTTCGGGGTCCCCGTCGATTGACACGCCGAAAGCGGCGCTTCCAGAATGACCCGGCCGCATGCTCGCGGCGGTCCGCAGGAGACCCTGGATGAAGATCGTTTGCATCGGCGGCGGCCCGGCCGGGCTGTACTTCGGACTGCTGATGAAGAAGCTCGACCCGGCGCACGAGATCGTCGTCGTCGAGCGCAACAAGCCCTACGACACCTTCGGCTGGGGGGTGGTCTTCTCCGACGCGACGATGGAGAACATGCGCGCCTGGGATCGCAAGACCGCCGACGAGATCGAGCAGGCCTTCAACCACTGGGACGACATCGAGCTGCGCTTCAAGGGCCGGCGCATGCGCAGCGGCGGCCATGGCTTCGTCGGCATCGGACGCAAGCGGCTGCTCAACATCCTGCAGGCGCGCTGCGAGGAGCTGGGCGTGAGGCTCGAGTTCGAGCGCGAGGCCGACTCCGACGCCGACTTCCCCGACGCCGATCTCGTGATCGCTTCCGACGGCATCAATTCGAAGGTCCGCACGCGGCATGCCGAGGTCTTCCGGCCCGACATCGTCGTGCGTCCCAACCGCTACATCTGGCTCGGCACGGACCGGCTCTACGACGCCTTCACTTTCGACTTCCAGCGCACCGAGCACGGCTGGTTCCAGGCGCACGTCTACAAGTTCGACGAACGGACCTCGACCTTCATCGTCGAGTGCCCGGAGACCGTCTGGCGCGCGCACGGCCTGGACCGGGCCGATGCGCAGCAGTCGATCGCCTTCTGCGAGCGGCTCTTCGCCGACAACCTGCAGGGGCAGCCGCTGCGCTCCAACGCGCGCCACCTGCGCGGCTCGGCCTGGCTCAATTTTCAGCGCGTGGTCTGCGAGCAATGGTGGCTGCGCAACGAGCACGGCAGCCATGTCGTGCTGATGGGCGATGCGGTGCACACCGCGCACTTCGCGATCGGCTCGGGCACCAAGCTCGCGCTCGAGGACGCGATCGAGCTCACGCGCCGGTTCGAGCAGGCCGGCGGCGGTGCCGAGCGCATCGCGCAGGTGCTGGCGGCCTATCAGGATGCGCGCCGCATCGAGACGCTGCGCATCCAGAACGCGGCCTGGAACGCGATGGAATGGTTCGAGGTCTGCGGCGCGCGCTACTGCGACCAGCTCGAGCCCGAGCAGTTCATGTACAGCATGCTCACGCGCAGCCAGCGCATCAGCCACGAGAACCTGCGCCTGCGCGACCGGGCCTGGCTCGAGGGCTACGAGCGCTGGTTCGCACAGCGCCAGCCGCAGGTTGGCGAGGCGTCATCGGCCACTGCGCCGGCGACGGCGCCGGCGCCGACATCGGCACCCGACTCGAGCACCGCATCCGGAATCGCGCCGCCGATGCTGACGCCGTTTCGCGTGCGCTCGCTGGAGCTGAAGAACCGCGTCGTCGTCTCGCCGATGGCGCAGTACTCCTGCGTCGACGGCGTGCCCGGCGAGTATCACCTCGTGCATCTCGGCGCGCGGGCGATGGGCGGTGCGGCGCTGGTGATGGTGGAGATGACCTGCACCAGCCCCGATGCGCGCATCACGCCCGGCTGTCCGGGGCTGTGGAACGACGAGCAGCGCGACGCCTGGAAGCGCATCGTCGACTGGGTGCACGAGCACACCGACGCCGCGATCGGCATGCAGCTCGGGCACGCCGGGCCCAAGGGCTCGACCAACGAACCCTGGGCGGGCGACGGCGCCGAGCGCCCGCTGCCTGCGCACAACTGGCCGCTGGTCTCGGCCTCGGCGCTGGCCTACGAGCCCGGCGTGAGCGCGGTGCCGCGCGCGCTCAACCACGCGGAGATGCTGCGCATCCGCGACGATTTCGTCGCCGCGACGCGGCGCGCCGCCGAAGCCGGCTTCGACTGGCTCGAGCTGCACTGCGCGCACGGCTATCTGCTCTCGGCCTTCATCTCGCCGCTGACGAACCATCGCGACGACGAGTACGGCGGTTCGCTGGCGAACCGGCTGCGCTACCCGCTCGAGGTTTTCACCGCGATGCGTGCGGCCTGGCCCGCGGAGCGGCCGATGTCCGTGCGCATCTCGGCGCACGACTGGGTCGAGGGCGGCATCACGCCCGCCGACGCGGTCGAGATCGCCCGCGCATTCAAGGCCGCCGGCGCCGACCTGATCGACTGCTCGTCGGGGCAGGTGAGCCCACAGCAGAGGCCGACCTACGGCCGCATGTACCAGACGCCGTTCGCCGACCGCATCCGCCAGGAGGCCGGCATCGCGACGATCGCCGTCGGTGCGATCAGCGAGGCCGACCACGTCAACTCGATCATCGCCGCCGGGCGCGCCGACCTGTGCGCGATCGGCCGGCCGCATCTGGCCAATCCGGCATGGACGCTGATCGAGCTGGCGAAGATTGGCGTCGGCGCGGTCGCGTGGCCGCGCACCTACGAACGCGCCAAGTCGCAGCTCGAGACGGGCTTCGCGCGCGAGAAGGCCGCCGCCGCGTCGACAGCCGCTCCGGCGTCGATGCCGCACCTGCCGCCGCAGCGGCGCGAGGCGGCGACCTGAGCGCGCCTCAGTGCCCCGGACGCTGGGTGAAGAGCTTGGCGGCGCGGTTCTTCAGCTCGAGCAGCTCGCTGGCCGAGACCGAGTAGCGCCCGCTGGCGCGGTCGACGTCGACCTTGAACTCGACCTCGCGGTCGCCCTTGGCCAGACGGCCGACGGTGAAGGCGTAGTCCGGGCGCGCCGCGGGCAGGCCCTCGGCCTCGAGGTCGTAATCCTCGTAGCGCACGTTGCGGATCTCGCCGCTGGCCATGTCGAGTTCGCCCTGCGCCTGCACCTCGTCGTCGTCGAGCTCGTCGGTCAGGCTGATGGGAAGCTGCAGGTCCATGGGCAGGCTCGCGCGGCGCGGGGGTAGGGGGAGAGCTTCGATTCTAGGGACGGGCCGCCGCGCGCCCCGCGGATGAGCCTGCTTCGGGTTCGACCCGGTGCGCGGACACAATGAGCTTTCCCAGCGGCCGCCGGAGAGCCATCATGAGCCTGACCGACCTTGCCATCGCCCGCGCGGCACGAGCGCAGCCGATCGCGGAGATCGCGCGCCAGCGCTTGGGCATCGACGCCGGCGACCTCGTCCCCTACGGCCACGACAAGGCCAAGCTGCCGCTGCCGCTGCTGCAGTCGCTGACCTCGCGTCCCGACGGGAAGCTGGTGCTGGTCACCGCGATCACCCCGACGCCGCCGGGCGAGGGCAAGACGACGACGACGATCGGCCTGGCCGACGGATTGCAGCGCATCGGGCAGAAGGTCGCGATCGCGCTGCGCCAGCCGTCGATGGGGCCGGTGTTCGGGCGCAAGGGCGGCGCCACCGGCGGCGGGCGCGCGCAGGTGCTGCCGATGGAGGACATCAACCTGCACTTCACCGGCGACTTCCATGCGATCGCCGCGGCCAACAACCTGCTCGCCGCGGTGATCGACAACCACCTGCATCAGGGCAACGCGCTTGGCATCGACCCGCGGCGCGTCGTCTTCAAGCGCGTGCTCGACGTCAACGACCGCGCGCTGCGCCGCATCGTCACCGGCCTGGGCGGCCCGGCGCACGGCGTGCCGCGCGAGGCCGGCTTCGACATCGTCGTGGCCTCCGAGGTGATGGCGGTGCTGTGCCTGGCCGAGTCGCTGCAGGACCTGCGTGCGCGGCTGGCGCGCATCGTCGTCGCGCGCACATTCGACGGCCGTGCGGTGACCGTCGCCGACCTGAAGGCACAGGGCGCGATGACGGTGCTGCTGAAGGATGCGCTGGCTCCCAACCTCGTGCAGACGCTGGAGGGCACGCCCGCGTTCGTGCACGGCGGACCGTTCGCGAACATCGCCCATGGCTGCAACTCGGTGATGGCCACGCGTGCTGCGCTCGGGCTGGCCGACATCGTGCTCACCGAAGCCGGTTTCGGCGCCGATCTGGGTGCCGAGAAGTTCCTCGACATCAAGTGCCGCAGCGCCGGACTGTGGCCTGCCGCGGCGGTCGTCGTGGCCACCGTCCGGGCGCTGGCCTGGCAGGGCGGCGACGAGCGCGCGCGGCGCGCCGAGCCCGATCTCGACGCGCTGCGCCGCGGCCTGCCCAACCTGCAGCGGCACGTGCAGATCGTGCGCGAAGTCTACGGCCTGCCCTGCGTCGTCGCGATCAACGCCTTCGCCGACGACCACGAGGAGGAGCGCGCGCTGCTGCAGGAATGGGGGCGTTCGGAAGGCGTCGAGGTGATCGAGGCGCGCCACTGGGCGGAGGGCGGTGCGGGTGCGCAGACGCTGGCGCAGGCGCTGTTGCGCCTGCTGCAGCAGCCGGCGGGTGGGGACACCGCACCGCGTTTCGTCTACGAGAGCGCCGATCCGCTGTGGACCAAGCTCGAGAAGGTCGCGCAGCGCGTCTACCGCGCCGCCCGCATCGAGGCACCGGCCCAGGTCCGCGAACAGCTCGAGGCCTGGCAACGCGAGGGTTACGGCGGGATGGCCGTCTGCATCGCGAAGACCCCGTACAGCTTCGGCACCAAGCCTGAGGAGCGCGGCGTGATCGAAGGCCAGGTGATCGACTTTCACGAGGTGCGCCTGGCTGCAGGTGCCGGCTTCGTCGTCGCGCTGGCCGGCGACGTCACGACGATGCCCGGGCTGCCGCGCGTGGCCGCGGCCGAGCGCATCGACGTCGACGGCGACGGGCGGGTGGTGGGACTGGCCTAGGCTCTGTCCTATCCTCGCCCCTCCGGGCACGGGTGCGCCGAGCATCCGGCCGCTGCCGCTTCCGCCCTGTGTTCTCCTCCCATTCCCGCGGCCCGCTGGTCGTCAACCTGGTCGCGCAGCTGGCCTTCGGGCTGCTGGCGATGACGATCTGCATTCCGTCGATGCAGGAATGGGGCGCGCTCTTCGGCGCCGGTCAGGGGAGCGTGCAGCTGAGTTTCAGCGGCTTCGTGATCGCCTACGGCGCGCTGCAGCTGCTCTACGGGCCCTTGTCGGATCGTCTGGGGCGGCGACGCGTGCTGCTCGCCGGCCTGTCGCTCGCGTTCGCGGGTTCGGTGCTCTCGGCGCTGTCGACCTCGCTGGATGCCCTGATCGCGGCACGCGTGCTGCAGGGTGCGGGCGCGGCCGCGGGCATGGTGATCGGCCGAGCGCTGGTGCAGGACCTCTTCGACGGTCCGGAGCGCACGCGCGTGATGGCCTGGATCGGCATGGCGATGGGGCTGGTGCCGCCGGGGGCGGCCATCATCGGCGGCCTGCTGCACGTGCGCCTGGGTTGGCAGGCGGGTTTCGTGCTGATGGCGGTGCTGGCGCTCGTGCTGATCGTTGCCGCGTGGCGCGGCCTGTCGCCGAAGATGCTGGCGGCGCCGGAGCGCGAGCCGGCGCCGCACGGTGCATCGGCAATCCCGAACGCGACCGTGACCGTGGCTTCGGGCGCGGTACCGCAACCACCCTGGTGGCGCACGATGCAGACGTCGTACGCGCGGCTGGCGCGCGAACCGGTGTTCCTGCTCTACGTCGGCGTGCTGTCGACGACCTCGGCGGCCTTCTACACCTTTCTCGGCGGTGCGCCGCTGGTGCTCGGCAGCTACGGCATCGGCCCCGAGGGCGTCGGCTGGTACATCGGCGCGATCCCGGTCTTCTACATCATCGGCAACTACCTGACGAGCCGCCTGGTCCACCGTGCCGGCGAGGCGCGCGTGATGCTGATGGGGCAGGTCCTCGCGATCGGCAGCCTGCTGCTGACGGCGGCGCTGGCGCTGGCAGGATGGCATTCGCCGCTCGCGTTCGCGCTGCCGCTGACCCTGCTCGGCGTCGGCCACGGTTTCCTGATGCCGACGGCGCTGTCGGGCACCGTCGGCGTGCTGCCGGCACTGGCCGGTGCCGCGGCGGCGGTGGCCGGCCTGCTGCAGCAGGGGATGGGTGCGGCCGGCGGCTGGATCGTCGGCCTCGTGCCGCACCGCGGAGCGCTCATCCTGGCGCTGCTGATGCTGGCCTGGACGCTTGTCGGCGCGCTCGCGCAATGGGGTCTGTGGCGGTTGCGCCCGGCCCGTGGCGACTGAGGGCGCAGCCTGCGCGCGCTGATCGTGCCGGATCGCGGTCCGTGCCACCGGGCGGCGGGTGAGACGATGACACGGGCAAGCGCAAAAGGCGAAGCGGCCAGCCGCTTGCGCCGCTGGCCGCCAAGAAGCGGATGTGCCCGGGCTCCGCTCAGCCCGGCATCGCCGCCAGCGCCGCGTTGAGGCTTGCGCTCGGGCGCATCACGGTCTCGAGCTTCTGCGGCGAGGGCTGGTAGTAGCCGCCGATGTCGACCTTGTGGCCCTGGACGACGCGAAGCTCGTCGACGATCCTGGCTTCGTTCTCGGCCAGCGACTTGGCCAGCGGTGCGAAGCAGGCGGCGAGCTCGGCGTCGTCCTTCTGCGCGGCCAGCTCCTGAGCCCAGTACATCGCCAGATAGAACTGGCTGCCGCGGTTGTCGAGCTCGCCGGTCTTGCGGCGCGGACTCTTGTCGTTGTCCAGGAGCTTGCCGGTCGCCGCGTCCAGCGTCCTGGCGAGCACCTTGGCCTTCTCGTTGTGCGTCTTGATGCCCAGCTCCTCGAGGCTGACCGCCAGCGCGAGGAATTCGCCCAGCGAGTCCCAGCGCAGGTGGTTTTCCTCCACCAGTTGCTCGACGTGCTTGGGCGCCGACCCGCCGGCACCGGTCTCGTACATGCCGCCGCCGGCGAGCATCGGCACGATCGACAGCATCTTCGCGCTGGTGCCCAGTTCCATGATCGGGAACAGGTCGGTGAGGTAGTCGCGCAGGATGTTGCCGGTGGCGCTGATCGTGTCGAGGCCCCGGACCACGCGCTCGAGCGTGTAACGCATCGCACGCACCTGGCTCATGATCTGGATGTCCAGGCCCTCGGTGTCGTGCTCGTTCAGATACATGCGGACCTTGGTGATGAGCTGGTTCTCGTGCGGGCGGTACGGGTCGAGCCAGAACACCACGGGCGTGTTGGAGTTGCGCGCGCGCGTGACCGCGAGCTTGACCCAGTCGCGGATCGCCGCGTCGGTGGTGCGGCACATGCGCCAGATGTCCCCGGCCTCGACCTGCTGCGTCAGCAGCACCTCGCCGCTGGCGTTGTCGGTGATGTTGACGGTGCCGTCCTCGGGGATCTCGAAGGTCTTGTCATTCGACCCGTATTCCTCCGCGCCCTGCGCCATCAGGCCGACGTTGGGCACCGTGCCCATGGTTGCGGGATCGAAGGCGCCATGCCACTTGCAGAAGTTGATCATCTCCTGGTAGATGCGTGCGAAGGTCGATTCCGGCATCACCGCCTTGACCTCCTTCAGGCGCCCGTCGGCGCCGTACATCTTGCCGCCGTTTCGGATCATCGCGGGCATCGAGGCGTCGACGATGACGTCGTTGGGCGAGTGGAAGTTGGTGATGCCCTTGTCGGAGTCGACCATCGCCAGCTCCGGGCCGTTGGCGTGGCAGGCGTGCAGGTCGGCGCGGATCTCGTCCTGCACGCTCTTGGGCAGCTTGGCGATCTTGTTGTAGAGGTCGACCATGCCGTGGTTGACGTTCACGCCCAGCTCGTCGAAGAGCTTCTGGTGCTTGGCGAACGCGTCCTTGTAGAACACGCGCACGCAGTGCCCGAACACGATCGGGTGGGAGACCTTGAGCATCGTCGCCTTGACGTGCAGCGAGAAGATCACGCCGGTCTTGCGCGCGTCCTCGATCTGCTCCTCGTAGAACTCGAGCAGCGCCTTCTTGCTGAAGAACATCGAGTCGATGACGTCGCGGTCCTTGAGCTGCACCTTGGGCTTGAGCACCTGGGTCTTGCCGCTCCTGGTGATCAGCTCCATGCGCACCTCACGGTCGCCTTCCACCGTCATCGACAGCTCGTCGTTGTAGAAGTCGCCGCGCTTCATGTGCGAGACATGGGTGCGCGAGGCGGCCGACCACTCGCCCATCTTGTGCGGGTGCTTGCGCGCGTACTCCTTGACGGCGCGCGGCGCGCGGCGGTCGGAGTTGCCCTGGCGGATCACCGGGTTGACGGCGCTGCCGGTGCACTTGTCGTAGCGCGCGCGGATTTCCCGCTCCTTGTCGTCCTTGGGGCTGTCGGGGAAGTCCGGGATCGGGAAGCCCTTGCCCTGCAGCTCCTTGATCGCCGCCTTGAGCTGTGCCACGGTCGCGCTGATGTTGGGCAGCTTGATGATGTTGGCCTCGGGCTGAAGTGTGAGCTTGCCCAGCTCGGCCAGCGTGTCGGGCACGCGCTGCTCCTCGCTCAGGTAGTCGGGGAACTGCCCGAGGATGCGGGCCGACAGCGAGATGTCGCTCGTCTCCACCGCGATGCCCGCCGGCTTCGTGAAGGCGCGCACCACGGGCAGGAAGGCGGCGGTCGCCAGCAGCGGCGCCTCGTCGGTCAGGGTGTAGATGATGGTGGGCTGCTTGGTCGTCATGGCGAGTCTCTCGTGAACAACGATGGCTACCGGGGGAGGGGCTGGGCCGCCGCGCGGGCCGCGGCGTGCAGGCGCGATTGTGGCGGCTATCCGGGCCTTCGAGCGAGCCGGTGCGCTCCGGATTGCGCCGGGCGCAGCATGCCAGCAGAAGCTGACGCGAAGCCTCCACGATGGCGATTGCCGCGTCTGCGTCCGCGGACGCAGGTGCGCGAAGGGTGGCGATACTCGCATCCGATCCCGTTGCGGCTCCGGCGCGGCATCCGTCGCCACCCGCCCCCGATTCACCTTCACCCGCCGCCGCCCGCCCCGGCCGCGATCCGATCATGCCGATTGACACCTTGCCCGCCAGCGCGCTGCGAGCCCGCGTCGACCCGCAGGCGCTCGGTTTTGCCGATACCGACGAGCTCCAGGAGCTGCCCTTGCCCTGGATCGGCCAGGAGCGTGCCGAACAGGCGGCGCGGTTCGGGCTGAAGATCGAGGAGCCCGACTACCACCTGTTCGTCCTCGGCGAGACCGGCTGCGGGCGCACGACCTTGCTGCAGCGGCTCGTGCGAGAGGTGGCCGCCACCCGGCCGGTGCCGCCGGATCTGGTCTACCTGAACGATTTCGAGGCGCCCGAGCGCCCGCGTGCGCTGCGGCTGCCGCCCGGCCAGGGACGGGAGCTGAGGCAGCTGATGGCCGAGCTGGCCAAGACGCTGCAGACGCAGATCCCGAGGCGGCTGCTGGCGCCGGACTACACCGTCGCCGCCGATCGCGTGCAGGCTGCCGCGCAGGCCGAGGAGGAGCGCGACCTCGCCGCACTGCGGGCCTTCGCCGAATCGCGCCGTTTTGCGCTGGTGCACGAACCCTCGAGGGAACACACCGCCGAGCCGGCGCGCGAAGGGCCGGGACGCGAACCGGGGCGCATGGTCTTCACGCGGCGTGCCGCCGACGGCCAGCCGCTGACGGCCGAGAAGGCCGCGACGCTTGCGCCCGAGGAGCGGGCGGCGATCGACGCCGACGAGGAGGCCTTGCGGGCCGAGGTCGGCCGCTTCACCGAGCGCAGCCGCGCCCGCGAGCAATCGGCCAACGAGACCCTGGGGTCGCTGCGCCGGCAGGCCGTCAAGCCGCTGCTCGAGCATGGCCTGCAGACGATCCGCGGCGCCTTGCGCAAGCGGATCAAGGACACCGTCAAGCTCGGCCGCTGGCTCGAACAGGTGCAGCAGCACGTGCTCGACAACCTCGAGCTCTTCGTCGCTGGCGAGGCGGCCGACGAGGGCGCGCGCGTCGATGCGCTGCTGGCCTTGCTCGCGCGGCTGCGCGTCAACGTCGCCGTCGATCATCACGATCAGACCGGGGCGCCGGTGGTGGTCGACGACAACCCGGTGTACCGCTCGCTCTTCGGCAGCGTCGAATACGAGGCCGAGAGCGACGTGCTGGTGACCGACTTCAGCCGCATCCGCGCCGGCAGCCTGCTCAGGGCGCACGGCGGCTTCCTGCTGCTGCACCTGAGCGACCTGCTCGCCGACCTCGCGGTGTGGGAGAAGCTGCGCCGCTTCCTGCGCAGCGGGCGGCTGCAGATCGAGGAGCCGGGCACGATGTTCGCGCCGATCTCCGCCGTCTCGCTGCAGCCCGAGCCCGTCGACGTCGACGTGAAGATCGTGCTCATCGCCTCGGTCGCGGACTACTACCTCGTGCAGGAAGGCGACCCCGAGGTCGCGCGCCACTTCCGCTGCAAGGTCGACTTCGCCGGGAGCTTCCGCGCCACCGACGAGTCGCGCCGCGCCACCGCGATCTTCGTCGCCCATGCCTGTCGCCGCATGGGTCTGCCGCCCTTCGACGCGGGGGCAGTGGCGCGGCTGATCGAGGAGACGCACCGCGAGGCCGAGGACCAGTCGCGCCAGAGCGCGGTCTTCGCACGCACCGAGGCGCTGGTGATGGAGGCCGCGGCGATCGCGCGCGGGCGCGGTGCCGCGCGCGTCGAAGCCTTTGATGTGCGGGCGGCGCTGGAGGCGAGGGCGCGCCGGCACGACTATCCCGAGCAACGCCTGCAGGAAGCGATCGCCGACGGCGAGCGGCTGATCGAGGCAGGCGGCGAACGGATCGGGGTCCTCAACGGGCTGAGCGTCGTCGACCTCGGCGATCATCGCTTCGGCTTGCCGGTGCGGGTGGCGGCGAGCACCCACGCGGGTGAGGACGGCCTGCTCAACATCGAGCGCGAGGTCGCGCTCTCGGGGCCGGCTCACGACAAGGGCGTGCTCGTCCTGCACAGCCATCTGGCGACGCTGTTCCGGCATGTCGCGCCGCTGGCGCTGAGCGCGACCGTGGTGGTCGAGCAGGAGTACGGCGGCATCGAAGGCGACTCGGCCTCATGCGCGGAGTTCTACGCGCTGCTCTCCAGCCTCGCAGGCCTGCCGCTGCGCCAGGACATTGCCGTCACCGGCGCCATCAACCAGGCCGGCGAGATGCTGCCGGTGGGTGGTGTCAACGAGAAGATCGAGGGCTTCTTCCGAACCTGTATGCAGCAGGGGCTCGACGGCTCGCAGGGGGTGCTGATTCCCGCGCGCAGCCGCCGCCGCCTGATGCTCGGCACCGAGCTCTGCGAGGCGGTTGCCGCGGGGCGCTTCCACATCTACACGGCCGACACCGCGGGCGCGGGCATGGAGCTGCTCACCGGCCGCGCCTACGGCCGCCTCGGGTCTGGCGGCTACGCAGCCGACACCGTGCTGGGCATGGCGCAGCGCACGCTGCAGGCCTGCCGCCGCGCCTGCCAGGTCGCACAGCCCTCAGCGCCCGCGCCATCGCGGCCCTGGCGGCGTCCACCGGCACCGCTGGGGGCCGGACGCAAGGGCGGCAGGATCCGGGCACAGCGTCTGCGTTAGCGGCCCGGCTGCTCCTTGCCGTTATCGCGCAACTCCGTGCCGACGAGCCGGGATGCGCAACGCCTTCAGCTCGACCGGCGCCGAATGCAGCGGCGCTCGGCCTACTGCTTCTCCTGCTGCTTCGACGATTCGTCGATCTTGCGCAGGAAGAAGCGCACGTACCAGATGCCCATCCCGATCATGAACGCGATGCCGATCAGGCTCATCAGGCCGGGCCCGGTGCCAAAGAGGTCTTGCAGAAGTTTCATGGCCTTGTGCTTCGTTGTCGGATGCAGGTTCGGCAGGCATTATCCATATTGAGCAAATGGTTGCTCGGAAGGGGACTCCGGATCGAACCCGAGGGTGCGCCGGCCGCGGCGAGCCCCAGCGATCAGACGCCCTCCTCGTCGAAGTAGTCGCTGTCGATCTTCGGGATGCGCACGCTGCGGGCGGTGACGCCGACGTCGTGGTCGATCATCAGCGACGCCAGGCGTGACCCGTCGATCAACACCATGCCTTCGACGCTGCGCGCGAATTCCACGGCCTGGGGCGTGAAGGCCGAGCTCGTGATGAAGATGCCCTTTCGCGCTTTCTGCCCCGCGAGCGCCCCGTAGAAGGCCTGCAGTTCCGGGCGGCCCACGTTGCCATGCCAGCGCTTGGCCTGGACGTAGACCTTCTCCAGCCCCAGACGGTCCAGTGAGATGACGCCGTCGATGCCGCCGTCGCCGGCACCGCCGACGCGCTGCAGGTCGGCGCGGCTCGCGCCGTAACCCATGCGGTGAAGCAGATCGAGCACGATGGTCTCGAAGAAGGCCGGCGACACGCGCGAGATGAATTCGAGCAGCTCCGATTCGGCTGCCTGGCGCAGCTCGGCCAGCGCCTGCCCGAGCCGGTCTTCGGGGCTGGCGACGATCGCCTGCGGATCGGCCGCAGGCGCTGAAGCCGCTTCCTGCGACGCACCATCGGCGGCCGACGGGCGGAGTCGCACCCCGAGGTAGCCCATCGCCAGTTGGGCGGTCATCGCATCCTCGAACGGTTCGGGATGCGTCTCGACGAAGGCCTGCCCCTGCGGCGTGATCTGCCACAACCCACGCTTGGGGCTGACGGAGAACCCGGCCCGCTTGAGCCGATCGTGCGCCCAGCCGATGCGGTTCTTGTAGATCGCCTGTGCCCCGCTCGGCAGCAATTCCTGCCGGTCGGCGTCGCTCAGCTCGAAGCGGTCGGCGAGGACCGCATGGGCCTCGCGTGCGGGGAGCCCGTCCGGACACGATGCCAGCAGGCGCAGCAGCGGCTCGATGAACCGGTCGTAGGTCGGGATGGCCATGCCTCCTCCTTGGACTGACGGGCCGTCCCCGCCTGAGCGCGCTGCGTGCCGCGCGCCTCCCTGCGCGACGATCCCGCCGCCGAGAGGGCGCCAGCGCGGCGCGGTGCGGGTTGCGGCGCCGGGAGCGCCCTTACTTCGCGTACTTGCGAAACTCCGGCTTGCGCTTCTCGTTGAAGGCCCTGACGCCTTCCTGCGATTCCTCGGTGTCGTAGTAGAGCTTGAGCGCGTACATGCCCATCCCCGCGATGCCGGCCTGGTGGGCGGTGTCCATGTTGAAGCTGCGCTTGGCGATCGCGATCGCGGTCGGGCTCTTCTCGGCGATCTCGTCGGCCCAGCGCTGGACCTCGGCGTCGAGCTGGTCGTCGGGGACGACGGCGTTGACCAGGCCCATGGCCAGCGCCTCGCTGGCCTTGTAGCGGCGGCAGAGGTACCAGATCTCGCGCGCCTTCTTCTCGCCGACCACGCGCGCCAGCAGCGCGGTGCCGTAGCCCGGGTCGACCGAGCCGACCTTGGGGCCGACCTGGCCGAACTGCGCGCGCTCGCCGGCGATCGTCAGGTCGCACAGGGTGCACAGCACGTTGCCGCCGCCGATGGCGTAGCCCTGCACGCGCGCGATCACCGGCTTGGGCACGTCGCGGATCGCGGCGTGCAGTTCCTCCATCGGCAGCCCGATCGTGCCGCGGCCGTCGTACTGGCCCTCGTGCGCCGACTGGTCGCCGCCGGTGCAGAAGGCGCGGTCGCCCGCGCCGGCCAGCACGATGCAGGCGATGGTCTTGTCGTAGCCGGCCTTGATGATCGCGTGGATGAGCTCGTCGCAGGTCTTGCCGCGAAAGGCGTTCATCTTCTCCGGGCGGTTGATGGTGATCCAGGCGGTGTGGCCGTTCCTGACCTCGTACAGGATGTCTTCGTAGTTCATCGGCGGGCCTCCTTCGGCGCTTGTCGGGGGAATGGGAGTGGAGGTGATCGTGGACGTGGACGGAGTGTGCCGGATGAGGCTTGCCGCTGCGCGGACGAGTGGCGGCGCCTGCTTCAGGGGGCGCAGCTGCGAAAGCCCGCGAAGGCATGGTCGGCGTGCGGAGCGAGGAAGCGCCGCGCCTTCGGGTGGCGCTGGCGTGCCGGCGTCATGAACGATCCGCCGCGCAGCACGCCCTGCGTGCCGGCCGGCGGCATGCGGTCCAGCGCGCCGGCGGTGGGTGCGTAGCCGGCCCAGGGCCGCGCGCTGCCGGCGACCCATTCGAAGACGTCGCCCCAGGCGAAGCCGCGGTTGCGTGCGGTCAGCGCCGCGAGCTCCCACTCGGGTTCGGTCGGCAGCCGGCGGCCGGCCCAGCGACACCAGGCCTCGGCCTCGTGGCGGCTGACGTGCATCACCGGCTGCGTGGCGCCGGCGCGCTGCAGCTCGCCGCCGCGCTGCACGAGCACGCCGCCGCGCAGCTGTTCGACGTCGCGCGGCGCCCGGCGCGCGCTGCGCTGCGCCCAGGCCCAGCCGGTCTCGCTCCACAGCTCGGCGCGCTGGTAGCCGCCGTCCTCGGCGAACTCGGCGAAGCGCGCCCAGTTGACCGGCTGGGCGTCGATCTCGAACTCGGGCACCGCCAGCTCCTCGGCCCAGCGCTCGGCATCGGGGACGAAGCCCCCGTGCTCGCTGCCCAGGCGCAGGCGTGCCGCGGGCATCAGCAGCGGCTCGCGATCGCTGCGGCCGGGCAGCGTCGCCCAGGGCGGCGGCGGGTCGCCCTGGCGTCGAAGCTGCAGCGCCGCGGCGCGCTCGGCCAGGGCCTCGCCGATGCGGTCCTCGTGCAGCAGCGCGGCGCGGTAGAAGTGCAGATCCTCGTCGGCGGAGGCGGTGCTGGCCAGCAGGTCCAGCGTCGTCTCCATCGTCTGCTCCAGGTAGGCGCGCAGGCCCTCCGCGTCGGGGAGGCCATCCTCGGCCTCGAACCAGCCGTCGGCGCCGGGTTCGATCGACGACAGGCAGGCTGCGTCGAGGTCGGCGCGATCGCCTCGGGCGCGCTGCAGGTTGCGCGCGATCCAGCGCTCCTGGTACCAGCCGGCGCGGGCGACGAGCCACAGCGCGCTTGCTCCGCCGTCGGTGCGCGCCTGCGCGCCGCGCGCCTCGAACACCGCGAGCCAGCGCAGCGTGAGGTTGCGCGCGTCCATCAGCGCCAGCGACAGCAGTCCGGTGTCGGCGTGGCGGATCGAGAATGGATCGTCCAGCGCGCGCGTGCGCAGGCTCATCGCGTGCTCACTCGGCGCCCCTTTGCGCTGCGCGCTCCCGGCCGAGCGCCTTGGAGCGATCCGGCACGCTCGTGCAGCGCATGCCGGCGCCTGCCCATCTACTGACCCACGAGGCCGTTGCGGATCGCGTAGACCGTGAGCTCGGAATTGTTGGCCAGCTGCAGCTTCTCGAGCACGCGCGCGCGGTAGACGGAGACCGTCTTGGGGCTCAGCAGCAGCTCCTCGGCGATGTCCGAGAGCCGCTTGCCCGAGGCGATCAGCAGCAGCGTCTGCAGCTCGCGGTCGGAGAGCTTGTGGTGCGGCAGCTCGTCGGCCGGTGCGGTGAGGCTGTCGACCAGCATCTGCGCGATCTCGGGGGTCACGTACTTGCGGCCCTGCGCGACGGTGCGCACGGCGTTGACGATCGCCTGCGGGTCGCCGCCCTTGTTGACGTAGCCGTAGGCGCCGGCCCGCAGCGCGCGGATCGCGTACTGGTCCTCGGGGTACATGCTGACCACGAGCACCTTGATCGGCGATCCTTCGTCCTTGAGCGTGTGCAGCACGTCCAGCCCGCTGCGGCCGGGGAGGTTGATGTCCAGCACCAGCACGTCGCAGCTCTCGCTGCGCAGCAGGCTGCGCAGGCTCGCGTAGTCGGCCGCCTCGCCGACGACGCGCATGTCGGGCGCATCGGCCAGCGTGTCGCGGATGCCGCGGCGGATCAGCGCATGGTCGTCGCAGAGGATGACGCGGATCATGGCGGGTGCGGTCGGGTCGCTTCGGCTCGGTTCCTGACGTGGCCGATCATAGGTCCGACCAGGCCGAGGGATCGTGCTCGCGGTCCTCGTCCTCGTCGTCGCGGAGCGCGGCCTCATCGGCCGGCGGCGCCCCATCCAGCGGCACCGAGAGCATCAGCGTCGTGCCGCGGCCGCCGCTGGAGAGCTCGATCCACCCGCCGACGGTCCCGGCGCGCTCGTGCAGGCCGCGGATGCCGAAGCTGCTGGCCTTGGCCAGATCGGAAGAGGAAAAGCCGCGGCCGTTGTCGCTGATCTCGAGCGAGAGCACGCCGCCGGAGACCGAGAGATCCATCGTCACCCGCGTCGCCTGCGCATGCTTGCTGATGTTGGTCAGCGCCTCCTGCGCGGTGCGGTAGGCGACGAGCGGCACGCCCTCCGGGAGTTCGTGTCCGCGCGTGCCGATGCGCTCGTCGCGGGTGCGGAAGACGCACTCGGCGCCGGTGCGCTTCTCGAAGCGGCCGGCCAGCCATTGCAGCGCCGGCACCAGGCCCTGTTCGAGGATCGCCGGGCGCAGGTTGTGCATCACGCGCTGGCTGGCGCCGATCGCGTGCGTCACCGTCTCCAGCGCCGAGAGGGCGCGCTGCCGGACGGCCGCTTCGCTGCTGTGACGCCGGATCCAGTCGATCTCGAACTTCAGCGCCGTCAGCGATCCGCCGACGTCGTCGTGGATCTCGCGCGCGATCGCCGCGCGCTCGGCCTCGATGCGCGTCTGCAGGTGGCGGGCGAATTCGGCCAGCCGCTGGTGCGACGCGGCGACCTCGCGGTCGGCCTCGAGCTTGGCCGCGTGCGTGCGCGCCGCGTCGATCGCGTGCTCGAGCGCCGGCGCCAGGCGCGCGAGCCCGTTCTTCAGCAGGTAGTCGCTCGCGCCCTCGCGCATTGCCGCCACCGCCACGTCCTCGCCGATCTCGCCGGAGACGAGGATGAAGGGGACGATCGGGTCGCGCGCACGCACCAGGCGCAGCGCCTGCAGTCCCGAGAAGCCCGGCAGGCGGTAGTCGGAGACGATCGCGTCCCAGCGCCGGGCCAGCGCCGCCTCGAACTCGGAGCGCGTCTCCACGCGCTGCGCATCGATCGTCAGGCCGCTGCGCCGCAGCTGCGCCAGCGCCAGCTCGTGATCGGGCTCGGAGTCCTCCAGGTGCAGGATGCGCAATGTGTCACGGGTGTCGGGCATGCGGCCAGTATCGCGCAGTGCGGCGCGCCGTCACGGACGCCTCGACGGCACGAGAAGCGGCCCGATCGCCGTGCTGTTGCGCTCAATTCCGCGCCCGATGCTGCCGAAAACGCAGGGGCAGGTGCGCTCGCCACGACGTGCCGGCGCCATGTCCCCGCGTCCACCCCCGTTGTCCAGGACCCTCGATGCTCGCGACGCCCGAAGAACCGCCCCCTGTGTCGCCCGTGCCGCCTGCATCCGCGGGGCTGTCGATCCTCGCGGCCACCGAACTGCAGGATCACCTGCTCGTCGCGCACAACGACCTCGAGCGCCTGCAGCGCCTGCTCGACGACGCGGCGCAGGCGCTGATGCGGCACTTCACCTATGCCGCAGCGCACATGGATGCCGCCGTCGTGCATCTGCATGGCGGCGCGCACGGTGAGCCGCCGACGATCCAGGAGGCGCGCCAGACGCTGGCCAGCGCGATCACCGCGCTCCAGTTCCAGGACCTGGCGACGCAGCTGATCGCGCACACGAGCCGGCGGTTGCGCAGCTGCGCCGACCGCCTCGCGCGCGACGCGCTGGGCGACGACGAGGACGGCGCGGCCGTCGTCGACGAGGCCCCGCTGCGGCCGAACCCGGTGACGCAGGACGAAATGGACGCCGGCTCGATCGAGCTTTTCTAGAGCAGCCCTCCCCGCACGCATTCCGACACGCCTTTCAGGAGCACACCCCATGCACTCGATCCTCGCCGTCGACGACTCCGCCTCGATGCGGCAGATGGTTTCGTTCACGCTGAAGAACGCCGGCTTCAACGTCGTCGAGGCGGTCGATGGCCAGGATGCCTGGGACAAGGCGGGCAAGGCCGACTTCGACCTCGTGCTGACCGACCAGAACATGCCGCGGATGGACGGCATCAGCCTGACGAGGAAGCTGCGCGAGAACCCCAGGTTCAAGAGCACGCCGATCCTGATCCTGACCACCGAGTCCAGCGACCAGATGAAGCAGGCCGGTCGCGCCGCCGGCGCCACCGGCTGGCTCGTGAAGCCCTTCGACCCGTCCAAGCTGATCGAGGTGATCGGCAAGGTCATCCGCTGAGCCGACCGCGTCGAGCAGCGCCACGCCGCCAGGAGACGACCCCATGGGTGAGCCATCGCCGCACAGCGCCGCCAGCCAGGGCGCCGGCATCGACCTGAGCCAGTTCTTCCAGGTCTTCTTCGAGGAGGCGGGCGAGAACCTCGAGCGCATGGAGCAGATGCTGCTGGCCATCGACATCGAGGCCGCCGACGAGGAGACGCTCAACGCGATCTTCCGCTGCGCGCATTCGGTGAAAGGGGGCGCGGCGACCTTCGGCTTCGCCGACGTGGCCGAGCTGACGCACCAGATGGAGACGCTGCTGGACAAGCTGCGCCGCCACGAGCTGCAACCGACGACGGCGATGGTCGACGTGCTGCTGGAATCCGGAGACGCGCTGAAGGCGCAGCTCGCGCGCCACCAGGGCAGCGGCGACGATCCGATCGAGACCGAGGCGCTGCTGCGGACGATTCGCGCCCTAGTCGAAGGGGGCGAAGGGGGCGTGGGAGCGCCGCTTGCGCGACCCCTGGCGGTGCAGGATGCCGTCTCGCGCGGCGCCTGCGCTTCGGTTTCGTCCCCGGCTCCGATCGTGACGACGGTGCGCGCGCTCGTGCTGACGGTCGGTCCCCTGGCGGACCCGCGCCAGGCCGAGAATCTCTTCGAGCTCTTCCGCGAGATCCCGGATCTCGGGACGATCGAGCCGCTGGACGGCGGGCAGGCGATCGACGGCGTGCGGCGGCTGCGTATCGTCACCACGACGCCCGACGCCGAACTGATCGACCTCTGCACCTTCCACGTCGCCCGCGAGGCGCTGCGGCTCGAACCGGCGACCGAGGGTTACGGCTTTCACGCCGGCGCACCCGGGGCGCCGCCGGAACCCGACCCGCCGGACCCCGGTTATGGCTTCTTCGAGAACGCCCCGGGCGGGCCGCAGGGCCAGGGCGATGAGGCCGTCGCGCCCGCCCCGGCGGCGGTCGCAGCCCCGCCTGTCGTGCCGGGTGCAGCGAGCACGCCGCGCACCGCGCCGTCGCGCCCTGCAGCATCCGGCGCCGAATCGAGCACGCTGCGCGTCTCGGTCGAGAAGGTCGACCAGCTGATCAACCTGGTCGGCGAGCTCGTGATCACGCAGGCGATGCTCGCGCAGACCGGCAAGGGCGTGGACACGGCGCTCTACCAGCAGCTGGCTTCGGGCCTGGCCGACCTCGAGCGCAACACCCGCGACCTGCAGGAAGCGGTGATGTCGATCCGCATGATTCCGATGTCGGTGGTCTTCAACCGCTTCCCGCGGATGCTGCGCGACCTGGCCGGCAAGCTCGGCAAGAAGGTCGAGCTCGTGACCCAGGGTGAGGCGACCGAACTCGACAAGGGCGTGATCGAGAAGATCACCGACCCGCTCACGCACCTGGTGCGCAACAGCTGCGACCACGGCATCGAGCTGCCCGCCGAACGCCTGGCGCGGGGCAAGCCCGAGACGGGAATCGTGACCCTCGTGGCCAGCCACCAGGGCGGCAGCATCGTGATCGAGGTGCGCGACGACGGCAAGGGGCTCAGTCGCCGGAAGCTGCTGGCCAAGGCGCGCGAGCGCGGCCTGGACGTGCACGACGGCATGAGCGACCAGGACGTCTACGGCCTCATCTTCGCGCCGGGCTTCTCCACCGCCTCCGAGGTCACCGACGTCTCCGGCCGCGGCGTCGGCATGGACGTGGTGAAGAAGAACATCGTCGCGCTCGGCGGTTCGGTGGAGATCGATTCCGCCGAGGGTCACGGCATGACGGTGCGCGTGCGCCTGCCGCTGACCCTGGCGATCATGGACGGGATGAGCGTGGGTGTGGCCGACGAGTGCTACATCCTGCCGCTGTCCAGCGTGGTCGAGTCCTTCCAGGTGCAGCCGGGGATGATCCGCACGATCGGCGGCAGCGGTCGCGTCGTCGAGGTGCGCGACGAGTACATGCCGGTGATCGATCTCGAGCGCGTCTTCGACGTGCCGCGCTTCGACTTCGAGAAGGCCGCCGACATCATGGTCGTCGTCGAGGCCGAAGGTGGCCGCGCGGCCTTGCTGGTCGACGAACTCATCGGCCAGCAGCAGATCGTCGTCAAGAACCTCGAAGCCAACTACCGCCGCGTCGACGACGTGAGCGGAGCGACGATCCTCGGCGACGGGCGCGTCGCGCTGATCCTGGACGTCGGCGCACTGGTGCGGCGAAGCCGGCATTGAGCGCCTGGCCCAGGCACCGATCTTCAATCCCGGCCTCCGCGGCCGATAGTCCTTGGATACGCCCCACGGGGCTCGATCACGCAGGAGCAAGCTGATGGAGATGGTCACCGAAGCCGAAGTCGTCGCCCGCCACGAGGCGGCGCGTGCAGGCGGCAAGCCCGCGACCCCGACCGCACGGCACGGCGAGTACCTCACCTTTCGCCTCGGCAGCGAGGAATACGGCATCGACATCCTGCGCGTGCAGGAAATCCGTTCCTACGAGCCGCCGACGCGCATCGCCAACGCGCCGCCGTTCATCAAGGGCGTCGTGAACCTGCGCGGCGTCATCGTGCCGATCATCGACCTGCGCCTGAAGCTGGGTTGCGAGAACGCCGAGTACAACGCCTTCACCGTCGTCATCGTGCTCAACGTCAGGGGTCGCGTCGTCGGTGCGGTCGTCGACTCGGTTTCCGACGTGCTCGAGCTCGGCACCGGGCACATCAAGCCCGCGCCCGAGCTCAGTACCAAGGTCGATGCCGGTTTCATCACCGGCATCGGCAGCGTCGGCGAGCGCATGCTGATCCTGATGGACATCGAGGGCCTGATGAGTAGCGCCGAGATGGGGCTGATGCCCTGAACCTCCTGCCGATGCGGCGCGCGCCGCGCGACCCGGCCCACGTATTCCCCATTCCCGGAGCCATGCCCCCATGAAAGCGGCCCTCTCGATCAAGACACGACTCTGGCTTGCGCTCGGCGCGTCCGGCCTGCTGCCGCTGGCGGTCCTCGCCGCGCTTGCGGCGCTCGGCGTCGGCCCGGACCTCGCGCTCGGCGGTGCGGCGCTCGCCGCACTGGCCTTGATTCTCGGTGCCGCGACGACGCTGGCGCGTTCGATCGTGCGGCCGCTGCGCGAAGCCGGTGAGCTCAGCCGGCGCATCGGCGAAGGCGACCTGACCGTGCCGGTGGACACCGCCCGAGGCGACGAGATCGGCGCACTGCTGCGCGCGGTGGCCGGCATGCGCGACGCGCTGCGCAAGGTCGTCGGCCAGGTGCGCGGCTCGACCGACAGCATCCAGCACGCGGCCGGCGAGGTCGCGCAGGGCAATGCCGACCTGAGCCGGCGTACCGAGACCGCCGCCGCGAGCCTGCAGCAGACGGCGAGCTCGATCGAGCAGCTGAGCGGCACCGTGCGCCAGACGGCCGACTCGGCGCGTACCGCCAACCAGCTCGCCGCCTCGGCCAGCAGCGTCGCCGCGCGCGGCGGCGAGGTCGTCTCGCAGGTGGTTGCGACGATGGACGAGATCAACGCGAGTTCCAAGAAGATCGCCGACATCATCGGCGTGATCGACGGCATCGCGTTCCAGACGAACATCCTCGCGCTCAACGCCGCGGTCGAGGCCGCGCGCGCCGGTGAGCAGGGCCGCGGTTTTGCCGTCGTCGCCGGCGAGGTGCGCAGCCTCGCGCAGCGCAGCGCCGAGGCGGCGCGCGAGATCAAGACTCTCATCGGCGCCAGCGTCGAGCGCGTCGAGACCGGCGCGCGCCTGGTCGGCGAGGCGGGCTCGACGATGAGCGAAATCGTCGGCAGCGTGCAGCGCGTCACCGACATCATCGGCGAGATCAGCGCCGCGGCGCAGGAGCAGAGCGGCGGCATCGGCTCGGTCAGCGCCGCGGTCGTGCAGCTCGACCAGGCGACACAGCAGAACGCCGCCCTCGTCGAGGAGTCGGCCGCGGCCGCCGCATCGCTGCGCGAACAGGCGCGCCAACTCGCGGGGCTCGTTGCGGGCTTCTGCGTCGATGAGGCGCGCACGCCACGCCAGGCGGCGGCGGACGCGCTCGCGCAGGCCCAGCGGTCGGCCGCGCTCGCGACGCCGCGCGTGCCGGCAGCGTCCGGCCGCAGCGCCGAAGCGTCCGTCGCCGCACCGCAGCCGCTGCTCGCGTCCGCGGGCCGGGCTGCCGTCGATCCTGCGCCTGCACGCGCGGCGACCCCGCCGGCGCTCAGCGCCGCCGCGGCCGTGGACGGCGACTGGGAGACGTTCTGAGACGTTCCGAGCCCGGCGGTCCGCCGCGGCGCTAGACCGCGCCGACGCGGCGCAGCGTCTGCAGCACCGGCCGTCGCAGCACGTCGCGCAGGCTCCACCAGCCCGCGGCCAGCGCCAGCAGCGCGCCGGTGACGGCGCCGGCCAGCGGCACCCAGGGTTCGGGATTCCAGG